>Ga0306901_1000024_pt1 | contig 95030 bp, 94 predicted proteins | sample AntRauMFilla3767_FD_190431 | JGI IMG/M metagenome (GOLD analysis project Ga0306901, IMG submission 190431) | Saline lake microbial communities from Rauer Islands, Antarctica - Metagenome Filla 3 #767 (v2) (version 2) | ecosystem: Environmental > Aquatic > Non-marine Saline and Alkaline > Saline ... | reverse complement strand
CGCTACCTTCGCCTTGAAACTTGCCGGATGGTTCTTTCTCGTTCTACTCATATCAATGACCCTCCTTTGGTCATAAAAAGTAGCTTAACACACTGTCCGAATTTCTGGGACCACCTCTAAGCCACGGCCCCTACACAGAGATGGACGCTAATTATTTTGCCCACAAAGCATTAAAGGTACAGTTTAACAATGAAGCGGGATTGCTAAGCGATATTGTAAATGCCATTAACTATGCAGAGAATCCAGATTCTAACTATGATTATTTTCTCTATAGCGATTATAAAGACCGGAATCTGACCCTTCCTGCTAAAAAAGCCATTGTTTCTGCCAATGTCGAAGCTAACACGTATATAAGTAAACTTATTGATAGCAATAAGATCCGAATTTTTGCGGATTCACTTCCGTTAAGTCAGGTAAAAACCGGCCCCGAAGAAGATGCGGTAACACTTATAGTTGAACCGCCGGATTCTGAAGACTACAGCAGCCTTTCAGAACTGGCCCAAAAACGGGCCTTGTATACACTTGGCCTATTTAAAGCCCTGCGTACAGATAGTGAATTAGCCCTTAAAGTCACGACGGATAACCGGATTTTAATGTTTCCCCCTAAATATAAAGATCGACAACATGATGGTCTGCAGGCAATATCCTCACAAAAAACCACCGGCGGCTATGCCATCTGTAGGTATGTAATATGATGTTAAAGGCTAAAGAGCTGGATTATTGGCACGCCTATATTGGGCCTTTAAAACACAAACCGGAAAACGCCACTGTCGAAGCCGGAATGGCTGGCAACAATGAGATTGCAGATGAATTACTTGACCTGTTTCTGCGGGGCCGCAAAACCGCAGCAAGCGGCCTTGTTAAAGATTATCAATTATCAGGAGACCCCTTACCTGAAATCGGAAATTATTGGATTATCCTAGATTCAAACAAAACACCGAAATGTATTGTTAAAACCATTAAGATTGAAATTCACCAATTCGATCAAGTTCCTGAAACGATTGCAATTGCTGAAGGCGAAGGTGATTTATCTTTAGACTACTGGAGAAAAGCACATATTGATTTCTTCACCCCTTTTCTAAGAGATTGGGGCATAACAGACCTGAACAAAGAAACGGTTATTACCGAATTTTACCAGATTGTTTATAAATAAAGCTGTCCTAAACAACCTCCCTGCCCATATTATATCAGGTCTATACGCAGAAAATACTTGCTTTCCGGCTGAAATTCAGTATAAAGGCAACACTGTTCCGGGCCTTAAGGGCGCCGGATATAATGCAACCTCGCTGATCTGCTTGTCTTTTCAGCTTTAAACCAAGAGGATATCATAGATGTCAAACTACGAAACCGTGTTCATTGCACGGCAGGATCTGTCCACAAATCAGGTTTCAGACCTGACCAAGCTTTTTGAAACCGTTCTTGCCGATAACGGCGCTAAACTTGAACAAACCGAAAATTGGGGCCTTCGCAGCCTGGCTTACCGGATCAACAAGAACCGTAAAGGCCATTACGTGCTGTTTCATTTCAGCGGCCCTGCTGATGCGCTTAACGAGATGGAGCGCCAGATGCGCCTGCACGAAGATGTGCTGCGTTACATGACCGTCAAAATTGATGAGATTCCTGCTGATGGAACCGTCATGATGAAAAATGCCGAAGCGGCGTAACCGGTAGAACCGTAAGCGCAAAGCGCGACGTTCTATTACAACAGAATATTTTAGGAGAAAAAAACATGAGTGCTCAAAAACGCCCATTTTTCCGCCGCAAAAAAGTCTGCCCGTTTTCAGGCGACAATGCACCGGCGATTGATTACAAAGACGTAAAACTGCTGCAACGCTATGTGTCCGAACGTGGCAAGATTGTTCCAAGCCGGATCACAGCCGTGTCTCAGAAAAACCAACGGAAGCTGTCACAAGCCATCAAGCGCGCCCGCTATCTTGCGCTGTTGCCTTATGCCGGTAACCATAAATAATCCGCAGCCCACATTAGGAAGGACGCAAAAATGCAAGTCATTTTATTAGAACGTGTTGAAAAGCTGGGTGCGATCGGCGATGTCGTTGCCGTCAAACCAGGTTTTGCCCGTAATTTTCTTTTACCGCAGGACAAAGCTCTGCGCGCAACGAAAGACAATATCGCTTATTTTGAAACCCAAAAGAAACATCTGGAAGCCGAGAACGAAAAACGTCGTACCGAAGCTGAAAAACTTTCCAAGAAGGTTGATGGCGTTGATGTAACCCTGATTCGTCAGGCTTCAGAAAGCGGTCAGCTATACGGTTCGGTAAATGCCCGTGATATTGCGGCTATTGTTAACGCCAAGCTTGGTGATAACACCGTTAATAAGAAACAGGTCGTTATTGACCAGAACTATAAGACCCTTGGCCTGTTCCCGATCCGCATTCTACTGCATCCTGAAGTTTCTGTTACCGTAACGGTCAATATTGCCCGTTCCGACGAAGAAGCAAAAATGCAGCAAGAGCGCGGCGAAGCATTGGTTACCGCCAATGAAGAACCAGAGCTGATTGTTCAGGCTGTCGAAACAGTGGAAGCACAAGAAGAAGCTGAAGCTGCTGAAACAGAGGCTAGCGAAGCGGAAGAAGCCGAAGGCGAAGATTCCGAAAAGGCAACAGCCTGATATTTCCGAATATCGAATAAAAAAATGCCGGGTGGTTTGCCCGGCATTTTTTTATATCTCGATTTCTGATAACAACTGCGTTCGAAAAAGCTGTAAAAATTCAGCGCGGCTTTCAGCAATTTTCCGGCCTGTCGCCGTTTGCATCATCGCCGGTAATTTCAGTAGCTTTATTTCAAAATGATCCAAAGCATATTTCCTGTCATCAAGCTGACGGTTCTTGGCCATCGGATCATCGGTATGGAACAGCTTACTTGCCATTAAGCCCGCAACATACATATTACGGGCAATGCCAAGGGCACCCAAGGCCTCCATCCGGTCGGCGTCCTGTAGAATGCGTGCTTCAATCGTTTCGGCTGTAATGCCGGCAGAAAAACTATGCGCTGCAATAACATGAGCAACCGGTGCGATTTTATCGGCCGGAAAATCCATTTCCGTTAGAATCTCTGCCGCCTTATCTGCTGACAATTGTGATGCTTGCGATCGCAGCGGCGAGTCTTTTGGCGGATTGACAACATCATGGAAAAAAGCTCCGGCCAGCAAAATCAGATGATCTGCCGTATCGCCCTCACCTTTGGCAATATCGCATGACAGTTTATACACACGCCTGAAATGCCCCAGATCATGCGAGCCATCACTTTCATCACCGTGCCTATGCCACCAGTCTTCAAATTCGGACTGCCATTCGGATATATTTTTCATGGCGAAAATTTAGCATAAGTTTCAGCATTTTACAGCCACAATTCAGCACTCTCTTTTATGAGAGGCTATAAAGCCAATTCTCGCATTGCGCTTTTGATAGAATCCCGCTATCTTCCATGGTTATGACAGCTTCAACAACCGTAAATCCACAGCCTGCGAATGATTCACCTCAGCAGCGTACAATGCCCCATAATAATGAGGCAGAGCAGATTTTGCTGGGCGCTTTACTGGTCAATAACAACAATCTTGAAAAAGTCTCCGAATTTTTAAAAGCACAGCATTTCTATCTTGATATTCATGCCCGTATTTTCGAAGCCCTGACCAAATTGATTGACCGCGGACAGGATGCCAGCCCGGTCACGTTAAAACAGTATTTTCAGGACGATACCGCGCTTGCAGATCTGGGGGGTGGAAAATACCTTGATGATCTGGCTGATAACATTATTTCTGTTGTTGATGTGCAGGAGTTTGGCCGTCAAATACACGAGCTTCACCTCCGCCGCGCATTGATTATTCTGGGCGAAGACATCGTTAATGATGCCTATAAGCCCGATCTTGACCTCTCACCAACCGACCAGATTGGTGACGCTGAACAACAATTATTCGAACTTGCGACACAAGGCGACTTTAAAGGCGGCTTTGTCCCGCTGATTACCTCCGTTACAGCCGCGATTAAAACCGCCGAGCAATCCTATCAACATGATGGCGGTATTACCGGTGTGACGACAGGCCTTGTTGATCTTGATAAAAAACTGGGTGGTTTACAAAACTCGGATCTTTTGATTCTGGCAGGGCGGCCTTCTATGGGTAAGTCAGCACTGGCGACCAATATCGGTTATAATGCCGCCCGCCGCTATTCACAGACCGATGGCAAAGAAGGCGCCGTTGTCGGTATTTTCCAGTTGGAAATGTCCGCAGAACAGCTGGCCAATCGTATCCTTGCCGATGAAACCTGCATTCCATCCGATCAAATCCGCCGTGGTGAAATCAAAGATACTGATTTCCAGAAATTTGTTGAAGCCAGCACATTGATGAGCCAGACCCCGATGTTTATTGATGATACGCCGGGCTTGACTGTAAATTCAATCCGCACGCGTGCCCGCCGTCTGAAACGAACCCATAATCTTGGCTTGATCATTATCGATTACCTGCAGTTATTGATGGGTAGCTCGAAAGCCAGCCAACAAAACCGTGTACAAGAAGTCTCCGAGATTTCACGTGGCCTTAAAATTCTGGCCAAGGAACTGGAAATTCCGGTTGTTGCCTTGGCCCAGCTTAGCCGTGCTGTTGAACAACGTGAAAATAAACGCCCTCAATTAGCTGATCTTCGCGAATCAGGTTCTATCGAGCAAGATGCCGATGTCGTTATGTTTGTGTACCGGGAACAATATTATCTGGAACGGGATGAACCCGCCCGCAGACCTGAAGAAGACGACAGTAAATTCAATGCCCGTTATGCCGATTGGCAGCAACGCTGTCAGGAAGCCCATAACGTTGCCGAATGTATTGTGGCCAAGCAACGTCATGGCCCGATCGGCACTGTTCGCATGCAGTTTACCGGCGAATTTACCCGCTTTAGCGATCTTGATATGCATCACCAGTTTGACTCTTAAGGAGGCGGTATGACCCGCGACCTTACCCTGCATATTAACCTTGACGCTATCCAGCACAATTACCGCATCCTCAACAAGCAGGCCCCTGACGCCCGAATTGCCGCAGCGGTTAAGGCTGATGCCTATGGTATAGGCCTGACACAGGTTGCGCCTGCATTATATGCATCTGGCTGCCGTGAGTTTTTTGTCGCCCAGATCGGTGAAGCGATTACCTTACGATCCCAAGCGTTAAAAAATGAAAAAGACATTAAAATATATGCCCTTAACGGCATATCTTCAAAAAATGATATAAAGCGCTTTATCGATTACGATATAGCCCCTGTCCTTAACAGCCTTGATCAGATCAAGCTCTGGCAGGCGGCTGCCAAAACAGCCGGAACACGCTTGCCGGCTCTCATCCATTTTGATACAGGAATGAAGCGGCTGGGTCTGTCAGAATCAGAGACACAATGGGCTTTACAGACCCCAAATGCATTTGATGGCCTTGATATCATATCCATCATAACCCATCCGGCCAGCGCTGATACACCCGACAGCCAACAAACCGAAAAACAGTTTTCTCAATTTATGAGCATTTCAGCTCAATTCCCTGATATTAAAGTATCTTTTTGCAATTCAGCTGCCGTGTTTTTAAAGCCGAACTATCATCTTGACCTTATTCGTCCCGGCATTGCCCTTTATGGTGGTAATCCCATTCCTGAACGGCAAAATGTTATGCAACCGGTTGTCTCGATGACAGCGCCCGTTTTGCAAATCCGGCAGGTAAAAGCCGGCGAAAGTGTCGGCTATGGTGCCAGCTATGTCTGTCAGGCAGACTCGACATTGGCGACGATCGGTATAGGTTATGCCGATGGCCTGCCCCGCAGTATTAGCAACAAGGGGCGGTTTTATTTCCGAGGTCAGGCCTGTCCGATCCGCGGGCGTGTCTCCATGGATTTAACGATGATAGATATCAGCGAAATCACCAATCCTCCAAAACCGGGCGATCACATTGAAATTCTCGGTGAAAATCAATCTGTTGATCATTTGGCCACGGATGCCGGAACAATCAGCTATGAAGTGCTGACAATGCTTGGAAAACAAGTACAAAAGTGCTATTCCAAATAATACGTTTATTTTGGAGTTTTGATGTGAACACCTCACCAACTGATGAAACCAACCAAAGCTATAATTCAATCGGCTTTCTGGTCGCAAAATTCATGCACCTGTTACAGAGTGTCGGCGCAGCTATACTCGACTTTTTGGCCGCATTGGGCAGATTAACGGCCTTCAGCTGGAATGGCATTCGCCATTGCTTTTCGCCACCCTTCTATTTCAGTCATATTGGCCGTCAATTTATTAATATCGGTTATTACTCCCTGCCTGTTGTCGGGCTAACAGCTTTATTCACCGGTATGGTTCTGGCTTTGCAATCCTATACCGGCTTTTCACGTTTTAATGCGGAAAGCGCGGTTTCCAGTGTTGTTATACTGTCAATCACCCGTGAACTGGCACCGGTTTTGGCTGGGTTGATGGTTGCCGGTCGTATTGGCGCTTCTATTGCGGCTGAAATCGGTACGATGCGGGTGACCGAACAAATTGACGCGCTTATCACCCTATCGACCAATCCTTTTAAATATCTGATCGCGCCGCGTCTAATCGCGGGCGTTATCATGCTGCCTATTCTAGTGCTTGTTGCGGATATTATCGGTGTGTTTGGTGGCTATCTGGTTGGTGTTTATACTCTTGGTTTTTCAGCGGAAAGTTATCTGCGCCAAAGCTGGGAATTCCTTGAATTCATGGATGTCTTCTCCGGTCTTGTCAAAGCCGCCGTCTTTGGCTTTATCGTTACCCTGATGGGCTGCTATCACGGCTTTCATTCAAAACGAGGGGCACAGGGTGTCGGCGCAGCTACAACCAATGCGGTTGTCTCAGCTTCAATCCTGATCCTTGTCTTTAACTATCTCCTGACACAGGTGTTTTTCTCATGACTTTGAATAAAAAACTAGGCTCGGGATCGGCAGAAGCCAAACTGTCCCTACAGGATGTTAAAAAAAGTTTTGGCCGCAAAGAGGTTCTGTCCGGCATCAATCTTTCTATTCCCAAAGGCAAATCATTGGTCGTGATCGGTGGTTCAGGTTCGGGGAAATCTGTCATGCTTAAATGCGCGCTCGGCCTTATCCAGCCCGATTCAGGGAAGATACGTGTTGATGGACAAGATACGACCAAATTATCCGACACTGACCGCAACCTTCTGATGCATAATTTCGGTATGTTATTTCAGGGCGGCGCGTTATTTGATAGTTTGCCGGTCTGGCATAATGTCGGCTTTGGCTTGATATCTGACAGTATAAAGCCGAAAGATGCCCGTGAGATTGCCATTACAAAATTAAAATCCGTCGGCCTGAGCCCGGATGTTGCCGATCTTTTTCCGGCTGAACTGTCCGGCGGCATGCAAAAACGGGTTTCACTTGCCCGTGCAATTGCCACAGATCCGGAAATTATCTTTTTTGACGAGCCCACGACTGGACTTGATCCCATTATGGCCGATGTCATTAATGATTTGATTATCAAATGCTGTGAAGAACTGGGCGCGACAACACTATCAATCACACATGATATGGCCAGCGCGCGCAAAATCGCCGATGATATTGCCATGCTCTACCGCGGCCAGATTATCTGGCAGGGTGCTGCAGAGGATATTGATGATTCAGGCAATGTTTATGTTGACCAGTTTATTCATGGCCGGGCCGAGGGGCCTATAAAAATGGAACTCACATAACTATATAAATAATACGCTTTGCAAGATATTAAAAATAATAAGGGGCCCCGATGAAAAAGTTTTTTATAGCCTGTCTGTCGCTTGGCTTTATTGGCGCGATTGTCGGGCTGGGTTTAGTTGTCTGGGTATTGTTTTACTACGGCGATGATCTGCCCGATTACAGTAAACTTAAAAACTATGAACCGCCTATTGTGAGCCGTGTTTACGCCGCTGATGGTAATCTGATGGCAGAGTTTGCCACAGAACAGCGCGTATTTGTTCCCTTTCACACCATCCCTGATCTGGTCGTTGATGCCTTTTTATCTGCCGAAGATCAGAATTTCTGGATTCACCCCGGCATTGATGCGACCGGCGTTCTGCGTGCAATCTATGTAAACCTTAAAAACCGTGGCTCTGGCCGCCGTCTGGTCGGCGCCTCAACCATCACACAACAAGTTGCTAAAAACTTTCTTCTAACTAATGAATTATCATATGAACGCAAAATAAAAGAAGCCATTCTTGCCTTCCGTCTTGAAAAAGCCTTCAGCAAAGAAAAAATTCTCGAGCTTTACCTGAACGAAATTTATCTTGGCCGTGGCACTTATGGCATAGCCGCTGCCAGCCTTGAATATTTTAACAAGACGCTGAATGAACTGACCATCGAAGAAGCGGCCTATCTTGCTGCCCTGCCAAAGGCACCAAATAATTATCAGCCCGATACTGATTATGAAATAGCGTTAGAGCGCCGCAATTGGGTCATCAGCCGTCTTGTCGAAGAAGGTTACATCACCGGAGAAGAAGCCGCAGAGGCCCGCGAAAAGCCTTTAAAAGTGAATGATGACAACAATAGCCAGTTTATTTCTGCCCCGTATTTCGCCGAAGAAGTTCGCCGTGAAATCAAGAAGCTCTATGGCGAAGACAGTCTTTATGAAGGTGGTTTGATTGTACATGCATCAGTCGATGCAGAGATGCAAAAGATTGCTGAAAAATCCCTTCGTGACGGGCTGGTTAACTATGACCGCCGTCATGGCTGGCATTCCGAACCCCTCGCCCATTTTGAAACAACCGAGGACTGGGAAAACCAGCTCCGTGAGGTGAAAGCACCGCCTGGTATTGGCGCGTGGTCAAAAGCCGTCATCCTTAAAGTCACCAATGAAGAGGCCCGAATAGGTCTGCCCGAAGGACAAAAAGGCGTTATTACCTATAACAAAATGAAATGGGCCGCAAAACGGATCAGTGATTTCCGTACAGGCGCTACACCAAATACGGTGGGCGACCTGTTAAGCACAGGTGATGTTGTTCTGGTTGAACCTTCGGGAGAAACTGTTGATGAACTGCCTGTTTATCATTTACGCCAGTTCCCTGACATCCAAGGCGGTATTGTTGTCCTTGATCCCCATACAGGTCGTGTTCTAGCTATGGTTGGTGGCTTTTCACAGCAACAAAGCGAATTTAACCGCGTGACACAGGCCAAACGCCAACCGGGTTCGGCTTTTAAACCTATCGTTTATTTAACCGCGCTTGAAAACGGCTTTACACCTGCAACACTGATTTTGGACGCGCCTTTTACCTATGATCAAGGACCGGGGCTACCAAAATGGCGTCCACAAAATTACAGCCGTGAATTTTATGGCCCCACCCCTCTTCGGGTCGGGATCGAAAAATCCCGAAACCTGATGACTGTCCGGCTCGCCAATTATATCGGCATGGACAAAGTTGCCGAGATGACAAAACGACTTGGCGTTAATCCGTCGCTGACACCTATGCTTTCAATGTCTATCGGCGCCGGTGAAACAACACTTCTGAAAATGTCGACGGCTTTCGGGACGATTGGCAATGGCGGTAAACAAATAACCCCGACTTTCATTGATAGGGTTCAAGACCGGCATGGTAAAACGATTTTTAAACATGATAAACGACACTTACCCGAATTTGGGCCGCTTATTTCATGGGAAAATCAGGAAACACCCAAAGTCCCCGATACACGGGAACAAATACTGGACCCACGACACGCCTATCAGATGACTTCAATCATGGAAGGTGTTGTTCAACGTGGTACAGGCGCCTCATTAAAAAGTCTTGGTTTCCCACTTGCCGGCAAAACCGGTACGACCAATGAATCAAAAGACACCTGGTTTATCGGCTTTACACCCAATCTGGTTGTTGGCGTTTATGCCGGCTTTGATCAACCACGTCCGTTGGGTAACAAAGAAACAGGGTCCAGAGTTGCGGCCCCGATCGTCAAACAGTTTTTCAAAGAAGTTCTGAAGGATAAATCGCCTACTCCCTTTCGGGCACCTGACGGTATCCGCCGCGTGCAGATCAATGCCGAAGATGGTACCAGAGCAGAACCGGGCGATGAAAAGGTCATTTGGGAAGCATTCATTGCCGGCACAGAACCTGGAGACCGTCCCGTCATTTTTGATGGCGAAACAATCCAGATCATGTCATCTGGCAGCGGATTATATGAACAAAATAGCGGCGAAAGTCTGGATGTAGGTACTGGCGGAATTTATTGATCAGCAGCGGGAAACCTGTTGAAGAAATTCTTCCATCAATTCCAGTGATTTCTGACCCGGCGCCGTTTCAACGCCAGAAGATACATCAACCATTTTGGCATTGGTGATTTCAACCGCTTCTGTGACATTCTCGGCATTCAGGCCACCGGAAAGCATCCAGGGACCCGGTAAGGGCATATCGGCCAGCAATGTCCAGTCAAAAGATAGCCCATTCCCCCCGGGCAGCATCGGCGTCACATTGCTTGGCGGCTTGGCATCAAGGAGGATGATATCAGCCCGATGCCGGTATTTAAGGATATTTTCCAAATCCGCGGCATCACCAATTTTAACCGCCTTTATAATCGGCAAAGGGTAATACGCCTTAATTTCGGCGACGCGATCGGGCGATTCATCCCCATGTAGCTGGATCATATCCAGTGGTACCTGCGACAATACTTGTTCCAACCAGCTATCCTCAGGATCAACAAACAAGCCTACGGCCTTCACCCCTGTCGGTAATCTACGGACAAACTCGGTCGCAAGCTCGGGGCTGATGGCGCGGGGGGATTGGGGATAAAAGACAAACCCCAACATTGACGCGCCAAAGGCAACAGCTGCCTCTACGGTTTCTGATGAATTAAGGCCACAGATTTTGACCAGACAGTCTGGATTGAAATAGTTTTCCATCAGGCAGCCCGCGCATTGTCTAATGATCCGGCGATATTTTCAGCGGCCTTCGCGGGGTCTTCGGCCCGGGTGACAGGACGACCAATAACCAGATGATCAGCCCCGGCCTTAATAGCCTGCTGCGGTGTCATGACACGTTTTTGATCATCGGCAACACTGCCTTCAGGACGTATGCCCGGCACCATTAAAATCACATCGGAGCCAAATTCAGCCCGTAGAATTTCAACTTCATGCGGGGAGCATACCAGCCCGTGACAGCCTGCTTTGATCGCTGGTGCCGCCAATCTACGCACCATGTCTTTTATGCTATAGCTCGAAAAACAGCTTATATCTTCATCGCTCAAACTGGTCAAAAGCGTAACCCCTAAAATTTTGGTCTTGTGGTCTTTAACGGTATCTGCCGCAGCTTTGATCATATCATGGCCGCCTGCAGTATGGATCGTCAGGAACTCTGGATTCAACGGCATCAATGCCGCGGTAGCGCCTGCAACCGTATTGGGAATATCATGCAGTTTAAGATCCAGAAACAGCGCGCTTTCAGGGCCAGCGATACTGATGGCCTGAAGAATACCGGCATTACCAAAACGCATATAGAATTCCATCCCAAGCTTAATGCCCTGAAACCAGGGGCGCACCTGCCGGATAAGATGTAAAGCCTGATCAAAATCCGGCGTATCAATGGCACAGTATAGACGAGACAATGGCAGCATCCTTATACGTTTTTTTGCTTCCTGCCCTTATGCTACATCGCAGGCTGGGTTTTGGACAGGGGTGTTTTCTGTTTTATTCTGCTGATCAAAATCGCTCATGAGCAACGACGTATCCCAACCGCTTTTTTCACGGACCAGGCGACAATAGCGTAATCCAGAACCCCAAGCCTCAAAATTTAAATCTTTCATCTCTTTAATAGTAATCTCGTGCGCCACCGCAATACCAACGGCAACCTCGCCCGTCATAACGGCCTGCAAACCGGCCTGTAAATTAATTTCTGCCGCCGCATCCAAACCTTGCTGATCGAGTATACGGGCATGTAGCGGCGATAAATCCGGAGCACCTGTAAACTTACCAGCGCCACAGCAATACAGGTTTGCCGCCTTGATTTCCGCGTCTGTAAACCCAAGCTCGGTTAAGATATCAAACACAGGGTCATTCAGTTGATCTGACGACAAGCCCAGAATTTTGCGACAGAATTCTTCACCCAAGACCCATTTGTTAAACATATGGCGAATATCACTGACCTGCCCGATCCCGCCTTCGATCATATCAAGCTGGGTCTGATACAGGCCTTTTTGCCGCAGTGTTTGACTATTAATATAAGGCGCATCTATCAGGCTGGCATGCCCCAGACAGTATTTTTCAATACGTGCAAGCGCTTGGTCTGAATAGCCGTAATAACCAAGGCGTTCGGCAAATAAAGGATCAAGACGTTTTTCAAATCCACTGTTTTCTGATGCGGGCAAATATACAATCGGCTGTATAACAGGCGCATAAGCCAAAGGCACAGCATCATCAATGCTGATCCGCGGTACTCTGGCAGGTACATTTTTCAGTAAGGCTTGAGAGCATCTTAGTTGCAAATCTTTAATCAGGCCTTTGATCTGCGGTAACGGGATCTGATCCGTTCTCAAAACCGGTGGCCTTTTAAGGCCTGTAACAGATGAGCCCGTAAAGCGCTGTAACCAGCTATCCAACGGATCAATCATCTCTGTCGCGGCCTTGGCCCGCGGCAGGCTATCTTGTTCTATCGCCGCCAGCACACTGACCGCGGACAATGTGCCCGATAATGCCATCATCAGCTGATATCCAGCCCCGCTGTTATATTCAACCCCAAGCTTAAGCACCGCCGCGCCCAGATTAACAGGTGAGAAATCCAGAATACCGGCTTTTAACTGTTCTGCCAGAAAGTTTTTCAAATCCGTTTCCGACACCCCGCCGTCTGGTGTGACAAAACAAGACATATCAATTTCGACAGGCGTGGTTTCCTGCACGACAGGCGGATTAAAACGCAAGGCAATGTCACAGCCCTGCCACTGGTATTCATGGCTTTTGTGCCATAGTTTTTGTGCGCGCATATGGCCGCCGGAAAAATCGCCTTTGCGTCTGGCATCACGGCCTGTTACCGCAGCCTCGATCGCATCATCCTCGAAAATTAACTCCAGCCGCGTTGTTGCAGGGTCTATATCATAATAAATTTTCAGCAGCGCATCAAAACCGCTGACACCTTCATACCCCTGACGGGCAAGATCGATTGCCGTTTTGATCAACCCATCCGGTGCGCCGCCTTCACGCGCTGACATGACAGCATCGTATAGTGTTTGATTCTGCATCGGATTAAAGCCGCTGATATCCGACCGGTCACAGCTGTTAATCACATCGTCAATTAAATGCCTGAGATACTGAAGTCCGGCTTTAAAAACATAATCCTGCTGGGTCGTCAGATAAAAGCGATCAAGCGCTGTTATCGCATCCTGCTGTGTTGCGGAAATCGTCAGGATGTTTCTGCTCTGCTGTATATCAGGGTCAGCCATATATAAATCGACTCGGGTTTGAAATTTTATTGATGGTTACATAAAATATGCGACTTTTACAAGGATTACCGAAATCCGTGCTTGGCGAACACGGCTATCTGAATTATAGTTCAATTGAACAAAATCCAAAGGTTGACTGCTTATGTTATCGAAACTTAAATCCTGGTTAGGTGTTTCCTCTACAGTTCAAATTGGTCTGTTTACCATGCTACATGGTGAAAAGGTCGGCACAGATTACGAAGGTAATATATATTACCGCCGTAAACCGAAAAAAGACAGCCACGCAAATGACCGCCGCTGGGTCGTTTATAATGGTGAGATCGAAGCCAGCCGCGTACCACCGGAATGGCATGGCTGGCTGCACCATCAGACAGATGTGTTTCCCGATGTGCGTGAAGGCCACTATCGCCAGAAATGGCAAAAACCGCATCAAGATAACCAGACCGGCACTGCCTTTGCCTATCTGCCCAAGGGGCATCCATCACGTCATGAATCACGGCAAAAATCTACTGGTGATTATGAGCCATGGACACCGCCGAAGTAACAGGCTAAAACAACTGTCTTTCTCGATATTAATTTTAAGGATTCTACCATGCAAAGAAACGCTGTCGAAACCATGTTGGGGGCTTTTGTCCTTGTTGTCGCCATTGTCTTCGTATTTTTCTTTCAAAAAACGGCGGATCTTAAACCGACAGATGGCTACGAGCTTAAAGCCAAATTTTCCCAGATTAACGGGCTTGAACGCGGCACGCCAGTACGTATAAGCGGTGTTAATGTCGGTAAAGTTACCGGTTTTGAACTGGATACAACAACCTATCTTGCGATTGTAAGCATGAATATCAATGAGGGCATTGAGTTGCCCTATGACACGGCAGCTATGATCAATAGCGCCAGCCTGCTGGGTGGTAAGTACCTGTCGCTGGAACCCGGTGGGGATATGGATATGCTTCAAGCCGGAGATACCATCGAATTCACCCAATCCACGCCGGGCATCGAAGCCCTGCTGGGAAAGGCTATATATAATATGTCTGGCAATGACCAGAATAATAGCAAGGAAGAGTCTGCACCGGCCGCCACACCGGATGCGCCGGTGGCACAGCCTAAAGAAGAAAAACAGGAGCTGGAAAGCACTGAATAATGCTGCATAACAAAGGACAGTTTCTGGTATTCCTGATAGGCTTTCTTTTGATGGCCTCTGTTGCTATGGCAGAAATGACTGACAGGGAAGTCGCCAAGCTCCGCGGGCTGGACAAGGTTTCAGGCCGTATTCAGACTTTTGAAGTACCTATTGATCAAACCGTCCGTTTTGGTCAAAACCTGTATGTCCGTATACGCGCCTGCCGGAAATCAGACCCGATAGATCCGCCCGAGGCCGCTGCTTTTATGGAAGTCTGGGAAAAAGATATTAATGGTGATAAATCAGAATGGGTTTTCAGTGGCTGGGTTTTTGCCTCTAGCCCGGCCCTATCGGCAATGGATCATGCTGTCTATGATGTCTGGGTGATTGATTGCAAAAACGAATCTACGACAAATTTATCCGAAGAGAATGACACGGCTGAACCGGGATCTAACGAAAGCTCTGAACCTGAAGCAGACGTAGATGACGAAGCAGAATCAGGCACAAACTGAACCTGCTGGTTAGTAGCCGCCGTCAACCGCAGTAAATATTCATCACGCGGCAATTCATATACCCCGAACTGTTTTAAATGATTGTTGATAAACTGCGTATCAAGCAGGCTGAATCCTTGATGAGCTAAATGCGCCGTCAGGTGAACCAGACATATCTTGCTTGCATCCGTTGCCGTTGAAAACATGCTTTCCCCGAAAAAGGCCCCGCCAATGGCAAGACCATAAAGACCGCCGACCAGTTCATTTTTGTGCCAGGCTTCGACCGAATGCGCGTATCCGGCGCGGTGTAATGCCTGAAAGGCTTCTTTGATCGGGGTGTTGATCCAGGTCTCGGGACGGCTGGCAGCGGGCATGGCGCACGCCTCTATCATAGCCGGAAAATCAAAATTAAAACCAATCTGATACGGATTCTTGCGCAGCGTTTTGCGTAGCCGCCTTGGGACATGCAGATGATGGATCGGCAATTGACCCCGCATTTCAGGATCATACCAATAGACATCTTGTGTCTCGGCACTATCAGCCATTGGAAACATGCCGCGGCTGTATGCGGTTAACAGCAGTTCTGGTGTCAGCTTTTGCATCTGCATTTCTTCAGTATGGCATAAAACCTCTAATATTTCAGTTTTATTCAGCGTTAGAATCCGTTAAACACAGTATACAATAACAATAGAGAGCGAGCAGGTTTATGGTACGGATACTCAATGAAAAGATACAATATTCAGGCTTTAACCTTCTCAAAGAATATGACCTCGAAGTGCCAAGCTTGAAAGAAGGCATGGAATACGCAGCGCCGATGAACCGGGAAGTCATCCATACGCAAGATTCTGTTGTTGTGCTGCTTTATGCTCCCGAACAGGATTCTTTTTTATTTTGCGAACAATTTCGTACCGGACCGTATTTTCACGGCGAAAAGAACCCGTTTATTCTGGAAGCACCGGCAGGCATGATTGATTATGGGTTGTCTCCCACCGAAACAGCCCTTAAAGAAGTTGAAGAGGAAACCGGTATTATCTTGAAAACCATAGATCAGATTGCCGCTGTCTATTCAAGTTCTGGCCGGATTACCGAAAAATGCTTTATCTATTATGCTGAAATTCCGGGGAATCCGACAACAGGTATGTTTGGCCTTGCCCATGAAGGTGAAGAGATCAAAACACACTGTCTGCCGCGTACAGATATCTATAGCCTGCTAGATTCACATAAGCTCTATCATGCGCAGACGGTGCTTGCACTGAACTGGTTTAAAGCCAACAAAGATCCTGAACGAAATTCATAAAAAAATTTGTCACAACGCCTAATCAATCTATAATTATCCTGCTATCATATTTTTGATAAACACCTAAATTCACCTGACGGAAAGATCACCTATGTCAGCGCTCATTGAAACCACTGAACTTGCAGAAATCGTCGGCCAGAATAATGTGAAGGTTCTTGATGCCACTTTTCCTGCGCCCAATGAACACGGAAAACAGATCAAGGATGCCGGCTATTTTGATATTGATCTTGTCGCGGATCCCAATAGCCCCTTATCTCATATGCTGCCACCACCGGCATTATTTGAAGAAAAAATCCGGATGCTGGGCATTAATAACCAAGATAAGGTCATAATTTACGATGCCAAAGGCATGGCGCTGGCGGCGGCGCGCGTCTGGTGGATGTTTCGGGTTTTCGGCCATGATAACGTCTATGTACTAAACGGCGGCCTGCCTAAATGGATTGCCGAAGGCCACAAAATTACAAAACGTCTTAAAAAGCTTCCACCTGCTGGTAACTTTACAGCCCGCCTAAATGAGAACCTTGTAAAACGGGTTGAAAATATCCATGACAATATTACTGCGCAGAATTTCCAAGTACTGGACGTTCGGGACCACAGCCGGTTTGAATATGAAGGCCATATTCCCGGCAGCCAGAACCTGTTTTTCGCCTCATTGGTAAACCCTGCGACGGGGCAGCTAAAATCACCACAAGAAATGAAAAGCCTGTTCCAACAGGCCGGCATTAACTTGAAAAAACCAATAACGACAAGCTGTGGCAGCGGTGTAACAGCCTGCGTTGCCGCGCTTGCCCTTTATGAACTGGGTATCAAGGATACATCGGTTTATGATGGTTCCTGGTCGGAATGGTCCCGCCGCCCCGATTTGCCAAAAGAAACACGTTTTTAAAATGTCAGAAAAAACTGATCATGTTGACCGGTTCAAAGCCGCGACCGTTGCCGCCATCAAGGCACTGTCGGAAAAACCCGAGCTTGAAATAACATTCTCGGGCAGCCATCTGGTCGAAGGCCAGCGGGAAATTATCCTGCCATTGCCTGACCTGAAAAAAAGCGATAACGATGACACCCTGCGCGGCTATGCCGACAGCATTGCCTTAAAGCTCCGTTATCACAATCCTGACCTTAACCGTAAAATCGCGCCGGAGGATAACGAATCCAAAGCCCTGTTCGAAGCATTAGAACAGGCCCGTTACGAAGCATTGGGCGCAGAAAAAATGGCCGGTGTTGCCCGAAATCTTGATAATTTGCATGAACATCATGCTCATATTCAAGGTTTTCATCGGGCCAATACCCGTGAAGACGCCCCGCTTCATGAAGCCTTGCGCATCATGGCCTATGCCGCTTTTACAAAGTCAGAGATCCCTGAATCCGCACGTAATATCGTAAATATCTGGAAGCCACATCTGGATCGTAAATTTGCCGGAGCTGATCTTGATTTCCTATCCGAATACCTGCCCGACCAACAAAAATTCGGCGAGCAGGTATATGAACTGATGAAGCAACTGGGCCTGTCTGCCCGGCCTGCCTCCACAGAATCGGCCAATAAAGCCGCTGATGACAGCACAGAACCGGACAGCGATACAGATCATGAAGAAACAGATGAATGCGGCGGCGAAGATGCCAAGGGCATGCCGATGTCACCGGATGAACAACAACAGGTAACGCCTGAAGACGGCGCAGAAACAGAAATCGGAACTGAAGACAGCCCCGACAGTGGCGATGAACAAGCAGAAGAGGAAGCCAGCGCCACAGGATCACCGGAATATGCCCGACAATTCATGGATGAACAGGGTAATATATCCGCCTATCGGGTTTATACCACTGGTTTTGATGAAATCATTAAGGCCGAAGAACTGTGTGATGATATCGAACTGCGGCAATTGCGCAAAATTCTTGATAAACAGCTTGTTCCGCTGCAAAGCATTATATCCCGCCTCGCCAACCGTCTACAGCGTAAACTACTTGCCCAGCAACAGCGGCACTGGAAATTTGATCTGGAGGAAGGCGTTCTGGACAGTGCGCGGCTATCACGGATTATCGCCGATCCTAACTGGCCGCTTAGTTACAAGATGGAAAGCCAGATGGAATTCCGCGATACAGTGGTTAGCCTTCTGATTGATAATTCCGGATCCATGCGGGGGCGACCGATTACCATCGCCGCTATGAGCGCCGATATTCTGGCCCGAACCTTGGAACGCTGCGGTGTAAAGGCCGAAATCCTTGGCTTTACAACCCGAACATGGAAAGGCGGCGCATCACGTGAACACTGGCTGTCACATGGTAAGCCACTGCATCCCGGCCGGCTGAATGATCTTCGGCATATTATCTATAAAAGCGCTGATAAACCCTGGCGGCACAGCCATAATAATCTGGCGCTGATGCTGCGCGAAGGGCTTCTTAAAGAAAACATTGATGGGGAAGCCTTGTTATGGGCTCATAGCCGTTTAACCAAACGTCCTGAACAACGGCGGATTATGATTGTAATATCTGATGGCGCCCCTGTTGATGATTCGACCCTATCAGCCAATTCCGGCGGCTATCTCGAAGCGCATCTTCGCGCTGTGATCGAATGGATTGAAACGCGCAGCCCTGTACAGCTTATGGCCATTGGTATCGGTCATGATGTCACGCGCTACTATAAACAGGCCGTTACCCTGACCGATGCCGAACAACTTGGCGGGGCTCTGGTCAACGAATTGGCCGAAATGTTCGATCCAAAGCGTTAATCCGCTTTTTTACAATGGAAAGCCTCCCGTCTTTGTTGTAAAACAATTGAAGAAATGGAGCATAAAATGGCGGACAAAAAGAAAACCTACAAACCAAAACCGATCAGCGGCTATACCGAATGGCTGCCGGAATACCGCATGATTGAACTGGAATGGATGGATAAAATCCGGTCAGTCTTTGAATCTTACGGTTTTTGTAATATTGAAACGCCATCGATTGAACCTCTGGAAGTTTTACTGGCCAAAGGTGAAACCGATAAAGAGATCTATACCCTGACCCGCCTGCAATCCGATGAAGACGAAAGCAAGGAAGCCCGTCTGGGTCTGCATTTTGATCTGACTGTGCCCTTTGCCCGTTATACGGCGCAACATTTTAACAATCTGGTTTTTCCCTTTAAACGCTATCAAATCCAAAGATCATGGCGCGGGGAACGACCACAAAAAGGCCGCTACCGCGAATTTTGTCAATGTGATATTGATGTCATCAATGTTGATGACCTTCCGCTTCACTTTGATGCAGAGATGCCGGAAATCATGTATCGGGCCTATCAGGCCCTTGATATTCCACCGATTGAACTGCGCTTATCAAACCGTAAAATCCTGCAAGGCTACCTGACTGGCCTTGGCGTGGATGATATTGTCACCACGACCCGTATTCTGGATAAATTGGACAAAATCGGGGCTAATGGGGTTGTCGCAGGCTTAACCAGTGAAGCTGGACTGTCACAACCCCTCGCCGAGAAATCTTTGGCACTGGCAGAAATCAGCAGCGAAGATACCAGTTTTGTTGATAAGGTCAAAGCGCTTGGCATTGAGGACCCCTTGCTTCAACAGGGGCTGGACGAATTGAATTTTGTTGTCGAAAACCTTGCCCATCTGCCTAAAGGTGCCATTAAGGTCGATCTGTCGATTGTCCGCGGATTTGATTATTATACCGGTACGGTTCTAGAGGCCTATTTCAAAGATATTCCTTTTGGTGCCATTGGATCCGGCGGGCGTTACGATGATCTGGCCGGAAGCTATATCAATAAAAAACTACCCGGAATCGGTATATCAATTGGCTTTACACGACTTTTTGGCTTTTTGATGGAAGAAGGTTATTTTGACAAGGCGCTCCGTAAATCTCCGGCTGATATTCTGGTGGTGCTGCCATCTAAAGATATAAGGGATACGGCTTTGAAAACCGCCCAGCAGCTTCGTAGTCGCGGTTACAAGGTCGAAACCTTTCATGCCGCCAGCAAACTAAAACGTCAACTGGCTTATGCCGAACGCAAATCTATCCCCTATGTCTGGTTTCCACCATTTGAAAAAGGTGGAAAACACGAAATAAAAAATATGGCCACTGGCGCGCAAAGAGAGGCGGACCCTCAAAACTGGGCCTCTGATTCTTGATTTTTGTTTTTTTGACGTGTGATTTTTAGAAACTTGACGTATAATTAAGATATGAGATATCAGATTTTTATAATTGCCATACTGCTTTCATTTTCCGCTTACGCTTATACAGCGCAGGCGCAAGAACGCAGTAAAGCTCCGGAAATTCCATTGGAAGAGCCTTATCGCTACACCAATCAGAAATGCGAATTCAGCTTTCAACTTCCCGAAGCGCCGACTAGGCATGCCATATGGGGAGAAGCAAAGCTACCGACAAAACTTGTCCAAAATCCTGGCTATGGTGAAGTCGGCGAAAAAGTCGAATATCATGTCCGGTCCTTTGATAAAAAGATACATTTCTATTTTTCAGCCCATTGTCTTTATCCTGAAAAACAGTTTTTCAGCAACATAGAAAAACTGGATATGGAAAAGGAGCTAGAGCGCGTTTCTAAAGAATTAGAACTTCGCAACCGGGCAATCAGCGTGCAAGACTTGGGGCAAGGCATTGTACTGGGCAGTATGACGGGATTTCAAGTTAACGAAGAGCAACAAGTTAAAGCCTTTTTCATTCAATTTATGAAAGGTCATAAAAGCCTTCTGATTCTTACAAACCATTATTCTGCCGATCAACCGCAATACAGTAGTGTCTATAAATTTATTCAAGAATCAATGGTCTTTGAAAGCAGTTCTTCATCGCCTTGAAGACGATAACTGCTTTAACCGTCCTACCATGGCAAAGAACCCATTCCGGCGGTTAGGACTGATATGGCCGCTAAGACCAAGTTGTTCGAAATAGCCCTCAATATCAATATCCGCAGCAGATTCGATCGGCTGACCTTGATAAATAGCAAAGAGTATAGCAATCAGCCCCCTTACAATATGGGCATCGCTATCGGCCAGGAAATAAATTTTTCCATTATCACTGTCTTGCATCACCATCCAGACCTGGCTTGTACAGCCTTCAACCTTAGTTTCTGCGGTTTTGCAGGCTTCTGGCATTGGCGGCAACCTGCCGCCGAGATCAATTAAATAACGGTAACGGTCTTCCCAATCGTCCATCAGATCGAAAGTTTCCAGCAATTCTTCAATTGAAGGTACGGGTAAAGGCTTGGTTTGAGCGCTCATAAAATAGTCCTGTCTGTAAAAATTTATCCCCTGATAATTAATTTGTATTATTTGAATGTCAACGGTTGGCATTTGCAAGACAGTGGTCTATTCTAACTAAAGGAGTTGTGGTATCACCACAGAAAAATAATAACGGGGTCTTCTCCGCATATTCATTTGATGTGGTTCCTCCACGTGGACAATAAGAAAGGAAAGATGCCTTATGAGCAAGTCATCCGGAACAGGCGACTCAAAGAATACGCTATACTGCTCTTTTTGTGGCAAGAGCCAGCACGAAGTAAGAAAACTAATAGCGGGACCGAATGTCTTCATCTGTAATGAATGTGTCGAACTTTGTAATGACATCATTCAGGAAGAGGATAAAACCCAGCTGGTGAACTCGGGCGAAGGTATACCAACGCCGCAGGAAATCATGGACGTGCTTGATGATTATGTCATCGGGCAAAAACGTGCCAAACGGGTGCTCTCGGTTGCCGTACATAACCATTACAAACGGATCGAAGAAGGTGCCAGAGGTTCAGAAATAGAACTGGCAAAATCAAACATCCTGCTGATCGGTCCGACCGGTTGTGGTAAAACACTGCTAGCCCAGACACTGGCACGGATTATTGATGTGCCTTTCACAATGGCAGATGCCACAACATTGACCGAAGCCGGTTATGTTGGTGAAGATGTTGAAAACATCGTTCTGAAACTATTGCAGTCTTCTGACTATAATGTCGAACATGCACAGCGTGGCATCGTTTATATTGATGAGATTGATAAAGTTAGCCGTAAATCTGACAACCCGTCTATCACCCGTGATGTTTCAGGTGAAGGCGTTCAGCAGGCCTTGTTGAAACTGATGGAAGGTACCGTTGCCAGTGTCCCACCGCAAGGTGGACGCAAACATCCGCAACAGGAATTCCTGCAGGTCGATACAACAAATATCCTGTTTATCTGTGGTGGTGCTTTTGCCGGTCTGGAAAAAGTCATTTCCCAGCGCGGGCATGAAACAAAAGTCGGTTTTGGTGCAGATATCAAATCACTTGATGATCGTCGCCAAGGTGACATTCTGGCCGAAGTCGAACCGGAAGATCTTCTGAAATTCGGCTTGATACCGGAATTTGTCGGTCGTGTGCCTGTTCTGGCTACACTCGAAGATCTGGACGAAGATGCGCTGATCACCATTCTAACCCAACCGAAGAATGCTTTGGTCAAACAGTACCAACGTTTGTTCGAAATGGAAGATGTGAAGCTTGAGTTTACCGAAGGCGCGCTTAAAGAAATCGCTATCCGTGCGATTGACCGTAAAACCGGTGCCCGTGGCTTGCGCTCTCTTCTTGAAAATCTGTTGTTGGACACCATGTTCGAAATTCCGGGATCGGATGATATCGAAACGGTCAAAGTTACCGCAGATTGCGTGAAAAATAATTCACGGCCGGAATACATCAAGGCAACGAAAGCCTCTAAGAAGAAAAAGGCTGACGAGAAGAAAAAAGCCAAAGATGAAAAAGATGATGATACATCTGGCGGCGACGATGATGGCGAAAAAGTCGCAGCCTCTTAATACCGGCTAAACAAGTAATACAGAGAAGCCCCCGCCGCCCGGGGGCTTTTTTGTTGAAATTGGACCAAGTTTCAGATATCTAATCCCTATAACCAAAGGATTTCCTATGACTTATGTTGTTCTGGAAGACTGTATCAAATGTAAATATACAGATTGTGTCGAGGTTTGCCCCGTCGATTGCTTCTATGAGGGCGAAAACATGCTGGTTATCAATCCGGACGAATGTATTGATTGCGGCGTTTGTGAGCCTGAATGCCCGATTGACGCCATTGTCTCGGATATTGATCCAAGGGCCGAAGACGTTCTTGAACTAAATCGTGACTATTCCGAAACCTGGCCCAATATTACCCGCAAAAAAGATCCGCTGCCTACAGCAGAAGAATTTAAAGACAAACCTGATAAAATGCCCTTGTTCAGTTCCGAGCCGGGCGAAGGCGATTAAACTATCTTTGCCCTGCTGTCTATCTTTATTTAGCCTATTCGGTAAAAAGAATTGCAATTTTACGAAAAAAGTGCTAAATTACTGTTAACTTCGGTTAAATTGCTGGGAGAACCCCTTTCAACAAGGGCCGAAAAAAAACAAGATAGAATGAGGAAATTTATAAAATGGTCAAAAAGCAGGAAATGGAATTTAACACAGGTGATTTCGTAGTTTATCCGGCCCATGGTGTTGGGCAAGTCGAAGGCGTTGAAACGCAAAGCATTGCTGGTATTGACGTCACTTTATATACCATTTCCTTTGAAAAAGATCGTATGCGCCTTAAACTGCCGATGAATAAAATCAAAGATTCCGGCCTGCGCAAGCTGACCTCCAAAGATCGTTTGAAAGACGCGCTGGTTACCCTGCAGGGTAAATCAAAGGTTCGCCGCACAATGTGGAGCCGTCGCGCGCAGGAATACGAAACAAAAATCAATTCAGGCGACCCTGTCTCTATTGCCGAAGTCCTCCGCGACCTCCGCCGTACCGAAGACCAGGGCGAACAATCCTATAGCGAGCGTCAAATTTATCAGGCTGCGCTTGAGCGCCTGGCTCGCGAAGTTGCTGCTATTGAAATGATTGACGAAAAGAAAGCTGCTGAAAAACTTGAAAAGGTTTTGACGAAGGTCGCTTAATTTACCTATTAGACTTCAAATCAAGCTCGTATCTGTACAGCAGATGCGGGCTTTTTTTATACAAAAATACACGAGCTATTGGGATATAAGATTAAAGCGGAGGTAAACAGGCTGGCCAGCCTGAAAGCTATGTCGGGCACAGAATTCAGTTTCACCTGGGTAACCTATTGTTTACAGAGCCGGCAGTCGTATCATCTTGTATCGTGCTGCTATGACCAAGCGCAACGTTATAAGCTCGACACATCTCTTCATTTGTCCACAGCCAAATGGATATATCCGCAGCAGCCGTGCCGACATCTTCCATCGCGTATCCGTAAGAAATAGTATCAATTCCCCATTCACCAGTTTGGCCTGCTTCACAAATTGATGGATCCGGAGAGAGAGCGATTGCACCACCACCTTCATCCGAAAACAGGCAGTTCACACCGCTTGTACAGTTATTATTTAGATAATTACCAGAACTAGTGAAAACCAGATTTTCGGGGGACACACCCAAAACAACCATTTTTTGCGCCGCGTAGCGGAGGGTACTAAGGTAGCTAAGCGCCTCACTAATTTTTAATATACGCTCTTCCCGACTAATGTCACCGCCACCACGGCCAGACTGAGTGACCGCGTGATAACGCCGCAAAAAGCGCCACCGCGATCAAAATAAGAAAAAGCGCGTTACCGCGCTGATTGCCCTGTTTCATACATAATCATACCCAAAGCCATAAAAAAGTAAAAGTCTTTTGCAGCAAAACAAAACATCAAGGGCCGTTTATTTGCGTGTCGTCTTTTTTCTATTTTAAGGCATAAATTGTGTTATCGGCGCCCTCTCCCTCCCTTTCATTTCTTGCGGGTCCAGAGCTGTCTGCATCCCTTCTTCCAGATAAGGCGCGGCTTTGGCAAGATAGCGCTTTACCGATTCAATAGCTTTTGTATATTCCGGACTGTTTTTAGGACTACTCTTTGCCTGATCTACCTGCAGACTGATTTCCGTTAATAAAATCATGGCCGGATCAATATTTTCACCGCTTTGTTGTTCATAGCCCCGAATAAAACTCTTTAATCCTGCTGGCGGCACATTCAAAAAATCCATCATCTTGTTATTCCATTTGTGCACAAGGCCAAAATCGATCACTCCGTTAATATTGCCCTTTTCATCCTGCATCAAATTGCCACCGTGAAAATCCCCATGGCCAATAACCGGTTCTTTATACTGTTGCAAATAACGGTCAGCTTTTTGTAATTGCGCATTTAATGATGCATCGACACTGGAAAGTGTTGATATTTCACTTCCCGGCTGTTCTTCATCTCCCGCAATATCGGGTATGGATTCTATTGCCTGATGAAATTTTGCTAATACAATTCCGGCATTAACAAAATAATCATTGAATTCAGTTTCTGTTTTAAACTGTGGTGGCTGACTATACTTCCATTCAGCCGGCTGGCCTTGTATAGCGGTCATCCGGTACATTGCAAATATATCCGGGTCCTTATCAATCACAATAGCTTCACCAATCAATGTCGGCAGCTCCATATCCACTGACGGGTTTTCTCGAAAATAACGCAAACAATTCACTTCTGTCTGCAGGTTTTCTCTTAAGCTATTCTGTTCATCATTGTCTGTAGGCCTGTATAAAACCTTACTTAGCGTACCATCACCATGATCCAAGATCAGTCCGGCACGCCCTTCTGCACTTAGTATAGAGGTATGAGCCAGTTGATCCGGATATTTTTCTCTAAGACGCTCAAATATAGCTTCAGGATGCATTCCAAGCTCACTCATCTTATCTAACCGATATTTTAGCACAACTTAAGGATTATGGAAATTTAAAGCCTCATTTCGCCGACACACCCTTGCAAAACGGTAGGATATGATCGAATACGTGAATCTTTGATATATATTCCGTATGAACTTTTTTTCAAGTTTATCGTTTGTTTTAACGAATAGAATGTAACTTTTTCGAGTGCATCACGAATGTTCTTACGTAACAAGAATTGATGAGAGTATTTGTGAGAAAGGAGCTTGGTCATGTCACATATTGACGATAACCAAACACAACGAGCAAACTTAAAATATATCGGCAGCTCTATGAAGGAGCCGTTGCTAGAGCGTGAACATGAGCTTGACCTTGCCCGTAAATGGCGGGAAAAAGGCGATGAGCGCGCCCTGCATGAACTGGTCCGGTCCTATACCCGCCTTGTCGTTTCAATTGCCAGCAAATTCAAAAGCTATGGCCTGCCGCTGGGTGATCTGATCCAGGAAGGTAATATAGGTTTGATGGAAGCTGCGGCAAGGTTTGAACCGGCACGCGAGAACAGATTTTCGACATATGCAACGTGGTGGATCCGCGCCTCTATACAGGATTACGTGTTGCGGAACTGGTCTATTGTCCGCACAGGGACAACGGCCGCGCAAAAATCATTATTCTTTAATCTGCGTCGCCTTCGCGCCCAGATTGAAGGTCAGGCGGTAAAAGATAACCTTGATGAAGATGGCATACAGCAAATTGCCAACGAGCTTGGGGTCAAAAAGAAAGAAGTCCGCAAAATGGAAATGCGTATGATGTCCGGTGACCAATCACTGAACAATACCATTACCGGCGAGACGGAAAATGAATGGATCGATTTTCTGGAAGCAGACGATCCGAATCCCGAAGATATCGTCGTCGGCATGCGCAACAGCGATACCAGATCCAAATGGTTATCTGACGCTGTCGGGCAATTAAACCCACGGGAACAGACGATTATAAAGGAAAGACGCCTTGGCGAGGATGTGGTTACCCTCGAAACCCTTGGTAAAGAGCTTGGGATCAGCAAGGAACGCGTCCGTCAACTTGAACAGCGTGCTCTTGATAAAATCAGGGATTCCATGTTGGCCAAGATGAAAGACGCCAATATGGACAGTGTTTCGCTTTTCTAAAAAGCAAAGCTATGCTAAGTGGTAAGGTTATGATGCCTTACCACTTTTTTTTATGTCTATTTTTATTGTTGATCAGTACGGTCGCTTCGGCTGATCCTGATATTCCGGCATTTCGTGATATTTTTGTGCCCGAGCATTGTCAATCCAGTGCCGAAGACTTTCTAAATAATAATCCTGATATTAAACATAGCGGCGAAGCTGACCGCTATGATGAGATTATGATTACAGCGTCTGATTTACAGCAGACAATGGTTAAGGCTGGATTTGCTGTCGTGTACCCACAGAATTTCAAGAATCTCGATCAAATCCCCGATTTGTTCAAAGCTGAAAGCGATGCCCGTCAGGAAAAAACCGGCTGCCTTTGGGCTGAATCCGGATTTATTAAACAGGCCAACAGGTCACTGGCTACTGGTGAATTCATGATAGCCGAGGGAAAAATAATCGATGTTTATCAAAGCTATAACAATGTTTTCTTAAACTTTGGTGACAACTGGAAAACCGATTTCACCGTCAGGATCGAGAAAAACAACCGTTATTTTAAAGATTTTGATTTTGAAGCTCTAAATGAACAGAAAGTCCGTGCAAGAGGCTTCATTTCTTTTTATAATGGGCCTTCTCTTACCCTGCCCCATCCCGTTTTTCTGGAGGTTTTAAACCAAAATGTCGACAACGCTCCTTGACCGTCTGCTCTATCCGCCGATTGAACCTTTGAAAACCGGTTTTATTGCCCCTGACAGTACCCATAATATTTATTGGGAAGTATCCGGAAATCCGGCAGGGCGCCCCGTTATTGTCCTGCACGGTGGTCCAGGCGGCGGGTCATCAGCAGGTGTCCGGCGCTTCTTTGATCCTGAACATTACATGATAATCCAGTATGATCAGCGTGGTTGTGGTCAATCTACCCCCCTTGCCTGCCTGGAAAACAATACAACCGAATACCTCGTTTCGGACATAAGCTTAATTGCCGATCACCTTGATATAAAAGAATTTCATCTGTTTGGCGGGTCATGGGGAAGCACCCTTGCCCTGGCTTATGCTGAAACCCATCCGGAACGATGTCTCAGCCTGACGTTACGGGGTATATTCCTGATGCGCCAATCAGAAATCGACTGGTTTATGACACAAATGGGTGCCTTTTTTCCCGAAGCCTATGATGCATTTTCTGACGCATTTCCGGAGACACCGGAAGATCAGTTGCTTGAAAGCTTTTACGCCGCCCTGACCGGCGATGATCCCGCGGCAAAAGGCCGTGCCGCTATTGCGTGGAGCCGGTTCGAAGCCTCGTGCTGCACCTTAATTCCTGATAAAGGGCTAATCGACAGCTGTAATGATCCGGAAGGCACTTTGCCAATTTCCTTGTTAGAAGCTCATTACTTCATACATAATAAATTTGATCCTGATGATGCGCTGCTGCGTAATGTTGACCGAATTCAGAATATTCCAGCCACCCTTGTTCAAGGCCGTTACGATATCATTTGCCCTCCCAGAACCGCGTGGGAATTAAAAAAACACTGGCCGAATGCCCATCTTGAGATGATTGCTGATGCCGGACATTCCAGCCGCGAACCAGGTATTGCAAAGGCTTTGCTGGAATCAATGGAACGCTTTAAGGTTATTTAAGTTAGATGACAAGAATGGAGACCCTGCTATGAATGATTTTTTAACACTGGATGATCTACAGGACATCACGGGTAAGGCTGTTCTGGTTCGTGTCGATTTAAACGTACCGATGAAAGACGGTAAGGTCACTGATGACACGCGTATAAGAGCTATATTTCCAACCTTAAAGGAACTGGCTGATAAAAACGCCAAAATCATTCTGTTGTCTCACTTTGGACGTCCCAAAGGCGAAAAGAACCCTGAATTCAGTCTGGAGCCGGTGATGGCGGCCTTTAACGCTATACTGGCAGAACATCAACTGGACTTAAAACTGCGTTTTCATCATGACTGTGTCGGTCAGAATACGTTGAATGACATCAGCACAATGGCCAATGGCGACGTTTTGCTTTGTGAAAATCTTCGTTTTTATGGGGGCGAAGAAAAGAATGATCCGGCATTTGCAGAACAACTGGCTGCGCTTGGTGATATTTTCGTCAATGATGCCTTTTCAGCAGCGCATCGCGCCCATGCCTCTACCTATGGATTGGCAACCTTACGGCCCGCCTATGCCGGCCGCCTGATGGAAGCCGAATTAAAAGCCCTGTCAGCAGCACTTGAGAACCCTGAACGTCCGGTAGCCGCCGTTGTTGGTGGTGCCAAAATATCGACTAAGCTCTCTGTGCTCAATCACTTGATCAACAAAGTCGATTATCTGATCCTTGGCGGCGGCATGGCAAATACCTTCCTTCATGCCGAGGGCGTAGACATAGGCGCATCACTGCATGAAGCAGATATGGCAGAAGAAGCCCGGGCTATTATGGCCGCTGCCAAAGACAATGGCTGTAAAATCCTGCTTCCGCAAGATGTCGTGGTGGCAAAAGAATTTCAGGAAAACGCCCCCCACCGTAATTGTGACATTCACCATATAGACGCTGACGAAATGGCGCTTGATCTGGGCCCGAAAAGCATTGCCGATATTAACGAGACTTTGGCAGAATGCCGGACAGTGCTTTGGAACGGACCGTTAGGCGCTTTTGAAATACAGCCCTTTGACAAAGCGACCGTCGAAGTCGCACAAAAAGCAGCGCAGCTAACTGAAGACCTGATATTAACGAGTGTTGCCGGTGGCGGTGATACAGTATCTGCATTGGAACATGCCGGTGTGAAACATCTGTTTAGCTATGTGTCGACTGCGGGCGGTGCCTTTCTTGAATATATAGAGGGCAGTGACCTGCCCGGCGTCCGTATCCTCAAAGAATACGCACATAAAAACGCGGCATAACCCCTTTTACAGAGTTACGCCGCATATCCCCCCGGTATTCCCCCCATTAGGGTTTTACCCCTAAATCCGTTCCGGATGCTTGCGCCAAAGGGCAAGCAGTCGTTTCGCATCCGGCGGTTGCAGCCGGTCAAATATTTCCAGAGCTTTGGTCAGCTCTTTTTGATTAACAATCTTCTCCCCTGACCGCAATCCGCGGCTTAACAGGAATAATGATGCAAACTCTGATTTCAGGACGCCCTGTGAACAACATACCACGGATAGCCCATAGCCATTCTGGTGTTCAATCAAAGGCAAAACAGCATCCTCGGGAAGGTCTACCCATAAAGCAAACAAAGCCAGAAAATAGCTTCGATGTCCACGACGCAAGGCTCGTGATAGTGATTCAATATGTACACCGCCCCGATCATAGGTATTACGGGCAAATATCCGTATATCTTCTGTGATTTGCTTATTACCGAAACTGTCCGTCAGCAGCTCACCTAAAACCTGATCTACCGCATCATCGATAATATCAGCATTAATACTGAATTTACTGAAGATTTCACGGCGCAATTCCTGGGATACGCAAACATAGAGCTGCGCTGCCAACGCATTATCAATTTCAGACCTGCCTAACAAGGGCCGCTGCATTTCATCATTCTGCATGGCCAACCGGGTCAGTTTCTGCATCACGCCTTTGGGCATCGTGACTTCGTCATTGCTGATTAAATGGCCTGCGGTTGTCAGGTCCTCGGTATCAACCAGCGTATCCAGAACAACCGGACTTAATGATTGCCGCTGGGCAATCGCATGCCAGTATTCAGCAGGTTTTGATTTAATAAGAAGAATAAGGTCTGCATCGTAAAGCAGCGCACTGTTTTTCAAAATATGTTCGGCAACCGTGATTTCATCACCAGCCAGATTTAAAATAACAGAGCGCGGCACCATTTCCAGAAGCGACAACCGTTCCGCTAAAAGTTCTTTAAATTGAATTTCTACTTTTTGTAGAAGGCTTAACAGAATATCACTGGCAAGCCGTTGCTCTTCCTCTGTCAGGCTCTGATTGAATATTTCACATATTTCGCCGGTAAGCGTATGACGCCCCTCGGAAGAATTATCCTTTGCCAGACTCAGCAAGGCGCGCGCATCAAATGCACCGGTTGTTTTTGTTTTTGTTGTTATATCACTCATATACATAAAAAGGTCTACGCCTTTCCCCCTGTATTTGATTCCCATTCCCAACCTTCAAAGTATAGTAAATTAGTTAAATTTATTTAAATTTTTACATAAATTTTCCAAAAAACCTTGATTTAATGTGTTTTATTTTTATATAGGCCGTGCTTTACAATATCCGCCTATCTGAAACTATTTATTAAGATGTGCCATGCTATACTGAAATTGTGTGTTTTATAGGAGATTAAATTATGGTAGGTCCGGTAATATCGTCACCGGCGCAATCGGGACAAATTCAGAATAACGCTGCCCAACATCAGGCAGAAGTCAGCAAAGGCGCTGCCCAGGTTGAGCAAAGAGATCCACGGCCTGACGAGATTCAGCGTCGCGAAGCTCCAGCAGCTCAGTCGCAAAGTTCCGCAGAACAAAATCCGCAGGCACCGCGCGCAGAAGACCAGACAAGCAATCAAGAGCTTACTGCAAGCGCTTTGGCGGCCAATCAACAGAATGAGCCGCCTGTAACGGAAAATCGCGGAGAGATTATTGATGTAATGGCATAAATTTTACAATTGATAGGATTTCGTTCTCCTCAATAACAAATAAAACTAGCCCCCGATTTTCGGGGGCTTTTTTTTGCCAGCGATTAAAGAATTATATTAAGAGATCACAAGATCAGGATTATTTAGCCATGGCGGGCGTAAGTCCCGTTTTTGGGCCGTGCGGTTTTGGCTGTTTTAGCATATCCGGACGATAGAATCTGGAAATCACAGGGGTTTGGGTCAACGCCCTAGCAAAGGATGATTTTGCGGATGTAGAGAACACAGATTTGCCCTGCTGCCGTTCTATACGGTTATGGTTGGCCGGAATGGCCTGAATGTGGCGCGACAGATTATCGTTATCGAGATAGCGTTCTACGGCCTTACCAAATTTAAGCCGGGCAGAAAGAAACCGGTCAGATTTTTTTATCTGTGATGGTACAGCTGAGGGATTAAAACGGTCCGCGATGTAAGTATCCACAAACTTCATAAAAATATAGTACCTGTTTTTATGATAAGATCAAGTGGTTCGCGCATTTAACAGCAGCCTCATACAACGGCTTATCACTGTGCAACGAAATTACCCCCGAATGGCCGAATATCTGGCGGATTTCAGCACAATGGGCTGTAAATCGTTCGGCAAAATCAGCCTTAAGCGCTTTGGCGTTACGGGTTTCAAATTGGCGGGCGGCATCTACGGTTTCAAATTTTACATGGCCATCAAAACGGTAGTCCCGTTCTGCCGGATCAACGGATTGCAGAACCATCCCCTGTCCTTGCCCCTGTCCTTGATTAACCTGTCTTGCCAATTTACGGACTTCTATCATATCCTGATTAAGAAAATCACTGATCAGAATAATTTTCGCATTACGCTGGCCGGTAAAATCAGGCACTGGCGGCGATTTTAACAGGGCATCAGCCAGACGCGGCATCTGTTTTGGATGATGTGCCACAGTATCAATACCGGCAATCTTTACCCGCTCCCCTGCGCTAGTTAGCAAATAACCAAGCACACAGGCCATGGTAAATCCATATTCATATTTGGTTTTATACTGATCCGGCGCGCTTGAATAATGCATTGCCGATGAAGGATCAAGCCAGATCACAGCCGTCTGGGCGCGTTCTTCTTCCTGTTCACGGACATAAAGATGATCAGAACGGGCGCTTTGCCGCCAATCAATACGGCTGGCAGCGTCCACCAGCGGATCGTAATTACGGTATTGCCAGAAATGCGCGCCGCCGCCGGCTTTCCGGCGGCCATGCTCCCCAGATTGCACTGTCTGGGCGATATTTTGCGCCTCTAACAGAATATCAGGCAATCTGGCGGCCAGTTTTTCAGCAGCGATCAGGTTTTGATCTTTATGTATTTGTGTGAACCATTTCATGGTATCAAGCTTACTATATAGAACAGGCAAGACGAAATACTATATTTACAGCAAAGGTTTTTAAACTGTCGGTTTTTCGGCTTCATCTGCCGTATCTTCTGCAGGTGCGTCTTTGTCGTCTGCCTTGGCCGCCGCCCGCTCCATCACGGCTGCGAAGAAACCATCACAATCATGATCAGCCGGATTTGCCTTCATATAGCCTTTAACACGGGTTGAGTCCGGTACCGTTTCAGGTAAGTCCGCCAGCTTAAAGTCAGGATGGGCATTTAAAAAATTCTGGGTCTGAATTTCGTTTTCCGCCGGTAACAGGGAACAAGTCGCATAAACAAGTCTACCGCCCGGTTTAACCAGCCTTGCGGCGCTGTCTAGAATTTCGGCCTGTAACGGCACCAGTTCAGACAATCCCGGACCCAGCTGACGCCAGCGTTTATCGGGGTCACCGCGCCATGTGCCTACGCCGCTGCAAGGGGCATCGACAAGCACAACATCAAACTGTTCTTTGTGACGTTTCACCCATTTATCACGCTCATTTGCCAATGGCCGGGTTTCAACATTATGGACGCCTGCCCGTTGAAAGCGTTTTTTCGACCGGTTTAACCGCCCCGATAATACATCACAGGCAACAATTTTGCCTTTATTATTCATCTGCGCTGCCAGCGCCAGCGTTTTACCGCCTGCTCCGGCACAAAAATCAACGACCTTCATGCCCGGTTTTACATCACAGACAAGCGCGATCAACTGCGATCCTTCATTCTGGACTTCTATACGACCATCATTAAACAGCGTATTCTGTGAAATTTGCGGCCTGCCTTTAACCCGAATGGCCCAAGGCGATAAAGCACCTGCTGTCATTTCGAACTCGGTGTCTTTCAACGCCTCCAAGGCAGCTTCGCGCGTGTTTTTCAATGTATTCACCCGCAAATGCAAATCATTCGGCGCCTGCATAGCGGCCAGAATACGCTTGGATTCTTCGACGCCATAGGCTTTTGACATCGGCTCCCATACCCATTCAGGGCATTCCAGACGAATACGATCGGGCATTTCCGGATCATTGAGATTTTTTTCTCGCAGACCCCAGGCCATCTTATCTTCGGCCGCACTCAGCTTATCAGGTGCATAGCGGGTGCCATTGAATAGTTTTATCGTCAGGTTTTCATGTGTTTGTTCACTGGCCAGAACACTATCGGCAATAACATAGGTCCGTGCTGTCGGCGTATAACCGATTTTCTCATGCCACCAGTTCAAACGGTGAATATGGCGTAATATACGATAATAGCGGGTCAGAATATTGGCGCGGTCTTTCGACCCTATATACCGGCGATCGCGGAAATACAGACTTGTCAAAGCATCGGCGGGACGTGGCTCGACCATTGTCATGTCGACCAGTTCTATAACGGCTTGGTATCGTGCTGAAGGTATCATGCGGCGTTTATACCTGAGTTTTAACAGCTTGTCATGCGAAACGATGATCGAAGCTGATTTATTTAATCTGTCTGCAGCTTTTTCGCATAATTTTCTTAAATAACCGTTGCTAGTAGGCTGCCACCGTTTATAATAAAGGAAAATCATTTCTTTAGAAGGATGGGGCGCTATGCCTGATAATCATTATATTTTTACCAGTGAATCAGTGGCTGAAGGCCATCCGGATAAACTTTGTGATCGCGTGTCGGACGCGTTGCTTGATTTGTATATGACAGCTGATCCAGACTGCCGTACAGCGGTTGAGTGTCTGGCAACAACTGATTTTCTGTGCATAGCCGGCGAAACCCGTGGTCCTGACAGCATTACACCGGACGACATCGAACAAACGGCCCGTAACGCTATAAAAGACATCGGTTATAATCAGGCTGAATTCCACTGGAAGACGGTTAAAATTGATAACCGCTTGCATAAACAATCCATTGATATTGCCGTTGGCGTTGATGCCTCTTCTGATAAGGATGAAGGAGCCGGTGATCAGGGCATTATGTTTGGCTATGCCTGCCGGGAAACCAAAAGCCTGATGCCCGCGCCGATCTGTTATGCCCATGACATCCTGCATCGTCTGGCTGATGACCGCAAATCCGGCATTCTATCCATGCTTGGACCCGATGCCAAAGCCCAGGTCAGCATGGCCTATGAAAATGGCAAACCCGTCAGCGTTGAATCTGTTCTGGTTTCGACCCAACATGCCGAAACACTTTCACAGGACGATATCCGTGAAATTGTTCGCCCATATGTCAAGCTGGCCCTGCCATCCGGTATGATGTGCGGCGAAGATAAATTCTATGTCAACCCTACCGGTCGCTTTGTTATTGGCGGACCGCATGGTGATTGCGGTTTAACCGGACGTAAAATTATTGTCGATACTTATGGCGGCGCTGCGCCCCATGGCGGCGGTGCTTTTTCGGGTAAAGATCCATCAAAAGTTGACCGCTCTGCTGCTTATGCAGCACGCTATGTTGCCAAAAACATTGTTGCCGCCGGTCTGGCAGATCGCTGTACCCTGCAGCTTTCCTATGCCATTGGCTTACCACAGCCGATTTCCCTGATGGTTGATAGCCATGGAACCGGCCGTTACAAAGATGAGGCTCTTGCCGGTATGATCCGTGATGTTGTCGATCTGTCACCACGCGGCATCCGTACCAAACTTAACTTAAACCGCCCGATCTATGAGCGCACAGCCGCCTATGGTCACTTTGGCCGAACAGCCGAAGAGGATGGTGGTTTTAGTTGGGAGAAGACGGATTTAATTGATGACCTGATCACCGCAGCGAAAAGCAGTAAGTATAAATCTGCTGAAATTCGTGACGAGAAACTTGCAACAGCCTGACCCGAACGATGACTGATCACAATACCGCTTCAAACCCTGACTTTCCAACCCGCAAATTCTATGGCCGCCGCAAAGGCAAGGCCATGACCAAGCGGCGTCAGGGACTGATTGAAACCTTATTGCCCAAATTGGCTCTGGATCTACCGGACAACGACACAGTCGATCCCTCGCAATTTTTTGAACATAAAGCAAAAGACATCTGGCTTGAAATCGGATTTGGCGATGGCGAGCATCTGGCCCTGCAGGCCGAAAGTCACCCTGATACCGGCTTTATCGGCTGCGAGCCTTTTATGAACGGTGTTGCCGGACTGCTTTGCGAGGTCGAAGAGCGTAGGCTTGATAATATCAGACTATGGGCCGATGATGCGCGCGACCTGATGGATGCCCTGCCTGATGGCTGTCTTGGCCGTTGCTTCTTATTACATCCCGATCCGTGGCCAAAAACCCGGCACCATAAACGACGCTTCATACAAGACAGTACGGTCAAAACACTTGCCCGGCTTTTAAAACCGGGGGCTGAGCTCCGGATCGCGACTGATGATGCTGATTTATGTGACTGGATGCTCTACCATGTCGAAAAGTCCCCCTCCTTTGAATGGCAAGCCGAAAAGGCCGAGGATTGGCGTACCCCACCTGCAGATTGGCCGGTAACCCGTTATGGCGAAAAACAACTGGCTGGTATTCCTGTTTATATGACTTTTTTACGTGTTGCCGAAAAACGCTAAAACCGATGATGCCAGCTTGCTTTTTTACTTGCTTTCCGTTTAAAAAAGGCATATATTCCTTTTAAATCCTAATCTACGGTGAAGTTACCGATAGATAATCAGAGGTGGGCCAAAAGCCCGCCTTTTTGTTTGCCTGAAAACAGGACGGCCCGGAATGGAATTAACACGACGTATAGAAACAATACTCCAGCCCACCGCCAGCGAGATGGGGCTTGAACTTGTCCGTATTCGCTTTGGTGGTGAAGGCCGCAGCCGTGCGCTACAAATTATGGCTGAACGCGAAGATGGCACTGCGATGAATCTCGGCGAATGCTCGCAATTAAGCAAGACCGCCTCTGCCCTATTGGATGTAGAAGACCTGATCGACGGCCCTTATAATCTTGAGGTTAGCTCACCGGGGCTGGAACGGCCCTTGGTCAAGCTAAAGGACTTTGACCGTTTCAAAGGCCGCATGGCCAAGGTTGAACTGGATGAGCCGGTTGAAGGCCGCAAAAGATTTAAAGGTGAGCTTGAAGGTCTAAACGAAGACGACGACATCCTGTTTAAAATGGAAGAAGACGGTGAAACCGTTATTCTGCCTTTTTCGGCAGTCTTCAAAGCCAAGCTGGTATTAACCGATGATCCGTTAGCATCATCAAAAACAAAATCGAAACCAAAGAAAAACTGAGCATTTACGTCTAAAAGGAGAGAGACATGGAAATTTTACAGGTAGCCGACGCCGTCGCCCGCGAAAAAGGCATTGACCGGGAAATCGTTATCGAAGCTATGGAAGAAGCCATTCAAAAGGCTGGCCGTTCTAAATACGGTATCGATCATGATATCCGCGTCAATATTAACCGTGATAGCGGTGAAATTGAGATGTATCGTTACCGCGAAGTGGTCGAAAGCATCGAAGATCCTGAGTTTGAAAATGTTCAGTTAACGCTGGCCGAAGCCAAAGACATCAAACCGGAAGCTGAAATCGGCGAATTTATTATTGATCGCCTGCCACCGCTTGATTTTGGTCGCATCGCCGCCCAGACAGCAAAACAGGTTATCCTGCAAAAAGTTCGTGATGCCGAACGTGAACGCCAACACGCAGAATTTCAGGACCGTGCCGGCGAAATTATCAGCGGTGTTATCAAACGCGTTGAATACGGCAATGTTACTGTTGATCTTGGCAAGGCCGAAGGTTACCTCCGCCGTGATGAAACCCTGCCGCGCGAACACCTGAAAAACGGCGAACGTATCCGCGCCTATATTTATGATGTCCGCCGCGAACAACGTGGCCCGCAGATTTTCCTTTCCCGCACCCATCCGGGCTTTATGGCTGGCCTGTTTAAACAAGAAGTGCCGGAAATTTATGATGGCGTTATTGAAATCAAAGCCGTCGCACGCGATCCGGGTAGCCGCGCAAAAATTGCGGTTATTTCACAGGATTCCAGCATTGATCCTGTCGGTGCCTGTGTCGGGATGCGCGGTAGCCGTGTTCAGGCTGTCGTCAACGAACTTCAGGGTGAGAAAATTGATATTATTCAATGGACCGAAGACCCTGCCCGCTTTGTGGTCAGCGCCCTTGCCCCGTCCGAAGTTGAAAAAGTCATTCTGGATGATGATAAAAAACGTATGGAAGTCGTGGTTCCTGACGAACAGCTCAGCCTTGCCATTGGGCGCCGCGGTCAGAACGTCCGTCTGGCCTCTATCCTGAGTGGTTGGGATATTGATATCATGACCGAAGCTGAAGAATCAGAACGCCGTACACAAGAATTCAACGAACGTTCAACCCTGTTTATCGAGGCTCTGGATGTTGATGAGGTGATTGCCCATCTGCTGGTTGTTGAAGGCTTTGTATCTATTGTTGATCTGGCTGAAACCCCGGTCGAAGAAATCGCCAAAATCGAAGGCTTTGACGAAGATGTCGCAGCTGAACTGCAAAACCGGGCCCAGACATGGCTGGATACAAGGCAAGCTGAATATGAAAGCCAGCTTAAAAAGCTTAAGCTAGATAAAAGCCTGACCTCTATCGAAGGCCTGACCTATGAGATGCTGGTCAAGCTTGGCGAAAATGATGTGAAAACCGCAGACGATCTTGGTGATCTGGCGACCGATGAATTAATTGATATCGTCGGCGATAAAGCCCTGAGCCGTAAAGATGCCGAAACCATGATCATGGGTATCCGCGAAACCTGGTTCGAAGAGCTGGGCGAAACAGCGGAACAAGGCGATGAAGAAGAAAAAGCTGTCGCAGAAGGCTAAAAGCTTTTGTCCGGGAACGGTGCCCTTAACTTGTAGACCAAGGGTCCGTTCCCCGGCTTTTCAATACTGATTTTTCAAAAAGGTCGCACAGCAAAAGACCTTACGGGAAATTCGGGTTTGTTCTGGCATAACTCGAAAAAATGATGTAAAAGTCTACATTGATATTATATTAAGTCCTGAATTATGTAACAGGGCATAAAGTAACAGTTTTAAGGTACGCAAACTTAATATGGCAGATAGCAAAGATAAAAAACGTAAAACTCTCAGTCTTGGTGACAAAACTCTGAGCCTCAAAAACCCTCCTTCCGCACCACGCGGCGGTGAAGGCGGATCGAAAACCGTAACGGTCGAGGTACGGCGCAAACGTACGTCCGGAAATGCATCCTCCAATACAACGGATCGGGTGCTAACCGAGGGAGAACGCGAATCCAGAGCCCGCGCGCTTGAAAAAGCAGCAGAGCATAAAAAATCCGAAACCGTAGGCCAGACCTCTTTTAACGTTAAGAAAAAAGAGGAAGAGCCAAAACCGGAACCGGAAAAAGAAGATTCCAAAGAAGATGCACGTTCGCGCGAAATGGCGAAAATGCAGAAGATCAAAGAATCGGAACGCGAGAAAAGCGAAGAGCTAGAGCGTCAACGTCAGGCTGATATCGCTGCGCAACAAGCCGAATCACAAGCGATAGACCGCAAAGCCACGGGTCGTAAAACCTCGGGCTTTACCGCTGATTTCGAAGATGAAAAAAATGATAAAGCTGCCAAGCGCAAGCTTGCCATGCCAGTTAAGAAGCGTGGCGGTGAAAAACGTCGCACCAGTGGTAACCTTACGGTTAATCAGGCAGTAAACTTTGATTCTACACGGGAAGAACGCATGCCGTCTTTGGCCGCGCAACGTCGCGCCCGTGAAAAAGAACGCATGAAAACCAATAACGGTCCGATAGAGCACACCAAGCAGGTTCGTGACGTTATTATTCCCGAAGCCATTACCGTTCAGGAACTGGCCAACCGTATGGCCGAACGCGTCGGTGATGTCGTCAAAAAGCTAATGGAACTGGGCATTATGGCGACTGCCACCCAAACGCTTGATACTGATACCGCAGAACTGGTCACGCAGGAATTTGGCCATAAAGTTAAACGGGTTTCCGCATCCGATGTTGAAATGGGTATCCTTGGCGAAGAGGACACAGATGCAGATCTGTCCCCTCGCCCGCCGGTTGTCACCATTATGGGCCATGTTGATCATGGTAAGACCTCTTTACTGGATGCTTTACGTCAAACGGATATTGCTGCTGGCGAGGCCGGCGGTATTACCCAGCATATCGGTGCTTATCAGGTTACACTCGAGGGTGGCGACAAGATCACCTTCCTTGATACACCTGGTCACGCCGCCTTTACCGAAATGCGCGCCCGCGGTGCTGATGTGACCGATATTGTTGTTCTGGTCGTTGCTGCTGATGACAGCATCATGCCGCAGACGATCGAAGCCATCAATCATGCCAAAGCAGCCGGAAAGCCGATTATTGTTGCGATTAACAAATGTGACCTTCCGGATGCTGATCCTCAAAAAGTCCGCACTGAACTGCTACAACATGAAATCGTTGTTGAAAGCATGAGCGGTGATGTACAGGCCATTGATGTGTCTGCCCATACCAAACAGGGCCTGAAGGAATTGGAAGAAGCTATCTTGCTTCAATCCGAAATACTGGAGCTGAAAGTTAATCCTAACCGCAACGCGATTGGTGCTGTTGTTGAATCCAAACTGGAACAAGGCCGAGGTTCTGTTGCGACTGTATTAATTCAAAAAGGTACGCTGAAAATCGGTGATATCTTTGTTTGTGGCGCCGAAAGCGGTCGCGTTCGTGCCTTGATCAATGACAAAGGCAAAAATATTGAACAGGCCATTCCGGGTCAACCTGTCGAAGTGCTGGGTCTGAACGGCTCACCGCAGGCCGGTGACGACTTTGTCGTCGTTGAAAACGATGGTAAAGCCCGTGAAATCGCCGAATACCGGACCAAGAAACGTAAAGATACCGAAGCTGCAAAACTAAACCGCAGTGGATCGCTTGAGCTGTTTATGTCTCAGGTCAACAAAGGCGAAGTTCAAGAACTGCCTATCCTTATTAAAGGTGACGTTCATGGTTCGGTCGAGGCTATTATCGGTGCCTTTGAAAAACTGACCGAAGATAACGAAGAAGTTCGTGCCAATATTCTTCACAGCGGTGTCGGCGGGATCACTGAATCTGATATTACCCTTGCCAATGCTTCGAATGCTTTGATTATCGGCTTTAACGTCCGGGCGAATGCCCAGGCGCGTGAACTTGCCAAACGCGAAGGCGTTGATATCCGTTATTATTCGGTTATTTACAATGCCATTGATGATGTAAAAGCTATGCTTAGCGGATTGCTGGCGCCGGAAATGAAGGAAAACTTCATCGGTTATGCTGAAATTCGTGAAGTCTTTAACGTCAGTAAGGTTGGTAAGGTTGCTGGCTGTATGATTACCGATGGAACCGTTAAACGCGGTGCCAAGGTTCGCCTGCTTCGTGATGACGTCGTTATCCATGAAGGCACGCTGAAAACACTTCAGCGCTTCAAGGACGAGGTCAAAGAGGTTCGTGAAGGGTATGAATGTGGTATGGCCTTTGAAAACTACAATGACATCAAAGAAGGTGATGTTATTGAGTGTTTCGAAATCGAAGAAATCGCCCGCGAAATTTAAGAACTGGCAAGACTATGAAACCACCATCGCAAAGACAACTTCGTGTTGGCGAACAAATTCGCCATGCCCTGTTTGAAATTCTACAACGGGAAAGCTTTCATGACCCTGATCTGGCAGAAGCCAATATGCTTACTATCAGCGAGGTCAAAGTCAGCCCCGATCTTAAAAATGCGACGGCATATGTGTCTTCCCTGAAAGACGAAGGCGAAGAAAGTATGATCAAGGCGCTTAACCGGGTTAACCGCTTTATCAAAAAAGAAGTCAGTCGCCGGGTTGTTCTACGCTATACCCCTAAAATCTGGTTCAAGAATGACCCCGGTTTTGATTATGCGCTTGATATCAACACCCTGTTGAATGACGAGCAAATTCAAAAAGACATCAAAGCCGCCAAGGCACGGGAAGCCGAAGAAAAAGAAGCCAGAGAAAACGAAGCCAGAGAGAACAAAGATGGGAAAGCGTAAAAAGGGCAATCCCCTGAATGGCTGGCTTATTCTTGATAAACCACTGGGATTGACCTCAACACAAGCGCTTGGCAAAGCGCGCCGTATACTGGACGCACAAAAAGCCGGTCATGCAGGCACGCTTGATCCTCTGGCAACCGGCATTCTACCCCTGGCTTTCGGGGAAGCAACCAAAACCATTCCATTTGTTCAGGATGCTGAAAAAGTTTACCGTTTTCGGGTTAAATGGGGTGAAGCGACCAATACAGATGACACCGAAGGCGAAGTCATTGAAACCTCTGACCATCGCCCTTCCAAAGAAGATATTTTAAATCTGTTGCCCTCTTATACCGGCATTATACAACAGATTCCGCCGCAATTCTCGGCCATCAAGGTTGACGGCCAGCGTGCCTATGCCCTTGCCCGTAAAGGCGAAGACGTCGAAATTCAGTCACGTAAGGTCACTATTTATACACTTGATTTGATAGAGATTAATGAGGACAGCGCCGTGTTTGAATGCGAATGCGCCAAAGGCACCTATGTCCGCTCCCTCGCCCGTGATATGGGGCGGGATCTAGGCTGTTTTGGCCATATTACCGAGCTTAGACGTCTTGCTGTCGGTTTTTTTGATGAAAGTGAAGCAATTTCGCTGGACGAATTACAGAAAATGGTGCATGATGCGCCACCTGAAGAGGCTTTACTGCCGGTTGAGGCGCCGCTGGACGACATCCCGGCTCTATACTTGACCGAAAGTGAAGCCAACAGACTGCGCCATGGCCAGTCTGTGGTGCTGTTTTCTAAAGATGGCCAGAACCGCCTTAATGCGGCAGGACTGGACCCACACAGCGATAATGGCACCGTATTGGCACGAACCGAAGCCAAACCCGTTGCTCTGGTCGAGCTGAACGGTGTAGAAGTCAAACCGGTCCGCGTGCTGAATGTTTAAATGAGTCATTAAAAGGAGAAAACGATGTCGATTACTGCAGAAAAGAAACAGGCGTTAATCAAAGAATACGCCCAGGACGAAAAAGACACCGGATCTCCGGAAGTACAGATTGCGATCCTAACCGAACGTATATCTAATCTGACCGGACATATGAAGGGTCATAAAAAAGATTTACACAGCCAGCGTGGTCTGTTGGGCATGGTCAGTAACCGCCGTAGCCTGCTTGACTACCTGAAGAAAAAAGATGAAGCACGCTATACAGCGCTGATCAAACGTCTGGGGCTGCGCCGCTAAGGCTGACCGGATATTTCTTCATCGGACATACAAAAGCCGCCTTTTCAAATGAAAGGGCGGCTTTTTCTTTGCCAGATGCCTGGGTAAAAACGTTACCCCTACTCTCATTTACTCATGATCTAAGATTTAGCCAAACTTAGGCGGTTTTGATCTTTTTTTTGGTGCCACCGGCAAAGTTTTGGGATGAAAGGCCTGCGGGTTAACATAGGTGCTGCCGTTCTTGACACCATTAGTATAACTGATCACCCAGGGCTGCGCATTTCCTATGTCCAATTCATACATACGCTCTGCTTGGACTTCGCCCATAACGACATGAAAAGCGCGTTTAACGACTGAATGACAGGAGATGACGACGGTTTTACCCTGATCCATTAATGGCTTAAGCTCGTCTTCATAAAATTTACGAACCCGCTCAACAACATCTTTGTTGCTCTCCCCATTCGGCAGGGGAATATCATAGCCGCGTTTTTGCAGGCGAAATTTCGGACAGGTCTGATGGTTATGGCCGGCAAAATCACCGACATCTTTTTCAATAAGCTCATAACGTTCCCGTAGATCCCATTTACCCGCTTTGTTTTTCAAGTTTGAGTGGCTATCTGCTGTATTCAGCGCCAGAACTAATGTCATCCGTGCACGGCTTAATGGTGAAGTATAGGCAATATCTATTTTAAAATGCTTTAGAACCCGACCGGCGCGGCGCCCCTGATCTTTACCTTCTTCCGTTAACGGAATGTCGGTATGCCCTGTCAGGCGTTTATCTATATTATACTGCGTCTGACCATGACGCATGATGATCAATCGTCCTTCTGACATCAGGCTACTTTCTGTTTGTTTTTTAAGATGATTAGCATATAGGATTCGGCTCTATAGCGCAATATGGTAATAAAAAACGGGCAAAGCTCCATTAAACTTGACGTAATGCAAATTATTATCCATAATTAACCTAAAATTAAGTTTGGGAATGTAGCATAATTTTAGATTATCAAATTTGGGGACCGATATAATGACACTGTCTAAAACATTAAAAGCGACCTTTTTAGCCGCAGCCGTGACCGCATCAGGAAGCAACAGCGCCCTTGCGCAAGACCATACAACAGATCAGCCTCTTGCTGACAACAACGAAGCATCACAGCTTCAAATGCAGGTCGGGCCATATCAAGTTCAGCTCGAAAGAGTATCACGGCCAGAAGTCGAAATGACACCCGTTCATGAGGCGACAGGCTGTGAAGCCTATGCCAGCTCTGAGGGCATCATTCAAATTGCCTGCTTTGGTAACCCTTATCAAGGCGATCCTAATCCGGGAATGATCATCGATGTTGACCTTAACGCCAATCAAATGACCGTTGAGAACCGCTACGAAATTACAGCAGACGGCCAGTTAAATGAGCTTGAGGATCCAAACATACAAACTTATCCACTTTCATTCACTAAAGATGTGAAGGAAGCGAACAAAATGGCCGAAAAAATCGGTTTAGAATTGCCTTCCCAGCTGGAAATGGGTGATGCTTATCGGAATAAAAATGATGAAACCGGCCTGTTTAGCCTGCAAAGTGATAGTGGTAAGCTGTCTGTTACAATGTATGACACAGGTAAAATATCAGAGGGTCTTGGTATCGCTACATATTACAACCTTGATGACGGGTCTATAACACGTCTCACGGTAACGCCTAATAAAGTTGTGGTTCAAACAGGCCAACCAGGAGAAACGCAATCCATATCCATGGTTGATATTGGCAAGGCGAGCTTCACACCAGCAGATTTCCGAAACACAGCAAAAGCAGCTCCCAGGGCACCGAAAAAACCAAGTCCAGGCGGCGTTTAATCCATAAAAGCAGCACAAATGCAAAACCAAGGGGGGCGAACGCCCCCTTAAGCTTGTTTCAAGAAACGGTGCGAAATTTTCTGCCCGTCTTCATATTCAAAAACGATAGGGATACCGGTTGGAATTTCCACACTGTTAATGGTCTCCGGCGTGGCTTCTCCAAGGATGATCATCATCGCACGCAGGGAATTACCATGCGCGGCCAGCAGGACATTCTGCCCCTGATCAATCAGCGGTTTGATATGTTCTTCGTAATAGGGTTTGACCCGTTCTACAACGTCTTTAAGGCACTCCCCGCCCGGTGGCTTTACATCGTAGCTACGGCGCCAGATATGAACTTGTTCATCCCCGAACTTTTCGCGGGTTTCGTCCTTGTTAAACCCTGTCAAATCACCGTAATCCCGTTCCCGCAGATCATCATGGCGGGTCATTTTATATTCATCGTCCTCTTTCAAGTCCTCGTGTATACCGGAAGCCGCCAAAGCGATTTCAGCTGTGTTATAAGCCCGTTTCAGAGTAGACGTAAAAACAGTATCAAAATGAATATGGCTGAGCGCCCTTCCCGCCTCTGCGGCTTCTTTTTCGCCAAGCTCGCTTAATTCCACATCTTTAAAACCGGTAAAGCGGTTATCCTTGTTCCATACACTTTGTCCATGGCGCAGCAATACGAGATAGTTCATCTTTTTACCTTCCCTAAAGGAGTCAATTACAGCGCATAGTTTAGGCATTCAAAATGATGAGTGCAAGCGGTTAAGATCAAGATAATCTTTGACTTATTGGCCTTTTCATGCCATTAAAAAGCAACACAACACAGTGTTAAACAAGGAAAATCCGGAATAGGCCGGATTCAATAGATAGAAAAGAAGTAGAAATATGTTTGATATACATAAAGAGAGTATCGAGTGGGCAGGTCGCACACTCACCTTTGAAACAGGAAAAGTAGCCCGTCAGGCTGACGGCGCTGTTATGGCGACCTATGGAGATACAACATTGCTGGCAACCGCGGTTGCTGCAAAATCAATGAGACCGGGCCAGGATTTTTTCCCGCTGTCCGTCCATTACCAAGAGAAATTTTATGCGGCCGGACGTATTCCAGGTGGTTACCTGAAACGTGAAGCCCGCCCTTCAGAGCATGAAACACTGACGTCACGCCTGATTGACCGTCCAATCCGTCCTTTGTTTGCCAAAGGCTTTATGAACGAAACACAGGTTATGTGTACGGTTATGGCTTATGATCAGGAAAATACACCTGACATTCTGGCGCTTGTGGCGACTTCTGCTGCCCTGACCATTTCCGGCATTCCATTTATGGGGCCAATCGGTGGTGCGCGGGTCGGTTACATTGATGGTGAATTCATCCTCAACCCGACACCGGAACAAATCGAAGTGTCTGAACTGGATCTTCTTGTCGCCGGTACACGTGAAGGCGTTCTGATGGTTGAATCAGAAGCAAATGAATTGCCTGAAGATGTCATGCTTGACGCTGTAATGTTCGGCTGGAAAGGCTCGCAGCCTGTCATCGATATGATTATCGATCTGGCACAGAAAGCGGCCAAAGATCCTTGGGATCTGCCAAAAACAGAATACGACGCTGACAAACTTAAAGCAGATGTTGCCAAGCTGATTTCTGATGATGTTAACAAGGCCTATGAACTGCAAGTCAAGCAGGATCGTTCTAACGCATTGTCCGAAGCAAAAGCGAAAGCCATTGAGAAATTCGTAACAGAAGACAGCCCGATTACCGAACAGGTTATTGGCGGTGTGTTTAAAAGCATCGAATCCGATATTGTCCGCGGACAGGTTATCAAAACAGGCAATCGCATTGATGGCCGAACCACAGTTGATATCCGCCCTATTCTGGCCGAAGCCGGTATTCTGCCACGCGTTCACGGCTCTGCCCTGTTTACCCGTGGTGAAACACAGGCCATTGTTGCTGCGACCCTTGGGACAGCACAAGACGAACAACGCTATGACAGCCTTGGTGGCGACAAAAGCAGTAACTTCATGCTGCATTACAACTTCCCGCCATACTCGGTTGGTGAAGCTGGCCGTGTTATGGGTCCGGGTCGTCGTGAAATCGGTCATGGTAAACTGGCCTGGCGTGCGCTTAAAGCCATGCTGCCAAACAAAGAAGATTTCCCCTACACGCTGCGCGCGGTATCTGAAATCACCGAATCAAACGGTTCGTCTTCTATGGCAACAGTTTGCGGTACATCGCTTGCCTTTATGGATGCCGGTGTTCCAATGAAAAAACCAGTGGCGGGTATTGCCATGGGTCTGATCAAGGAAAATGATGATTTTGCCGTTCTGTCTGACATTCTGGGTGATGAAGATCATCTTGGTGATATGGACTTTAAAGTCGCCGGTACCAAAGATGGTATCACAGCACTTCAAATGGATATCAAAATCACCTCGATCACCGAGGAAATCATGCGCATTGCTGTCAGTCAGGCCCGTGATGGTCGTCTGCATATTCTTGGCGAGATGGCCAAGGCGTTGGATAACTCACGGTCAGAATTGTCGCAATTCGCACCACAGATCCACACGATCAAGATTCCGGTTGATAAAATCCGCGAAGTCATTGGTTCTGGCGGTTCTGTAATCCGAGAGATTACCGAAGAAACCGGCACCAAAATCGACATCGAAGAAGATGGTACAATCAACGTAGCTGCTGTTGATGGCGATGCTGCCAAAGCGGCCCTTGACTGGATTAAGGGCATCGTGGCTGAACCTGAAGTTGGCGAAATCTATCACGGTAAAGTCGTGCGGATCGTTGATTTCGGCGCCTTTGTCAATGTTATCGGCAAAACCGATGGTCTGGTCCACATTTCAGAAATCAAGAACGAGCGTATTGGCTCGGTCACTGATGTTCTGGAAGAAGGCCAGATGGTTTACGTCAAGTGTATTGATATCGACAACCGTGGCCGCATCAAGCTGTCCATGAAAGTCGTTGATCAGGAAACTGGCGCTGACCTGTCTGCAGATAATGATAAACAGGCCGAAGCCGGTTGATCTTGTCTGAATTGACTTATAATTGAATATGTAAGAGAGCAGGCAAATCGCCTGCTCTCTTTATATCAGCCTATGGGAGATTAAATCATGGCTTTGAAATTGCCAAAAGTTATCGGCCACCGCGGAGCCTGTGGATACGCACCAGAAAATACACTGCCCAGCTTTCATACAGCGGCCGATATGGGCGTGGCCTGGGTTGAATTCGATGTTAAACTGACCAAGGATAGCGTTCCCATTGTTTTCCATGATGACGACCTGTTCCGGATTACCGGCCGCGAGGGTAAGGTCGCCGATACACTCTGGGATGATATAAAGGACATGGATGCCGGCAGTCATTTTGGTGATAGCTTTCTTGGCGAGAGAATTCCAACGCTGGATGATGTTCTGGAAGTGTGCATTAAACGTGGCCTTGGCGTGAATATAGAGATCAAATCCTGCCCGGGTCGTGAAATTGAAACCGCAGAAGTTGCGCTTGATTATGCCACACGGATCTGGCCGGAAAATGCACCGCCGCCTTTGATTTCAAGCTTTCAACATACCTCACTGGAAACAGCACGTGACCTTGTCTATGGCTGGCCACGCGGCTTTCTGATCAATGAAAACGAAGGCCGGGTTGAAAACTGGCTCGAGATGCTCAACTATATTGAACCCTCTAGCCTGCATTGCAATGGCAACGCTGTCAAAGACGAGGACATCGTCCTTTATCTTGAAACAGGCCTGCCTGTCTGCTGCTATACCATCAATGATCCCGATCAGGCGATCGAGCTTTTCGATATGGGAATCACATCAGTTTTCAGCGACCTTCCTGATCTGATCATGGATATATAAACAATCAGCCGATAATTTTAGAAAGCTTATGGACACAGAAAACGGCCTTTAACCTCATTGGTTATAGGGCGCTTTTCTGGTTGGTTATTGGCCAATATGGACACGCTTTTACTTGACATAGTCTTTGCATGTGACATAATTCAAGAAAGCATTTAACATACAGGTCTATGATGATACTAACAAATTTCTTCAAAGGTTTTGCCCCGCCACCTGCGAAAATGGTCACGCTAACCTATAGCTGCCTTGATGATAATAACAGCGCAAACAACTCATGGGTCGAGGCCTCTCGTCAACCAGACCGGACATACAGTATCCACTTGATAAGCGAGACAAGCGGTCAAAAAAGCCGTAACTTAATCGCTAAATCACAAAACTATACAGAGACGAAAGCTATACTCAAAAACTTTGAACAAAGCGCTGCTGAGGTCTATAAAAACAGCGACTATGAAAAAAAGACAGGCCGACAAACATTTCCTGAAAAAATGACAACGCTTGCATTCAATGAAGGTCATTACAGTGCGGAGCTTTTTAACTTTATACAAACCCGCTATAATAAAAAGGCTTCAGGTGATATCTGGATGGAAGCTGTACGGGAAAAAGACAATACGTATCATATCAATCTTTATGATAAATTTGTCCACCCTAAAAAACATGACCTGCATATGGTTGTTGACCGCAATCGAGCCATAGAGGTTATGAGAGAGTTTGAACAAAGAGCAGCCACGATCACAAAGGCAGGCAAGCTTAAAACAAGACGGCTATTCGAAGCTGATCATTTTTCTAAATATGTTGATCTTGACGCAAAAAGAAAACATAAGCCGAAGCATTTTTCCAGATTCAAGTAATATACTTTATCAGCTGATAGCTGAATAGTTTAAGGTCTGTGGCTTATCCGGCTAGAAAAAGTGCTGTCCGAGACGAAAATTATTAAGGTTTCCGGTCCAGATTCACTTTTACTTTATTCATCTGTTCGCAAGCTCGTTCTAGCGTATTTGCTGTTCTGACGGCTTCAAAGTCATTCGACAAAGAGCGCGCTTGTGCCAGCTTTTGCTGATTTGAGCTGGTGAAGCTATCTATTTTTTGTTGGTTCTTTTGTGTGAACTCAACCATTTCCGGTGTCATCACATCACGCAGGTAACTATTTACCAATGTTCCGTTTTCAATATCAGCTTCCAACATCTTTTGCGCAACAGAACCTTTATATTCCAGTGGTTTAGTATGACTACCCGCCACAGCTGCGAGCGTAACGATTGACCCCACACCCATGATTACAGCACCTATCCCCGCAGCAGTGGGCCCTGCCACAGCACCAATAGACGCCCCAATTAGCATCAGGCCACCCACACCAGACATTATCCCTGCCATTGCGCACATCGCACCTGTAGCGACAGCAGTCACACTCACAGCTTTTTTTATAAAAGAGTCACCTGTCAAAGCATCATTGATCCAGTCAATAGCGGGCGCCCAACGGCGCGCCAACTTACGTACCAGACCTTTTGAACCCTTGGGGTCATTTTCAGGGCGAGCCATATACTCATATTTATAGGTTTTAATAATATCCTGCTTTAAATCTACCGCTTCCGCGTTGACGTCCGTCATGTATTTATATCCTTTTTCGCCAGACAATTAAGTCTTAATAAAATTATCTTGGCAAGGATATGACAAACACAAGCGCTTGTCAACAAACGTTATGACTAAAACAAAGGCGAAGTAGATCTTAATCGATTTTAGGCGATTTTTTCATCAACGACATTCTCAACCGTTTCCTGACGCGGCATACCGACAATATTAAACCCACAATCGACATAGTGGTTTTCTCCGGTGACAGCTGTCGACAAATCGCTCAGGAAATACAGCGCGGAATTACCGATTTCATCCAATTCAACCGATCTTTGTAAGGGCGCTGTCTGTTGAGTATATTTAAATGTATGGCGCGCATTACCGATCACAGCACCAGCTAATGTCCGCATTGGTCCTGCGGAAATGGAATTAACCCGGATACGGTCCTCGCCCAGATCACAGGCAAGGTAACGAACAGAAGCTTCCAAAGCCGATTTGGCAACGCCCATAACGTTATAGTTCGGCATTACCCGTTCAGAACCAAGATAGCTCAGGGTCAACATACTCCCCCCATCCTTCATCAGTTTGCGCGCACGACGGGCAATCGATGTAAAGGAATAGCAAGAGATATGCATGGATTTCAGAAAATTCTCGAGCGAGGTTTCAACATATTCGCCCTTCAGCTCGTTTTTATCTGAATAGGCAATGGCATGAACGATAAAATCAATCTGACCCCATTCTTTTTCAATCGTGTCAAATAACTTATCCAGGTTTTCTTCATTGGCAACATCGCATTCCCATACCTTATCGGCATCAATACTGGCAGCAAGAGGTTTCACCCGTTTACCAAAAGCATCGCCCTGATAGGTAAAGGCCAGTTCCGCGCCATGCTTATGCAGGGTTTTTGCGATCCCCCAGGCAATAGAACGATCATTCGCAACGCCCATGATCAGGCCTTTTTTGCCTTTCATTAAATCTGATTTTTTTTCTGACATATCTATTTTTTCCAATGGTGTTTTATTCATCGTATTTTCTAAAGGCGAGTGTGGCATTTGTCCCCCCGAAACCGAAACTGTTGGACATCACGGTACGAATGCCCGCATTTTCTTTCGTTTCCTGCATAATCGGGTAATCTTTGGCACCTTCGTCCAATGTCTCGATATTTGCTGACCCGGCGACAAAGTCACCATTTAGCATCAACAGGCTATAAATTGCTTCATGTACACCAGCTGCGCCCAAAGGATGACCGGTCAGTGATTTTGTGGCGCTGATCATCGGCAAGTCTTCACCGAAGACATCATGAATAGCGTTCAATTCAACAATATCACCGGCAGGCGTACTGGTGCCATGCGTATTGATATAATCAACCTTGCCGTCATCAATGGTTGCACGAGCCATTTTCATTGCCCGCGCCCCGCCTTCGCCAGACGGCGCCACCATGTCATAACCGTCAGATGTCGCACCATAACCGACCAATTCGCCATAAATTTTAGCGCCCCGGGCTTTGGCATGTTCCAGTTCTTCCAGAACGACCATGCCCGCGCCGCCGGCAATAACAAACCCGTCACGATTGGCATCATAAGCCCGCGCCGCTTTCGCTGGCGTATCATTGTATTTCGAAGACATTGCCCCCATCGCATCGAAAAGCACGCTTAGGGTCCAATGCAGTTCTTCACTACCGCCGGCAAAAACAATATCCTGTTTGCCCAGTTGTATCTGTTCAGCGCCATTACCGATGCAATGCGCGGATGTTGAACAGGCCGAGCTGATTGAATAATTAACGCCTTTAATTTTAAAAGGTGTCGCCAATGTCGCTGATGCCGTGCTCGACATACAGCGCGGCACCATATAAGGGCCGACGCGTTTTGGGCCTTTTTCACGGGTGATATCTGCGGCCGCAACCTGATTACTGGTTGATGGACCGCCGGAACCGACAATGATGCCTGAACGCTCATTCGATACATCATCACCCTCAAGACCGGAATCATCGATCGCCCGCTTCATGGCCACATAATTATAAGCAGAACCATCTCCCATAAAGCGGCGGAGCTTACGATCAATTAGACCATCTTCATTCAGGTCAATCTTTGGCACACCATGAATTTGGCTACGAAAACCCAATTCCGTGTATTCAGGGGCCGCAACGATACCTGAGACGCTATTTTTCAATGAATGTATAACAGCTTCTTTATCACTTCCGATACAGGAAACAATACCTATTCCGGTTACGACGACGCGACGTGTCATATCAGTATCCTTTTTATCCGGTTATTTTTCAGCCCACACGATCATTTTTGAACAAGCCGACTTTTAGATCCTTGGCTGTATAAATGGTTTTACCATCAACATCCACACGGCCATCTGCTGTACCTAACACCAGACGTCCGTTTACGACCCTTTTTAAATCAATCGTATAGGTAACAAGCTTGTTTTCAGGCAGGATCATATCACTAAACTTTACTTCCCCAACGCCCAAAGCGCGACCCGATCCGGATGCGCCCGTCCAGCCAAGGAAAAACCCTGTCAACTGCCACAAAGAATCCAGGCCAAGGCAGCCCGGCATAACCGGATCACCTTCAAAATGGCATTCAAAGAACCATAGGTCAGGATGAATATCGAATTCAGCCACAATCTGACCTTTGTCATACGCACCACCTGTATCGGAAATATGGGTAATGCGATCAAACATCAGCATTGGCGGCATCGGCAACTGTGCATTCCCCGGGCCAAACATTTCACCCTTGGCGCAGGAAATAATTTCATCATAGCTGTAGCTTGATTTTTGTTCGAAACTCATAGGTTTTCTGTCTTCTTTTCTGTTTAGACTAGTCATTTATATACGTCTTTCTCTTACTGATGACAAGGCCGGAATCATTCCTGAGCCAGTTTCATCCCTTGAACCAACCCTGTTTTTAAAAGGACTTTTGCAAGAGAGGGTTGAATAAAGTTCATATCGGGTCCGGACACTAACGCCGCCATGCGTCCACCCGTTTTAGCAATCGCAACCGCGCGGGCGCAGGGATCATTAAAATCGACCAATTCAAAAAACTCGTTAAAAATGGTGTTACAGCTTTCAATATTTTCTTCAAGAAATTCGTCATCGCTGTCATTCGCGCTATCAAGACCGGACCATTTTACGGTGCCGGGTAGCCCATTACGTTCCGCTTCACGTGCCATAATCTGAACAATTTCAGTTATGGCTGTGTTTTTATCGGTATGCGGGGGCAGACCATAGTAAAAACCAGCTGCGCCACCCAGAGTGATCAGCACATCAGGGATTGGCCAGCCATCACTGATAAAGTCCTCGATAATCACATCGGCAAATTCCTGGGTTGCCATTTCAAATATCAGGCTTTCAATCACAGCCTCGATCATAATACGAAGGCATTCAGGAACCGGCAGCCCCTCTTTTTCAAATTCAGGGAATTCATTATAGGCAATCGCGATCAGGATCTCATGGACTTCTTCCAGCCCTTTTTCCAACCGTCCCGCAGATTCACGGGCAAGTTCGCGGCCTATTTCCGTTTCAAGATCAATCTGGATCGGGCTGGGCAGGCTTTCTTTAGAAAGATTATCGGGCATCGGCGTGACATGCAGCAATTGCGAAATCCGATGAAAGCTTTGCTCCATGACGGCATCCGGCTCTTCATACTCAATCAGAGTTTCGGTCATCATACCGGCCAGAATTAAAATAAAACGGATATGATCAATCGCACCGTTTTTATCAACTGCGGTGCGTTTAAGGATTTCATCTATGGCCTTGGCTTCTTCAAACGGTTGTCCGGTTCCCAATGTCATCCCCTTATCCTAATCAAACTTCTCGTATGGATAGACGCCCCACAGGCCATCCTTTTGTATCCATCCGTCATAATTCAGTATTTCTGTATTGCACCATTCCACTTCACAGGCATTAACCGCGACAATAACACCGGGTTCTATTTCAGCCAATGGACGGCTGTCCCGCGACGGTGATTTATGTATCCGGCGGATATAGCGATCAATAATCGCGGTGCGTTTTCCTGACAAAAGACTTTGATGCACCCACCCCTGATCACCGTCTTTCGTACGAATTTCACGCCATGCATCAAATTCGCGAACAATTTCAACCGTCAGCCCTTCGCGGGTGAGAACCCAGGTTATGGGATATTTAAGTCCGGGGCCAACACGCATATTGACCTCATTCGATCCCAGGCTGACAAAGCGCGGCAGTGGCAGACCGCTTTTCGGGCCGGAATCAGCTGCTTTTTCAGCCGTCTTATCCTCAGCTTTGGAATCAGTATCCTGCTGTTGTTCAGGTTGTTTTTTTTGTTCGGTCTGTTCGGCGACATTTTCAGGTGACGCATGGGCAAGCGTAGCCGTTAAGCCGACAAAGCCATACAGGGCGGCAAGAACAACAAGCACAGATGCGTATTTGAAAACTGTCTGAAACATGGCGGTAGTCTAGCAGGTCTTCTCCCAGACCCAAGAAAAAATGAAGAAAAAGTGCATTTTTTGAGCAATCAGTAGTCATAATGTGATATAAACCCATCCATGGATAAGACAAATCTAAAAGATAAACGCGACTTTAGAATAAGCGTTGCCCCAATGATGGGCTGGACGGATAAACATGACCGTTATTTTCTGCGCCTGATTTCGCCTAATATCTGGCTGTATACGGTCATGATTACAACAGGCGCGCTGATCCACGGTGATGCAAAATCCTTTCTGGATTTCAACGAAGAAGAACATCCGCTGGCTCTGCAGCTTGGCGGTTCCAATCCGGAGGATCTGGGGATCTGCGCAAAAATGGCCGAAGAATTCAATTATGATGAAGTCAACCTGAATTGCGGTTGCCCCAGCGACCGGGTACAGCGCGGTGATTTTGGCGCCTGCCTGATGGCTCAGCCAAAATTGGTTGCCGATGGTGTTGATGCCATGAAACAAAGCTGTGATATCCCTGTCACCGTTAAAACCCGCATTGGTATTGATGAGCAGGATGATTACGGGTTTGTTCGTGATTTTGTTGGGACTGTTGCTGAAAAAGGCTGCGGTTTATTTATCATCCATGCCCGCAAAGCCTGGCTTCACGGACTAAGCCCTAAAGAAAACCGTACGGTTCCGCCTTTAAAATGGGATACGGTCTATCAATTAAAACAGGACTTTCCTGATCTTGCGATTGAATTAAACGGCGGGGTGCAGACCATAGACCATATCAATGAAGTCGCACCACATACTGACGGCGTCATGATCGGCCGCGAAGCCTATCAAAACCCTTATTTTCTGGCAGATATTGAACGAATGTTCTATAATAATATAAGCCCTCTCACCCGTCATGAAGTTATTGACCGGTTGAAACCGTATATCGAGCAACAGATTGCAGGTGGAGTGCCTTTAAAAGATATAACCCGCCATATCCTTGGATTATATCAAGGTATCCGTGGTGCGCGCCATTATAGAAGAGTCTTAAGTGAACAGGCCTATAAAGAAGGTAAAAATAGTGAACTACTTGATCTTGCGCTTTCCAACATAAAGCTTTAGCTTTGTAGAGGGGATAGATATATTATATCAAGGCGTATTCTTCAGAAGTGGCCAAGGGGAAATTTGGTACGATGACTAAGATTGAATGGTACAGGCTGCCGCGCGCACAAGCGGCTGACGTCCTCGGCAAGATCGGGGCTTCGGCAGAATCTGCGGTTTTCTCGGAACAGCTGACCGAGGTCACCTGGCGGCCCCTGCCTTTTTACGAACGATTTAAACTCTTTCGTCTCACCAATTATGCGACCCTACCCTGCTTTACCATGGACTATCTCGGTGACGATGTTACCGGGATTTTTTATCCTCTGGATGGTCTGGCCAACACTATTTACAACGTAAACGAAGAAGACAAGCTACATTTAAGCGAAAGTAACATCATAGATTACCTTGATTTCTTTTTTGAAGAAGTCCGTGGACCGGATGGAGATATATATCTGATCAAAAACCCTTCTGACCTGCCCATACTTTCTTCATTACCGGAAAATCAAAAGCAAAGCGTGATCGAACATCACCGTGCCTTACAGATTGATTCGGATATAATGCCGGGCGAATTTAACATCAACGGTACGCTTTATTACGATGGCAGCCTGATCTCGGCACTCATACGTGTACAGGCTTCAGGCCGGCTATCCATTCATAATCAAACGCTTTTGCTTCAAGGTATTCACTTTCCAGGCTCTCCGATTGAAAACACCTATATGGGCGATTCGTATTAAAAAGGCCGGATAATATGACCTCTTCTGATAATTCTCTTGAAAAGCTGGCTAGCTACCTTGATGGGTCGCATAATCCGGATCTGCCGGATATGGATAAAATGATCGAATTCGGGCTGGATGTCCTGACCAACTCCTCGATCGGGATGGAATTGGTTATGTTTGTACGGGAACATGACCTTAAAATCCGTGTTATTCGCGGCCCCGAAGAAACCAGCTATGCCGCTGATCCGCATCAGGCCATTATCAGTCTGAACTCCACAAACCCCGCCGGCCCTGCCCGATTCGTTTTGTTACTGACTGGCGCCATTCGTGATGTTATGCAACTTCATGAAGGATTACCGACCCCCGGCCCCTCGGAAAATATGACAAAAGCAGTCGAAAAAATGCGTCAAAAACAAGGGGATAAAGTATCGTACATGTGCGCTGTCGCCTACGAAATTAACCAAATATCAAGCTTTTCCGCCTATACTCTAGTTGAAGAGTTAAAAAATATGGGCTACGCTGAAGATGTAGAGAGGTTTCTACAACACGTAGACCACTAACAAAAGAAGAGGGTTTTACAATGGCGAACGAAAAAGCAAGACGGGCCGTAGCAGAAGGGTTTAACTTTGATGACAAGACGCAACGTGATGTTGAAAACTCGGTTATCGCTATGAAAGCTGCACTTAATACGCCGCAGCAACCTCAGCCTTCAACCCCGAATCTCTAATTTATCTTTAGTCTTATAGACACAAAAAGCCCCGGTTTTCCGGGGCTTTTTTGTATTTATGACCTGGTCTTGTTTAAGGTCCAGTCAAAGTTAAAATAACCGATGGTCGTCTCCAGATCTATTTTATCCGGGTAATAATTTGCCAGCCATTCACGGACATTACCCTTCGCAAATTCCGCTTCATATTCTTTAAAAATCTTGCTTACCCTAAGGATCGCTCCCTCATCTTCAAACTTCAAGCCTTTGGTCGGGTTGGTCAACGTCAGCAAAACCTGATCATTTAACTGGCTATCAAGTCTTTTGGCGCGATATACCTCGCGTCGTAAATCAGGACTGCATTTGGAGGCCTGAGTCAGGGCGAAATAGGCTCGGGGCTCTTTTGCCGGTCGAATGACGTTTTTAACAATCTGATCAAGCGTATATTCTATACCGCCGATTGTCCATTTATGGCTATTGCCGGGATTTTTAAATGGTGCGGACTGATTTCTGATATTCTCCCGTTCTCCGGTCTTAACAACCAGATCAATAACCAGAAGATTATAGGCATTAATCCAGAAAGCCAGCTTTTCATCTTGTGTATTTAAAGTATCAAGATTGGTACGCAGTAAGGACTTCATCGCCCGGGCATGCCTTGGATCCTCGGCCCAGGCATCATAATCAACGCCTAGATATTGAATGCTGTTAGCTTCAGTGGGCGCGACATATGATTTAAGGAGACCATCAAAATCCTCTTGATAGGCCTGCGCAGATAAAGGGCTAAGAATAAGGATGATAAAGGCAAAAAACAGACTCTTGGAATACGGCATCAGAATAACTCCCATTTACTACTCAAGATAATAAACGTTTTTATTATCGTAAAAGTTCACAGAAAAACGGGCGTTATTATTAATTTTATTCTGCCGTCTCGCTTTTTAACTGAAAAGATTCCCCGCAGCCGCAACGACTGGCCTCATTGGGGTTATTAAAAACGAACTGCGATTGCAGGACATCTTCTTCATAATCCATTTCACTGCCCAAAATGAACATGATCGCTTTCGGGTCAATATAGACACGAACGCCATCTTGCTCGATCACTTCTTCACCGGGCTGTTTATCTTCGGCATATTCAATTTTATAGGCATGGCCTGAACATCCGGTTGATGTGATTTTCACACGAAGCGCTTCCATACGACCATCAGCAGACCCCATAAGCTGTTTTGCCCGGCCTATTGCATTTTCGGTCAGTGTTAAAATCGGTTTTGCCATCTTTGCGACCTACTTTCTAAAACATATTCAGCTGTAATTTCGCTGTTTCCGCCATAAAGGATGGATCCCATGGCGGATCCCAGACAAGCTCGACGTCAATATCATTGACATCTTCTACGGTCCTGATCGCGCGTTCAACCATACCCGGCATTTCGCCTGCCACAGGGCAGCCCGGCGCTGTCAGACTCATCTTGACACTAACATTGTGTTTATCATCTATTTCGACAAGGTATATCAGACCCAATTCATAAATATTGACCGGAATTTCAGGGTCATAGACTTCCTGCATTGATTTTTCTACCGCAAGCCATAACGGATGTGACATAGGCGCGTCAACATTAGGCGGACGCGCCAGTTCATCTGTTTCATCGCCCAAAGCATTCCTAACCATATCTTTATCCGCCACATGTTCCATATTGCTCACCCAAATATCGCTTTAACTTTATGAATAGCCTCGATCAGCCGTTCGACGTCCTGTTCCGTATTGTATATTGCAAAAGATGCCCGTACCGTTGCCGGTACATTAAGAACTTTCATCAAAGGTTGGGCGCAATGATGTCCGGCGCGCACAGCAATCCCCATCTGATCAAATATAGTGCCTATATCATGCGGGTGAATACCCTCCATCGTAAAGGATAGAATACTGGCTTTATCTGCGGTCGTGCCATGGATATGGACGCCCTCGATATGCTCGATGCCCCGAGTTGCCATATCCAAAAGCGACTTTTCATGCGCTTGAATATCTGTTTTATCAAACTGCTGGATATAATCAATCGCAGCGCCCAGACCGATAACCTCGACAATCGCAGGGGTGCCAGCCTCAAATCGTGCCGGTGCCGATTTGTAAGTCACCTCGTCAAAGCTTACCGTTTCAATCATTTCACCACCACCCTGATATGGCGGCATAGCCTCTAACAGCTCTGCCCGTCCATACAGAACCCCGATGCCGGTTGGACCGTAAAGCTTATGACCGGTAAATGCCAGGAAGTCACAGCCGATCTCGCGCACATCTACATCCATATGGACAACCGATTGCGTTGCATCGATCATCACCGTGGCGCCCGCCTGTTTGGCAAGCGCGGTCATTTGCTGTACCGGTAAAACAGTACCGATCGCATTTGACATGCCAATCATACTGACCAATTTTGTCTTCTCTGTCAGCAACTCCCGATAAGCAGACATATTGATTGCGCCATCTTCATGGATAGGCGCGATTTTTATCGTAAAGCCGATTTCGGCACGCAACATATGCCAGGGCACAATATTGGCGTGATGTTCCAATGTCGTTAGAATGATTTCATCATCCGCTGTCAGATTCTGCCGTCCCCAGCTTTGGGCAAAGAGATTAATAGCCTCGGTCGTATTGCGGGTGAAGATGATTTCATCTTCAGAAGCGGCATTTAAAAACCCTGCAACCTTGCGGCGGGCATCTTCAAATTTCAGGGTGGTCTGCTGGCTGAATTCATAAACGCCGCGATGAACATTGGCATAATGGTCATGCATAACGTCCGACATGGCCTCGATCACCTGATACGGTTTCTGGGCGCTGGCCGCGCTATCCAGAAAAGTCACCAGTTTACCGTTAACGTCTTTTTGCAGAGCCGGAAAATCATCCCGAATACGCGCCGCATCAAATTTCTGATGCCTCATCATATGTGTGACCTTTGGAAAAGCGGATTGTGGTGCCATGTTATGCCCCCTGCTTTGCAAGCCATGAATCAATACGGGATTGTAATATCCCCTGAATTGTATCGTCTTTGACGTCCCGAATGACATCAGCCAGAAACGACCCCATCAAAAGACGTCGGGCTTCAACCTCGGGAATTCCGCGACTACGCATGTAAAAAAGAGGATCTTCGTCTAAAGCACCAGCAGTGGCCCCATGGGCGCATTGCACATCATCGGCATAGATTTCTAGCTCTGGCTTTGCATCAATTTCGGCTTTGTCGGACAGCAATAACGCATGATTAAGCTGGCGTCCATCTGTCCTTTGTGCAGGACGACGTACGTGTATTTTCCCCTGGAAAACTGCGCGAGTCTGATCATCTAATATCCCCTTATAAAGCTGTCGTGATACACCGTCCGGTTCCATATGATCAACCAGGATTTTGGTATCGCTATGTTGTATTCCATTCAACATATACAATCCATTGATTATACACTGAATCTTCGGTGAAATCAAGAGCGACTCGACGTCATGCCTTGAAAAACGTGCGCCAGTGGTCAGGGTTACGGTTTCATAATTTGAACTTTCGGACTGCATCAAACGGGTCGAGGTAAAGTGATAGGCTGTTAACGCTTCTTCCTGCAGGCGATAATGCTTGAAAGAAGCCTGCCTGCCCAACATAATCTCGCAGACATGATTGGCAGCATAAACGCCATTACCCGCATAGTTTTCAATGACTTGCATAGAGCTATTATCTTTTAGGATAAATAAATTACGGGCGAAAACCTGCGGCTTAACATCCAGTCCCTTATCCGTTGTAAAATAGAGAATTTCCAACGGCGCCTCTATCTGGATCCCTTCTGACAGGATCAGTACCGCGCCATCATCAATATGAGCCGTATTAAGCGCCTTCAAAGGATTATCCGATAAATTGCCCAGATCAGTCAGATTTTCGCGTAAATCTTCGGCGTCCGATTCGACATAATCAGCCAGACTAACCATATCTAGTCCCTCGATCGGGTCACTAAGCTTTGGCGCATAAAGGCCATTGATAAAGACGATCCGCCTGTTTTCGAACAACCGTTCAGGCAAATCAGTCGCATCAACATCGGGCTGCTGATTGGTGTAAACGAACCCTTCCCGTTCAAAGGGGCGTAGATTTGAATATTTCCAATCTTCCCAGGCCGGTGTTGGCAGGCCGGTCTTTTCAAAGACTTCGGCGCCAGTTTCCCGTAAGGCATCTAGCCAGTCTGGATTTTGTTGTTTTTGTTTTAGCATGCTCTTCTTCTTTACGTTACAGGTAAGAAATCTGCGCTGTACTTCGCGGTTTAAGCCGCAGCACCTTTACCAACAAATTCTTCATAACCTTTATCTTCCAGTTCCATCGCCAATTCCGGTCCGCCTGATTTCTGAATACGCCCAGCAGCCAGCACATGGACAACATCAGGTTTGATATAGTCCAATAGACGCTGATAATGGGTAATAACCAGAAATGATTTTTCCGGCCCGCGCATCGCATTGACGCCATCCGCGACAGTTTTCAAAGCATCAATATCAAGACCACTATCCGTTTCATCCAGCACCGCGCATTTCGGGTCAAGCATGGCCAGTTGCAAGACTTCATTACGTTTTTTCTCACCGCCCGAGAAACCGACATTAACTCCGCGCTTAAGCATCTCAGGCGTAATGCCAAGTTCAGTCGTTTTGGCTTTCTGCAATTTTAGGAAACTGACGGCATCCAGTTCATCTTCACCGCGCGCTAATCGTTGCGCATTAACAGCGGTACGAAGGAAATTAGTCGTCGACACCCCCGGAATTTCCACAGGATATTGAAAAGCCAGAAACAGCCCCAGCGCCGCGCGTTCTTCGGGTGCCATATCGGTAATATCGACCCCGTCAAATTCAATCTTACCGCCAGTGATTTCATACCCCTCACGGCCTGCAATGATATAAGACAGTGTCGATTTACCCGATCCGTTCGGGCCCATAATGGCATGAACCTCCCCCTTGGGGATTTCCAGCGTTACGCCTTTCAGGATATCTTTATCCTCAACCCGGACGTGAAGGTCTGTAATTTTCAACATGTTTTATCCCTTTTCTTTCTTAAATCAGGCCTGTTAGACGGATGAATATTCTCTTTACCCAACGCTACCTTCCAAACTAATTCCAACCAGCTGCTGCGCCTCGACCGCAAATTCCATTGGCAGGTGCTGCATAACATCACGACAGAAACCATTAACAATCAGGGCGACGGCATCTTCTTCGGAAATACCACGCTGACGGCAGTAGAAAAGCTGATCTTCGCTGATCTTTGATGTCGTCGCTTCATGTTCGACCCGCGCTTTCGGGGTTTTGGTTTCGATGTAAGGCACAGTATGGGCACCACATTGGTCACCAATCAACAAGCTATCGCATTGGGTGTAATTCCGTGCGCCTTCTGCCTTGGGTGATATACGAACCAAGCCGCGATAGGTACTGTTTGATTTCCCTGCCGATATGCCTTTGGCAATAATCCGGGATTTGGTGTTTTTGCCCAGATGGATCATCTTGGTGCCGGTATCGGCCTGCTGGTGATTATTGGTAATCGCGACGGAATAGAATTCGCCGATTGAATTATCACCGGCCAGTATACAGCTGGGATATTTCCAGGTTACGGCAGATCCGGTTTCAACCTGTGTCCATGAAATCTTTGAATTACGGCCTTTGCAAATGCCACGCTTGGTCACAAAATTATAAATACCGCCAACGCCATTTTCATCACCGGGATACCAGTTCTGCACCGTTGAATACTTAATTTCCGCATCATCAAGGGCAATCAATTCCACCACAGCGGCGTGAAGCTGGTTTTCATCGCGCATTGGCGCGGTGCAGCCTTCCAGATAACTGACATAGCTGCCTTTATCGGCAATGATCAGCGTCCGTTCAAACTGGCCAGTATTGGCTTCATTTATCCTGAAATAGGTCGATAACTCCATCGGACATCTTACGCCTTCGGGAATATAAACAAAGGTCCCATCGGTAAACACCGCCGCATTCAGGCAGGCATGTTTATTATCGGCCATAGGTACGACCGAGCCCATATACTTCTTAATCATCTCCGGATATTCCTGAACCGCTTCAGAGATCGAGCAAAAGATCACCCCCGCTTTATGCAGTTCTTCGCGGAAAGTCGTTACCACAGAAACACTATCAAACACAGCATCGACAGCAACCTTGTTTTTGACGCCTGCCAGAAGTTCTTGCTCCTGCAAGGGAATACCCAGTTTTTTATAGGTTTCCAGCAATTTTGGATCTACGTCGTCCAGACTTTCGGGGCCATCATTTATTTTTGGCGCGGCGTAATAATAGGCATCCTGATAATCAAGCGGCGGAATATTAAGCTTTGCCCAGTTGGGTTCAGGCATATCCAGCCAATGACGATAGGCTTTCAGGCGCATATCCAGCAACCATTCCGGTTCATTCTTTTTGGCGGAAATAAAGCGCACAATATCTTCGTTCAACCCTTTGGGGGCCATGTCGGATTCAATATCCGTCACAAAACCTGCATCATATTTATTCAGGTTTTTGACGGTATCCAGCGTTTCCTGTGAATGGCGGCTCATGCACGTACCTCTTTTATAAAATTATATTGTCCGGCATCTGCGTTTAAATCGGTCAGCGACCAGGTCGACAGCGTATCCCGAAGGACAGCATTAATCGGATCCCAGCGCCCCTGTAGCGGACAGTTTTGTCCAATTGTACAGTTATGATCGGTCTCGACACATTCAACCATCATAACCCGGCCTTCCATGACCTCAATGATATGAAGAATGCTAATATCTTCGGCTGGTTTTTGCAGATGATAACCGCCGCCTGCCCCACGAATGGATGTAATCAGTCCGGCGCGGGTCATGATTTTTAGCACCTTCGAGACGGTCGGTTCCGGCAAAGCGGTCAGGCTGGCAATCGCATGGGCACTAAGCGCCTGATCAGGCGTTTGCGCCAAACGCTGCAGCACAACAAAGGCATAATCCGTGAGCTTTCCGATACGTAACATTTTTACACCCTAAAAGGACTTGTTTAGTCCTAGTTATATGGCATCTCTTACTGCCCATTGCAAGTTTTTATTGCTAAAAAGGCGTGTTTAAGCCGCCTTGTTATCTGCATTTTAACTTTCTTCTGCAATACTGAAAACAGATGAGACTTTCAGGTTCCGGGGGAACAAAATTGAAACCTGCACCACAGCTTAACAAGGTCATTGCCATCTGTATCGAAGATGACCCGACAATGGCCCAGAACATCATTTCCAATCTTATAAAAACCGCTGATAAGGTCATGACGGATGTCACAGATCAGATACATAAATATCTGGACTATGATGACGAACGTAAATTATGGGAGAACATTGCCGGCACCATGTCCGAAGACTGGGCAAAGGCTCATGCCCGTGTTCAGGATGCCGCAGCAGAGCTTGAAAAATATACGGATCCTACTCATAAACCACTTGGCCTGATCGGTGCCACTTTGGATTCTGTTTTTGTCGAAGATGCACAAAAACGATATCAAAAGGCCCTTGCTCAGTTCGAAAACATCGATGAAAGCTTGCAGCAAACTGAAACCATGCGTTTTAAATTTCAGGAAATCAGCGCCGAATTTAACGCCGCGCAGAAGAAAAAAGCCTGGATCGAACAAATGGATGCAGCCTTAAAACTACTCAAGAGCAATGATGATAAGATCGCCACCCTTAATATGCGCGACAGCCTGTCAGTTGCCATACCGGTCATCAATAATGATACGCCGCCAACCGAAGAATATCTGGAAACTCTGGCGCAATCATTGCAACAAGTCATCGCTGCACTGCCAAAGCCACCGGCAAAACCACAACCGGTTTCACCGGCAAAGCAGCTATGGATGAATTTATGGCGAAAACCTGCCGGCAAAACAGGGTGATCAAACCGCGATATTTTGTTCTTTAATTGCAAGAAAACGGATATCCGGCCAGTTTTTCTGGGCATCTTCAAGATGCCATGCATTGCGCGCCAGAAAGACAGTATCACCGTCATGGTCATCGGCAACATTACCGCGGTTATGATCAATGAAATCCTTGATTTTCTGTGGATCATCCGCAGACAGCCAACGGGCCGTAAACAACGCCGTTTCTTCGAATTTAACCGGCACATCATATTCAGTACGAATACGGTCAGCCATGACTTCAAACTGCAATACGCCGATAACACCGACAACCCAACTTGAATCAATCAACGGTTTAAAGACCCGCGCGACACCTTCTTCAGCCAATTGCTGCAGGGCTTTACCCAGATGCTTGGCCCGCATCGGATCTACGGGACGAGCGCGTTTTAACATTTCCGGTGCAAAGCTTGGAATTCCGGTGACATGAAGGTCTTCGCCCTCGGTCAGGGTATCGCCGATACGCAAATTACCATGGTTAGGAATGCCGATAATATCTCCGGCCCACGCCTCTTCCGCCGTTTCGCGATCACGGGCAAAGAACATTTGCGGGTTATGGATGTTCAGTGTCTTACCGCTACGGACATGCTTTAGCTTCATACCGCGTTTAAAGTGCCCCGAAGACAACCGCGCAAAAGCCATACGATCACGGTGTTTAGGATCCATATTCGCCTGAATCTTGAAAACAAAGGCCGAGACTTTATCTTCCGTCGGCTGAACAATACGTTCTGCTGTTTCCTGTGGGCGTGGGCTTGGCGCATAAGACCCCAGACCTTGCAGCATTTCACGAACGCCAAAATTATTAAGCGCCGAACCGAAAAAGACCGGTGTCATTGTACCTTCAAGATAAGCTTCACGATCAAAATCGGGGCAAAGACCACGCACCATTTCAACCTGCGTGCGCAATTCGCTAGCGGCATAATCAGGCAGGATACTGTCAATCTTCGGATCATCAACGCCCTGACAGTTTTCCCCTTCACCGGGTCTGTCACCTTTGGAACGCTCCATCAAAATCAATTGATCTTGAAACAGGTCATAACAACCTAAAAAATTGCGCCCCATACCAATCGGCCAGCTTGCCGGACTGACATCCAGTGCCAGACTTTGTTCGATCTCGTCCAGAATATCAAACGGATCACGCGCTTCGCGGTCCATTTTATTGATAAAGGTCATGATCGGCATATCACGCAGACGGCAGACTTCAAACAATTTGCGGGTCTGTGCTTCAATCCCTTTGGCAGCGTCAATAACCATGATCGCGGAATCAACCGCGGTTAGGACACGGTAAGTATCTTCACTAAAATCCTCGTGACCCGGAGTATCAAGCAGATTAAAAGTATTGCCACCATAATCAAAGGTCATCACAGATGAGGCGACAGAAATACCGCGCTCCTGTTCAACCTTCATCCAGTCAGAGCGCGCACGACGGCGTTCACCCTTGGCCTTGACCGCACCGGCCATCTGAATCGCACCACCAAATAACAGCAGTTTTTCAGTCAGCGTCGTCTTACCCGCATCAGGGTGCGAGATAATGGCAAAGGTTCGCCGTTTGTTAATAATGTCATCCTGTGAGCTCATCTGGCCATTTGTAAGGGATTTTTCCCCGCTAGGAAAGGATTATTTATTCAAGATGGAAGGTTTTCTTCAGCTCTTGAATCGCCAGCTCCGCCTGCCCCATGCCCTCTAATCCTTCAGCAATGGTCATGTATTTTTCATTCCGGTCAATCGCCCTGATCTGATAGGTGATTGTTGTACGGTTTCCGGCACTGGTGCTGGATGTTTCCCGATAGCTAAGCTTTGCAATATCCCCCAAAGGCATTAATTTCTTAAAAGAGAAAATGCCCAGAACACGGCGATGGCTGATCAGGTTTGCGCCATCAGAATAAACATGAAGACTATTTGTCAGCGCGTAAATCGCGCCCAACAATATCACTATCCCTACCAAAGCAAAAATAACGGCCATTATACTGACCTGAAAACTGTCATCCTCCATGCTAATGGTGGCTGCAATCCCCAGAAAAACAGCGCCAAATATCCCCCAAGCGAATGCGGCTTTAACATTTCTAAACGCCGGATAGAACAATTCATATCCGCTGAGACCGTGTTTCAATGGCAGGCTATTTGTCAGGCCTTGCTTATCATGGGCAAGAGTCTCTTCGGTAATTTCCGCGACCACACGATCTGAAATCTCAGTCGATTTCTCTCCGGTCGGGTAAACAGGAATAACAAAATTACGGTCAATATCAACGCCCGGCATTGTCGATGTCAGGTTTGCCCGCCACAAATAATAGTCACTATACTCTTGCGCCGCATCCGAGGGTTCGACACCCTCATCAGGAACATCAAACCTGAAGTAAAGCCGTGTTCCTGTCAGATAGGGTTCGGCATGGGCAATTGCAGTCCGGCTCCATACCGCTCGTTCTTTTCGGCTGCGGTTTTTGCCACTGCCTGATATATAACTGTAATAATTCCCGAGTGTGATTTCGAACTTCTGCCGGGAATCAAAGCTTTGGTTTAAATCAAGAGTACCGCCGACATGACCGCCGATAGCCCCTGGAAACGGGTCCAGAGCTATAACGGTTTTGCCAAAACGGCGATATTCAAGGGTCATCTGTATCGCCTTGGCGAAGACCACGACCCCGACCAAAGGGAACAACAGACCTAACGCCGCTGCATAATTCTCTTTTTCAAATATTTCAGGCAACAGCATAAAAATCAGTGGCATGGATATTCCGTTCCAGACAATACAAAAAGCCCAGACGACATAAATTCCAAGCTTGGCATCAGAACGTATTTCAGGCGTTTGCCAGTCTTTGTTCTGCAGCCACGGTTTGTCCATTTTGCTTTCATCCACAGGATATCCATTCGCGTTGTTTTGTGGATTCCTAGCCGATTGACGCCATAAGGCATAGAATACCCCCGCCCCGAAGGCGGCAAAAATAAGCCCGAAAAGCAGCTTAAAGGTAAAAAGCCCCCAACGGAAATCCCGTATCAAGATGGAGTCTTTAGGATTATCAGGGTTCACATAGACCGTGACATTACCTTGGCGGCTTTGATATTGCTTTAACGCATTCGCAGTATCTTGCTGAAAACTCCCGATATTATCGCTTTCATCCGAATACAGGCTGGCACGGCTACCGGTATAGTGGCGCCCGTTATAGGTATAGGTAAAACGCGCTGTAGCACGATAGGTGCTGCTGCCGTCAGAACGGGATTCCTTAAGATCAACAGAGCGGATATCCCCGGGAACAGCTGCCCATTGCTGCATCGCATACCATTCCCCGACCTGTTGTAAATTTAAAAATGTAAAATACAGGCCAAACCCCAGAAAAGGCAGCAAGAACAATGTAAAAAATATTTTTGAAACAGGGCCGGGCTTACGATTTCTACGCCGGTTACCGCCAAAGACCAGATTAATTCCCATACAGCCAGCCCCTTATAGACTTACATTTGAACCGTATCACCTTCAAAAGGATTGATTCCATCGCGGGTCTCAACCTCCACAACCCAAAGATCAGGGTCACGCTTTACGGCTAATTTAATCTGCTCATCCGCACTACTTTCAGGAACTGGTCCCGTTTCCGTCCGGTTAAACCATTTCAGCGCGCCATCCATATCCCGCATCTGGCCGAATAAACGGCATTTAAAATCCGTATCCAGTATCTTCAAAAGAATGGTGCCACTTTGTGGATCCCCTTTATGCTGAACATAGACGGGGATATTCTCGACACCGCATTTACGAATATTGGCAGAGATATACAATTCAGTCGGAATGCGGTCTGACATGCGGGCCTCTATGACGTCTCTTTTGATGTAAGTTGAACTGACTTCAATAAAGACCTGCGACCAATCGGAAAATCAAGATAGACCTTTGTACCGTCGCCCTTACGGGATTCAATCAAAAGCTCTCCCCCATGGAGCTCGACCATAGCGCGCGCCAAGGGTAGACCAAGCCCGGTCCCCTGCCCTCTGGATTTACTGGGATCATTAATTTGACCAAACGGCTCCATCACTTTGGCAATTTTACTTTTGGGAATACCACAGCCTTGATCTGCAACTGTAATACGAAGATATTTCCCAGATGGCATTAACCTGGCTGTGATCAAAACTTCACTACCGGCATCAGAGAATTTAATCGAATTGGCAATCAGGTTAATCAAAATCTGACGTAACAAACGCTGATCAGCTTTGAGGCTACGGGCCTTGGGATCAACATCAAACTTCAATGTTACATTGGCCCTTGCGGCCCGTTCGCACATAATCATATCAACGGATTTAAAGATATATTTGAGATCAAGATCACTTTCAACCAGATCGGTTTTACCAGCCTCAATCTTTGACATGTCGAGAACATCATTGATAATTTCCAGCAAATGCCGGGCACTGAAATGAATATCTGACAAATATTCCGCATATTTATCATTGCCAATCGGACCATATGTTTCATAGCGGATCATCTCTGTAAAACCGATAATCGCGTTTAGCGGCGTGCGTAATTCATGACTCATATTGGCGAGAAATGCCGATTTTGCCCGGTTTGATGCATCAGACTGTTCTTTGGAATGCTGCAATTTACGCATCATATTTTTACGATCGGTAATATCACGCAAAGTCGAAAGGACAAAACGCCTGTTCTGGCTAAGCTCAAGCAGAACAGTGGTTAAATAAACATCGCGCAGGCGACCGTCCTTACGCAGTATCTGAACTTCACGCGTTCCACTTTTACCACGCTCGATAAAAGCCGTGTGAAGCTTCAAAGACGTCACACGTTCTTCGGGTGGTACCAGAATAACAAATTCCTGATTTAACACATCCTCGGCCAGCCAGCCAAAATCCTCGGTAAAGCTTTCGTTCACCTGAACAATTCTGCCAAAATGATCGGTTACCAGAATACCAACGCCGGTTGCATCAAACAAAGAGGTCAACAACAGAATAGCATCATCACGTTCACGCTGGATATGCTTGGTTCCGGAATCATCCGCGCGGGCCACCATATCAATGACTTTAACCTTGCCATCTTCGGTGACAACAGGATTCAGGGCAAAAAACTGCATGCGAACGCCACCCGGAAAGTTCGGCGCAATATTAATGGACACGGATTTTCCGGTTTTTGCACAGCTTTTGCAGGACTGCAAAATATGCTCGGCCACATTATGTTCGAAAGCCTCTTCGGGCGTTTTGTTCAGCAGGCCTTCAGCACCGCATTCAAAATAAGTGCAGGCTTCTGTATTGGCATCACGAATAGTGACGCTATCCCCCTCGACCTCCAATAACAGGCGGGGAGTTGGAAAGTTCTGGAATATACTCTGATATATAGTTTGATCCATGCCCTTTAAAAATACGACGCGAGGTATTAAGGAACCGCTAAAATACCTTAAAATCCTACAGGTGGTTCGGTAGCCATTTTGGCCAGCGCTGATTTCTCGTTATATTGGAAAACAAGATCCCCACCTTCGTTCTGCGCCTCCAGACGTGTTTGTTTCGCATTTGATAAAATAGTATCGATTTCATCCCCTGGTATAGGTTCAACAATACCGCAGGAAAGTGTCGCCTGTAATACTGCGCCATTATCAGCAGAAATTGATGTATTGGCCACCTGATCTTTGAAACGCTCCATCACCGTACAGGCATCAAGCAGGTCAACATGTTTCAAACAGACAACGAATTCCCCTTTGCCAAGATGATACGCATCATCAAAAGAACGCATCATATCTGACATGATATCAGCAATTTTCTTATAGAAGGCTTCCATTGTCCGCCTGTCATACAGGTCAGCTTGATAGGAATTGCTATCAATGGCGACACTACAGACGCAAAAAGGAACATTTTTACGATCACGGCGATCCATTTCACGTTTCAGGTCTTCTTTCATTCCCGAAATACTACGAAGTCCGGTAACCGGATCAATGGACACCCCTGTTGATAAAAGCTCATCCTCAATCCGGCGCAGCTGCAGCGTATAGGAATCCATAAACTGTTCCAGCTTTTCAAACATCTCAAGACCAAGAGGCTGGCCATCCTGCGATTGTTCAATGATTTCCCGTGCGGTATTACAAAGATCGTGATGCAAATGATCAAGCCGTTCTATCGAGGCTTGTTGAACCATGCCGCCTGCACCATTGTTTTTCTTTAAATATTCCAACAAGGCGGAAGGCGGCGCCATTTCAAATTCGACCTTCTGACCCGGAAAAAAGAAGGCAGCGCGAATTACATCTGTAAACCAGTCAACATGTGTCTGAATTTCAGCAACCAACATATCGCTGGTGATTGTTCCTTTATAATTTAAAACCATAGCCCTGAAATCCGTTTCTGGCAAAGCCCATTTCTATATATGTTAGCATAAACAAAGTTGTATAAAAAAAAGTAAATTTATCTATCTATGTTGTGATTTTTACAAAAAACCGGAGATGTCCAGATAAGGCCACCCCCGGTTTTTGTATTATAATATTATTTGCACGTTATCACCCATCAGTCAAACGCTGCCACCAGCCTTTTTTAGCGGGTTTCGAAGATCGCGTTTTACCTTCATCGCTGTCATTAGACGGTGCAGATTTTTCTTTATCTGCGGCTTTGGCTTTTTCTTTAGGCCGTTCTTCCATTTTCACAACATCGTTGACGGTCTCTTTAGACTTGCTCGCTGTTTTCTTTGTTGTGCTGGCTTTCCTGCCGCGTTTCTTTGTCGGTGTTTCTTCTTTTTCAAACGCGGCGCTAGACTTTTCCGGCGCTTTTTCCTTTTGCTCGGCATCCGTCACAAGCTGTATCGAAGCCGCAACCGGTGAATCACCTGTTGATGAATCATTCTTATCTGCCTTTTTTGGACGGCCACCACCACGGCTGGTTTTTTTACCACGGGAGGATTTCTTTTCAGCGTCTGGCGCTTTTTCCTCTTTATCCGTTTTATTATCAGCCTTGTTTTCCGTGCCGGTTTCTGCTGCTTCCTTTTTTACATCGGAAGTTTTATCAGCGGCCTGATCGTTTGTTTTATTTTCGCCATTGGCCTGATCTCCACCATTTCCACGGCGGTTCCGGCGGCTACCACCTCTGCGGCTGCGACGCCGGCGACCTTTACGGTTACCGTCATCATCATCGCTGTCACCATTGCCTGAATTAAACGGGCTTGTCTCTGCCGATTTAAACACAGGCGTGCTCATATCGATCAACGGCGCGGCTTTTGAACGCTCTTTAATCAGCTCAACGCGATATTCCGGCTTAATAAGGGCACTATCTGCTTCCAGTGTGATCCGCATGCCGTAACGTTTTTCGATTTCTGACAGCATATCACGCTTGTTATTAAAGATATAAAGCGCAACATCCGGCGTCAGGAAGACCTTAATTTCATCGGCTCTGCCATGCAGGCCCTCTTCCTCAATGGCGCGGAGGGCAACAGCAGCGGAGGTTTCAACAGTCCGCACAACACCCACACCGTGACAGTATTTACACAATTCGAAATTGGTTTCGACCAGACTTGGGCGCATGCGCTGACGCGATAGCTCCAAAAGGCCGAATGCCGAAATACGTCCGAACTGGATACGGGCACGGTCACGCTGCATAGCATCCTTGAGGTGCCGTTCAACAATACGGTTGTTCTTGTAATCTTCCATATCGATAAAATCGATAACGACCAGACCACCCAGATCACGAAGACGTAACTGGCGGGCCAGTTCTTCCGCCGCTTCAACATTGGTTCGTACTGCTGTTTCCTCGATATGGCGTCCTTTGGTCGCCTTACCCGAGTTCACATCAACGGAAATCAAAGCTTCGGTCGGGTTAATCACAATATAGCCACCTGATTTTAGGCGGACTTCTATGCTATAGATTTCATCAATCTGTTTTTCGACGTGATGCTTAAAAAACAAAGGAACGCCGTTTTCATTTTTATACTGTGAAATGCGCCGCACATGGCTTGGCATCAGCATCTTCATGAAATCACGGGCGCGCTTATACCCTTCTTCGCCTTCAACAACGATTTCATCAATATCACGACGGTATAAATCACGGATCGCACGTTTAATCAGGTCGCCTTCTTCATGAACCATCTCGGGCGCAGTTGATTTCAACGTCAAATCACGGATTTTATCCCACAAACGCATCAGGTATTCAAAATCGCGTTTGATTTCAGCTTTGGTACGGGAAATACCGGCGGTACGGACAATCACGGACATGCCTTCAGGGACATTCAGCTCAGCCAGTATCTTTTTGAGGCGTGAGCGATCCTGTGTGTTAGAAACCTTACGGCTGACACCGCCTGCCCGTGGTGAGTTAGGCATCAATACGCAATAACGGCCCGGCAGGGAAATATAACTGGAAACCGCGGCGCCTTTGTTACCACGTTCTTCCTTGTTCACTTGAATCAGCATAATCTGGTTACGCTTGATCACTTCCTGAATTTTATAACGATGCTTGATATTCGTACGTTTAAATGTTGGCGTATCATCAACATCTTCTTCACCGCCAACAAATTCAACATCATCATTGTCGTCTTTTTTGCTTTTGCGGTTTTTAGCTTTTGAATCGTCCTCGTCTTCATCATCTTCCGATTCTACAACGTCATCAGGCTGTTGTTCGGCAATAAGCGCCTGACGGTCCGCAATCGGAATACGATAATAATCCGGATGAATTTCAGGAAATGGCAGGAAACCGTGACGATTACCACCATAATCTACAAAAGCAGCCTGCAAGGAAGGCTCTACCCGGGTTACTTTAACCAGATAAATGTTTCCTTTAAGCGTTTTACGTACAGTGTTTTCAAAGTCAAAATCATCAAGTCGATTATCATCCAATACAACAGCAACACGCGTCTCCTCGGCGTGTGTCGCATCGATAAGCATTTTTTTTGTCATTTTTCATGTCCTTAGGAAGCATGACTCACCCCGATTTATATCCGGTAGCCATACTTTTCATACGTTAATTTTACAGCGTAGGTGAGGTTTATAGAAGAAACTTAAAATTTTGACGCAAAGGGAATAGCCATCTTTGCTAAAAATCTATCTACCCCAAACTCCTTATATTCAATAAGTTACGCCAAATTTTTGTTCGTTTTGTAAAAAATCCGGTCGATACGTAAATAGGCGAGGTGTAGTCCTTCCTCTGCACATAATCAAACCGGACTTATCCAATCCAGTTGAAAGCTTAAACAGTTAACATGATTCGTTCAACATAGAATTACATGTCAAGCAATTGCCTATCAGCCTAAAAAGCCCTATACTTGATAGAAACACGATCAGGGGTCTTTCACGTGTTACAATATATTAAACAAGTCTTTCTGCTGCTGGCCTTTATCACTATGGCTTTCAGCACAAATCAGGCTGATGCGGCCGAGGTTAAAAACATCCGTTTTGGTAAAAGCGGTGATGCGACACGTATTGTCATCGACAGCGTCGGCCCGCTTAAATACGAAATCGGTACATTGGCCGGACCGCCCCGTATTGTCCTTGATCTGCCTGGTTCGACAAAGATAAATGAACGCCATCAGCAAGATCCGAGCAAACGTATAAAAGCTGTACGTTTTGGCCGCCCCCATAATCTGGCCCGCATAGTTTTTGACCTGAAACACCCTGCTAAAATCATAACCGAACTGATGCTACAGCCCGGCCCTGCCTCAAACTACCATCGTCTGGTGCTTGACCTTGATAATGCGAACAGCATGGGCAACACCGTCAATATTGCAACGGCAGCGCCCGCTGCCTCACGCAGGACCTCCGGGGGAGCCTCTTCCGCCACATCTTCGTACAAGCAGAATGCTCGCTTTGACCTTCCGACACCACGGCCACCTGCATTGGAGCGTAAAGCACGCAAAAAGCATCTGATCATGCTTGATCCAGGCCATGGCGGACAAGACCCCGGCGGCATCGGTAAGAACGGTGTGCGGGAAAAAGATATCGTCCTTTCCCTTGCCCGCACGCTAAAGCAACAGCTTGAAGCGACAGGGCGTTATGAAGTGCGGCTGACCAGAAATACAGATCACTACGTGCAATTACGCGAACGTTTTCGTATAGCACGGGCAGCAAATGCCGAGCTTTTCATTTCCTTACATGCCGATAAAATCCACATTCCATCCGTACGCGGTGCTTCGGTTTATACATTGTCTGAAACATCTTCTGATGCCGAAACAGCCCGTCTGGCACAACAGGCCAACAATGCCGGTGTTATTGCAGGTGTAGATCTGGGAGAGGAAGACGCAGAGGTCGCAGATATTCTTTTGGATCTGGTCCGGCGTGAAAGTCTAAACGAATCAAAACTTTTTGCCGATCTTTTGGTCGTTTCGATGGGCGACCACAATATTCGGGCGCTTAATAACACGCACCGCTTTGCCGGATTTGCGGTTTTAAAAGCACCTGATATTCCTTCCGTTCTTATCGAAGCGGGCTTTATCAGTAACGCCCATGACGCCCGCCTGCTTCAAAAACACGACTATCAATTGGGGCTTTCCAACTCTATCCGCCATGCTGTTGATACGTTCTTTAACAGGATCGAACGTCTCGAGCGTGGATAAGTTCCCGTATTTATTTAAAAAAACAGTTTGATTCCTGCAAACAATTCTATAGACTTTTAAGCGGATTGTGTTACGTATCGTTTTGGGAACCATAGCGGTTGTTGAATCGTTACTCAATCAAATCCTAGGATTTTTTAACTAACCAATTTAAGGAAGAAATGATGAAAAAACTTACTCTTACTCTTGCTGTTATCACGACTTTGGGTCTTGGCGCTTGTGCCAATCAAGGCAAAGAGAGCTTTGTACCTGTAGATAATGGCCGTACAGCTGGCCAACAAGGTGCTATTGAGCGCACTTACGTTGATGTTGATAAACGTGAAGTTCGCAGCACACGCGCGGACCGCACATTTAACCGCACAATGACCAAGTAATATTTACTGGTTTAGAATCGGAAAAAGCCGCCATGACGAGGGCGGCTTTTTTTATGCCTGTAATAGATAATCTATAATTTATCGGTTAAAACGTTTATTACGCATATATAGCGGCTTGGCTGCATGTGAGCTTTGTTCTTCTGCCAGACCTACTGCCGCCTGCCTGCCGACAACAATCGGATAGCCGCGTTTTTCCTGCCATACGTCCAGAACGGCTTGCCATTCAATATCAATATCCATGTCGTTAATTGTTTGCTGCAGCAGAATTTCCAGATCTTCGGGAATTTCAGCGTCTTCGTCCATATCAAAAAGACCGGTAAGTTCTATATCATAGACATCCTGCCCTGTTGGGTTGACCTCAAGATACAGCTGGTTATCTATAACAGCTGCTTTTACCGGCTGCTCGACAGCGGTTACTTTAGTCCCGACAGGAATACGAGAATAAAAGTTACTTATATCTTCGGGATACATGCGGATACAGCCAGAGCTGACACGGCGGCCCATTCCCCAAGGTTTATTCGTACCATGGATCAGAAAAGCCTCCCACCCAAGATACAGGGCATGTGACCCCAAGGGATTCGAAGCCCCTGGCGGCACACGCCATGGTAAATCAGGGTTTTCCTTGCGCATACGCGGCGTTGGATGCCAACTGGGGCCAGCAGCCTTACGAACAACACTTGTTCTGCCCAAAGGGGTCTCCAGTCCTTCACGTCCTATGCCAAGTGGATGTGTGATGACCGGCTCTGACTGCGCCGTTGGAAAATAATAAAGCCGCATTTCAGCAAGGTTGATAATAATCCCGTCCTGCGGTGCACGAGGTATAAGCCGCTGCGCCGGTATAAAAATCTCACTACCGGGTGGTGGTGCCCAGGCATCAATACCAGGATTGGCCGCCCGCAATTCAACAAAGCCTAAATCATAATGCCGCGCAATATCATGCAACGTATCCTGCTCATCCACTATATGGACAAAGCTTTCACCAAATAGCTTTAAATCACCATTGCTATAAGATGGAATATCAAACGGATCGACTTCGGGACGTATCTTGGTTTGCGGTTCGACCAGCGCTTCGGCCTCGGCTTCGGCATTTTCTGCAGGGGACTGACCCTGTACCTGTTGTATCGGCATCACCAACAATACCACTGCCAATCCTATTAATACCAACACATGTTTACGCATTCTTATAGTCCCTGTTTTTTGACGCATCTTGTCATGATCCGTTTCTAAAGTCATCTAATATCGTCACTCTGAATTGTTGTTTATGAAGTTAATTTAGGATGATCTTCAGGCTTTGCCACCAAAAGAGGTTAAATGCTCCGGTGCGATCCCAAGACGGTTGAGACCCGCGCCCCATTTTGATGTAATCTCCGTATCAAACAACAGGTTTTCATCAGCATCCAGAGAAAGCCAGCTGTTCTCCTGCACCTCTTCTTCAAGCTGACCAGGCCCCCAACCGGCATAGCCCAGCACCAAGAGACTTTTACGGGGGCCTTCCCCTGTTGCGATACGTTTCAGAATACGCGTTGTCGCATTCAAGGCCAGCTTATCCGCGATCAGCACTGATGTTTCTTCCATATAATCGGAAGAGTGCAAAACAAACCCCCGACTGGTTTCGACAGGCCCGCCAAACAGAATATCAGGTCGGGCGATAATTTCGGATTGTGGTAACCCTATCTGATCCAGAAGATCATCAAATTCAATCATGGGCATAGACTGGTTAATGATAACGCCCATGGCACCTTCTTCACTATGCGCACAGATATAAATAACGCTTCTCTCAAAAGCGTCATTTTCATTCAGGCCAGGCATGGCCAATAAAATTTTTCCTTCAAAGATACCGCCGCCCGCCGGTGTCAGATTTCCGCGTTCCATTTCCATACCCTTATTTTAGCAAACAAAGCTTTTCATCTCATTAACATTGTGCTGCAGGTAGAAAATCAAGCCCTTGGAAAACAATCAATTATGTCGGGGGCGCAGCGGTTTGGGTGCCTTTTCTTCTCGCGAAAACCCCTTTGCAGAGCCGCCAAGATCTTCCAGCTCTTTCCTAGCCTGGTTGATCATATCCGGTGATACTCTTGACATCTCCAATGACTCTGCAGGTTTGAAATCTACAACATCTTTATTGGCGCAGGTCTCATAAGATTGATCAACAAGACCAGCCCTGAAATTAAAGGCACGGCGCAAACGCAAAAAACCTTCCTTACTTGTCTTTCGAACAAAAGAAAGCTCGGCCACAGTATTATCATCCTGCTTTTCCCAGCGAGGATACGTTTTGACCTCTTGCATGATTTTAAGGCCTTTTAGATAGCCAAAAATGCCCTTGCCTTTTTGTTCTTCACCACAACGGTTGATCAAAACATCGAGATTTTTTTCAATTTCAAGCCCCATATCTTTCAATTGATCAATAAAAGTCGGGCTATTGGCTTTGCGTACGACCTCGTAGATGGTTTGATTGCCTATTTTCTTTAGATCCAGGCCAGCATCTACCAAAGTTTCAACCATCCTTATAGATTGTTTATCGATAGCACTCTCAATAAGGCTTACCAGCTTATCCGCTGGGCAGTCTTCCCATAGCTCCAGAATGCGCTTCATATAACCGGAGCTACAACAATCCCACTCTAATATCTCATTAAAAATTTCATCGGCATTATCAAACTGGCTTACATTTTCCAGAAATGGATAGGATGACATGTCCACAGCTTGTAACATCGATCGCTTCGGAAATTGGGTGGAATTTTCAAAACGCCCGCCAAGTTCATAGACTTTCTCTACGAACGAACGCGATTCAGTTGCAAGCGCTTTGATTAATATGGCAGAATCATCGTAGTTAATACTTACGTCCTGCTGCTTTACAAGATTTTCAAGCGTTTCTATATCATTTTTCTCGGCAGCTCCTAATGCCTTGAAAAAATTATACCCTTTTGGCCGTATTTCATATTTATCCAGAAGGTTCAAAAGCCCACCTGCAGTGTTTTTGATAGATTTAAAAGTATCCATATGCAGATTGTATTTTTCAACAGCAGAAAAGCGATCAAGGACATATTCAGTCAATGCTTCGTTTCTGTTTGAAAGCCCACATAATAAAAGGTCGATTTTACGCGTCTCAAAATCAAACCCCCTTTCCTGCAGCAATGGTAACATATCCGGAAAGGCGCCTGATACACTCATTAAATCGCCTCGGCTAATTTTATTAAGGGCTTTGGCATCGCATTTATTTTCTGTCAAAAGATATTTAACCGTATCAATTGCCCCGCAACGCGACGCTTTAGATAACAGGTTCTGGTATATATCATCATTCCCCATCTGGCATTCATCGAATAAAAACTTTAAACATTCAACCGGTGCGTCGACATACTTAACAGAATAAACCTCTTGTACCGGAAGCGTAGCGCCATATTTGACACATAACTTAATGCGTTCAAGGTTAGCATTTTTGTCCCTTAAAGAGTCCAGCAACAGCTCATCCAGCCTTGAGATCGCTGATTCCTTATCTTCCTCCTTAAATAGAGCTTTAATCCCCTGCCGTACCGTCCACAGGTCCTTACTTTTGAAACAATAATCAATAAAATAAAGCTCTGAATGCCTATCCTTCTTACGCTTTACTCTAAGCTCTTGTTCTTGTGTCGGTTTATCTATATCTACTTTGATAAATTTACGTTGCCATGCATTCATTTCGTCGCCTTTGCTCTTATAACCTGCTCTGCTGTACCCGCAATTGGTAAAATATTGACGCTATAATTAAAATCTTATCAGAAATTATCACCGCCCCAGCATTATGTCAACGACATATGCCGCCAGTGACAGACTTGCCAGGACGCAGGCTTTTGGGCACTTTTGCTTCCTGCCGCAACGCCGTGCTGACAAAACCATCACGGTCCTCCAGCTCTTTTCGGGCTATATTAATCGTTTCATGGGGCAATGTTGACATCAGCAATGTATCAGCTGGTTTAAAATCTATAATATTATCATCGGAACAAGTTTCATAGCATTGATCAACAAGACCGGCCCTGAAATTAAAGGCGCGACGCAAACGCAAAAAGCCTTTCTGGTCTGTCTTCCGAACAAACGAAAGCTCGGCCACGGTGTTATCATCCTGCTTTTCCCAGCGGGGATATTCCTTGGTCAGTTTTACATCGTTAATATTTTTTAAATAGCGATACATACCATTTAGAACTGCTTTATCATCACAATTATCCATCAAAAGCTTGACATTTTCCTCGATTCCAAGCCCCATATCCTTCAATTTATCAATAAAATCAGGACTTTCCGACCTACGGACAATACCGCAAACGGTTTGACTGTCTATTTGCTTTAGATCCAGCCCCGCATCGACCAGAACCTGAACAGTGGTCAGAGATTCTTTATCAACAGCTTTCTCAAAAAGGCTTCCCAGTTTCTGCATTGGATAATCTCCCCATAACTCCAGAACGCGCTTGATATAATTAGCGTTTCTGGCCAAATCTAAGATCATATCAAAGGTGCTGTCTGCATTATCCAGCTCACTAACATTTTCCAGAAATGGATAAGATGACATTTTGACGGCCTGTTTTATGGCTGCATAGGTTGCTACTTTTTCAAAACGTCCGCCAAGCTCATAGACCGCATCAACGAACGAGCATGATCCGGTTTTAAGCGCTTTAATTAATATGGCAGAGCCGTTACTATTAATATCTACGCCATCTTGCTTTACCAGCGTTTCAAGCGTTTCGATATCCTTGTTTGCAGCCGCGTTAAGGGCGCTGTGAAACTTATGATCTTTTGGCAGGATTCCATACTCATCAAGCAGACCAATAAGCCCGCTTGTATGGCTTTCTATAGACGCAAAGTCTTCCATACACAGATTATCTTTTTCCAAAGCAGAGAAGCGATAAAGAACATGTCCAGTCAATGCGTCATTATGTGTTGCAAGACCGCATAACAAAAGGCCGGTTTTACGTGCCTCAAAATCAAAGCCCTTTTCTTCCAGCAATGGCAGCATATCCGGCAAAGCATCCGACATAGCCATAAATACGCCTAGGCCAGCCCGACCAGTAAACCAGCTGGCATCGCATTTATCGCCCTCTAACAGATATTTAACAGTATCAATTTTTCCATATCTACTGCACATCTTCAATATGTCCTGATACAGCTCTACATTATCTCCGTTTTCCGGATCACTTGCCACTTTGTATTCATCGAATAAAAACTGTAGAACGTTTACAGGTGCATGGATAAATTCTTCCCGAAAAAACATTGTATTTGAAAAGTCTGCACCATATTTTACAAATAACTTAACCCGTTCAAAATCAGTGTCCTCGTCCTTAAAAGATTTTAGTAAAGAGTCATTAATTGTTGTTCTTGCTGTTGCTTTTCCTTCTTTAAGCAGCATTTTAATCCCCTGCTTCACCATCCACAGGTGTGCGGATCCCAAGCAACTGTCTAATATACCTGAGTTAGTATAATTTTCTTTAAAATGTTTAAGCTGATTTTTTTCGTCGTTTGACGGTTCAGGTATATTTACCTTAATCCATTTGCGTTGCCATTTATTCATTTCAGAAGCCTTTGCTCAATTAAGCACTGTTATACCGGGCTGGTTATCAAACCGGTAAAGGAATTATGATTAAAACCCCGCTGAAATTAACATAATTTTAATATTATGTCAATAACAGCATCCCGAAACATCGCTTGTCACTAACACCATATCGGACTTGATCTGATCCGCTCCCTCCTCTATCTTAAAAGTTCGAAATGACACATCACGTTCTTCAAGGAATCTAGTTATGAGCGATACAAAAAACACAGTGACCGTTACCGACAATGCCACCGGTAAAAGCTTTGAATTTCCAGTAATGGAAGGCACCATGGGCCCACGGGTTGTTGATATCCGCAGCTTTTATGCCGAAACCGGTATGTTTACTTATGATCCGGGGTTCACATCGACCGGTAGCTGTCAATCTGCTCTGACCTATATTGATGGCGACGAAGGCGTTCTGGCTCATCGTGGTTATTCGATCAAGGATCTTGCTGATAACAGTAATTATCTGGAAGTCTGCTATTTATTATACTATGGCGAATTACCAAGTAAACCGGAAATGGAAGAGTTTCAATACAGCATTATTCATCACACGATGGTGCATGAGCAGCTTCAGTATTTCTTCCGCGGTTTCCGACGTGATGCCCACCCTATGGCGATTATGGTCGGGGTTGTCGGTGCGCTTTCAGCTTTCTATCATGATTCCACTGACATTCACGATCCTGTGCAGCGCGAAATTGCCGCCCACCGTTTAATTGCCAAGCTGCCAACATTGGCCGCCCTGACCTATAAATACGCTATGGGTCAGCCGTTTATGTATCCGCGTAATGATCTTAGCTATGCGGAAAACTTCCTGTATATGACTTTTGCGGTACCAAGCGAGCCTTATGAAATAAATCCGATTGTGGCAGATGCCATGGATAAAATCTTTATCCTGCATGCGGACCATGAACAGAATGCCTCGACTTCAACAGTGCGTCTGGCCGGTTCATCGCAGGCTAACCCGTTTGCCTGTGTGGCCTCCGGCATTGCCTCTCTTTGGGGGCCGGCACATGGCGGCGCGAATGAGGCCGTTTTAAGTATGCTCGAAGAAATCGGTGATGTTGAAAACATCCCTGCCTATATAGAAAAAGCCAAAGACAAGGATGATCCTTTCCGTCTGATGGGCTTTGGCCACCGCGTCTATAAAAACTACGACCCCAGAGCCGAAGTCATGCGTGATGCCTGCCATAAGGTTTTAAAAGAGCTGAACATTCAGGATCCCCTGCTTGATCTGGCGATGGAGCTTGAGCGTATTGCCCTTGAAGACGAATATTTCGTTGCCCGCAAGCTTTACCCGAATGTTGATTTCTATTCCGGTATTATCCTCAAAGCCATTGGCTTCCCGACATCTATGTTTACGGTGTTGTTTGCACTGGCGCGGACTGTCGGCTGGATTTCCCAATGGAAAGAAATGATCGAGGAGCCAACCCAACGTATTGGCCGCCCGCGTCAGCTATATACCGGTGAACAGCTACGTGAATATACGCCGATGGATAAGCGGTAAAACCGACGCTCACGCAACAAAGAACAACTGGATTGGGTATGAAGGTGTTTTTTTATAACACCTTCTGCCTCTTTAATCGGGATATATTTAAGATATGTCTACTTGTGCCTTTGGACATCTTCTAGCACTAGATTGAATAACAGCGCTATAGCCCTCAGGCCGTTTCTTTGAAATCCATACCATACAGTTTGGAATAAATGCCTTTCTTTAGAAGCAGCTGATTATGGCGTCCCTCTTCTACGACTTTGCCGTCTTCCATCACATAAATATAGTCGGCATTTTTGATCGTCGACATACGGTGCGCCACGACAAGCGTCGTCCGCCCTTCGCGTAAACGCTCCAACGCGTTCTGGACCAGACGCTCGGATTCCGTATCCAGCGCCGATGTAGCCTCATCCATAAGCAAAATAGGCGCGTTACGCAGCATTGCCCGGGCAATCGCCACCCTTTGCCGTTGACCGCCAGAGAGCTTAACCCCCTGTTCACCAACAATCGTGTCATAACCCTCGGGCAGCTTGATAATAAACTCATGCGCGGCTGCCGATTTAGCTGCCTCTATAACCTGTTCACGGGTTGCCAGCGGCGTACCGTAGGCAATATTGTCATGCAATGTATCATTAAATATCGTCACTTCCTGACTGACCAGCGCCATATTCGACCGCAGTGATTGCAGGCTGACATCCCGAATATCAGTACCACCGATTTTAATAGCCCCCCCCTGCACATCATAAAACCGCGGTATCAGGTTAATAATTGTCGATTTTCCGGATCCAGATGAGCCGACCAGCGCAATCGTTTGCCCTGACGGGACAGAGATATCAACATTCTCAAGCGCCTCCGTACCATCAGGATAACTGAAACTGACCTGTTCAAAACCAATGGTATAATCATCTGTTACCAAAGACTTCGCACCCGGCTCATCCTTCACATGCGGCTGAATATCAAGAATACTAAATATCCTGTCCGCTGCAGCCAAACCAATTTGCAAAACATTATTAAGCTTTGCCAGCCGCTTCATAGGCTCATAGGCTAACAGAAAGGCTGTAATAAAAGAAAACAGCTGACCTGCAGTACTTTCCCCGGCTATGACCTGATAACCGCCGTAAACAATAATAGTCACAATCGCAAGACCGCTTAGAATTTCTGACAAGGGCGTTGCCAGCGCCGACACACGAAAACCCTTAACCGTTAGCTTGAATATCTTTTCTACACCATTGTTTATACGGTCATTTTCGTGGCCGATCATGCCATACGCTTTGACATGTCGTACCCCTTGGAATGCCTGGGTAAGATCGGTTGATAAATCGCCGAGTTCATGTTGGGCATGGCTTGATACCTTACGCAGTTTTTTGCCAAGCCGCATAACAAATATAGCCGCCAAGGGAAAAACAACCAAAGCAATCAAGGTTAGCTTCCAATCCTGATAAAACATAACCCCGATCAGGATCAGCAGCGTAATGGAGTTTTTACCAACCCCCATAAGGCTCTCGGCAACCGAACTGCGCATGACCGTGGCATCAGATATGACCCGTGACAGCAACTGACCTGATTTCATTTTTTGGAAAAACCCCAGATCAAGCGTCATGATATGCGCGAACAGGTCACGCTGAATATCAGCCACAACCCTTTGACCCACTTTATTCAGCATGACCGAGTGACCATAGGTCGCAAGTCCACGGATTGCAAAAGCACCAAAAACAGCAAGAGCCACCGGCCAGAGCATGTCTTCATTCTGGGATGTAAAGACATCATCAATTATCGGCTCCATCAATTTGGCGAGCGTGCCTGTCATCGCAGCCGCCAGAACCATCAAAACCGTGGCACCCATCAGGGTTGGAATATAGAATTTTAGATAGGTATGTATGATCCTGCGCATCAAAATACGCGTATCAGTAGAAATTTCGTTGTCCGAACCTGATTTTTTCATGCTTAAAACTATTGTTTTCTTGTTAGCTAAATCTTTAGCGTTGTATAATAGACTGCTATGTGTAGAACAAGCACTTTATCCAATACAGGCTCGAAAAACAATGATTTTCAGAAAAGACCCGCCACAAGAAAAAGATCAGGTCGACAAAGACAGTACAGCAGAAGATTCACTTCAGCCTGACAAAACCGCGACCCGTAACGAGCCGCGCATCGGTTTGGCACTGGGCAGCGGCCTTGCCCGTGGCTTTGCGCATATTGGCGCTATCAGGGCGCTGGAACGGCACGGCATCAGGCCCACTTTCATTGCCGGCACCTCTATGGGAGCGCTGGTCGGTGGCGCTTACCTTGCTGACCGGATGGATAATCTGGAAGAATGGGCCTGCGCATTAACACGTTTCAAAGTCCTGTCCTATCTGGATTTCAGGGTTAAAAGCGCCGGCATGATCGGTGGAGAGCGTCTGGTCAGCCTGATGGAAGATAATTTCGGTGATATCAAGGCCGAAGACCTTCGCCATCCTTTTACCGCCGTTGCCGCAGATCTGGTCACCGGCCACGAAGTCTGGATGCGCAAAGGACGGCTGGTCGATATGATGCGAGCCTCCTTTTCCTTGCCCGGTATTTTTCCGCCGGTATTCTGGAATAACCACTGGCTGATTGACGGCGCGCTGGTCAATCCGGTTCCGGTTTCCCCCTGTCAGGCAATGGGAGCCCGGATGACAATTGCCATCAACCCCAATGCCGACATTATCGGTAAAGCGACGCGCCCCGGTCAAAACGTGCCGACCGTGGCTGGTTTTGATGTTCTTGGTAATACTGATAACCCTGAAACCGGTATTAAAGCCGCCTCGATCGGTATGACCCGCCGTTTATTCAAACGCGAACAGGATAAACCGAGCATGTTTGGTGTCATGGTATCCTCGTTGAATATTGTACAGGATCGTCTGGCGCGCTCACGGCTTGCCGGTGATCCGCCCGATGTGCTGATTAATCCACGGATTGGTCATATTGGCCTGATGGAATTTGATCGTGCCGAAGAATTGATTGAAGAAGGCGAAGCTGCTGTTGAACGCGCCATGCCGGATATTAAAGCGGCCTATTCAGTGCTTTGCACCCGCTATGAAGGGTTTGAAGACGGTGAAAGCCCGGGATTTTAAACCTGATCTCGTTTTTTATTCCGTCCAGCGTTCACGTTCTTTTTCACGCTTTGCCGATTCCGGTGTTTGCCAGACCAGACCATCCATAAGCCATGTTGGGCGCACACCATAATTATGGATAAGCTGCTCCATATTGCGCATTTTTTGTTCCAGTGACATGCCCCGTTTAAAAGCAGAGCTATGAATCCCCGTCGTTACAAAAGCCGTATCAAGATTAACAGCGCTTGCCCCTGAAACATCATGATAGAGCGAGTCGCCGATCATCAAAACCCTTGACGGGATCACGTCCTTGAACATAGACAGGCAGGTTTTAAAAATAGGGTTATGCGGTTTACCGATAAAATGGGCCACCCCGCCAAAATCAGAATAGCGTTGTGCAACGGCACCCGGTCCCATGGATTTTTCATTACCAAAAACAGTGACCAGATCAGGATTGGCACAAATCGCAGGCAGCCCCTTGGCAACAGCCTTGCGCAACACAGGTTCGTAATCTTCAATAGATTTACGGGGTGTATCAACACCGGTAATCAATAGAAAATCAGCTTTTTCAACTTCATCGGTTACTTCGACATCAAGACCGTTCAGCAAGGCCCGGTCATGATCGCGGTTAATCAGATAACAGGTCTTGCCAAGTCCGGCAAATGCACCTTCACTTCGTTTTTTCAATCCCTGCCAGACCACTTCACCTGCCGAAACAACAGATTTATAATGACTGGGTTTAATTTTCAGTTCTTTTAAACGGCTCGCATTATATTCGGAACGTTTTCCGGAGTTCGACAAAACAATAACCTGCTTGTTTTCAGCTTTAAGCTTGTTCAGGCATTGAACAACGCCGGGATAAGCTTCAATCCCGTTATGCAACACACCCCATTGATCGATAATAAAACCGTCATAGGCATGGCTAAGTTCATATAAACCTTCACAAAATGTCGTTCCGGACATGAAAACTAATCCTAACTTGATGGTTGGAGATTGACCCTACTTGCCGTAGTATACCAGTCTAAAGTACGGGGTAAAGATACAAAATAGAAACAAGAGAAAGAAGATCAATGACGCAATATGATTTTGATTATTTTGTAATTGGCGGTGGTTCTGGCGGCGTACGTTCTGCACGGATTGCAGCCTCCCATGGTGCGAAAGTCGCCTTGGTCGAAGAAAAACATCTCGGCGGCACCTGCGTGAATGTTGGCTGCGTCCCTAAAAAACTGCTCGCTTATGCCGGACATTTCGCTCATGATTTTGAAGATGCCAAAGGCTTTGGCTGGGATGTCGGCACCCCGACCCATGACTGGGCCAGACTGATCGACAATAAAAATACTGAAATTGCGCGCTTAAACGGTATCTATGAAAAAATGCTGGTCAATGGCGGGGTTGAAGTCCTGCGTGGCCGGGCGATTCTGGTTGATGACCATACAATTGATGTCGGTCCTGACCGTTATACCGCTGACAAGATTCTGATTGCTACCGGCGGTTATCCTAATAAACCGGACCACCCTGGCGCCGAACATGCCATTGTATCGGATGATTTCTTTTATATTAAAGAACGCCCTGAAAAAGCTCTTTTGATTGGCGGGGGATATATCTCGCTTGAATTTGCCTGCATTCTGCAATCACTTGGCACAGAAGTTACAGTCTTTCACCGTGGTGACAAATTATTGCGCGGCTTTGATGAAGATATGCGTGATGCCATAGCCGAGGAGCTTATCAAACAAGGTATCAATCTTGTCCTGAATTCCCCCGGTATTCTATCGATTGAAAAAGACGTCAACGGACAACTGATGGTCAATACCAACCGCGGCGAACAGGAATGCTATGATGAGGTCCTTTATGGTATTGGCCGTACGCCACATACAGAGGGGCTAGGCCTTGAAACCACCGGTATTGATACCAATGCCGAGGGCGCCATTATCGTCAATGACAATTACCAGACGTCTGTTCCCAATATCTATGCTTTGGGTGATGTTACCAACCGTCTGAACCTGACCCCTGTTGCACTGGCCGAAGGACATGTTCTGGCAGACAACCTGTTTAACAAACAAAACAGATCCGTTAGCTATGAAAACATCCCCACTGCCATCTTCACCACACCACCGATCAGCACTTGCGGTCTGACCGAAGCCGAAGCACAGGAAAAACACGGTAAGCTGCGTATCTATACGTCAAGCTTTAGGCCGATGAAATACACCCTGTCCGGACGGGATGAAAAAACGCTGTTCAAACTGATTGTCGAAGACAAAACCGATAAAGTGCTGGGCTGTCATTTTATGGGGCTGGATGCACCCGAGATGATGCAGGCCATTGCGATTGCCATGAAGATGGGCGCGACCAAGGCAGATTTTGATGCCACCATCGGCATCCATCCGACCGCAGCCGAGGAGTTTGTTACCCTGCGCAACGCAACGCGCACCACCTAAAAAGCTGTTTTTAGCAATTTGATTGAAAAATCAGCCATTTGCCCTTAAATTGATTGTTAAGCTATTACAAACAGGAGCCTTATATGTCGCCGAAAGATTATCTTTTTGATCCAAATTCACAAGCCCTTAACCGCCTAGACTATCGTCCGTCAGAATATCTGATCCCTAAAACAGATTTGTATTTTAATCTTGAAAATACGGCAACACAGGTCTTTTCCAAATTAACCATCAAACCAAACCCTGCGGTTAAAAATGCCGGTGGGCCGCTTATTTTAAATGGCGAAGGCATGAAGCTGACGTCCGTCAAAATCAATGGACAGCCGCTTGACCGTCAGGATTTCACAGTTTCCGAGAAAGAGTTGATCATCAAACGTCCTCCGCAGGGCGAATTTACGCTGGAAATTGAAAACGAAATTGATCCATCTTCCAACACATTGCTTGAGGGCTTGTACGAATCAGATGGATTGCTCACCACCCAGTGTGAGGCACAAGGCTTTCGCCGGATCACCTACTTTCTTGACCGGCCCGATGTATTATCTTCTTTCTCTGTCACGCTTGAAGGCGATAAAGAAAAATATCCGGTGCTGATCTGCAATGGTAACGGTGATTTGAATAAAACCGAAGACCTTGGCAATGGCCGCCATAAAATCCAGTGGGAAGACCCACATCTAAAGCCCGCATACCTGTTTGCGATTGTCGCCGGTGATCTCAACATGAAAGAAGACACATTCATTACCAAATCAGGCCGGAAAATCGCCTTGCGCATACTGGTCGAAGATGGCTATGAAGATAAAATTGACTGGGCGATGGAATCGCTGAAACGCTCGATGAAATGGGATGAAGACGCCTATGGCCGTGAATATGATCTGGATGTCTTCCATATCGTTGCCGTCAAAAGCTTTAACATGGGGGCAATGGAAAACAAGGGCCTGAATATTTTCAATATCAGCCTGCTGGCCGGAACGCCGGACACCACAACCGATGCCCGCATGATTGATATCGAGGCCGTGATCGGCCATGAATATTTTCACAACTGGACGGGTAACCGCGTTACCGTGCGCGACTGGTTCGAACTGACCTTGAAAGAAGGTCTGACCGTTCTGCGTGACCGCCAGTTCACCGCTGACATGCATTCGGCTGCGATCAAAACGATTGATGATGCGATGATCATGCAGATGAGCCAGTTTGTCGAAGATAACGGCCCTTCTGCCCATCCAATCCGCCCTGACCGGGTACAGGAGTTTGACAATATTTACAGCGGCACTGTCTATGAAAAAGGATCACACGTCCTTGGTATGCTGAAAACCATTCTGGGTGACGAGACCTGGCGCAAGGCAACGGATGAGTATTTCAACCGCTTTGACGGGCAGGCTGTTACCTGCGATGACTTTGTCGATGTCATGCAGGATGTTTCAGGCATTGACCTGACCCAGTTCCGCAAATGGTATAATCAATCCGGCACACCGGAAATTGATTTTGAAGGCAAATATGATGCCGACAAGAAAACCTATACCCTGACCTTGCGTCAAAAAACACCGCCCACCGCCGACCAGGATACTAAAGAACCGCTGTATATTCCGATATCTGTCGGTCTGATCGGAAAAGACGGTAAAGATACCACGCTAACCCTGCCTTCTGATAACACGGGCGGCGAAACGACCAAGGTGCTGCACCTGACCGAGGCGGAGCAAAGCTTTACCTTTACCAATGTTGACGGACCGGTTGTGCCATCAATCCTGCGCGGATTTTCAGCTCCCGTTAAAATCACCGCTGACATCCCTGAAGAAGATCTGATCTTTCAGATGGCCAATGACAGCGATGGTTATAACCGCTACAGCGCCGCGCAAACGCTGATGACCCGTGCCTTGTTAAAAATGGCGGATGAGATTGAAGCCGGCAAGACACCAAAGCTTGATCAACGGATCAGCTCTGCCTTTGACACGGTTCTGACCAAGGCCATGGATGATGATAAATCACTGGCGGCCCTGCTGCTTTCCATGCCATCAGTAGGTGAATTGGTCGAGGCCAAAGCCAGAACCAACACCGCAGCAAGCCCCCTTAGCCTTAAAGAAGCGGCTGACGCCGCCCGCCGTTCCCTGTTGGAAACGCATAAAGCTCATTTCGAAACCCTGTATGATACGACACGGGCACCGGCCAATGATACTTACCAGATCACGCCAGAGCAAACGGGTCGACGGGCATTGCACAGCGCGACTTTAAGCTATCTTGGTGAAGGCAAGGATCAGGCTGTTATTAATCAAGCCAAAGCCCAATTCGATGAAACCGATAACATGACCGAAAGAATGGCCGCATTATCGGTCTTAAGCAAAATTGAATGCCCAGAAGCCGATCAAGCCTTTGAGTCTTTCTATCAGACATACAAATCGGATCAGAATGTGATAGATAACTGGCTGTCGCTACAGGCTGGCATTTCTCATGGTGATGCGCTTGACCGTGTTAAGAACCTGATGGAGCATGAGGCTTTCGATATAAAAGTACCAAACAAAGTTCGCGCGCTTCTTGGCGGTTTTATGCGTAATACGGAGCATTTTCATGCCAAAGACGGTTCAGGTTATAAATTCTTTGCCGATCAGATTATCGCTCTGAACAGTATTAATCCCCGCATGGGCGCCGGACTGATCAGACCGTTTTTACAATGGAATAAATATAGCGCCCCGCATCGCGATCTGATGAAAGGGGAAATTGAACGTATCCTGAAAACGCCGGATCTGGCCATGGGGATCAAGGAATTTGCCCAAAAAGCACTCGCCATCGAAAAAAAAGATGATGGCGATAAGAAAAGCGGTATGAGAATGGCCGTTTAATCAACGATACTTCTAGAATTTAAATCCCCTTTCCGATCATGGTCAGAAAGGGGGGTTTTTTGTTCGATAATTATAATGACAATACAGATAAGATAATTTATAAAACATTATGACTAAATATATGCCGCCCCCGAAAAAGGGTAAACTGACAGCAGAATTTACCAAAGCCGTTACAGATTATCTTCTGGTCGAAACGGAGATTGCGCCTGCCGATATTATTATGGTCTTTGGTAACGATGCGCGGGAAAGCCTGGCTGACCGCGCTGCTATTCTCTATAAACAGGGGCTCGGGCGGAAAATTGTTGTCTCTGGCGGTGTAAAAGGCAAAAACGGTATTCGCGAAGCGGATGACATTGCCGACAAACTGGTTAAAAAAGGTGTGCCGGAAAAAGACATCATACGCGAGCGCCGGGCCACAAATACCGGTGAAAACGTCCTGTTTTCCAAACCTTTAATCGATCAAAAAATCGGCCTTCACAATGTCCATTCCATTCTGGCCGTTGGCAGTATCATTGCCTCCCGCAGGTTTCTGATGACATTGGAACGGCACTGGCCTGAACCGCATAAAATGATGGCGCCCGCAAACCCGTTTCGCGCACCAACTGATAAATGGTATACGCTGAAACTTTTCCGCCAGAAAGTTTTAAAAGAATACGATAAAATTCCAAAATACCTCAAATGCGGCTTTATCGCAGAAGTTGATATTGACCAAATCAACCAGAAAACACGCCGTAAGCGGCACCATCGCCGTTAAAGCATAACGGAACTTTCATTCTCGTCCATTGTTTGTACGATGTAATGATAGGGAGAAAAAATGATGACCGAGCACAAAGATAAAAATCATAAAGACAATAAAGATATCGATGAAGCCGTTGAAGAGACCTTCCCGGCCAGTGACCCACCCTCATGGATGGCAGGGAAAGGTGCGATTGGCGCCGCTGATGATCAGGACGATCATAAAAAAATCAGCAAAGAAGAAGAAGAATGGCTAAAAGAGCGCAAGAAAAAGGAACAGAAGAAAGACGAATAAGTATCGATCATATTCTGTTAAGCGACTAAGTGCACAAAAAATAGGTGAACTTTTCAATACGGTCCTCGTTAGTGAGATATCTTGTTTAAAGCAAGTATAAACTCAACAAAGGAGTACGCCCTATGAAAACCTTACATGACCTATTTGTTAACGAACTCTCCGACATTTATGATGCTGAAATTCGCCTTCATAAAGCATTGCCAAAAATATGCGATGCCGTCAGTGATGAACAGCTTATCAAAGACCTTCAAACACATCTTAAAGAAACCGAAAACCAGATCGGACGCCTTGATAAAGTGTGCGATCTTATGGATCTGACACTTGAGGATGAAGATTGCGAGGCTATGAAAGGTCTACTCGAAGAATGTGAAGACCTTATTGGTGATATTGATGACAAAGAGGTACTGGATACCGCTTTAATTATTGCGACGCAAAAGATCGAGCACTATGAAATCGCGTCCTATGGTTCTCTCTGTGCACTGGCTGAAACACTTGGCCTTAGACAGGTTGCCGATCTATTATCTGAAACTTTGGCAGAAGAAAAGCGCGCCGATGAAAAACTGACAAAACTCGCGAAAACCCGTGTAAATACAGATGCAGCCAGACGCGCCGCATAAAAGTTTCCACTAGACACTAAAAAGCCGCCCTATATGCAAGGGCGGTTTTTTTTATAGCGATATGGTTATAGCCCCTGCCCTATTTCTTGGCCCGCTTTTTTGTCTTGCGTCTTTGGTTATAGACATAGGATAGGAAATCCCGGGTTATGGCGGCACCGGTCTCTGCTGCTTTTTGGGTGGGAATGAAAAAACGAACCGTAAAAACCGCATGTCCGGCATCTGTTGTCTTTAAGAAAAATTGTGGATCAGGATCCGCGAAATCAACGGCAGCCTTGCGCTCGACCTTCTTATTAAACTTAACCGCGCCTTCATGAAAGGGGGCAAAGTATTTTTTCGTAATATCCTCAAGCTTGGCCATCAATCTAGCCGGGTCAAGGTCAGCGATCTGAACATTAATCTGAAAATCATAATACACGTAATATTTAATAAAATTGGAGTTCTCGACATTATTCGACAAAAACTTACTGTTGGGGATTTGCACGGTTCGGCCGGTAAACTGATAGGTTTTGGTCGTATCGATTTCCTCAATCAAGGTCGTCATCGTCGTAATCGCCATGACTTCGCCGGTCAGGTTGTCGACTGTGATCCAGTCACCAATATCAAACGGTTTGGTACCTGCGCGCAGAAAGCCGCCGGTCAGGCACATCAAAAGCTCTTTGGTCGTCAGAACCACAGCAACCGCAACCGCCGTCAGTGACAAGGCAAAAGTATGCAGCTGCGGCGCCCAGATAAAGACCAGACTAATCAAGACAATTACAGTTGTTGCATTATTAATGCGGTTAATCCAACGTCTTTGATCCCGCACGAGGATTTCGGCCTTTCCCTTGACGACCCGAACCAACAGATAGCGCAGAACCAGTAGAATGACCACCGCCACCACTGCTGACAGCATACTACTGACAAACAGGCTTTCATTTCCCGCACTCTCTGCGGCCGTCTGGGTAACAGCCTGTTGAACACTTAAACCCGCCATTAAAAAACCTCTTTTATCCAGAAAAATGAATCTGGTATCTCATACGCCTTTTTAAAGCCTATGTACACAAAATGAATGAATTTCTATATCTTTATTAACGGGCAAGCACAACCATATACATACGATCCTTACTATTCGTGCAGGCCATATCAACGCCAATTAAAGAGGTGCCATTACCGTTAAAGCCAAGCTGATTGGTATTAGGGTCTGACGTTGTCGTGTTATAACTACCGGTAAAGGCCCCTATTTGGTAGCCAGCCGTTGGATCAGACGGGAGATCAAGCTGATCACACACCCCCTCCGGCACATCACACACAACCATAATTAAATCCTGCTTATAATCCTCACCGACGCCTTTGATCCATAGCTTTTGCATGGAAATATTGCCAAAATCGGCATCCCCGCCGCAAGTATTATTCGTTTGTGGAATATCATAATGATCAAAAGGCGGATAAACGACACCACAACAATAAGGAATTCGGGAAACCGGCATATTTCCACCTTCTGGCGAAAAAATTCCGCATTCCGGTTTTGCAGGAGCGTTGTAAAAAGTGATATCTGTATCCGAACATCCTTTTATTAAAACCATGCGCTGAACTTCTGCTCTAATCTGGCTGAGATATTGATACATCTGACTTGTTTCAAGAACCTTGGTTTCACGGTCAATATTACCGCTGCCGCGCCCTGATTGTGTGACCGCGTATGACAATGCCGCAAATAAAGCAACAGCAATTAAAATAAGAAAAAGCGCATTTCCTTTTTGCGTAGATGGTTCCATCCTATCGACTTGCTCCTAACCTCGGTAAACATACTTTGAGCTGGTCTCACTAAATTGAACAGTCTGTTAAGGTGTATCGGCAACGAGATCGGACACCGATACTATGACAAAAAGACGTAAATTTTCGACTTCATTTAAGAAACAAGTGGCCCTTGCTGCGCTT
>Ga0306901_1000020_pt1 | contig 103240 bp, 105 predicted proteins | sample AntRauMFilla3767_FD_190431 | JGI IMG/M metagenome (GOLD analysis project Ga0306901, IMG submission 190431) | Saline lake microbial communities from Rauer Islands, Antarctica - Metagenome Filla 3 #767 (v2) (version 2) | ecosystem: Environmental > Aquatic > Non-marine Saline and Alkaline >... | reverse complement strand
GTTTCTCATATTCAGGGGCATGCCCCTGAATATGAGAAACAAGCGGCATAACATCAACCAACCAGATGTAGCTTAACTTTGCCGCTAACTTGTCCGAAGAAGTAGGACCACTTCTAACAACCGCTACCAATTAAGATAGCGGTTGTTTGTGTTCTTTAGTGGTAAGTGTGGTCAGAATATGGAACTCTGCGACCTATCACTATACCCCCTGCCGTTTGGCAGGGCTTTTTTATTTATTTAGTCTAAAAGTCATTTGAGCCTTACAAGTGTATTCCCTTTGAATTAACAAAACAGGGGTTAGAGGCACCAGATATCAGGCCAATTCAATGCCATGTGAATATACGGAACAATCCTGAAGCCCTATTGTTTGTTGTATTATAAGAACGGAGAAAAAATTGATGACTGGCAATGAAAGTAATAAAAAAGATATGTCAGAAAAGGACTGGAAATCGCGTTTAAGTGATGATGAATATGTAGTCTTGCGTCAGCAAGGGACAGAACCGCCGGGCACCAGCCCTTTAAACGCTGAAAAGCGCGAGGGTGATTATGTATGCGCCGGATGCGGGCAGGCGCTGTTTACCTCGGACATGAAATATGACAGCGGCAGTGGATGGCCAAGCTTTTATAAAGCGATTGACGATAATATCGAAACCCGTACCGATAATAGTCTGGCCAGCCCCAGAATCGAATATCATTGCGCCCATTGTGGCGGTCACCAAGGCCATGTCTTTCCCGATGGCCCCGAGCCAACGGGGCTGCGGTATTGTAATAATGGTACCGCATTACGATTCATAGCCCAAAAGAATGCGTCATGAAAAAGCATGATTATATATTTGGCGTTATAGTGACGCTCATCATCGCAATAGGAGTTCTTTCAATGTCAAAAATGAGTAATGCCTCTGATTCAAAAGACCAAAAGGCAATAGCGATTTTTGCAGCAGGTTGTTTCTGGTGTGTCGAAGCTGATTTTGAAAATCTGGACGGTGTTATCGAGGTCGTTTCCGGTTATACGGGTGGAAAAACAGCCAATCCGACATATGAAAGTGTTGTTTCCGGAAATACCGGCCATCGTGAAGCGGTCAAGGTGACTTATGATCCAAAACAGATCAGTTATGCCCGGTTGCTTGAAGCGTACTGGCGGACAATAGATCCGCTTGACGGTGAAGGGCAGCTGTTTGATAAAGGCCCGCAATATACAACGGCAATTTATTATCAGGATGAAGATCAAAAGCAACAGGCGGAGCAAAGCCGGACTGAAAAACAAGCCTTTTTCGATGCGCCGATTATGACCGAAATTGTAGAAGTTGCGCCATTTTATCCGGCAGAAGAATATCATCAGGGGTTTTATCATAAAAATCCGGCCCGTTATAATTCTTACCGGATCAGTTGTAACCGGGATCCTTATCTTCGTAATATCTGGGATAAAAAACGATCAGGTTGACAGTTTTGATGTCTTTTTTGCTTTAAAAACCGAGAGAACTGGTGTAAGACTGCTCGGGTTAGACGTAATCTAGTCGCACGCGGGTGTGGCGGAATTGGTAGACGCGCTGGTTTTAGGTACCAGTATCTTACGATGTGGGGGTTCGAGTCCCTTCACCCGCACCATACTTATCCCATAGTTATTGATGGAATACAGGGTTAAAATCTTCTGCAGATACTGTGGATGGGTATTTGGTATGGCTATGTTTTCAGTTGTCTGTTGACTTTACGTTTAGAATCCCTCAAAAATACAGCCGAAAATCACCATATAGACAGGATTGGAATATCATGAAAATTGAAGCCCTGAAAAAAGATAAACTCAACCATGAATACAAGGTCATCATGGATGATGCGGAAATACAGCAAAAGATGGATGCCCGTCTGAAGGAAATATCCCAAACCGTTAAAATGAAGGGCTTCCGCCCCGGTAAGGCGCCATTGAATATGGTGCGTGCCCAGTATGGTGAAGCGCTGAAAGGCGAAATTCTCGAGCGGGCTGTTAATGATGGCGCGACTCAGGCTATTAATGAAAATGAATTACGCCCTGCAATGCAGCCAAAAATCGAAGTGAATAGCTTTGAAGACGGCAAAGGCCTTGAATTCACCATGTCGGTTGAATTGCTGCCGGAAATCAAACTGATGGATTTCAAAAAGGTTTCCCTGACCCGTAAAACAGCAGAACCGGATGCAAAAACCATTGCCGAAGCGCTGGAGCGTGTCGCTGAAAACCAGAAAACTTCAAAACCTGTTGAAGAAAAACGCGCCCTGAAAAAAGGTGATATTGCGATCATCAACTTTGATGGCAAGGTTGACGGCGAACGTCGCCCGGGTATGAAAGGCGAAGGCCACCCGCTTGAACTTGGTTCCGCCAGCTTTATTCCGGGATTTGAAGAGCAGCTGATCGGTAAGAAAACCGACGATAAGGTTGAAGTTAAAGTGACCTTCCCAGAAGATTACGGCAGCACCGAGCTTGCCGGTAAAGAAGCCGTATTTGATGTTGAGGTTAAAGACATCCATAAGCCGGTTAAGCCGGAAATTGATGATGATTTTGCCAAAAGCCTTGGATTTGATGATAAAAAAGCGCTGGAAGAAGCGATTAAAGACCAAATGCAACGTGAATATGACCAGATGTCCCGTATGCATTTAAAGCGCGATCTTCTGGATGCGCTGGACGAAGCGCATAAATTTGACCTGCCGCACGGTATGGTTCATGCCGAAGAGCATAATATTCTGCATCAGGTCGCTGACCAGATGAAAATCAAAGAAAGTGAAATCGCTGATTCGGAGAAAAAGGAATATGCAGATATTGCGGCACGCCGTGTGAAGCTTGGATTGGTTCTGGCTGAAGTTGGTCGTGAAAACAAAATCGAGATCAATCAACAGGAACTTCAACAGGCTGTAATCCGGGAAGCACAGCGCTATCCAGGACAAGAGCAGCAGGTTTTTGAAATGTATCAAAAGAACCCGCAAGCCTTGGAATCTCTCAAGGCGCCGCTCTTTGAAGATAAAGTTGTTGACTTCATTCTGGAAATTGCTACACTAGATGACAATCAAGTGTCAGTAGACGAGTTGATGAAGGATCCTGATGAGGATGCATCTGAAGCTAAGCCTGCTTCTAAAAAGAAGCCTGCGGCTAAAAAAGATGCTAAATCTAAGGAATCTGGAACAAAGTCAAAAGCAAAAGCTAAGTCATCAAAGTGATTTAGTGTAGTTTTTGGATCCATAACCACCATAGGGCAGGGGTGTGTCTTGCAACGGCGGTGGCCAAATATGGTTGATAAGAAAAATATTTGGAAGGATTAAAGATGACTAAACAGAAGTTTGAAGATTTGCCGGAGGTTGTTCGCGCAGGAACATCAGAAGCGGCATGGGATGCCTATACACCAAGCGACAATACAGCGAGCCTTGTACCGAACATTCGGGATAACAAAGGTGGTATTGATCTGTTTTCCAAGCTATTGGAAGAACGCGTTATTCGTCTCGACGGCCAAGTCGATGATGGTATGGCAGCAGTTTTTTGCTCTACGCTTTTCCTGATGGAAAAAGATAATCCCGATAAAGATATTACCGTTATGATTAATTCACCGGGTGGATCTGTAACTGCTGGCCTTGCCATGTATGATGCTATGCGTAACTGCAAAGCAAAAATCAAGACGGTTGTTAGTGGTATGGCAGCCTCTATGGGTTCAATTCTGCTTTGTGCCGGCGATGAACGTTATGCGACTAAAAATGCCCGTGTTATGATTCACCAACCTTCAGGCGGCGGACAGGGTACAGCAACAGACACTCATACCGGACAAAAACTGATTGATAAAATGTGGGATGACCTAACAGATATTTACGTTGCCCATTCCGGTACGCCACATGAAGTCTGGGATAGGCTTTTACAAAGCGCAGAGCAGCGCGGTGTTTGGCTTGATGGTAAGGATTCACAACGTCTTGGTCTTGTTGATGGCACAATGGCGCCAAACAAACCGACACCATTTGACCCGGCAAAGGTCAAAGAAGAGTTTAACTATGGTGGACGTAAGCACTTTACAGAAAGCATTGATGAAATTCTGCAGGTTGCAGATGATCATAGAAAGAAACACGCACCATCTAATGATGATCAGCCTGCTGCAGATGATAAACCAGCTAAGAAAAACGGCACGAATAAGCCAGGTAACGGCGCTTAATAGCCTGATATCATCTTTAATCCTATAAAATGAAAATGGTCGACAGAAAATACCTGTCGGCCATTTTCTTTTTGAACAAACGTGCTATGCTTGGTAAAAATATCCTCGGATAAAAAACTAGGCACAAACAAAAGGACTTACAGATGAATTCACACATTGAAGATGTTGTCATGAACCTCGTTCCCATGGTGATTGAGCAAACGGCACGGGGGGAGCGGTCATTTGATATCTATTCCCGCTTGCTCAAAGAGCGGATTATTTTCCTGACAGGGCAGGTTGAGGATCATATGTCTTCGCTGATTTGTGCGCAGTTGCTGCATCTCGAATCGGAAAACCCCAAGAAAGATATCTACATGTATATCAATTCGCCGGGTGGGGTCGTAACCTCCGGTCTGGCTATGTATGATACAATGCAGTATATCCGCCCTGATGTGGCAACTGTTTGTGTTGGTCAGGCAGCATCTATGGGCTCATTGCTGCTGGCCGCTGGTGCGGAAGGTAAGCGTTACGCACTGCCAAATTCCCGGATTATGGTTCACCAGCCTTCCGGCGGTGCACGTGGTCAGGCCACAGATATCGAAATTCACGCCCGTGAAATTATCAGCCTTCGTAAGCGTTTGAATGAAATCTACGTCAAGCATACAGGACAAAAGCTTAAACTGATTGAAGAAACGCTGGAACGGGACCGCTTTATGTCTGCCGAAGAAGCCAAGCAGTTTAAAATTGTTGATGAAATTGTTGAAAAACGTCCGGTGCCAGAAGCTGCAAAGTAACAGCCAGACGATCCGCTATATAAAAACCAGCCTGATCCTGTCTGCTATGACTGGTATAGGGCTGGTTTTTCAATGCTTGCCAAATACGATATCAAACCTAGCTTAACTTATCAGGGCTTATGATAAACATCGGGTGCGGCAAATCTCTTATTAAACCGGTCCCGGTTAAGAATTAAAAAAAAGGAACAGTCTACAGATGAATATTCTTGGATCTTCAAGTTCAAAAACGCCAATTCTGCCTTTGCGGGATATCGTTGTTTTTCCTCATATGATCGTACCGCTTTTCGTTGGCCGTGACCGGTCTGTAAAGGCACTGGAAGCCGTGATGGAAAAAGATAAGCGCATTCTTCTGGTCACCCAGAAAGATGCCGTTAAAGATGATCCTTCGGGCGAAGATATGTTTACCATCGGCGTTGTCGGTAGTGTCTTGCAGTTATTAAAACTGCCGGATGGTACGGTTAAAGTTCTGGTCGAAGGGCTGCATCGTGTGCGGATTGACCATATCGAAGAAAAGGATGGCTATTTTATTGCTGAATTTGATGATTGCGATGAACAGTCAGTGCAAAGCGAAAGCTTTGAGGGGCTGAGCCGTGCTGTTCTGACTGAATTCGAACAGTATGTGAAGTTGAACAAAAAGATACCGCCTGAAGTCGTCAGCTCGATCTCCCAGATCGAAGATATCTCCAAAATGGCCGATACAATTGCCTCGCATCTGGTCCTAAAGATTGATGAAAAGCAAAAATTACTGGAATCAACCAACCTGACCGAACGGCTAGAACAGATTTTTGCGTATATGGAGAATGAAATTGACGTGCTTGAGGTTGAAAAACGCGTGCGTAGCCGTGTTAAAAAGCAAATGGAAAAAACCCAGCGCGAATATTACCTGAACGAACAGATGAAAGCCATTCAGAAAGAGCTGAATGAAGGCGAAGACGGCGTTGATGAAATCGCCGAACTGGAAGAGCAGATTGAGAAAACCAAGCTATCCAAAGAAGCCAAGGCCAAAGCAGAAGCGGAAATGAAAAAGCTCCGCCAGATGAGCCCGATGTCGGCAGAAGCAACGGTCATACGCAATTATCTGGACTGGATGTTGTCGATTCCCTGGAAAAAACGCAGCAAGCTTAAGAATGATCTGAAATATGCCAAAAAGATTCTTGATCGTGATCATTATGGCCTTGAAAAGGTCAAGGAGCGTATATTGGAATATCTGGCTGTGCAGCAGCGGATGAGCAAAGTTAAAGGGCCGATCCTTTGCCTTATGGGTCCGCCTGGTGTGGGTAAAACCTCGCTTGGTAAATCTATAGCCGAGGCGACCAACCGTAATTTTGTCCGCATGTCCTTGGGCGGCGTACGTGATGAATCTGAAATTCGCGGTCACCGTCGTACTTATATTGGTGCAATGCCCGGTAAAGTTATTCAGGGTATGAAAAAGGCCAAGACCTCTAACCCGATTTTCCTGCTGGATGAAATCGACAAGCTTGGTAATGACTGGCGCGGTGATCCGTCATCGGCCTTGCTGGAGGTACTTGATCCCGAGCAAAATGACACATTCCAGGATCATTATCTGGAAGTCGATTACGACCTGTCGGATGTTATGTTTGTTTGTACGTCGAACAGCCTGAACATGCCGCAGCCTTTGTTGGACCGGATGGAAGTTATTCGCTTGTCCGGTTATACCGAAGATGAAAAGGTGCAGATTGCAAAACGCCACCTGATTAAAAAGCAGTTGAAAGCAAATGGCCTGAAACGGAATGAATTTTCGATTACCGATGCGGCGCTGCGCGATCTGGTTCGCTATTATACACGCGAAGCCGGCGTCCGGAATCTGGAGCGTGAACTTTCCAGTCTGGGCCGGAAAGCCATTAAAGAAATCTTGCTGAAAAAACGCAAATCTTTGAAGGTGACGCCGAAAAATCTGGAAAAATATGCTGGCGTTAAACGTCATCGTTACGGCCTTGCCGAGGAAGAAGATCTGGTCGGTGTGGTAACAGGCCTTGCCTGGACTGAAACGGGTGGTGATCTGTTGTCTATTGAATCGGTCATGATTCCAGGCAAAGAGAAAACAGCCGCGACCGGTAACCTTAAAGATGTGATGAAGGAATCCGTCCGTGTTGCAGAAATGTTGATTAAATCACGGTCTCCGGCGCTCGGTATTGATCCACGGATTTTTGATCGTAAAAGTATACAGGTCCATGTGCCGGAAGGTGCGGTTCCTAAAGATGGGCCGTCAGCAGGGAGCGCGATGGTGACAACCATGGTTTCGTCCTTGACGGGGATTCCGGTAAAACGTCATGTCGCCATGACCGGCGAAGTACGTCTGAGTGGCCGGGTTCTGCCGATCGGTGGTCTAAAAGAAAAACTGTTGGCAGCGATGCGCGGCGGGATCACTACGGTTCTTATTCCTTATGACAACGCAAAAGATCTTCGAGAAATCCCTGAAAACGTCAAAAAAGGTCTGGAAATTATTCCGGTACAGACGGTTGAAGAAGTGCTTTCGCATGCGTTGGTCGAGATGCCCGAGCCGGTTTCCGACGAAATTCTTGCTGAAATCGAGAAAATTCCGTCAAAACCCGCAGAAAATCAGGCAGAAGACGTGATTCACCATTGAGGTTTTGCAAAAAATCAGCATTATAGAGTCAACTAGACATCGCGAATCGTAGGCAGTAGGCCAGATTTCGATGTTGGGGGTAGGTTGTGGTTTGTGCTGCAATCTGAATTAAACGTCTAACTGAGGGAGATCTCCCGTGAATAAAACTGAACTCGTAGAATTTATTTCTCAACAAGCCGGTGGCAGCAAAGCTGAAGCTGAGCGTTACCTGAACCTCGTTCTCGAAGGTCTCGAGACCGGTGTTAAAAAATCAGGTTCTGTAACTCTGGTTGGTTTTGGTTCTTTCAAAAAAACCAAACGTTCTGCTCGCGAAGGCCGTAACCCGCGCACTGGCGAAAAGATCCAGATTCCAGCAGCGAACCAGGTTAAATTCTCACCAGGTTCAAAACTGAAAGAAGCTGTAAACTAATCAGCGACTAAAAGTTTGATCAGAATAAACGGTCGGCCTGCTGTAAAGCGCCGGCCGTTTTTTTTTATTCTAAATGACCCATCCTTTATAAAAGTCTTTTCAAGAAAAACGGTATGGATTCCCCCCTTGACAGGGGCCGCGTTATTGTCTAAATATTCAACCTTAGTCGAAGGGCGGTTAGCTCAGTTGGTAGAGCAACTCGTTTACACCGAGTAGGTCGGCGGTTCGAGACCGTCACCGCCCACCATTTTTTCTCCTTATACTATTGTATTACCGATAAATACCCATCCTTATATTGCTCATTCCCTGCAGTTTGCGTTTTGTCGAAAGTCTGCTATTTTTATGTTAAACTAATGCTCCTGTTTCACGTTGGGGTGTAAAGTGATAAAATTTGTTTCTTTAAAAAGAATGTTTCGGGCGAACGGCATGCCCTTGCCGAAGGCAGAAGCGGTGTTACAATCAGATGTTTTTACATCGAAAGAAATCCATGGTTTGATCAAGACATTTGCGGATCAGGATGCTGCCATGCATCAATTTTTGCGCGGTCAAGGGTATAGCAAAAAGTACAAAATAAGCAGGCTTGTAACACCTGAAAAGGCTGATATCTTTTTTGCAAAATATCTGAAAAGTGAACACGACAAAACTTATAAGATACAGCTTGGAAAGACAAGAAAGAACCCCAACAGACATCAATTGATTCTAAGGGAAGGTGATCTTAGCGGTTGGAAGAAAATGCAGATTCTGACGGATTGCCTAGAGAAAGCTTTTTCATGCCGAGATATAATATCATCTGGCTCAGCTTTCAACAAAAGTCTTGAAATCAAAACTTTTGTTGAACAGGTAGAGGGTTTTATGAAGGACGCTGGTTTAGGAGAAAAGACAGGCTGTCTTTTAAAGAACCTAGCTATGCCTGCAAATAGCATTGATCCAAAATTCAAAAATTTAGAAATGCTTGAAAATGTATACAAGACTCGGTTTGAAGAAAGTCGTGTCGAAACGCGGTCTTCGCAAAAGCCTGCAGGTCCTTAAAAGGTAACGCGAAGATTGGGTGGAGGTGTTTTCTTAATATTTTTTGCTTTTTTTCTTTTGCATTGATATGCATTGTCCAATGTTCAGATATAAAATCCTAATGAGCCACTCAAAAATTTTGCGAGCGTTGCTCAGTTGGTAGAGCAACTCGTTTACACCGAGTAGGCGGCGCGTTCAATTTTCTCTGTATGAGCATTATGGGGCAGATTATAAGAACCGAACATAACACCGATTTTATGTGCCATACATGTCTTTCCCAGTTTTTTATTATTCATAATATGCGGCTTAACGGATGATTTCACAAGAAAAAAAGACGATAAGGTATAAGATTGTTTTCTCAGGTGGTAACAATGGGATTATTTGAAAAAAAGCGTTGACATCGAAGGCTGAATAGTTCAAATATACACACGATAACGAGCCACTCAAAAATTGCGCGGGTGTAGCTCAGTTGGTTAGAGCGCCGCCCTGTCACGGCGGAGGCCGCGGGTTCAAGTCCCGTCACTCGCGCCACTTTATTTTTTATCCCTTTTTTTCTTTATATATTGTCAAATCCGTTTTGCGGATCGCATTCAGTTAAGCTTTATTTGTACATCAGGGATGTATTTTTCCTTGAAGCGTAAGTCTTGTTGACTAATATGGGTATGGCGTCCAGAATACATCAAAATAAAAAATAAGATTGCCTGAAAGGCAAAAGCCGAGGGAATATGCCACAAGAACTTTTAGTCGAATATCTGCCCATTCTTGTTTTTATTGCAGTTGCCGGTGGCTTGGCTTTGATGATGGTTGTTGCCTCCTATATCGTTGCAAAACAACACCCCGATTCAGAAAAGTTATCCGCCTATGAATGTGGCTTTGAAGCCTTTGATGATAGCCGTGGCAAGTTCGATGTCCGGTTTTATCTGGTCGCTATTCTGTTCATTATTTTCGATCTTGAGGTGGCCTTTCTGTTCCCTTGGGCTGTGTCGCTGGGAAGTATCGGCGTTATTGGTTTTTGGTCTATGGTTGTCTTCCTCGGTATCCTGACTGTGGGCTTTATATATGAATGGAAAAAAGGAGCACTCGATTGGGAGTAGATACAAAAAAAAGCAAGAGTGATCTTATCCTGCCTGGTGCCGAACAAGACGCCATGCTTCATGCTGCAAATGAACAGATTCGTAATAAAGGATATGTTGTCGCGAATTTTGACAAGCTGCTTGACTGGGCCCGGACCGGATCGATGTGGCCGATGACTTTTGGTCTGGCGTGTTGCGCGGTCGAGATGATTCACTCTTATATGTCACGTTATGACCTTGACCGTTTTGGTGTGATTCCGCGCCCCAGCCCTCGTCAGTCCGATGTGATGATTGTTGCCGGTACGCTGACCAATAAAATGGCCCCTGCGCTGCGTAAGGTCTATGACCAGATGGCAGAACCGCGTTGGGTTATTTCAATGGGCTCCTGCGCCAATGGCGGTGGTTATTATCATTATTCTTATTCAGTTGTTCGGGGCTGTGACCGGATCGTTCCGGTCGATATCTATGTTCCGGGCTGTCCGCCGACTGCGGAAGCTTTGATTTACGGTATTTTGCAGCTGCAAAAGAAAATACAGCGCGAAGATACAAGATTGGTACGGTAATATGTCACTTCAGGATTTGAAAGATTTACAAAGCTATCTGAAAACGGCGCTCAGCAAGGCGATTTTGAAATCGGAAATCAGCCATGGCGAGTTTGCTATTACGGTGCGGCGTGAATCCGTGCGCGAGGTTTTAAGCTTTCTGCGGGATGATGCTGCTTGTAATTTTAAGCAATTGGTTGATGTTGCCGGTGTTGATTATCCAACACGGGATGAGCGTTTCGATGTGGTCTATCACCTGCTCAGCCTTAATCATAACATACGCATCCGTGTTAAAATCCAGACGGATGAAAAGACACCCGTTGATAGCGTGGTAGATCTTTTCAGTACGGCCAACTGGTTTGAACGCGAAGTGTGGGATATGTATGGCGTCTATTTCCGTGATCACCCTGATTTACGCCGGATTTTGACGGATTACGGTTTTGCCGGTCATCCGCAGCGCAAGGACTTTCCGCTTACAGGCTATGTCGAAGTGCGTTATGACGAAGAGCAGCGGCGTGTTGTTTATGAACCTGTGAAATTGTCTCAGGATTTTCGCCGTTTCGATTTTTTAAGTCCCTGGGAAGGGATGACCGATGTCCAGACTCTGCCCGGGGATGAAAAAGCCCATAAGCCGGAAAGTGGTCTTGAGTTGATTGAAGAAAAGGTGAAGCCTTAACTATGACAGAGACGAATGTTGAAATTGCCGAAGAAACCAAAATCAAGCCATATACGCTGAATTTTGGCCCGCAGCACCCGGCAGCGCATGGGGTCTTGCGCTTGATCATGGAAATGGATGGTGAGGTGGTTGAGCGCTGTGATCCGCATATCGGGCTGCTTCATCGCGGCACTGAAAAGCTGATCGAACATAAAACCTATCTTCAGGCAATTCCGTATTTTGACCGGCTCGATTATGTATCACCGATGTCTCAGGAGCATGCTTTTGCCCTGGCGACTGAAAAATTGCTTGGTATCTCGGTACCGGAACGTGGTCAATATATCCGTGTTCTGTTTGCCGAATTAACCAGAATTTTGAACCATATCCTCAGCCTGACAACCTATGCGCTGGATGTCGGTGCGATTACCCCGTCTTTGTGGGGCTTTGAGCAACGCGAGATCGGTATGGAATTCTATGAGCGGGTCAGTGGTGCGCGGCTACACGCCAATTATTTCCGCCCTGGTGGTGTCCATCAGGATATGCCTGCCGGTCTTGCTGAAGATATGTTGAGGTTTGTCGAAGAATTCCCAAAATTTGCCGATGATCTGGAAGGTCTGTTGACCCATAACCGTATTTTCAAGCAGCGTACTGTTGATATCGGTATAGTCAGCAAGGAGGACGCTCTTGACTGGGGCTTTAGTGGCCCGATGCTCCGCGGTTCCGGCGTTGCATGGGATCTGCGTAAATCGCAGCCCTATGATGGCTATGAAAAGTTTGACTTTGATGTGCCGATTGGAACGACGGGGGATTGCTATGCCCGTTACCTTGTCCGTATCGAGGAAATGCGCCAGTCTTGCAAAATCATGCGTCAGTGCATCGAAAATATGCCGGACGGCCCGGTGATGAACGAAGACCATAAGGTCTCGCCGCCCAGCCGTTCTGAAATGAAATATTCAATGGAAGCATTGATCCATCACTTTAAGCTGTATAGCGAAGGTTATCACGTGCCAGCAGGCGAGACCTATACAGCGGTCGAAACACCAAAGGGCGAATTTGCGGTTTATCTGGTTTCTGATGGGTCAAATAAACCTTACCGGTGCCGTATACGCGCCCCGGGATTTGCTCATTTGCAGGCGATCGATTACATGTCAAAAGGTCATATGCTGGCTGATACGGTGGCTATTATCGGGTCTATGGATGTCGTGTTTGGAGAGATTGACAGGTAGGAACAGATGAACAATATGCAAGAAAGATTGCCACCCTATATACGCAAAGGTGCAACCGTTCTATTGGATGGTAAGCGTGATGTTATTAAAGATCTGTATTGGGATCGGGAGAAGAATCCGAATGACCCGAATGCCAGTATGGCTTTGCGCTTGAAGGTGGAGTTTGAATCCGGCGCCAGTGTTGGCTCTAGTGCTGGGCGTATTTCCAGCCTTAAAGGCGAGTTGCCCGAGGGGCTGGAGCTTGGTAAAGAGGTTGAATATAGAGGTGAAAAGGCGCAGATTGCCCATTATTACTTCCGTCGTTTCCGCCATGACAAAGAAGATAAGCTGATGATTTGCATGTTCTTTCGAGATGAAGAAGATAAAAATTCCGGCTTTGGGCTTGAGGTTCAATACGAGGCAAAGGATTTTTATTTTCCTGTCAGCTATGAAAAGATACGCGATTTGAACGAAGAAAAAATTAAAAGAGCGCTCAAAAACGGGCCAAAAAGAAAGTTAAAAAGACGCAACCGAAAACCGGGCAGATAAGACATGGGTGTAAAAGTTAAAAGATATCCAAACCAGCCAAAAGATTTCAAATTTTCAAAAGAAAATCTGAAAGAAATTGATCGTATTATTGCCAAATATCCAAAAGGATTTCAGGCTTCGGCAGTTATGCCGTTGCTGGATATGGCGCAGCGTCAGCATGACAACTGGATTCCCGAGCCTGCGGTCGATGAAATTGCCCGTATTCTGGATATGCCGCGGATCAAGGTATACGAAGTTGCGACCTTTTATACGATGTATAATATGGCGCCGGTGGGTGAATATCATCTTCAGCTATGCACGACAACGCCTTGTATGCTGTGCGGCGGCGGTGATCTTTTGAAAACCTGTGAAAAGAAACTGGGTATTAAATCCGGTGAAACGACCAAGGATGGTAAATTTACCCTGACCGAAGTTGAATGCCTTGGTGCGTGCGTAAACGCGCCAATGATTCAGATTAATGATGATTATTACGAAGATCTGGATGCCAAACGTCTGGAAGATGTGTTGACCGCGCTATCCGAAGGTAGGGATGTTCCGGCTGGCTCACAAACCGGACGTAAGGGGTCTATGGCCCAGCTTGGTCCTACATCCCTTGAGACGCAGGCGAAAAAAGCCGGTATTGAAATGGCAGTACCAGCCGAGAAGGGGAAATAAATGCTAAAGGATCAGGATCGTATTTATACCAATCTGTACGGCTGGGAAGACTGGCAGTTAAAAGCCGCCCAAAAGCGCGGCGATTGGGATAACACCAAAAAATTGATCAAAAATGGCCGTGACTGGATCATTGATGAAATGAAAAAATCCGGCATGCGTGGCCGCGGCGGGGCTGGGTTTCCAACCGGTCTGAAGTGGTCGTTTATGCCCAAAGATTCAGGTAAGCCGCATTATCTGGTGATTAATGCCGATGAATCCGAACCGGGCACCTGTAAAGATCGCGATATTATCCGTTATGAACCACATAAGTTGATCGAAGGCGCGTTGTTGGCGAGCTTCGCGATGCAGGCGCATGCCTGTTATATCTATATTCGCGGTGAATTTTATAACGAGGCCCATACTCTTCAGGCCGCAATTGACGAGGCTTATGATAAGGGCTTGCTCGGTAAAAATGCCGCCGGTTCAGGTTGGGATTTTGATCTTTATGTCCATCGTGGTGCCGGGGCGTATATCTGTGGCGAAGAAACGGCTTTGCTGTCCAGTCTTGAAGGGAATAAAGGCCTGCCACGGAATAAACCGCCATTTCCGGCAATGGCCGGATTGTATTCCTGCCCGACAACAGTAAACAATGTTGAAACCATTGCATCGGTTCCCGAAATTTTACGCCGCGGCGGTGACTGGTTTTCCAGCCTCGGGCGCGAGAATAACCACGGCACCAAACTGTTTTGTATTTCAGGTCATGTGAACCGGCCTTGTAATGTTGAAGAAGAACTTGGCATGCCGATGAAAGAACTGATCGAAAAACATGCCGGCGGTGTGCGCGGCGGTTGGGATAATCTGCTCGCGGTTATTCCGGGTGGTTCCTCGGCACGGTTGCTACCTAAAGATATTTGTGAAGATGTCTTGATGGATTTTGACAGCTTGCGCGCGGTGAATTCCAGTCTTGGTACTGCAGCTGTGATTGTTATGGATCAAAGCACCGATATTATTTTTGCCATCACCCGTCTTGCACGGTTTTACTGGCATGAAAGCTGTGGTCAATGCACACCATGTCGTGAGGGTACGGGCTGGATTTACCGGTTAATGCAACGAATGGTAACAGGTGACGCCCGGATTGATGAAATTGATATGCTGATGGATGTCTGCGGCCAGATGGAAGGCCATACGATTTGTGCTCATGGAGATGCATCGGCCTGGCCAATTCAGGGGCTGGTGAATCACTTCCGCCCTGAAATGGAAAAACGCATTCTTGAATACCGTATGCGCGCTGTTGCGGCTGAATAAACAAGGGAAAAGACCATGCCTAAACTTACAATTGATGGGATAGAAATTACAGTCGAACCGGGCACGTCGATCCTTCAGGCGGCAGAACAGCTTGGCGTCGAAATTCCGCGTTTTTGTTACCATGATCGTCTTTCGGTTCCGGCGAACTGCCGCATGTGTCTGGTAGAAGTCGAAGGTGCACCAAAACCCGTTGCCAGCTGTGCCTTGCCATGCGGCGATGATATGAAAGTGATCACCGGGTCTGACAAAGTGCATAAAGCCCGTCAGGGGGTCATGGAATTTTTGCTGATCAATCACCCGCTGGATTGCCCGATCTGTGATCAGGGCGGTGAATGTGATCTTCAGGATCAATCTGTGGCCTATGGTTATGACCGTTCCCGTTATACAGAAGGCAAACGCGCGGTTAAAAATAAAGATCTGGGGCCTTTGGTGGCTACCCATATGAATCGTTGCATTCAATGCACGCGCTGTATCCGTTTTGCAGATGAAATTGCCGGTGTGTCCGAACTGGGATTGCTCGGGCGCGGTGAAGTCATTGAAATCGGCACTTATGTCGAACAGATGATAACATCAGAACTGTCAGGCAATCTGATTGATGTCTGCCCGGTCGGCGCGCTTGTTTCCGCCCCTTATCAGTTTAAAGCCCGGCCTTGGGAGCTCACCAAAACAGAAACCATTGATGTCAGCGATGCGGTCGGATCCAATATCAGGGTCGACAGTCGTGGTAATGAAGTGATGCGTGTGCTGCCGCGTCTGCATGAAGATGTAAATGAAGAATGGATTTCAGACAAAACCCGTTTTGCGTATGACGGTTTGATGCTTCAGCGACTTGACCAGCCTTATATCCGCGAAAATAAAAAACTGCGTCCAGCCAGTTGGGAAGAGGCTTTTAATGTAATCGCCAGCCGTTTTGAAAAACTGGATGGCAAAGAAATCGGTGCTATCGTTGGTAATTTGTCGGCTTGTGAAGAAATCAAAGCATTAAAAGACTTCATGACCAGCCTTGGTTCGCCGCATATGGATTGCCGTATGGATGGTGCTGTTTTTGATACAGAACATCCGGCAAGCTATTTGTTCAATACAACAATTGCCGGCCTTGAAGATGCCGATGCGATTCTGTTGGTGGGGACAAATCCGCGCTGGGAAGCGCCAATGATCAATGCCCGTATTCGTAAGGCGCATCTGGCAAACCCTGATATGCCTATCGGTGTGATTGGTGAACAGGCTGATCTTAATTATCCTTATGATTATCTGGGCGCTGGCGCCGAAACCCTGTCAGGTTTTAGAACCAGTAGGAGTGACTTTGTAAAAGCCTTTAAAGCAGCCAAAAAACCGGTATTGATTTTAGGTGCCGGCGCGCTTTGCCGTAAAGATGGTAAAGCCATTCAGGCATTAGCCGCGCAAGTGGCAGAAGAATTCGAAGTCATCGGTCGGGACTGGAACGGATTTAATATGCTTCACACAGCTGCGAGCCGTGTTGGCGCGCTGTCGCTTGGCTTTGTACCGGGACAGGGTGGTTATAATACTCAGAAAATGATTGAAGAAACCAAATCCGGTAAGATTAAAGCTTTGTATCTAATGGGGGCAGATGAACTTCCGTTTGATCAACTGAGCAAGAAGGCCTTTGTTGTTTATCAGGGGCATCACGGTGATCACGGGGCAATGCATGCCGATGTCATCCTGCCAGGTGCCGCCTATACCGAGAAAAACGGCGTCTATATGAACACAGAAGGCCGGCCACAGATTGCCCGTCAGGCCGTCTTCCCACCAGGCGAAGCACGGCCAGACTGGAAAATCATCCGGGCATTGTCAGAATTTACAGCCGAATTTACCGATGGTCCGCTGCCCTATAACCATTTGCAGGAATTACGGGCAGAGATGATCCGGGATAATCCGGCTTTTGCAGGGATTGATCAGCCGATTGAAAGTAAATGGCAGTCTTTGGGCGCGCCGGGTAAGGTGACCAAAACAGGCTTTACATCACCGGTTAAAAACTTCTATCAGACGGATGCGATATCACGTGCATCCCGTATTATGGCGGAATGTCGGGCGGCATTCTTTAAGAAAGATCCTAAGAAAACGGGTACAAATGGTTGAGTTTTTTGAAGTTTATATTCTTCCGCTATTGATAATCCTAGGGAAGATTTTGTTGATCACTGGCCCACTTTTGATGGCCGTGGCCTATCTGACATATGCCGAACGTAAAGTTATGGCGGCAATGCAATTACGTCAGGGGCCAAATATGGTCGGGCCCTTTGGTTTGCTTCAGCCTTTTGCGGATGGTTTAAAACTGCTTGGTAAGGAAACGATTATTCCGGCCGCGGCTAACCGTGGTGTCTTTATTTTAGCGCCGGTGCTGACATTTATGCTTAGCCTGATTGCCTGGGCGGTTATCCCGTTTGATCAGGGATTGGTTCTGGCGAATATCAATGTCGGCGTTTTGTATTTATTTGCCATTTCATCGCTGGGTGTTTACGGGGTCTTGATGGCCGGCTGGGCGTCTAACTCGCGTTACGCATTTCTGGGCGGTCTGCGTTCGGCAGCGCAGATGGTCTCGTATGAGGTCTCGATCGGTTTTGTTATCGTTACTGTTATCCTCATGTCAGGCTCGCTTAATCTTTCTGAAATTGTAATGTCGGAACGTACATGGTGGATGCAATTGCTGCTGGTGCCGATGTTTGTTATTTTCGTGATCTCGGCGCTGGCGGAAACCAACCGCGCACCATTCGATTTACCCGAAGGGGAATCAGAACTGGCCGGTGGCTTTAACGTTGAATATTCATCAATGACGTTTGCCCTGTTCTTCCTTGGCGAATATGCAAATATGATTTTGATGGCCGGTATGACGGTAGTGTTATTCCTTGGCGGTTGGAAAGTACCTTTCAGCATTGACTGGGCGATTTTGCAGGCTATCCCGGGTGTGATCTGGTTCTCGCTTAAAATAGCCTTTGTTTTGTTTATCTTCCTGTGGTCGCGGGCGACACTGCCGCGTTACCGTTATGATCAGCTTATGCGTCTGGGGTGGAAAGTCTTCCTGCCATTTTCGCTGTTCTGGGTAATTCTTATCGCAGGTGTGTTATTAATGACCGATACATTGCCGGTTTAGGAGAGTATAAGATGAGTATATTTGATAATACTGCGCGGAGCTTTTTGCTGGTTGAACTGGTCAAAGGTTTTGCTCTGACTTTGAAATACTTTTTCAAACCGAAAGTGACGATTAACTATCCGTTTGAAAAGGGACCGATCAGTCCACGGTTCCGCGGCGAACATGCCCTGCGCCGTTACCCGAACGGGGAAGAACGCTGCATTGCCTGCAAACTTTGTGAAGCTGTTTGTCCGGCGCTGGCCATCACCATTGAATCGGAAGAGCGTGATGACGGCAGCCGTCGAACCACCCGTTATGATATCGACATGACCAAATGCATATACTGCGGATTATGTGAGGAAGCCTGCCCGGTTGATGCCATTGTTGAAGGACCGAATTTTGAATTCGCGACAGAGACGCGTGAAGAATTATACTATGATAAACAAAAACTACTGGATAACGGTGACCGGTGGGAGGCTCAGTTGTCTGCCAATCTCGTTGCCGATGCCCCGTATCGCTAAGATTAATAAACAGGATTTTAAAAATGGTTGAAGCGCTTGTATTTTATATGTTTTCTGCCGTACTGCTAATCAGCGGTATGATGGTGATTTCAGCCCGAAATCCCGTCCATTCGGTTTTGTTTCTGATCCTGGCTTTCTTTAATGCGGCGGGTCTTTTTGTTATGCTGGGGGCTGAATTCCTCGCCTTGATTCTGGTTATCGTTTATGTCGGGGCTGTCGCTGTTCTGTTCCTGTTTGTGGTCATGATGCTTGATGTATCAACCAACCGTATTACGGGGGCGTTGCATAAAACGCTACCTATTGGCGCGCTGGTCGGTTTTGTCCTGTTGGCCGAGCTGATCTGGATTTACTATAGCTGGAATTTCTCGGTCGATTCCGCTATGAATGTCGCATCGCCGATCTCTGATAGTGGATTGATGAATAATACCCAAGCGCTGGGGCAGGTTTTATATACCGATTACATGATGTTTTTCCAATTGGCCGGTTTGGTATTGTTGGTGGCTATGATTGGTGCGATTACACTGACGCTGCGGTCACGGTCAGGCGTACGCCGGCAAAAGATTTATGATCAGGTTAATCGTAAAACATCTGATGTATTGCGGGTTGAACAGGTCGAAACCGGTGGCGGTATAAGTTAAAAAGAAAAGGCAAAGCCATGCAAGAAATAACACTTTGGGAGATCGGTACGCAGCACTATCTGATGGTAGCCGCGATTTTGTTTACCATCGGCGTGTTCGGGATTTTTCTAAATCGCCGGAACATGATTCTGATACTGATGTCGATTGAATTGATCCTGTTATCCGTGACGGTTAATCTGGTGGCCTTTTCAAGTCATCTACAGGATTTGACCGGACAGGTGTTCGCGATGCTGATCCTGACGATTGCAGCTGCGGAAGCGGCGATCGGGCTTGCCATTCTGGTAACCTATTTCCGCAACAAGGGTTCAATCGCAATTGAAGATATCAGTTCAATGAAGGGCTGACGCGCAGGCAATAACTTTTAAGGCTAAGAGAATAACATGGAAACACTTGCAGTTTTTATCCCATTGGCAAGCGCCATTCTGGCCGGATGTCTGGGCCGTATTCTGGGGGACAGACCGACAGAAATTATCAGCTGTACATTAATGCTTATTGCAGCTGGGATGTCGGTTGTTCTGTTTAAGACAGTCGCTCTGGATGGTAATATCATCACAATTCACCTTATGAACTGGATAAAATCAGGTGATTTGAATGTGGCCTGGTCTTTACGGATTGATCAGCTCTCGGCTGTGATGATTTTTGTTGTTAATGTTGTCTCGGCAATGGTTCATGTTTATTCCGTTGGCTATATGAGCCACGATAAATCAAGGACCCGGTTTATGAGCTATCTTGGCCTGTTTACCTTTGCCATGCTGATGCTGGTCAGTGCTGATAATTTCGTACAAATGTTCTTTGGCTGGGAAGGTGTCGGTCTTGCGTCCTACCTGTTGATCGGTTTCTGGCATCACAAGCACAGCGCCAATGCGGCCTCTATGAAGGCTTTTATTGTTAACCGGGTAGGGGATTTTGGCCTGTCTCTGGGTATCTTTGCTGTCTTCATGCTGTTTGGAACACTTAATTTCAACGAAGTGTTTGCGGCTGTACCTGATGTGGCCGGACAAAACATGGAATTTTTTGGTATGCAGCTGGATGCCTTGACCATTACCTGTTTCCTTTTATTTATTGGGGCGATGGGAAAATCAGCACAGCTTGGTCTGCATACCTGGTTACCGGACGCGATGGAGGGGCCAACACCTGTATCGGCGCTGATTCACGCGGCGACCATGGTAACCGCCGGTGTCTTTCTGGTTGCGCGCTTGTCACCCATGTTTGAATATGCGCCGGCTGTTATGCAGTTCATTACGATTATTGGCGCCCTGACGGCGCTGATTGCAGCCACGATTGCTATTACCCAGTTTGATATCAAACGTGTTATCGCCTATTCAACCATGTCACAACTGGGCTATATGTTTTTTGCTCTTGGGGTGTCGGCTTATGGCGCTGCGATGTTCCATCTTTTTACCCACGCTTTTTTCAAGGCGCTGCTGTTTCTGGGGGCGGGCTCGGTCATTCATGCTATGTCGGATGAACAGGATATGCGTAAAATGGGCGGTATCTGGCGCCTGATCCCAACGACATATGTCTTGATGTGGATTGGTAATCTGGCGTTGGCCGGTCTGCCTTTCTTTGCCGGTTATTATTCCAAGGATATGATTCTCGAGACTGTTTTTGCTGACCATACCGGTTGGGGGACATTTGCTTTCTGGTGTGGTATTGCAGCCGCGCTGCTGACAGCATTCTATTCCTGGCGCCTGTTAATTCTTAGTTTCCACGGCAAACCCCGTGCTGACGAAAAAGTCATGGCGCATGTTCATGAATCCGGACCGGTGATGATTATTCCGCTGGTTGTTCTGGCGATTGGTGCTGTTTTCTCGGGCTGGCTTGCCTACCCTTATTTTGTCGGCGATATGCGCGAAGCTTTCTGGGGCGATACGCTGTTTGTTTTGGCGGATAACGATACCATTGAAGCTGCGCATCATGTGCCTGGCTGGGTACCGATATTACCGGTGATTGTCGCGCTTTCCGGTATTGCGCTTGCATGGTTTGCCTATGTTGCCAAACCCGGCTTCCCGGCAGCGGCAGCCTGGTGGTTGCGCCCACTTCATACACTGTTATGCCGCAAATGGTATTTCGATGAAATCTACAATGCCTTGATCGTAACACCGCTTAAAAAGCTGGGCCGGTTATTCTGGATACGCGGTGATGGTCAGGTTATTGATGGCATTGGTCCAAATGGTATTGCCGCCAGTATTCGCGATGCTGCGTTCCGTTTACGGCAGCTGCAAACCGGTTTCATTTACGACTATGCCTATGTCATATTGGCGGGGCTTGTTGTCTTCCTATCACTATTTATTCTGTCGCTGTAAGGGGGTAGAGCAGCCATGATTAACTTTCCAATCCTAAGCGCGGTGACTTTTCTACCGCTTCTAGGGGCCTTCTTTATTCTGTTTATTCGTGGTTCCGAAGCGGATATCGTGCGCAATTCCAAAAGCGCAGCTTTGCTGTTTTCGGTTGCGACATTTATCTTGTCACTATTCATGTATATGAATTTTGACCCGACCACAGCGAATTTCCAATTCGTCGAGCAAGCGGCATGGTTCCCGGATTTTAACATCAGCTATAAAATGGGGGTCGATGGTATCTCGGTTCTGTTTGTGCTGTTGGCAACCTTCTTGTCACCGATCTGTATTCTGGCCAGCTGGAATAGTATTCGTGACCGGGTCAAAGAATACATGATTGCCTTTCTGGTTCTGGAAACCATGATGATCGGGATGTTCTCGGCGCTTGATATGGTGCTGTTCTATATCTTCTTTGAAGCGGTGCTGATCCCGATGTTTATTATTATCGGTGTCTGGGGCGGGCCAAGGCGCGTTTATGCCTCTTTCAAATTTTTCCTTTATACGCTGTTGGGTTCGGTTCTGATGCTGGTAGCGATGCTAGTTTTGTATTTTCAGGCGGGAACGACTGATATAGAGGTTCTGTTGGCAATGGAAATTCTACCCAACGTCCAGACCTGGTTATGGTTGGCTTTCTTTGCCTCTTTTGCGGTCAAAATTCCTATGTGGCCGGTCCATACTTGGCTGCCGGATGCGCATGTCGAGGCACCGACGGCAGGTTCGGTTATTCTGGCCGGTGTATTGTTGAAGATGGGCGGCTATGGCTTTCTGCGATTTTCCGTGCCGATGCTGCCGGTGGCAACGGATTTCTTTACTCCTATGATGTTCACATTGAGCGTGATTGCGATTATTTACGCCTCCTTGGTCGCTTTGGTTCAAACCGATATGAAGAAACTGATCGCCTATTCATCGATTGCGCATATGGGCTTTGTGACTTTGGGGATTTTCAGCCTGACGACACAAGGGGTTGAAGGTGCAATTTTCCAGATGCTGTCGCATGGTATTGTTTCTGCAGCCTTGTTCCTTTGTGTCGGCGTCGTATATGATCGCCTGCATACGCGTGAGATCCAGCGCTATGGCGGTCTGGTTAATAATATGCCCAAATATGCCGTGGTCTTTATGATCTTTATGCTGGGGGCTGTCGGCCTGCCGGGGACCAGTGGTTTTGTGGGTGAATTCCTGGTTTTAACCGGTCTGTTTAAGGTTTCAACCACGATGACAGTCCTTGCTGCAACCGGTGTGATTTTGGGGGCGGCCTATATGCTCTATCTCTATCGTGCCGTTGTTTTCGGCCCGCTTGAAAAAGAGGATGTCAAAGCCATGCCGGATCTGGGGATTCGAGAGCTTGCCATCTTTGTACCCATGGTTGGTCTGGTCTTGTGGATGGGTATATATCCGTCCAGTTTCTTGCGGCCTATCCAGCCTTCTGTCGCCAATCTTATTAATAACTATACGGTTTCTCTTGCGGCCAGTAAGCCTGAAGTTCTGACCGAGACCGTCATTGAGGAGAATGAGTAACATGAATTCTTTAAGCGACATTGTGCTTCAGGCAACACCTGTGCTACCGGAAATTATTCTGGCTATATTGGGGATGATTATCCTTATATACGGGGTTGTTCTGGGGGATAAAGGGACATCACGTGTCACATTGTTTAGCGTGTCAGCGCTTGCGGTTACGGCGGTTTTGGTAGCGGCGCTCAGCGCGGAAAAAGCGCTCGGTTTTATGGGCAGCTTTGTTCATGATCCTTTCGCACAGTATATGAAACTGCTGGTTTTATTGGGCGCGTCAGCCAGTCTGGCAATGTCATTTTCCTATAACGTGCAGGAGAAGATTGATCGCTTTGAATTTCCGGTGTTGGTATTGTTTGCCACGCTGGGGATGATGTTTATGATTTCTGCAAACAGCCTGATGACCCTGTATGTCGGTCTGGAACTGGCCAGTTTGCCACAATATGTTCTGGCCGCGATCCGGCGGGATAATACGAAATCATCTGAAGCCGGCTTGAAGTATTTTGTTCTGGGCGCTTTGTCGTCGGGAATGCTGTTATACGGTATTTCAATGATTTATGGCTTTACCGGTTCAGTCAATCTGGAGGTGATTGCCAGCACATTATCAAATGATGAAATGTCGATTGGTTTGATCTTTGGCATGATTATGCTGATTTCAGGTCTGGCTTTTAAGGTATCAGCGGTACCATTCCACATGTGGACGCCGGATGTTTATGAAGGCGCGCCGACAACGGTTACGGCCTTTTTCGCAATCGCACCCAAAGTAGCTGCTATAGCCTTGATGGCCCGTGTTTTGCTGGTTGGTTTCGAGCAGGTTATCGACCAATGGCAGGGGATTATCAGCATTCTGGCGATTGCTTCAATGACATTGGGGGCTTTTGCCGCTATCCCGCAGAATAATATCAAACGGTTGATGGCCTATAGCTCTATTGGCCATATGGGCTATGCCTTGATTGGTCTGGCTGTAGGGACGCCGGATGGTCTTCGCGGGGTAATCATTTATATGGCGCTTTATATGATCATGAGTATCGGTGTGTTCGCCATAATTTTGACCATGCGTTATAATGAACGCCAGACCGATCAGATCGAAGACCTGTCTGGTTTATCAAAATCCCAACCCGGTCTGGCCTTTATGATGGCTTTGTTGATGTTTTCCATGGCCGGCATTCCACCGCTTGCCGGTTTCTTTGGTAAACTGTTTGTCTTTCAGGCAGCCGTAGCGGCAGAGTTTTATGCCCTTGCCATCGTCGGTGTACTGACCAGTGTCATTGCCGCATATTATTATCTGCGCATTATTAAGGTGATGTATTTTGATGATCCGATTAATGAGCTTGATCGGGCAACAGGTGATTTACGAATGATCGGCGGCCTTGCGACTGCTTTTGTCGTTTTGTTTATTCTGTTCCCGTCAATCATTGTTGAACCGGCTCAGTCCGCTGTGGCATCGCTGATCCCTATGTAAGAAGGTAACAGCGCTGTGCATTTGCCTGACGGATATCAGCTTTTTCATCATGAGGTGCTTGAAAGTACCAATGATACGGCCAAAGCCATGGCCCGCGAAGGCATGGCCCATGGCAGTGTGATTGTTGCCGATCACCAATCCAGAGGGCGAGGCCGACGGGGGAACCAATGGACTTCTTTTGCCGGTAATCTGTACATATCTTTGATTCTCCGCGAGACGATTGCTGTTAAGCATGCGGGGCAGTTGTCTTTTCTGGCTGCCGTGGCGCTTGCAGATGCTGTTAGTCCTTTGTTGAAGCCCGATTGCAGGCTTGAACAAAAATGGCCCAATGATGTCTGGCTGAATGGTGGTAAGCTTGCGGGTATATTACTTGAAAGTGAAAGCCTGCCGTCAGGTGGTCTTGACTGGCTGGTTATCGGCATGGGCGTTAATGTCAGCGCAGCACCGGATGATGGTGCAATCCTGAAAGGGGTAACGCTTTCAGATATCAGCGCTCAGGAAATCGCAGAACAATTTTTGATCCGGTTAACGAAACGCCTCGTTGAATGGCGGGCCGATGGGTTTTCCCCTGTGCGTAAGGCCTGGCTGGCCAAAGCGCGCGGTCTGGAAAGCCGTATTACCGTCAGGTTACCAAGATCCGAAGTGCACGGTATTTTTAAAGGGATCGATGAAGACGGTTGTTTGATCCTTGATACGGATAATGGGCAGCAAAAGATTGCTTCTGGTGATGTATTCTTTGGTTAATTGTGCTATATCAATCAGATGAAAGAATTTTTAGAACATAAGCTTTATTTTATCCCCCTTGGCGGATGTGGCATTTTTGGCGCAAATCTTAGCCTGTATGGCACTAAAGGCAAATGGCTGATGGTTGATTGCGGTATGGGCTTTGGTGACGATACCATGCCGGGGGTCGATATTATTTTACCTGATATCCGTTTCCTTGAAGATATCCTTGAAGACGTTGTCGGTATGGTCGTGACCCATGGGCATGAGGATCATATCGGCGGGATCGAACATCTATGGCCGCGTATTAAAAAACCGATTTATGCGGCGCCTTTTACCATTGGATTGATCGCCGAGAAACTGGCTGAAACCAGTTGGGGGCGCAAAGTATCATTACACACTTTGGAAGATGATACCGAGCTTGAACTCGGACCGTTTTTAATCTCGACCATTAAAATGGCCCATTCGATACCTGAAATGCGTTCTTTAAAGATTACCGCTGGCGATTGCGGATCGTTATTGCATACAGGTGACTGGAAACTTGATCCGGATCCGGTGGCAGGGGATATTACAGATAATCAGGCATTACAAAAACTGGCCGCTGATAACCTTCTGGCTGTGGTCGGCGATTCTACCAATGCCATGGTGCCCGGCCATTCTGGCAGTGAGGCCGAAGTCCTTCATAATATGACCGAGCTGTTTTCAGAATTTGATGGTCGTATTGCTGTCAGCTGTTTTTCGTCAAATGTTGCGCGTCTGGTCAGTATCTCAAAAGCCGCTGTCGCCAATAACCGTCATGTTTGTCTGGTTGGCCGGTCGTTATGGCGTATTGAACGGGTTGCCCGTAAATGCGGCTATCTGGATGATGTGCCCGATTTTATCGATGCCGATGATGCGCAGTATCTTTCCCGTAACCAGGTTATTTATGCCTGCACCGGATCACAAGGGGAATCCCGCGCGGCTCTGGCGCGGATTGCCAATAATGATCATCGTTCGGTCAAGCTTGAGGAGGGCGATGTCGTTATGTTCTCATCCCGCTCTATTCCCGGCAATGAAAAAGCCATTGATCGTCTGAAGAACCGTTTGCTCGGCCATAAGGTAACAATTTTAACGGATCGTGATGCGCCTATTCATGTCTCCGGCCATCCCTATCGTGATGAAATTCGTCTGATGCTTGACTGGGTTAAGCCACGTTATGTTCTGCCGGTTCATGGGGAGCGGATGCAGATGGAACGCCATGCCGATCTTGCCGAAGAATGCGGGTATACAGCGCCGGTTATTCCTATGAATGGTGATATTATCGAGATATCGGAAAAAGGCATGTCAAAAGTCGGGGAGGTGCCGTCCGGCATGCTCGCGATTGAAGGCAAGCGTCTTGTACCGGTTGATCACGAAGCAATCCAGATGCGCCGCCGGATGATGCATCACGGTAGCGCGGTCGTTACGATTGTTCTTGATCAGAGCGGCCGGTTGATGGCTGATCCCAAAGTCACAGCCGTTGGCCTGTTTGATGAAGAAAACGAAGATGATACCCGCTATAGCGAAGAAGCCGCCATGGCCGTTCGTGAAAAGCTGGAAAATATGCCAAAGCGGGAAGGTAACAGTGATTATCCTGTTGAAGAGGCCGCCCGTATTGCCGCCCGCAGGTATTTTGAAGCCCAGTTCAGTAAAAAACCGCAGACACGCGTTCATCTGGTTCGGATATAAGAAGTAAAGGGATATACCAATGGATTGGGTAATGGGAATTTTTGTCTATTTTCTGGTCTGGTGGATCAGTCTGTTTATCGTGCTGCCTTTAGGGGTGGAACGCGATGCCCAGCCGGAAAAAGGCATGGATACCGGAGCGCCCAAAAATGCCCGTATTAAACAGAAACTGAAATTGAATACCCTGGTAGCCGCAGGAATCTGGTTGGTGATTTTTGTGCTGGCAGAAATGTTTGGCGCCGAGCTCGGGGAATATTTCAGAAGCTCCGCCCTTTAAAGATTGGATGAGGCAATGTTGCGATACTCTTTGATTCTAATGGTTTTTCTACCCTCTCTGGCGCAGGCGGAAACCTATGTTCTTAGTGAATCAGCCTGCCGTTATCTTACTGAATATCAACAAGCTGAAGGTGTTGAATACCAGCCAGGCCTGGATGTGGACGGTAATGCCGTTGTGCCGGCTGATATTAACCGGAACCAGATTGAGGTCCCAAAGGTTGTTGGTTTTGATATTACCGTGGATGTGGCAGAGTATGCCGGATTGCCCGTACCACAGGGCACAGAGACTTTGGCCAGAATAGGCACGGTTACCATAGAAAATAACCAGTTGAAATTTAACGGCGAACCCCTTAAACCTGAGAGTGAACAGGCTTTAATTGCTTTATGTGAAGAGGATACCAACGATGAGCCAGCAACAGGCACAACAGAAGAATAAAAAAGCAAAAACGGCAATTACACCAACACGGGAAGATGACTTTCCGGAATGGTATCAGCAGGTTATTAAAGCTGCCGATATGGCGGAAAATGCTCCGGTACGTGGTTGCATGATTATTAAGCCTTATGGTTATGCGATCTGGGAACTGATACAGAAAATCTTTGATGGTATGATTAAAGATCATGGTGTGGAAAATGCTTATTTCCCGCTTCTTATCCCGTTGAGCTATATTTCTAAAGAGGCAGAGCATGTTGATGGTTTTGCTAAAGAATGTGCAGTCGTAACTCATCATCGTCTAGAAGAAGCAGAAGGTGGTGGTTTAAAGCCAGCAGGCAAACTTGCTGAACCTTTGATTATTCGCCCGACATCCGAAACAATTATCGGCGAATCGTTTGCGAAATGGATCAATTCTTATCGTGACTTGCCGATGAAATTAAACCAGTGGTGCAATGTTATGCGCTGGGAAATGCGTCCAAGACTGTTTTTACGGACGTCTGAATTTCTTTGGCAGGAAGGGCACAATGCTTTTGCAACTGCAGAAGAAGCAGAAGAAGACGCTCGTAAAATGGTAGAGGCTTATCGTAAATTTAACGAAGATTATTTGGCAATTCCTTTAATTGTTGGTGAGAAAACGGCTGAAGAACGTTTCCCTGGTGCCGTGGCTACTTATACGATAGAAGCAATCATGCAGGATGGAAAAGCATTACAGGCTGCTACATCTCATAATCTTGGCCAGACTTTTTCTAAATCAGCTGATATTAGTTTTCAGGATCAGGATGGGCAGAATAAATATGCATGGACAACTTCATGGGGGTCAACAACGCGGCTTATTGGTGCATTGGTTATGGTGCATGCAGATGATGATGGGCTGGTATTGCCCCCTAAAATTGCGCCACAACAGGTTGTTATACTTCCGATTAGCCGCGGAGAAGAGAACGCTGAACTGATAGCTTTCTGCCAAAAAATTGAAGCGGATCTTCGTAAAAAAGGTATTCGTGTAAAACTGGATAACAGTGATGCCAAAACGCCTGATAAGATGTGGAAAACGATCAAGCAAGGTGTTCCGGTACGTGTTGAAATTGGTCAGCGCGAGATGGATGAAGGTAAACTTACTTTCGTGCCGCGTGACCTTGGCCGTGATGGTAAACAACTCGTCGATGCAGATCAGTTTGTTGATGATATCGAAAGCATTCTGGACCGGATTCAACAGTCTATATTTGATCGAGCAAAAACCCGGATGCTGGGTCATATTAAAACGACGGAAAGCCTTGCCGAACTTCGTCAGATTTTTGAAGCAGGTGAGGCTGTTCAGGTTCTGATTCCGACAGATTTAACAAAAGAACCGGAATATGAAGCAATACAGAATGATTTTTCTGTTACTAGCCGCTGTATGCCTTTTGCTGAAAACGGTGAAAAAGTCCTTGTCGGAAAGGCGTATTAAAAATGTCCTTAGCCTTTGAAATGACCGTTGCCGGGCGTTATCTGCGTTCGAAAAGGCGGGAAAGTTTTATTTCTATTATTGCCTGGTTCTCGCTGATCGGCATTATGCTGGGCGTGGCGACGTTGATTATCGTCATGTCGGTGATGAACGGTTTTCGGGCAGAGCTGATTGGCCGTATTCTGGGGTTGAATGGTCATGTGAATGTCTATGGTCAGGCGGGGCCATTGCAGAATTACGCGCCTTTGCTGACCCGGATTGATCAGGCGGCAGGCGATCTGGTTGTTGATGTGCTACCGATTGTCGAAGGTCAGGCGCTGATGAATGTGAATGGTAATGCCAGCGGCGTTGTTGTCCGTGGTATTTCCGAGGCTGATTTTAACCGTAAACCTATTCTGGCAAATTCACTCGAAGAAGTCGTTAACCGCGATGGCGGGCATTTTGCCGATGGCTGGATATCCATAGGACGGGTTATGGCTGACCGCTATGGTCTGTCGGTAGGCAGTGAGATTACCTTAATTGCCCCCAAAGGCCGGGCGAGTCCTTTTGGTACCATACCGCGAAGCCGGAGTTTCCGCGTAGGTTCGATTTTTGATGTCGGCATGTATGAATATAACGCCAGTTTTATTTTTATGTCTCTGAAAAGTGCGCAGAATTTTTATCAGATGGGGGAGGGTGTGACCGCGTTGGAAATCATTACCACGACCCCAACAGAACCGCAGGAGGTCAAATCGCGTGTAAGCGCCGCGATGGGGGATGATGCCCGCGTTGTTGACTGGCGTGATACCAATGCCAGTTTCTATACAGCCTTGCAGGTTGAACGTAACGTTATGTTCCTGATCCTGACTTTGATCATTATCGTGGCTGCGTTTAATATTATTTCCAGCCTGATCATGCTGGTAAAAGACAAAAGCCGTGATATTGCCATACTGCGTACCATGGGTGCGACCAAGGGCATGATTGTACGGATTTTCCTGATGACAGGGGCCAGCATTGGCTTTCTGGGAACAATGGCAGGTGCTGTTCTGGGCGTTCTGTTCGCTAAAAATATTGAAGCCATTCGTCAATGGCTCGAAGGATTGACCAATACTGAGTTATTCGCGGATGAAATCTATTTCCTATCACGCCTGCCCGCTGAAATGGATCCGGAGCAGGTTATCGCCATCATTATAATGGCACTGGGTCTGTCATTTGCCGCAACGATTTATCCGGCCTGGCGGGCTGCCAGAATGGATCCGGTGGAGGGTTTGCGTAATGAATAATTCAGACACCCAAATGGAAGAGCAGGATGCACCTGTCCTATTGCTCAAAGATATCTATCGCAGCTTCACACAAGGTCGCCATGATCTTGATGTGCTAAAAGGCGCTGATCTGGTCATTGAAAAAGGCGAGATGGTTGCCCTGACAGGGCCCAGCGGTTCAGGGAAATCGACCTTGCTTCAGATTGCAGGCTTGCTTGAACCACCCAATAAGGGTGATGTTATTATTGATGGCCACAAGGTTAAGGATAAAGCTGATAAAACCCGCACCTTGCTGCGCCGGTCTAAAATCGGCTTTGTCTATCAGTTTCACCATCTTTTGCCCGACTTTACAGCATTGGAAAATTTGATATTGCCGCAGATGATCGGCGGAACGTCTCGTAAACAGGCCAGTGACAAGGCATTCTGGCTACTGGATAAAGTCGGCTTGAAAAAGCGAGTGACCCATTTCCCAGGTGAGCTTTCCGGCGGGGAACAGCAGCGCGTTGCTATTGCCCGTGCCCTGATCAATGATCCGGCCCTGCTGCTGGCGGATGAGCCGACGGGAAATCTGGACCCTGATACGGCGGCAGAAGTCTTTGAATTATTGGTGGAAACCGCCCGAAATGCGGGATTAGGGGCGCTGATTGCCACGCATGATTATGCTCTGGCAGCCAAAATGGATCGCAGCCTTAAAATTGAACATGGTAAAATTTTGACTACAGCCTTTTAGGCGCTGTTCTTTTAGGAGACGACGGTCTGATTTGTTTTTCAGGATCATAAGTCTGACGGCCTGATTTTTCATTGAAATCATTATCCTGCTTTTGCCCGGCATGGGCAAAGGAATGGATCAGCTTCTTTAGTTGATTGTATTCGCTATCAGTGGTCAACGCGCATGCTGTTGATTTTCCCGTATCCGGATTGGCAAGGATCAGAACTTTTTTATCTTCATTTGCCTTATCATGGCCAAGACAGAAAAAATGGTCCTGATTATTGATTTCGAAAGTGCCGTAGAAGAAGAGCGCATAAGAGGATTCTTTCGCTTCATTACGCGACTGCTGTAGAATAGCGCTGTGTTCCACGGTCGGGCTTGAAATAATACTGGTCGTTAAGGCAAGTCCTTTGGTCTTGATATCTTCGGTCATTTTGTCCAGTTTGGTAAAGGTCTCACCCATGCCAAGATCATTCACACCATCGCCACTGTGGGAGATTGTCGTGCCTTCCAGCATCTGTTTGACTTCTTTTAATGAAAGACGTTCCATGCCTTGCCCCTTTCGTGAAAGAAGATCCGGTTCATTTTGTCTGGCTATATGCTTTATATGAGTTCAGCTGATAACCCGTTTAAAATTTATCTTCTATTAACAGGATATCTCACTGCCAGTATTACGTCAACTAAAAGCCCGCTGTGAAGGGAGCCTGTATGGTATGTCTTATCTTTTTCTGCCGGGTTTCTTGACTTCGGAAATTGCCGTTCGTATAGGAGGGGTCTTGTCTGTAGACGGTTTGTTAAAGACATTTTCAATATCATTTTTTTTGACGAGCTGTTCATTTATTGCACATTTCTCGATTAAGTGTTCTTGCAACATTTTAAGATCATCCTCATCTGTAAGATCAAGACCAATGGCTCTATAATGGTTACCGTCTTGATATTTGTTTATAACTATTTTATCCGCATTTTCACCATTATCCCTATGTATAATAGAAAATAGATAAGGTGTCTTGCCAAAGTATATAAAACCGTAGCCCGCTACATCTAGCTTATTGTGGGCTAAGGCCTTTTTTGTATCCTTATAAGCTTCGTTATGCGGGTCGCTATACAGATCTACGCTGATATCAAGATTGCAGTCTTGAAGGGTTTTAATTATCTTGCTAAAATTCTGGAGTCCCCGATATATATGGCCTTTTTTGTTATCTACGCTTTTTGAAGCTTTTTGAAAATATTCTTTTATTTCTGTTGGACTCATCATTGCGGTTTTATCCTTACCTTTATCCGGATCCTGTGGCTTTGCGACTTTGTAAGTGGGAACGACCATATTACTATATCTCCGTTGCGCTGTGTTTCAGGGGCGCTTATTTTAAATTTATATAAAGGAAGTAAGGGCAGATTAAACCTTTTTCATCGTTATGTCAATGCTCGCCTGACCAAATTCTTGCTTTTTTAATTGTTTTTGCTTACAACAAAACGATGTCCGCTCAATTTATCCATCTTCGTGTCCATTCGGCCTATTCTCTGGCTGAGGGCGCTATCCGTATCAAGGAGCTAATTTCACGTTGTCAGGATTACGAGATGCCGGCCGTGGCGGTCACCGATACCAGTAATCTGTTTGGCGCTTTGGAATTCTCAACCTCGGCGGCTAAATCCGGCATTCAACCGATTATCGGTAGCCAGATGGCTATTGCCCGTCCAGAAGGCATGAACTTTGGCTCGACTACGATGGAAGAGCCCGATCAGATGGTCTTGCTGGCGCAGAATGAGGCGGGGTATTTGAACCTGATCAAGCTATCCAGTCAGGCATTTTGTGAAAGCGGGCAGGAAAACCCGACCCATGTGACCTGGGAACAGCTGGAATCCTGTAATGAAGGCTTGATCTGCCTTACCGGTGGTCCCAAAGGCAGTATTGGCCGGCAGTTGGGTGAAAAAAGAAAAGACGATGCGGAGGAAACGCTCAAAACCCTGCACCGGATTTTTGAAGACCGCTTGTATATTGAATTGCTTCGCCATGGGTCGCTTGATGAAGCGCGAATTGAAGACGACCTGCTTGATCTGGCTTATGCCCATAATATTCCGATTGTGGCGACGAATAATTGCTATTTCACTGATCGCGAGATGTATAAGGCACATGATGCTTTGCTTTGTATTGCGGCCGGACGCTATGTGATCGAGGAAGACCGCCCCAAGGTTACGGCCGAGCATTATTTTAAATCACCACAGGAAATGATCGAGCTGTTCAGTGATCTTCCGGAAGCCATCGAAAATACAGTCAAAATTGCCCAAAGATGTTCTTATGTTTTGAAGATGCGCGATCCGATCCTGCCGCGTTTTGAAACGGATGAAGGCGAGACCGAGGACGAGGCCATGACCCGTCAATCAGAACAGGGGCTGGACTGGCGGCTCGAAAAATACGTCTTTACGGCAGAGCATACAGATGCTGAAAAACAAGAGCTCCGCGATGAGTATTATAAACGATTAAAATATGAACTTGATGTTCTGTTGCAGATGGGCTTTGCCGGTTACTTTCTGATCGTTGCTGATTTTATTCAATGGGCCAAGGAACAGGATATTCCGGTGGGGCCGGGACGGGGGTCAGGTGCCGGCTCGCTCGTCGCCTGGGCGCTCCGGATTACCGATCTTGATCCAATCCGTTTTGGCCTGCTGTTTGAACGGTTTCTTAATCCGGACCGTGTGTCGATGCCGGATTTCGATATTGATTTCTGTCAGGACCGCCGCGATGAAGTTATCCGCTATGTGCAGGATAAATATGGCCGTGATCGTGTGGCGCAGATTATTACCTTCGGTAAATTACAAGCCCGCGCCGTGGTCCGCGATGTTGGCCGTGTCTTGCAGATATCTTATGGCTATGTTGATAAAATTGCCAAAATGGTTCCCAGTAACCCTGCCAATCCGGTTTCATTGCAAGAAGCGCTGGATCAGGAGCCCGATCTCCGCGCCGCGCGCGACAGTGATGAAACGATCGGCAATCTGATTACAATCGCCCTGCAGTTGGAAGGTCTGTATCGCCATGCCTCCACCCATGCGGCCGGTATCGTCATTGGCGATCGGCCATTGGATCATCTGGTGCCGCTCTATCTTGATCCGCGTTCCGATATGCCGGCGACCCAGTTTAACATGAAATATGTAGAGTCCGCGGGGCTTGTGAAATTTGATTTTCTGGGCTTAAAAACTCTGTCGATCATTAAAAAGGCCGTTGATACGGTCAAGCAGACCAGCGGCGAGACGCTGGATCCTTTGAAATTCCCGCTTGAAGATGAAAAGACTTTCCAGATGTTGGCCCGCGCGGATAATGCTGCCGTCTTTCAGTTGGAGAGTGCGGGTATGCAGGATCTTTGCCGTCAGATGCGGGTGAAAAATTTTGATGAGGCTGCGGCTATTATTGCTCTGTATCGTCCGGGTCCCATGGAAAACATTCCTCGTTATCTGGCCTGTCAGCGCGGGGACGAAGAACTGGACTATATGCATCCGCTGTTGGAACCGGTGGTCAAAGACACATATGGTGTGATGATCTATCAGGAACAGGTTATGCAGGCGGCGCAGGTTATGGCCGGTTATACGCTTGGCGGTGCGGATCTGCTGCGCCGCGCGATGGGTAAAAAAATCAAAGAAGAAATGGATGCCCAGCGGGAAATCTTTACCGAAGGCTGTAAGAAATTCAATAATGTCGATGCCGAGAAAGCCGGAGAGATTTTTGACCAGATCAATAAATTTGCCGGCTATGGTTTTAACAAGGCCCATACATATGCCTATGCGCTGGTGGCCTATCAGACCGCCTATCTGAAAGCCCATTATCCTGTTGAATTTATGGCCGCGACCATGACCTATGATATGGGCAATACGGATAAGCTTGCCTTTTTCCGGCAGGAATTGCTGAAAATGGGCATCCCGTTATTGGCACCGGATATTAATAGATCCGAAGTTGATTTTGCGGTACAGACCGAAGATGAAATCTCTTCGATCCGTTATGCCCTGGCAGGGTTGAAAGGCGTTGGCGGCGCGGCTATGGAATCCTTGATCGCGGAACGGGCAGCCAACGGCGCCTATGCAGATCTGTTTGATCTGGCCCAACGCAGTGAATCCAAGGTTTTAAATAAACGGCAGCTGGAATCTCTGGTCGCGGCGGGGGCTTTTGATGAAATCAATGGTAATCGGGCTGAAGTCATGGCCTCGATTGAAATCATCCTGAAATATGCCACGACATTGGCGCAGGAAAAAGAAAGCGGGCAGGAAAGCCTGTTTGGTGGTGCTGATGACGTGCAGCTTGATAAGCCGCCATTGCCTAAAATCATCCCTTATGAACCATTGGAAAAACTTGAAAAGGAATTCAAGGCCGTTGGTTTTTATCTGTCAGCCCATCCGTTGGATTCGATGGAGGTTCAATTGGACCGGCTGGGCATTACGTCTTTTTCCAATGTGCAGCGCCGCTTACGAGAAGTCCCCGGCAGCCGTTTGAAAATGGCCGGCATTGTCACCAAAAAGCAGGAAAAAATCTCGGCCAAGGGCAACCGTTTTGCCTTTGTCCAGCTGTCAGATTCAACCGGCGTTTATGAAGCAATGATTTTCTCTGAAGTTCTGTCCGCCAGCCGCGATATCATTCAGGTCGGCAATACGGTATTGGCCGAAGTCGATGTCCAGATCCAGGGTGAGGATGATATCCGTTTTCTGGCTCAACGGTTCGAGCCGCTTGATAAGGCCGTTGATTTCGCAACGAAAAACCTGACATTGACGATCAGCGCTGCCGATAATCTGGAAGAGATAAAAAATATTCTCGATACCTGTGGCTATGGCAAGGTAAAGGTTTATCTGGAACTGGAAGCAAAAGCCCGCCACGTAGAAATGACCATTCCTGCAAGCTATGCCCTGACTGGTGATGAAATCTCCGTCATACGCAAGCTGGAGGGCGTAGAAGATGTGAGCGCAGCATAAGGGTTATTTATGCCTGCTTAAGCTCTTAATACTGGTGCGCGGCGCATTATACCGGGAGGTCATTTCAGGATTGCCGCCCTGTTTGATCAGTTCATTCCGTGCCTCTAGAATTTCAGCATCTGTTTCCTGATCTTTAAAATACTCGACCATTGGCGTGCCAAGGGTTTCTTTTCTTTCAAGGACGGTCATAATCTTGCGCGCTCTAAAATTAAATTCAGTATGGCAGGTGATCATGGCTTCATCACTAAGGATATATGTATCGCGTAAAATTCGCGCGTCATCCTGCTTTTTAAATACGGTTTTGTTGGTATAGAGGGTTTCTTCAATAAACTTTGCCTGTTGAGGGCCTGCCATATGAAAGGCAAATTTAACCGAAGCGCCAAGATCGACCAGTAATTTGACCATATCCGCATCCTCGTGTTCAGCGGCAGTTCGAAGGGGAGCCGCGTACCCTTCATCCGGATCTGATTTAAACGAACATAATAATAGAATGGAATTCCGCTGTTTGTGTTTGACGGCATGAGACAGAAGGGACGGCTCGTTTTCTTCCCGTATGTAAGATAGCAGCCCCGGGTACTCCGTAAGGCTGGCATGCATAATCCAGAGGCGACCTTCGGCGCAAAAATCATAAAAAAGTTTTGCTTTGTCTTCTGTATTTAGCTTTTTCCACTGTGCAAAAACCTCACGTTCGGCTTGTGTCGGTTTTTCAATGTTTATTTCGTGCTCGCCTATTGAGAGCTGTTTTATGGGCGAACTCTTTTGTTCTCGCTCTGGTGCCTTTGCAGGAATGCTTTGTGTTTCGGATTTAAGCATATCAGATTCTCTTTATTAAGATTATGGAATATTTATACGAAAAATACATTGCCGTGTCAATAAAAACCTCTATCTTGGGGCAAGGCTAAAGAACTTCGCATTAATCCTTTTCAAATCGCTTTGTGATATATTTTCCTGTCAGGGCTTGCAATTTGCCCTGAATCCCTGTAAAACACGCACATGCTCAATGATATGGTATTGTTGGGTTAGAAAATACACATGCAGATTAAAGGTTGGCCGCACATAGACATAGTGGTCTGCCACGCCGGTGTCCGAACGATCGGACTTTACGAATCTGCAGAGGCATAACCGGATAAAAGGAGAAATTCACTCATGACTATGCCAAAATTCACAATGCGTCAGCTTTTGGAAGCTGGTGTTCACTTTGGTCACACGACCCGCCGTTGGAACCCTAAAATGAAACCGTTTATTTTTGGTGCGCGGAACAATATTCATATTCTGGATCTTGAACAAACTGTACCGATGCTGCATCAGGCACTGCACGCCATGCGTGATATCGTTGCCGGTGGTGGCCGGGTTCTGTTTGTTGGTACCAAGCGTCAGGCTGCTGACAAGGTTCGGGAAGCTGCAGAACGCAGTGGCCAGTACTACGTCAATCACCGCTGGCTTGGTGGCATGCTGACCAACTGGAAAACGATTTCCAATTCAATCAAGCGTCTGCGTGATCTTGAAACACTGCTGTCAGATCAGGAAAAAGCGGATAAGTTCACCAAGAAAGAACAATTGCAGTTAAGCCGTGAAATGGAAAAGCTGGAACAGGCTTTGGGCGGTATTAAAGATATGGGCGGTCTGCCGGATGCAATTCTGATTATCGATACCAACAAAGAAGCACTGGCGATTTCTGAAGCCCGCAATCTTGGTATTCCGGTATTTGCGGTACTTGATACCAATTCAAACCCGGATGGGATTGATTACGCGATCCCGGGGAATGATGATGCGACCCGCGCGATTTCAGTATATTGCGATCTTTTTGTCGATTCTATTCTTGATGGTCTACAGGCCGAAGTCGGCTCTGCCGGTATTGATGCCGGTGCAAGTGCCGAGCCTCCTGTAGAGAAAGTTGTTGCAGCGGATAAAGATGCTTCCAAAGCAAAAGCTGCCAAATCCAAGGACGATAAAGCAAAAGAAGACGAAGTGAAAGCCGAGAAGAAAGCGGCAGCAAACTCTTAAAGACGAGAGAAGCTGCGTTTTTGGAAACGTGTCGTTTAACTTAAAAAGAAAGAGACTTTGAAATGGCTGAAATTACAGCAAGCATGGTAAAAGACCTGCGCGAAAAAACCGGTGCAGGCATGATGGACTGCAAAAAAGCATTGAATGAAAATGACGGTAATGTTGAAGCTGCCGTAGACTGGCTTCGTACCAAAGGCCTGTCAGCAGCGGCGAAAAAATCTGGCCGTGTTGCTGCAGAAGGTCTTGTTGCCGTTGCAACAAAAGGTAATAAAGGCGCCGTTGTCGAACTGAATGCTGAAACTGACTTTGTTGCCCGCAACGAAAAATTTCAGGCTTTCCTTGAAAAGCTGGCGCTGTTCGTACTTGAAAACGGTGTTGAAGACGTTGAAGCGTTGAAAACCACTGAAATGGATGGCAAGACCGTTACCGATCACATTACCGATCTGATCGCAACTATCGGTGAGAACATGCAGCTCCGTCGCGTTGCTTATGTTGAAGTTTCTGAAGGCGTTGTTGCCCAGTATGTTCATGGTGCTCTGAAAGACGGCCTTGGTAAAATCGGTGTTCTGGTAGCGTTGCAATCATCCGGCGATGCTGGAAAACTTGAAAATCTTGGCAAACAAATCGCAATGCATGTTGCTGCTGCCCGTCCGGAAGCGTTGAATATTGCTGATGTTGATTCTGCAAAGCTTGAGCGCGAGCGCGAAGTTCTGGCGGAACAAGCAAGAGCCAGCGGCAAACCGGAAGATATTATTCAAAAAATGATGGAAGGCCGCCTTCGTAAATATTACGAACAGGTTGTCTTGCTTGAGCAAACTTACGTTATTGATAACGAAAACAAAGTATCGCAAGTGCTTGAAAATGCGTCTAAAGACGTGGGCGGCGATATTACGCTGGCGGGTTATATCCGCTTTGAACTCGGCGAAGGCGTCGAAAAAGAAGAGGGCGATTTTGCCGCTGAAGTTGCGGCAATGGCCGGTTAAATAGAATACAGGGGGTGGCTTGGCTGCCCCCTTTTTTTTAATATTTTCGGGAAAATTTTCTGATGTCCGATTCTGCCTATAAACGTGTTTTGTTAAAGCTGTCCGGTGAGGCTCTGATGGGAAAAGGCGAATATGGCCTGTCTCCCTCAACGGTAAAACAGATTGCAAAAGATATTGGCGAGGTCGCAAAACAAGGCGTACAAATCTGCATTGTTATCGGTGCCGGAAATATTTTCCGCGGTGTATCCGGTGCTTCCAAAGGGATGGATCGGGCTACCGCCGATTATATGGGCATGCTGGCAACCGTGATTAATTGCCTTGCTATGCAGAATGCCCTTGAAAGCGAAGATATTGATTGCCGTGTTCAATCGGCAATTCCTATGTCCAGCATCTGTGAGCCTTATATTCGCCGCCGGGCGCTCCGCCATATGGATAAAGGCCGCGTGGTTATTTTTGCGGCAGGTACGGGTAACCCGTTTTTTACAACGGACACGGCCGCAACCCTTCGCGCTTCAGAAATGGATTGCGATGTTATTTTAAAAGGCACTAAAGTTGATGGTGTCTATACGGCTGATCCAATGACCGATCCGACAGCAGAGCGTTATAAGCAGCTGACATATATGGATGTTCTATCCAAGGATTTGAAGGTTATGGATGCATCGGCCATTTCGCTGGCGCGGGACAGCTGTATCCCTGTCGTTGTTTTCTCAATTACCGAGGCTGGCAGTTTCGGACGTGTTGTGAATAAAGAAGGTAAATATACCTTGGTAACGGATACAATTGGACCATTACAAGAAAACGAATTGACTGTACAGGAGATCAAAAATGGCTGAACTGGATATGAAAGACCTTGAACGCCGGATGGACGGCGCAATCGAAGTTCTAAAAGAAGACTTTCAGGGCTTGCGTACCGGACGGGCTTCAACAGGACTTGTGGATCACATTCAAGTCGAAGCCTATGGTTCCCATATGCCGCTAAACCAGGTTGGTACAGTTGGTGTGCCAGAAGCGCGGTTATTGACGGTTCAGGTCTGGGACAAATCCATGGTAAACCCCGTCCAAAAAGCCATCAGCAATGCCGGTCTTGGTCTTAATCCGCAGCCCGATGGACAGTTGATCCGCATTCCTTTGCCCGATCTGACCGAAGAACGTAGACTTGAACTTGTCAAAGTTGCCGGTAAATATTCTGAACAGGCGCGGATTTCAATTCGTAATGTCCGTCAGGACGGCATGCAGACCGTTAAAAAGCTTAAAAATGATGGGGATATTTCAGAAGACGATCAAAAGATTTACGAAGATCGTGTGCAGAAACTGACGGATCAAATGATCAAAAAAGTTGACGAAATGTACGAACATAAAGAAAAAGAGATCAAACAGGTCTAAAAGTTGATAAGAGAGCCGTTTCGTTGAACGACACATCGTCTATTTCTGCCAAAGAGCCAGCTGCGCCAAAACATGTTGCCATTATCATGGATGGCAATGGTCGTTGGGCGACGGCACGCAATATGCCCCGGGTCGAAGGGCATAGACGTGGCGCCGAAGCTTTGAAGACTTGTGTCGAGACGGCCAAAAAACGTGGCGTCAAATATCTGACTTTATTTGCCTTTTCCTCTGAAAACTGGAAGCGCCCCGAAGAGGAAGTTTCCGGTCTGATGAACCTGTTGCGTTTTTATATGAAACGCGAAACCGCCGAAATTAAAAAAAGTGGTATCAGGTTAGAAGTTATTGGCGAGCGGGAGCGGCTTGATTCTGATATCCGCGATATGATCAATCAGGCAGAAGAAGTGGCTGCCGGAAATGATGATATGGTTCTGATTATTGCTTTAAGCTATGGCGGCCGTGGCGATATTACCAATGCAGCCCGAATGCTTGCCCAAAAAGTAAAAGAGGGTGTGTTAGAACCTGAAAATATTGATGAAAACACCTTTCAAGGCGCTTTGATGACGGCCCGTTATCCTGATCCGGATCTTGTTATTCGAACCAGTGGGGAACATCGGCTCAGTAATTTTTTAATGTGGCAATTAGCATATTCAGAGATATATTTTACACCAGTATTATGGCCTGACTTCTCGGAAGTCGATTTTGATGCGGCTATAGAATTCTTTAATGGGCGGGAACGCAGGTTCGGCGCTCTGTCAGGAGGATCAAAAAATGATATCAAAAAACAAGCTACGCGCAACGAAGGAAGATAAAAGCCCGACCCCCGAAAAGGGCAAGCTTTTAATCCGGGTGCTTTCAGGTCTGGTGATTATTACCGTTACGATAGGCATGATCTTCGCCGGAAAATTGGTTTTTACCGCTTTTGTTGCCCTACTGGCAGGGATTTCTTTGTATGAATGGTCACGAATGGTGCTGACCAAAGATAAAAATCATATCTTTATAACCTCTTCTGTACTGGCGATGGCGGCTATTATCATTGTTGCTGTTGTTAATACGGCGATGTTTGCACCATTGCTGGCGCTGGGGCTTGCCTTTTTATTGCGGGTACATGCAGGTTTCCGTGGAATTGACGAAGGCCTGACAAGGCTTTTTGGTGGTTTTCTGTATATTGTAACCACATTGTCATTTCTGACATTGCTCGGTAATTATGCCGGTAAAATGGTACCGGGGCCACATGGGGCTTTTGTCTCTCTACTTTTTGATCCGCTGCAGTTAAAATGGATTCTGGTCGCTCTTTTTGTGGTCGTCTGGTCATCGGATAGTGTTGCTTATGTCTTTGGCCGTATTCTTGGTGGCCCGAAACTGGCACCGGCAATCAGTCCCAAGAAAACTTGGGCAGGCCTGTTGGGTAGTATGTTTGGCGCTGGTGCGGCCTTAACGCTGGCATCTTGCCTTTTTACACATTATTTCGAGCCCGTGTTTGCCTTTCCACCGTCCTATATGTTCTTTGCATTCGGGGCCTTTTTGGGTGTGATCGGACAAGCCGGTGATTTAGTGATCTCGTTCTTCAAGCGGGCATATAGCCTGAAAGATACCGGTGCATTGATCCCGGGGCATGGTGGTGTTCTTGATCGTATTGATGCTTTGATGCTGGTGATTCCATTTTATTATCTTGGATTTACACTGGTTTTTTAAAAGGTGACTATGCCTAAGACAGTTTCTATTTTTGGTTCAACCGGCTCGGTCGGTCAAAATACCGTTACCCTTATCACCGATCAGCCCGAGCGGTTTGATGTCAGGGTATTAACGGCGCGTTCTAACTGGCAAAAACTGGCCGCGCAGGCACGGGCATTAAAACCGGAAATGGTCGTTATTGCCGATAATCGTTATTACGATGATCTGAAAGACGCGCTTGCCGGGACAAATATTGAAATTGCAGCAGGGGAAGCCGCGGTTGTCGAGGCCGCATCAAGACCCGTTGATCTGCATGTTGCGGCAATTGTCGGTATTGCCGGTTTAAAACCTGTTTTGGCAGCTGTTGAAGCGGGCTGTGATATTGCCCTTGCCAATAAAGAATCTCTGGTTTGTGGAGGCATGTTGTTAATGGATACCGTAAGACGGGCAGGGGTGCGCCTGTTGCCGGTAGACAGCGAACATAACGCGATATATCAGGTGCTGGATCCTGCGCATCGTCCGGCATTGTCAAAGGTTATTTTGACCGCATCCGGCGGGCCGTTCCGTGATTTAAGTCGTCAGGACCTTAAATCTGTTTCGCTCGAACAGGCTTTAAAGCATCCCAACTGGTCGATGGGCGCCAAAATTTCAATTGATAGCGCGACGATGGCCAATAAAGCGTTGGAAATGATTGAAGCCTGTTACTTGTTCGATCTGGCACCCGAAGAACTGGCCGTTGTTATTCATCCCCAATCTCTGATCCATTCAATGGTTGAATATCAGGATGGTTCCGTATTGGCACAATTGGGCGCAGCAGACATGAAAATCCCGATCGGTTACTGCCTGAATTACCCAGATCGTCATCAGATGAACAGCGAAAGGCTTGATTTTACGCAGCCGCAGAATATGTCTTTTTCTCCTGTAGATAAACAAAGATTTGTTCTGGTCGAGGTAATGGAAGATATTATCCGTACCAATAAGGATCGGGCTATCGTGTTTAATGCAGCCAATGAAGTCATCGTTGAAAACTTTCTAAACCACAAGATTGCATTTTCAGAGATTGACAGTATGATTGAGCTGGTTTCACGGCAGGTTTTCGTGCCTGAAATAACAAGAATAGAGGATGTATACATGCTTGACCTTGAAACTCGGCATGTTACCTATGATATTATAAAAGATAAGCAGACAGCTTCAGCATAAGGGGTATAAATGGAATTCCTGCAACAGTTTTTATCGGCACCGTTTGATTTTTTGGTTCACTACGGTCTGCCGTTTGTTATCGTTCTCAGTATACTCGTCTTTGTGCATGAATGGGGCCACTATATCGTCGCCCGTATGTGCGGGGTCAAGGTAGAGACATTCTCGATCGGTTTTGGACGGGAGATTTTCGGCTTTAACGATAAAAACGGTACGCGCTGGAAATTCAGTATCGTTCCGCTTGGTGGTTATGTGCAGATGTTTGGCGATAGCGATCCCGCCAGCGCCGGTCATGATGAAAGCGTTGAAGGCAAAGAGGGGAAACCCCGTAAAATGACAGCGGCCGAGAAAAAAGTCGCTTTTTACAATCAATCTTTGCCAAAGCGTTCGGCTATTGTTGTTGCAGGGCCTGCGATCAATTTCATTTTTGCCATTATTCTTTTAGCCGGTTTATATACAGTTTATGGCCAGCCTTATGTACCGCCTGTTGCCGCAAGCCTGATTGCTGATGGTCCAGCGGAGCGCGCGGGAATTCAGCCGGATGATAAAATTGTGGCCATTAACGGCAACAGAATTGAAAACTTTCAGGATATTGTAACAGCGGTTGCGGTAAATCTGGATCAGGAACTGGATGTAACCGTGGTCAGTATGGTCGATATCGGCGTATGGGATGAAGCCAACCCCACAACCCTGACAATGATACCAGAGCGGAAATCAGTTGAAGACCGTTTTGGTTTCAAGCATAGCAAAGGCCTGATCGGTGTTGTCAGCCCCCAAGGCAAAAGCGAAGTGAACGAGCATTCTGTACTGTCGGCAACCGGTGCTGCGGTCAAGGAAACATGGGGGATTACCACCAGCACCTTAAAGGCGCTGGGGCAGATGATTATGGGTGTGCGTAGCCCCGAAGAACTGGGCGGCATTCTTCGTATTGGTGCCTATGCCGGTGAATTCGCGCAGGCGGGTATTGTTTCACTGATCACTTTTACCGCGCTGTTATCTGTTAACCTTGGGCTGATTAACCTGTTTCCTATTCCTATGCTGGATGGCGGTCACCTTGCGATGTACGGGGTTGAAGCTCTTAAAGGCAGCCCGTTAAATGCAAGAATTCAGGAATATGCTTTCCGGACGGGGTTTGCGGCTGTGGTGTTCTTTATGCTCTTTGCAACATGGAATGATCTTGTGCAGCTACGTGTGATCGACTATCTTAAAAACATTGTGTCATAAGGGAACCTGATTCTCCGGTTCTTCCGGAATGGGGTTATCTAAAAAATAGAGACTGACTATGTTTTATATGCGTCGATTAGCTATTGCAGTATTTTGCCTGTGGACCTTTGTGGGAATTATTGTGCCCTCAAGCCTGTCTGCGGCCGAACGGATTTCTCAAATTCGTATTGAAGGGGCAGAACGGATTGATCCGGCAACGGTCATGACTTATCTGGAAGTTCAGGTTGGTGATGAATTTTCTGCATATAACCTTAACCGCTCGTTGAAGACTCTTTATGGTACAGGGCTTTTTGCCGATGTCCTTTTGTATCAGGAGGGGCGGGAACTGGTTGTTCAGGTGACCGAGAATCCGATCATTAACGAGATTGCTTTTGAAGGCAATGACAAGGTTAAGGATGAAGACCTTGAACGTGAAATCTCTATGCGTTCCCGCACCGTTCTAACGCGGAGCAAGATTCAAAACGATGTCGAACGCCTTATGGAAGTCTACCGCCGCAGTGGCCGTTTCGCAGCTCAGGTAGACCCAAAAATTATCCGTCTGGATCAGAACCGCGTTAACCTTGTTTTTGAAATCAATGAAGGCCCCGAAACCCGTATCCGCGGGATTAATTTTGTCGGTAACAAAAAATTCAGTGATTCAAAACTAGAGCGTGCGATCAGCAGTAAAGAAAGCCGCTGGTATCGATTTATGACGGCCAATGACAGATATGATCCTGACCGTCTTGCTTATGACCGGGAATTATTACGCCGGTTCTATCTGGATCACGGCTATGCTGATTTCCAGATCGAAGCAGCAATGGCAGAGCTTTCGCCGGATCAAAAAGACTTTTTCGTGACCTTCACGGTGAACGAGGGTGATCGTTACCGTATCAATAGCGTCAACGTAATGAGCCGTATCCCTGATTTGAATACAGAAGGCCTTGCAAAGATTGTCGAGTTCAAGGCCGGTGACTGGTACGATGCGGGTAAGGTAGAACAGGGTATTCTGGACCTGACCGAATATGTCGGTAACAAGCAGTATGCCTTTGTTGATATACGCCCTAAAATCGATAGAAACCGTAGTGAACAAACGATTGATATTACTTATGTTATCAATGAAAGTAGCAAAGTGTTTGTTGAACGGATTAACGTAAACGGCAATGTCAGAACGCTTGATGAAGTCGTCCGTCGTGAAATAACATTGATGGAAGGCGACCCTTATAATACCGCCAAGTTACAGCGGTCTGAACAAAAAGTCCGTAACCTTGATTTCTTTGAAACGGTGAAGGTTGAAACGCGCCCTGGTACAAGCCCGGATAAGACGGTCATTGATGTAGATGTACAGGAAAAATCAACGGGCGAATTGTCAGTTGGCGCCGGCTTCTCGACATCGGATGGTCCTTTGGCCGAGTTCCGTATTCGGGAACGTAACCTTCTGGGACGTGGACAGGATCTGAGCTTTGCGACAACGATAGCAGGTGAGCGTTCTGAATTTGACCTTAGCTTTACAGAGCCATATTTCCTTGATCGTAATATCAGCACCGGTGTTGATTTATTCCACATTACCCGTAATCAGGATGAACTCTCCTATGATCAGACCAAAACAGGGGCTGGTTTTAGACTTGGTTATCCGGTTGCTAAAAACTGGCGCCAAAATCTGGAATACCGGATTGAAGAAAATGAAATTACAGATGTAGATTCTGATTCCTCCCGTTTTATTATTGAACAGGAAGGAGAACGAACGACCTCGGCAATATCCCAGCGTCTGGTCTATGATACGCGTGATAGCATTATTCAACCGACAGAAGGCCTCATTACCCGTTTTGAAACCGAAGTCGCAGGCATTGGTGGCGATGCCCGTTATGTTTCAAACCGTCTGGGCGCCAATTATTTCTATCCGATACGAGATCAATGGGTCTTAAGCGTTCTGGGTGAAGCCGGTCTGGTTTTTGGCTATGGCGATGAAGACGTTGAAATTAACGAGCGTTTTTATCTTGGTGGTTCCAGCCTGCGTGGCTTTGAGCGTTCCGGTGTTGGACCGCGTGATACGGATACAGATGATTCATTAGGTGGTAACAGATTCTACCGCGGCTCTACAGAGCTGGCCTTTCCATCAGGCCTGCCTGAAGATTTGGGCATTCGCGGCCATATCTTTACAGACTTTGGCAGCCTTTGGGATGTTGATGATAGCGGCGCTGGTGTAGAAGATAAGGGCAGCTTGCGTATGTCCTTTGGCGGTGGTATATCATGGCGTTCGCCTTTAGGCCCTGTTCGTGTTGATCTGGCAAAACCGGTGATTAAAGAAGACTATGACGAAGAAGAACTGTTTCGTTTTAGCTTTGGTACCAGCTTCTAATAAAAAAAATAAAGGATGATTATAATGTTTCGATTTATTGTTAAACCTATGGCTATGTTTGGGATTGTTGTCATGATGGCCTTCCCGAATACCGTATCTGCCCAAGAAGTGGATTCCGTAGCAATTGGCGTCGTTAATGTACAGGCAATCCTCCAGAAGTCAGCGGCAGGTAAAAATATTCAGGCGCAACTGGATAAGAAACGTGAAGAATACCAAGAACAGATTTCTGCCAAAGAAAACAATCTTCGCGATGCGGAAAAGAAAATACTCGATCAGAAAGAGACACTTTCAGAGGCCGAGTTTGCCGCAAAGCGTAAGGATTTCGAACAGGATGTGCTGAGCGCGCAGAAAATGGTTCAGAATAACAAACGCAGCCTCGAGGGTGGTTTCGCCCGTGCGCTTGCCAAGCTTCGTGATGATGTTCGTGAAACCGTAGCCGAAGTTGCGAAAGAACGCCAATATGCGCTTGTTCTGTCCGATGATGCGGTGATCATAGCTGAAAAATCTATGGATATTACAGATGAAGTTATCAAAGCGCTTGATAAACGCCTGACCAAGGTGACCATTGATTGGTCCGTTAAATAACGGGGAGGCCGTCGGATGATTGATACACGCTTTTTTGACAAAGCTGTAGATGCGCTAACCTTAGGTGAAATTTGTGCCTTATCAGGTGCAAAGCTTGATGATCCGGATAAGGCCGATGTTAGTGTAACCTCTCTCGCGCCTCTTGATCTGGCGGGCGATCAGGATGTCAGTTTTCTTGATAATAAAAAATATGCGGATGATTTTCAGACAACCAGAGCCCGGGCTTGTTTTGTGCAGGAGGCTTTTGCCGAAAATGCACCTGACGATGTAATTTGCTTGATCTCCGACAATCCTTATAAATCCTATGCGTTAACAGCGCAGGCTTTCTTTCCTTTGATGGCGAAATCGTCCGGTATTTCTGATGATGCGGTCATCGATCGCACAGCTGAAATCGGTAAAAATGTGACCATTGAAACCGGCGCTGTTATTAAAAACAAAGTCAAAATCGGGGATAACAGCTTTATCGGGGCAAATGCTGTTATCGAAAAAAGCGTTGAAATTGGCCAGAATTGTCAGGTCGGGCCTTTATGCTGTCTTTCCCATTGTTTAATTGGTGATGACGTTATTCTTGCGACCGGTGTTAAAATTGGTCAGCCCGGTTTCGGCTTTGCCATTTCTCAATCGGGTTTTGTCAGTGTGCCACAGCTTGGCCGGGTTATAATTGAAGATAAGGTTGATATTGGTGCGAATACAACAATAGACCGCGGCGCGATCAAGGATACTATTATCCGTCAGGGGACCCGCATAGATAATCTTGTTCAATTAGGCCATAACGTTGAAACCGGTGAAATGTGCGTGTTGGTTTCACAGACCGGTATTGCCGGCAGTACGAAGCTTGGTGATTTTGTTATGACCGGTGGTCAAGCCGGTCTTGCCGGACATTTAAAAATTGCTTCCGGTGTTAAAATCGGTGCTCAATCGGGCGTGATGCGTAATATTGACGTGCCGGGAAACTATATGGGCTCTCCGGCCTTGCCTTCAAAACAGTATATGCGGCAATTTGCCACTTTGAATAAGATGATGAAACCTACGAAGAAAGGACCTTCGGACAATGGCTGAAAAAATTATCGACATTACGCGTATTATGAAGATGATCCCGCATCGCTATCCTCTGTTGCTGGTAGACCGGATTATAGATATTGAACCGGGGGAATCCGCAACGGCGTTGAAAAATGTGACGGTAAACGAAGATTTCTTTAACGGCCATTTTCCGGGCGCGCCGGTGATGCCGGGCGTTTTGATTATCGAAGCGATGGCCCAGACTTCTGCTTTGTTGGTCGTTGATACGCTTGGTGCGGAGGCGGAAGGCAAACTTGTTTATTTTATGGCCATTGATCAGGCTAAGTTTAGAAAGCCTGTAACTCCGGGTGACCAGATGCATGTAAGTGTGCAAAAGATTCAAAACCGGCGGACAGTCTGGAAATTCAAAGGTGAAGCGCGCGTTGATGGTCAGCTTTGCGCCGAGGCTGTGGTAACCGCAATGATTATGGATGAAGAATAATGACTGTTGACCTGCATGGAGGGCGACTTGGCATTCTGGCAGGAAGCGGAAATTTACCGCATCGTATAATCCAGCAGTGCCAGCAAAGTGATCAGGATTGTTTTGCGGTCTATTTCAAAGGTCAGTCAGAAGCAGACGCAACAGAGACAATATCCCATAAGGTTGTCAGGCTTGGACAAACACAAAAGACCATAGATATTCTTAAAAAAGAAAACTGCACCCATGTCGTTTTTGCCGGTGGTATTAAACGCCCCAGTCTGCTTGATATGCGGCCTGATATACGGACGACTCGTATTTTTGCGCGGCTGGGTCTGGGGGCCGTAGGGGATGACAAATTATTGCGCGGTATTCGCGAGGAACTGGAATCCGAAGGTTTTATTGTGCTGGGCGCCCATGATCTGGTGCCTGATTTACTTACACCACACGGCGTCTTAACCAAAACGGCGCCTGATGACCGTGACTGGGCCGACATCCGGAGCGGCTGGCAGGTGGTTGAAACAATCGGTGGCCTTGATATCGGTCAGGCTTGCGTCATGCAGCAGGGCATTACACTGGGCGTCGAAGCGGTCGAGGGCACGGATTCCCTGATCCAGCGGGCCGGCGTTTATTTGCGCCGTGGTGGCGGCGGTGTCCTGGTAAAACGTAGTAAACCGCAGCAGGATGACAAACTTGATATACCAACAATCGGTTTGCAGACGGTAGACGCTATAAAAGAAGCAGGGCTTCAAGGCATTGCGGTTGAAGCCGGCGGTAGCCAGATTTTACATCAAACCGAGACTATAGCAGCCGCGAATGCTGCAAAGATTTTTATCGTTGGTGTTACGCAAGCGGATATCAAAAATGAATAAACCGGTTATTTTTATTATTGCCGGTGAAGCGTCCGGTGATTTGCTGGGCGGGCGGCTGATGAAGGCGCTTAAATCCATGACAGGCGGAGACGTCGAAATCCATGGCATCGGCGGAGAATTGATGCAGGCCGAAGGCTTGAAATCCATATTCCCGATGGAAGATTTATCAGTGATGGGGCTTGCCGAAGTCGTGCCGCAAATTCCCAAAATCCTGCGACGTAAGCGCGAAACGGTGACCGAAATTATCAGCCTTCAACCTGATGCTGTTATTACTATTGATGCCCCCGATTTTTGTTTCAGGGTCGTGAAGGCTCTGAAAAAAAGAGGTTTCCAAAAACCCTGCATTCATTATGTTGCGCCTTCGGTATGGGCCTGGAGGCCGGGCAGGGCAAAGAAAATAGCAAGCATCGTCGATCATCTGTTATGCTTTTTACCCTTTGAACCGCCGTATTTTGAACAACATGGTTTACCAACAACCTATGTAGGCCATTCCGTTGTTGAAGGCCGCGTTCTTGATGGTGATGGGATAAGGTTTCGTAAGGAACACGGTATTCCATCATCGGATACCATCCTGACCCTGTTGCCGGGCAGCCGTAAGGGGGAGCTTGACAGACATGTAGAGCTTTTTGCTGAAACGGCGAAAGCTGTGCAAAAATATTGTCCGTCCTGTGTTTTTGTATTGCCGACTTTACCGCATTTCAAAGACCGGCTGAAAAAGGCCATGCGTGATCATAAGTTAAAAGCCGTGGTCGTTGATACAGAGTCCGAGAAATACGATGCTTTTGCCGCGTCTGATGCGGCGCTGGCAGCCTCTGGCACTGTAACGCTGGAGCTGGCTGTGGCTGATGTGCCTACGGTTGTTGCCTACCGGATGTCGCCGATAACCTCTTTTATTGCAAAACGTCTGGTTAAGGGATCTTATGCCAGTTTGGCGAATATTATTATGGAGCAGGCGGTCGTACCTGAATACCTGTTGGAACAGGCGCGTGTTGATACCTTGTCGGATGCGATACTTCGTCTGTTGACGGTAAGCGAGGCTGCGGGAAAGCAAAAACAGGCTTTTGCCGTTTTGCGCGATAAATTGAATTACGGTGCGGATGTAACCCCGAGCGAGATCGCAGCACAGACAATCTTGAAACTATGTCCTTAAATTCTAATCATTAGCGTTTTCAGGCGAAAGCAGCTTCACGGGCCAGCTTTTCCGGCGCCGGTTTTAGAACCAGTTCATGATAGGCTTTAACCAGTGCCGGTATAATATCGCCGCCGTTAAAATCAATATTATCAATGGCGCTGACAGGCGTAACTTCTGCGGCTGTACCGGTGATAAAGCATTCATCAAATGTCGCAACCTCGTCAGGCATGATCACCCGTTCGATAACCTTGTATCCGGCATCCTTGGCAAGGCCGATGACCGTACGACGGGTTATGCCATCAAGGAAACAATCCGGGATAGGGGTATGAATTTCACCATTTTTGATAAAAAAGATATTGGCTCCTGTCGCTTCGGCAACCTGACCGCGGTAATCAAGCATAAGGGCATCATCAAAACCGGCTGATTCAGCCTCATGCTTTGATAAGGTGCAAATCATATATAAACCGCAGGCTTTGGCATTTACGGGTGCTGATACAGAGGCAGGACGTCGCCATTTTGAAGTTTGCAGGCGTAGACCGCGGCCCTCATCCTTGCCCTTGGCATATTTAAGATTTCCCCAGGCGGCAATACCGACATGGGTCGTTGAATTTTGTGCCGAGATAGCCATCATTTCACTGCCCCGCCAGGCGAGAGGACGAATATAGGCGCTGGACAGATTGTTACGCTCCAGCAAGTCATAGCAAATCGTATTGAGTTCCTCGACAGAATAGGGGATATTCATGTCCATGATCTTGCCGGAATCAATCAAACGCTGATTATGTTCGGTCAGTTTAAAAATAGACCCATCATAAGCCCGCATACCTTCAAAAACACCGCTACCGTAATGCAGACCATGGGTAAGGAAATGAACTTTGGCATCCTGCCAGTCAACAAATTCACCATCAATCCAGATTTGCCCTTCAAGACTATCGAAACCAGCCATTTTGATTTTCCTGTTTTTAAATGTTTCTACCATTAGTCTAGCCGGATTTGTGCCTGTTTGGCAACGGCATTTAAAAGATGAAGAGCTAAATTATTGGCGGTTTTATGAAATTATGCTACTCAATAGAAATGAATGATCCTGTCCTAGACATAAACACCATGCCACATATTCTGGTCATCGATGATGACGAGCGGCTTCGCGATCTGCTTTTGCGATATTTAAGCACGCAAGGCTGCCTTGTGATGACGGCAGAAAACGCCAGTATCGCAGATGAAATGTTAAAACGATTTGAATATGATTTGCTGGTTGTCGATGTCATGATGCCAGGTGAAGACGGTATTTCCCTGACCCGTCGTTTGAAACAGCAGTTCCCTCAATTGCCGGTTTTAATGCTGACGGCAAAGGCCGAAACCGTATACCGGATCGAAGGTTTAGAGGCCGGGGTGGATGATTACCTGTCAAAACCTTTCGAACCGCGCGAATTATGGCTTCGCCTGCAAGCTATTCTAAGGCGAACCTTTAAAGAACAGCCCAAAGTAACAAAGCAGATTGGTGTCTGGACTTTTGATCAGGATCGCCGCCGGTTAAAATCAACCGATGTCGCTGATATTACATTGACGGAAACAGAAACGGCATTGCTGGCACTGTTGATGTCCAAAAGCGGACAGGTCTTGAACCGTTATGATCTTGCTGAAAAACTGGGGCTTGATGCCAGTGAGCGGACAATAGATGTCCAGATCACCCGATTGCGGAAGAAAATTGAACCGGACCCTAAAAACCCGCGGTATCTTCAGACCGTACGTGGCAAGGGTTATGTGCTGAGGGTGTAATGAGAAAATTAAAAAACAGTTTTAAAAAAATGCTGCCTCAAACGCTGTTCGGACGGTCGTTATTGATTATGGTGACGCCTGTATTGCTGTTGCAGATTCTGGTCGCCTTCTTTTTCATCGATAGGCATTGGGATGCGATGACGGCACGGTTGGCCCAATCGGTTACCGGTGATATTGCCCTTATTTTTAAGACTGTTGATATTGATGCCCCTGATTTTCCTGCCGGAGATATGGTTTTTTTGAATAGCCTGACGACGACTGTCAAATTGACGGTTTTATATGAACCCGGGTCGACGCTGACAAAAACGGAAAACACCAGTAGTTTTATAGTCAGTGAAATTGATACCCTGGCCGACGAATTACGCAAGATCACCGATCGGCCATTCTTGATCCGCTCTGATCGGGATGAAAAGTGGTATGAAGTGTTGTTCCAGCTGGAAGATGGTGTTTTACGTGTGCTGTTTCCGGAACGGCGGTTATACAGTGCGACAAGTTATATTTTTATTCTCTGGCTGTTGGGCAGCTCGGCGATATTGTTTGCCATTGCTATTATCTTTATGCGTAACCAGATCCGCCCGATCAGAAAGCTTGCCATGGCAGCTGAGCGATTTGGCCGTGGTATTGATACTCCTAAATTTAAACCGCATGGAGCCCGTGAAGTACGGCAGGCCGCAGAAGCGTTTCATAATATGCGCGAACGTATCCAGCGCCAGATTGACCAGCGTACGGCAATGCTGTCAGGTGTTTCGCATGATCTTCGAACGCCGGTAACCCGTATGAAGCTTCAACTCGAGCTTCTTGGTGACAGCCCCGATGTCGAGGCGCTTCGTACAGATCTTACCGATATGGAGAAAATGATCGAAGGTTATCTGGCCTTTGTCAGGGGTGACAAAGATGAAAAGCCGAGCGCGGTTGATATTGGTGATTTTATTGCCGGTGTTAATGACAAACTGCGTCGACAGGACCTAACGATACATGACGATAATATAGAAAGAGGACATATTCTGCGTATCCATCCAAATGGTATGGAACGTGCCATTGCCAATCTGCTTACGAATGCCTGTAAATACGGCAAACAAGCATGGGTTTCTGTCCGGAAAATCGATGATGACATTGAGATCACTGTTGATGATGATGGCCCGGGGATCGCTGATGAACTACACGAAGAAGTCTTTAAGCCTTTTTACCGGGTTGAACAATCACGTAACCCTGAAACCGGCGGGGTCGGTCTGGGGCTGGCGGTGACACAGGATATCATCCATAGTCATGGCGGCGCTATTGCTTTGGAAGCCTCCCCGCAAGGCGGCCTTTGTGTACGGATTAGATTGCCATTCAGGTAAAAGGGTAAAGCATAAAAAGCTTTGACCTTATTCGCGGGATAGTTTAACTATGTTCACATAATATAAAAACTTGATATTACATAGATATTTGATGGAAGATAACCAGAGCAAAAAACAATGGGATTACAAACCGTTGTCCGAGAATCTGTTGATTCATTCGGCTGCTTTCGCCGGGCTGGCCGTTACCGGCGCCGCGGCCGTAATGCTTTTCCCGCCGCTGATTTATTTTTCGGCCATAACATACACCGTATTAAAGCTTGCAGGCGGGGTTGCTTATCATAGCCGGCCAATCCGTGAACTTTTAAAAAAGCCCGAATTCAAACATGGGCAGACGGTCAAGCTGCCAAAAGAACACGAATTTTCTAAAATCGTAGAGAAACTCAGCCATAAACTGGGCCGTCGTAAAGCGCCCGAGATATATGCGATTGATAAAAATCTTGGAATCAAATCCAGACCGTTTCTAGATAAAAGTAAATTAACGCCTTTCTTGACGCAAAGAATGACACGGCATTTTTCCGTTTATAGCTATGGTGATTTTATAAACTGTGATTTACAGGTCGCAAAGGGCGAACGCCACAGTGCGGATGAATTAAAATTCATTGCGGCGCGTGAGCTATCCCATCTTAAAGCTGATAAAGCTTCTTTGGCCAGAAGCACGATCATCTTTGGCCGACAAATGAGTATGGGGCTTGTCTGGAGTGCGCTGTCATTGACGGCACTTTCTTTTGCGGGTCTTGCCTTACCGCTGACGGTTACAATGGGCTCTGTGGCTCTGGCTGTGGGGGGCTTGTTGGGTAGCCGGGTGGTGACAGACGCGATGGGTGCTTATGCGCTCAGACGGATAGAACAGCGTGCTGATAGAAATGCTGTATATCTAACAAGTAATCTGCCTGCGGCAATGGATGCGATCAATAAATTCACCCCTATGAAACGAGGTGTATGGTCATCTGTACCAAAGCCGGAAAAGCGTAAGCAGGCATTACAGGACAGCTTTAATAAAGTTGCGGATAAGCAGGTGACGATTGAGGCGTCTTTGGATGCGCCTGCACCTATAACAGGCGGGCAATCTCATGATGTATTGCCTAAACGAAACGTTTAAATGCTTCGGGGATATAATCCCGCGCCTGATCCAGCTTTGCCAGCCCACGGTCAAGTTCAGCCATTGTCGGGGCCATATCCTTACTATCATCATCAAGCCAGATACGGGCTGCATTTAAAAAGACAATAGCAACGGCAGTAGTGCGGAGCGGTGGACAGCCGGTGCCATCACGGCCATTCAGATCGGCAAGACGTAGCATGATATCCATGGATTCATGAAAACGCGGCAGGGCTGTGCGGAACAGTTTCGGGTCTTTAAAAGTCTGGTAAAACAAATGCTGATAGGCTGCACGGTGTTCATTGAGGATATCAAAACGAAGCATGAGCAGTTCAAACAAGCGATCCCGTGGCGTTTCGCCGGGCAGGTCTTTGTCTGCTTCGTCTTCTATACGCCGGTCAATTAGCATCATAAGGCTTTTGTAAAGATCAGCTTTTGAATGAAAATACAGTTTTATAACATCGGCATTGATTTCGCTGTGATCGGCAATAAGGGCAAAATCAAGATTCTCCCAGCTTGTGCCGTTTTCCAGCAAGGTCAAAGCCGAGGTTAAAATTTGCGATATCTGCTGTGGTCTTTGGATATTTGACATGATAATGATATATTATCATATAAGCTGAATGTCTACACTCAATAAAACGATCTGGAGCCATAATGAATAAATCACTTGATCTGATTGGTATTGGCAACGCTATTGTTGATGTCCTGACACAGGCAGAAGATAGTTTCATCCAGACGAATCAAATTAACAAAGGCGCAATGACCCTGATTGAAGAAGACCAGGCAGAGGAGCTTTATGCCAAAATGGGGCCGGCAATGGAAATTTCCGGTGGTTCGGCAGCAAATACAATTGCGGCCTTTGCCTCTATTGGCGGGCGTTGTGGTTTTATTGGTAAAGTTGCCGATGATCAACTGGGCGGTGTTTTCCGTCATGATATCAAGGCGACAGGCGCTGTGTATGATACAGTGCCGCTAACAGGTGGCCTGCCGACAGCGCGCTGCCTGATTATGGTGACGCCGGATGCCGAGCGGACGATGTGCACTTTTCTGGGAGCCAGTGTCTGGATCACACCGGGCGACATCCAAAAAGAGTTCATTCAAAGCGCCAAGGTTATTTTACTGGAAGGCTATCTGTTTGATAAGCCGCAAGCCAAACAAGCTTTTATGAAAGCATCCGAGCTAGCCCATGAAGGCAATACAAAAACGGCATTATCGCTTTCCGATCCGTTTTGCGTGGCACGTCATCGCGAAGAATTTATGGATTTGATTGATGACCATATTGATATTCTATTTGCCAATGAAGATGAACTGAAAGGCCTGTTCCAAACCGAAACTCTGGAAGAAGCCCTGATCGAGGTTAAAGGTAAGTGCGAACTGATTGTTGTAACACGCGGGGCTAAGGGATCTGTTATTCTGACATCAGGTCAGCAATATGACATTCCTGCCGAAAGTGTTGAATCCGTTATTGATACCACGGGCGCTGGTGATCTTTATGCTGCCGGTTTTCTCTATGGATATACGCGTGATGAAGATATAGAAACCTGCGGCCATTATGGCAGCACGGCTGCCGCTGCTGTTTTGCACCATATGGGCGCGCGGCCACAGCAGAATATTTCCGCATGTCTAAACAGGGTGCAAGAGCGATTGCAGGAGCGGAAAAAAATTGCCTATAGCTGATTTACGGAATTTTGTACGTATTTGCACAGTGCTTGCTGTCTTCTGCGGCTTATTGTCAACGGCCTGGGCGAGCGAGCCTGTACATGCCATTGCCATGCATGGGGCGCCAAAATACGGCCCTGATTTTCAACATCTGGATTATACCAATCCACAAGCACCGAAAACCGGTGTTTTTAGAGAGGCCGTTGTCGGCAGTTTTGATACGCTGAATAATCACATTATTATGGGTGAAATGGCCAAAGGTTTAAGCCTGACGGTAGATTCCCTGATGCAGCGCGTCTGGGACGAGCCTTTTACGCTATATGGGCTTGTGGCGGAGACGGTTGAGATTGCCGATGACCGCTCATGGATTATCTTTAACCTTAATCCCGAAGCCCGCTTTCATGATGGGCGCCAGATGAGCGTTGATGACGTTATTTTCAGCTATGAAACATATCGCGATCACGGACACCCTGTCAGGCGCCGCGTATACGGGCTTGTCGATAAGGTTGAAAAACTGTCCGGGCGCAGTGTCAAGTTCAGCTTCGGCGAAGGGTATGATCAGGAAACGGCGTTGATACTGGCTATTATGCCGGTATTACCAAAGCATTACTGGACAGATAGCGCGGCTGTTGGACGGGATATTACAAAAACGACACTGACCCCGCCACTGGGCAGTGGACCATATAGAATTACCGAGGCATCTCCGGGGCGGCAGATTAGCTATACGCGTGTTGATGATTATTGGGCAAAAGACCTGCCGGTTAACCGCGGTCTTTATAATTTTGATGAAATTCGCTACGTCTATTATCGGGATGCAGGTGTATCGCTGGAGGCTTTTAAGGCCGGAGAAACCGATCTTCGCCGTGAATATGATATCAGCACCTGGACAACGGGCTATGCCTCACCAAGGGGGGAGCGGGGTGGATTCGTTCAAAAACTCTACAGCCATGAACGACCTGAAAAGGTGCGGGCTTTTATCTTTAACACGCGGCGCGAAAAATTCCGTGATATCCGCGTGCGTCAGGCGTTAAGTCTGGCCTTCCATTTCGGGCGCATGAACCAGATGTTCTTTGATAATGCTTTTAACCGGATCGAGAGCTATTTCCCGAATTCTGAATTGTCGCATCAGGGCGTGGTCGATGGGCGGGAACTGGATATTTTATCAAATTATAAAAATGATCTTGCCGAAGGCGTTTTTGGCCCTGCCTTTGCCTTTCCCCCCAGCCTGACAACGGAGGAAAGACGGAATGCCTTACGTCAGGCTTCGGCGTTACTGAAATCGGCAGGCTATGAAATTTCCGATCAACAGCAGTTGATTAACTCCAAAACAGGCGAGGTTTTTGATTTTGAAATTCTGCTGAATTCATCTTCGGATGAAAAAATAGCGCTGTTTTATAAAGAAACGCTGCGCAGGCTGGGGATAAATACGCATATACGAACAGTTGACAGTGCCCAGTTTACCGGACGTCTTGACCAATTTGATTACGATATGGTGCTGTATCAATGGATCAATTCCCTGTCACCGGGGAATGAGCAAATGAATTACTGGGGTAGCGCCGCTGCCAAATCTATGGGCAGCCGTAATTATGCCGGAGTCAGCAGCCCTGTTGTTGATGCGCTGGCGATGGGCATCGGGGCTTCGAAAACGCGGGATGATCTGGTGGCTTATACCCATGCGCTGGACCGTGTTTTGATGCATGGCTACTACAGCATACCTTTATATTATCTGGGTGCGGATATGATTGCGCATGATCAGGATTTACAGGCGCCGGATATCACCCCGATTTATGGAACGGTACTGGAAAGTTGGTGGCAGAAGGTGCCGTAAAGGCCGTTTTTTTAAAAAGCACTTGGCAAGGCGGCCTATTGCCAGTATTGTTTATAAGGAAAACGAAATTCAATTTCAGGGTGAAATCAAAACATGTCAAAACGTATTAAAAGCTTAATTCTGTCTGGTCTTTTGCCCGGTATTGCCTTTGCTGGCCTTGCCGCGTGTCAACCGATGCCTACCAAAATGCAGGATGCCTACTGGCAACGGATTGAAACACATTCCGCCCTATACCTGACAGGCCCGAAAGCTCAACAGCAGTTAGAACAGAATATCGCGACCTGTGTCCGTGAAGTTGATGAGCTGATCCGCCTGCAAGCCTTGCGTGAAACGACACCACCGGAAACAAATCAGGAATATCGTGCTGCTCTGGAGAAATCCGGCGATCTGGCTGCATTTGATACCCCTAAACACCACAAAGACCTAATGGTTGATCATAGTGATTATTATGACTTTGAAAGCTGCATGCGTTCAAAGGGCTGGGAACGGGTCAAAGCAATACGTTATCAAGCCGCTGCCAAAGCACAGCAAAATTATCAGAACACCCACGATCTTCGCAAATATGGCGTTGGTGGTAAAGACGCCTATATTCGCAGTAAAAAAGCAGCGCAGGCCGATAAGGGTGATTTTAATACCCTGAATGACTAAGCTGTTGAAGTGTAATTTAAAAAGGCATCATTGGTCTTGAAAGGCTGATGATGCCTTTTTCTATAGCTAGGGCGCGTTTTCAAGAAAAAAGTAAAACGGTAATCCGGAACGGCTTTGATCAGGCTGTTTGCTTTTTGGCGTCGATATCATTTTCTGCCAGCCATATTTCGAGCGCTGCTAGGGCTTTATCGCTCATCGCTTTTTTGCGGTCTTTGCCTTTAACCTTCTTTTTCTTGCCGTTATCGGTAATGATCGGCGGAATAGGAGGGAACAGACCAAAATTGATATTCATCGGCTGAAAGGTTTCACTTTCGGCGCCGCCGGTAATGTGATTGAGCAGCGCACCGAGGGCAGTTTCCACCGGCGGCAGGCTTAGTGATTGGCCTTGCATATCCGCCGCGGCGAACCGTCCGGCTATTAATCCAACCGATGCGCTTTCGACATAGCCTTCACAGCCGGTAACCTGTCCTGCAAAACGAAGCCGCGGCTGTGCCTTCAGGCGCAGGCTTTCGTCCAAAAGGCGCGGACTGTTAATAAAGGTATTACGGTGAATACCGCCAAGTCTGGCAAACTGGGCATCTTCCAGCCCCGGGATCATGCGGAATACGTCTGCCTGCGCACCATATTTAAGTTTGGTTTGAAATCCGACGATATTATATAACGTGCCCAGCTTGTTATCCTGTCGCAATTGAACAACAGCATGGGCTTGTTTACCTGTATTCGGATCGATCAGACCAACCGGTTTCATCGGACCAAAGCGAAGCGTGTCCAGACCGCGCTCGGCCATAACTTCAATCGGTAGGCAGCCTTCGAAATAGGGCGTGTCTTTTTCCCAGTCTTTAAACTCTGTCTTATCACCCTCGATCAGGGCGTTGATAAAGGCCTCGTATTGTTCGCGGTTCATCGGACAGTTGATGTAATCCTTGCCGTTGCCGCCGGGGCCTATTTTGTCATAGCGTGACTGAAACCAGGCAATATCAAAATTGATGCTGTCTTTATCGACAATCGGCGCAATGGCATCGAAAAAGGCCAGCTGCCCTTCGCCGGTCAGCTCAATAATGGCCTGTGCAAGGCCGCTATGGGTTAAGGGGCCCGTGGCGATGATAACATTTTCCCAGTCTGATGGCGGCAATCCATCAATGGCTTCACGTTTGATTGTGATGTTAGGATGAGCCTCAAGCGCGGCGGTCACTTCATCCGAAAAAACATGCCGGTCCACGGCCAGTGCCGATCCTGCCGGTACTTTGGCTTTTTCGGCCGCAGCCATGATCAGTGAATTGCAGCGCCGCATTTCTTCGTGGAGCAGGCCGACAGCATTGAATTCATAGTCATCAGAACGAAACGAATTCGAACAGACCAGTTCGGCCAGACCTTCGGTCTGGTGCGCTTCGGTCTTTTCTACGGGGCGCATTTCATGGAGAATAACCTGAATACCGGCATTTGCTGCTTGCCATGCCGCTTCGGATCCGGCAAGACCGCCGCCGATAATATGGAGTTTTGTTTCTGTCATGGCCTGTTTTGTATAGGTTATAGCGTTACTTGTAAACAGGAAGAATCACCCTTATCTTACGGGAAGTCTTCCTGTTTTTCAAAAGCCGTTCAGTCAAAATGACAGCATTTGCACACGATCAATTTGCGAAAGCTCTTCGATCTGTTTGATGATATTATCATTGACCGCATCATCGACCGATACAAGGGCGATAGCCTTGCGTTCATTGGCAATCCGTCCCAATCGGAACGAGCCGATATTGATTCCCGCATTACCAAGGACTGTACCCAGACCACCGATCAAACCCGGCTGATCAAAGTTACGGACAAACAGCATATGCGGGGTTAGTTCGCTTTCAATCGGCACTGTATCAATGTTGATAATGCGTGGCTCACGATGGCCGAATAATGTGCCGTCGACATTATGGATGCTTTTTTCAGTGGTGATTTTAACGCGGATCAAGGTCTGGAAATCTTCGATCGAATCTTTAAAGCTTTCGGTGATTTCAATACCACGCTCTGCCGCTTGTACTGGCGCACTGACAATATTAACGCCTTCCAGTGACGGGCGCAGCATGCCGGAAATAATCAATGATTTCAAAGGCTTTGTGTTTAGCGTTGTGACGTGACCTTCATAGGTGATTTCGACTTTTTTAACAGCCGAGCGGGCAATTTGGCCAACAAAACTGCCCAGATTTTCGGCAAGCTGCATATAGGGTTTTAATTTCGGCGCGTCTTCCGCAGTGACCGATGGCATGTTCAGTGCATTAGTGACCGCGCCATCAAGTAGGTAATCAGAAATCTGTTCTGCGACCTGCAGGGCAACGTTTTCCTGCGCTTCTTCCGTGCTGGCACCAAGGTGAGGGGTGCAGACAACATTTTTGTGACCGAATAGAATGTTATCAGTTGCAGGTTCTTTTTCAAAAACATCAAGCGCCGCACCGGCAACCTGACCGCTATCAAGCGCCTCTTTCAACGCGGGTTCATCAATCAATCCACCGCGGGCGCAGTTAATAATACGAACGCCTTTCTTCATTTTGGCAATATTGTCCGCGCCGATAATACCGCGGGTTTTATCCGTCAGCGGTGTATGCAGGGTAATGTAATCGGCACGTTTCAGGACCTCATCCAGATCCGCTTTTTCAACGCCCAGTTCCTGTGCCCGTTCATCATTCAGGTAAGGGTCATAGGCAATGACTTTCATTTTGACCCCAAGGGCACGATCCGCAACAATAGCGCCAATATTACCGCAACCGATAATACCAAGCGTTTTGCGGTATAGCTCCTGTCCCATAAAACCGGATTTTTCCCATTTACCCTGATGGGTTGATTCATTGGCTTGCGGTATCTGTCGGGCAAGGGCAAACATCATCGCAATAGCATGTTCGGCGGTGGTAATAGAATTACCAAAAGGCGTGTTCATAACCACAATACCGCGTTCGGTGGCGGCCTGACGATCAATGTTATCAACCCCGATACCGGCCCTGCCGATAACTTTCAGATTATGAGCAGAATCAAGAAGCTCGCGCGTTACCGTGGTGGAGGAACGAATGGCAAGACCATCATAATCGCCGATAATTTCAGATAACTCTGCCGGACTAAGACCCGGTTTATAATCGACATCAACACCGCGCGTTTTAAAAGTCTGCTCCGCCAGGGGACTCATTTTATCGCTGATTAAAACCTTTACCATTTTCTTCACACTCCTCTTGTTTGAAATGTCAGGCGGCTTTGGCCTGATATTCCTGTTTTACCTGTTGATATGCCCAGTCGAGCCATGGCAGCAACGCCTGAATGTCAGCAGCCTCTACCGTTGATCCGCCCCAAATCCGGAAACCCGGTACGGCATCGCGGTGATTGGCAAAATCATATCCGGCGTCTTCATTCTCAATCATGGCGACGACGTCTTTGATAAAGGGCCAGAGTTTATCTTCGGACTGATCCAGAAACCACGGGTCGTTAATTTCCAATGTAATCGATGTCGATGCCCGCATGGCCGGATCTTTGACCAGAAAGTCAATCCAGTCGCTTTTTTCGACCCAGTCTTCGATAACCTGCAAATTATTGCGGCTGCGCTCGATCATGCCTTGTAGACCACCGACGTTTTCGGCCCATTTCAAGGCATCAATACAATCTTCGACCGCCAGCATTGATGGCGTATTAATTGTCTTGCCAATAAACGGGTCCATATTCAATTTCCCGCCTTTGGTCAGGCGAAGGATTTTTGGAATCGGCCATGCTGGTGTATAGCTTTCAAGCCGTTCAATAGCCCGCGGGGATAGGGCAATCATGCCATGCGCAGCTTCGCTCCCGAGGACTTTTTGCCATGACCAGGTGATGACATCAAGCTTATCAAGCGGTATATCCATGGCGAAAATTGCCGAAGTCGCATCACAAATGGTTAGCCCCTTGCGATCCTCTTTTATCCAGTCACCATTAGGAATGGCAGCACCGGCTGTGGTCCCGTTCCAGGTGAAGACCACATCACGATCGGTATCAAGCTTTGATAAATCAGGCAGCTCGCCAAATACGGCAGGTTCAAATTTACGGACATCTTCCAGTTTTAATTGCTGGAGGATATCACTGACCCAGATTTTGCCAAAGACTTCCCAGCCGACAACATCAATGCCGCGCGGACCCAGAAGATTCCAAAGCGCCATTTCCATGGCACCGGTATCAGATGCGGGAACAATGGCCAATTCGTAGCCTTCGGGCAGGTCAAGAAGCTTCTTTGACCGCTCAATGACTTCATTCAGGCGGGCAACGGCGATTTTCGCGCGGTGCGAGCGGCCGGATAATACACCGGCAAGGGCAGTTTCAGCAGACCAGCCGGGACGCTTTGCGCAAGGACCGGATGAAAAACAGGGGTTTGCAGGTTTTGTTTCTGGTTTTGAATGAAGGGTCATGGGGAATCACCGTTTATGTCTGTTGCAATGTAATCGGAGTCGTATGATAGTAAGTATATATTGACCGTCAACGTCTGAATCATGGGAAATGCCAAATGGCTTCAAAAATAATTTTCGTCGCAAAAGACAATCGGAAAGCAGATGTTGCCATCACAGATGATATCGCCTGTCAGATCAGTGATGTTAGTCTCAGCACTGATGAACGCGTCGTGATTGTCCAGTCACCACAGCCGGTGGCTCAAGTGCAAAAAAGTCTGCCGGACGACCGGCGCGAGATGGATGTTTTTGTGATCGATACGGCAGCACCGCCGCCCAGAGTTTTGCTGGCTGATATGGATTCAACCATAATTGAAAGCGAGACATTGGACGATCTGGCGGCCCATTTTGGCATTGCCGGAGAAATTGCCGCCATTACCGAACGCGCCATGCGCGGAGATCTTGATTTTGACGCGGCCCTGACCGAGCGGGTCGCGATGCTGGAGGGATTACCGGAGTCGGCTATAACAGAGCTATTACCAAGATTGGAGATTTCCCACGGGGCCGCAGAACTTCTTGCGGCTTGCAAAGCCAAGGAAATGACCTGCGTTCTGATTTCAGGTGGTTTTACTCATGTCACCGGATATGTGGCTGATAAGCTGGGGTTTGATGCCCATCACGGTAATGAATTTGTTATTACCAAACAAAAACTGACCGGAGAGGTCAAACAACCGATCCAGGATAAGAACGCTAAATTGAAAATGCTTAATACACTTGTTTCCGATCTCGATATTACTCCGGCAGAAGTTATGGCCGTCGGGGATGGGGCGAATGATATTCCGATGTTGCAGGCGGCGGGGTATGGCGTGGCCTATCATGCAAAGCCTAAGGTGATCGAGGCAACGGATCTGCATATTGTCCATACAGATTTAAGTGCGCTTATATATTTACTTTAAAAACGCAGAACGGCTTTACTGGTTTGTGGCGCCCGGGGTATTAAAGCGGCCAAGATTACCGACCAATTGCTGCAGGAATGTAAATTCTTTACCTGCTGTATCGGTTTTGCGGTTTGAAAAATCAATATCGCGCGCAACTTCAGGATCAAGTTCTTCTATTTTAGTGACCATGCCGGTCTCGTCAAAATTAACGCGAACCAGGCGGCTTTTTACCGTTTCCTGTTTGAAAACACCCATTGTTTCTGTTTGATGACCGGCATAATACCAGATTCTTTCCTGCTCGAACGGTGAAACCAGGGTCGGAGGGCCTAGAATACTGCTGACATCATACTGGGTAGAAACATTCGGCTTTATACGGGCCAGTTTGCTATCCGGCACCAGATTGCCGCGTGTGTGCACAGCAGCTGTGCAGCCGCCCAGCATAATAGCGAGAACAAAAACAGTTATCAGTCTTTTTGCCAGCAGGTTCATTGTTTATCCTTGTCACGAAAGCCTTGTATGACATAGTGTATAGCTGATTATAGTTATTTCTACAAGAAGGGAACAGCATGTCGGCTACCGCGGTAATTTATGATACAGAATTCACTACATGGGAAGGGGCCATGGATTCTGGTTGGGCAGAAGACTGGCAAGAACGTGAACTGGTTCAGATCGGCGCGATCCGTGTGGACATCGAAAGCCTTGCAATACTGGATCGTTTTGATGAGATTTTCCGTCCGGTAATAAATCCGGTACTTTCAGACTTCTTTATCGAGCTTACGGGCATTACCAATCAAGACGTGGCTGAAAAAGGTCTAGAATTTTCCGCCGGTTTTAAAAAATTCATCGATTTTGCAAAAGATGATATTATTTATGCTTATGGATTGGACGCCGAAGTTTTAAACTTGAATTGTGAATTGCATAAGCGTGAAGACTGGGTTGATTACCTTAAATCGGATTCTGTTTTGCCGTATTTTGAATCACACGGCGTTGATGCTAGAAAAATAAATTCAGGTAAGCTTGCTGACTATTTTGGTGTTGATATTGAAATCCGCGAGCATAATGCCATGGACGATGTTTATTCAATTCATGCCGCGCTGAAGCATTTAAAAGCGCAAGGCCATAAAATTCCGTTCGAAATCTAAGGGGAGGGAAACCGTATGACCGATAAGGACACTGCTACACCAGCAGGCAAACACGAATTTTCAAGGCTGGTAAATTTTTCTGATATATCTGAAAAGCAGCCCATGCAGAAAGCCATTACGGCAAAGCCGGAAGAATGTAAGGCGCTGGCGAAAAGATTAGAAATTCTGGAATTGTCAAACCTGACAGCTGATCTGACGTTAAAACGTCGCATGGCCGGACATATGGTTCAGGTCACAGGAACGTTTACGGTGGATGTTGTTCAGGAATGTATCGTAACGCTGGATCCGGTTCCCGATCATATAGAAAGTAGTTTTGAAGCATTTCTAACCGATATCAGGCCGCCAGTACCGCTGGCAGGTGAAGTGGAGGTCGTGCCGGAAAAGGATGCCCCTGAATTCGTTGAAAACGGGCTTATAGATGTAGGGGAGCTGGTCACCCAGCATGTGGCGCTGGAGCTTGACCCTTATCCCCGTGTTGAAGGTGCCTCCTATGAGCTGACGGATGAAGAATTACCGCCCGATGAGGAGAAGACACACCGGCCTTTCGAGGCGCTGGCCAAGCTGAAAAAAGATTAAACAGAGAAAAACCTTGTTTTCGGGCGAGAAAACAGGTAAAACCTCTTGAAACGGACCATCAATTCGGCTATGTATATCCCGGATTTAAACGACTTTACAAAAGAACAGGTGTTATAATGGCAGTTCCCAAGAAGAAAACATCGAAGTCAAAGCGTGACATGCGTCGTTCGCACCATGCCTTGGCCGCTCCGGCTTATGCCGAAGATAAACACACAGGCGAATTCGTACGCCCGCACCATGTCGACCTGAAAACAGGTATGTACCGTGGCAAGCAGGTTATTGAAATTAAAGACTGATTATTCGTCTTGATGTATGGGGCAGTGTGATTTATCCACTGCCTTTTTCATGTCCTATGTATATATGATACGGAGCCAAAATTTGACCGGCGATCTGACGATATCTCTGGACGCTATGGGCGGTGATGCCGCGCCGGAGATGGTCGTTGCAGGCGCGGCGCTGGCTCTGACGCAGCGAAAAAATGTGCGATTCCTGTTTTGCGGAGATGAGGCGAAGATCCGTCCGTTGGTGGATGCACATCCCAAATTGGCCGAACGCTGTGAAATCATTCACACCCCTGATGTCATTCCCAATGAAATGAAGGCGGCCGTTGCTTTGCGACAGGGTCGTAATTCCAGCATGCGTCTTGCAATTAACGCCGTTGCGGACGGTCGGGCAGATGCTGTAATCTCTGCCGGTAATACCGGAGCATTGATGGCGACAGCAAAGTTTGTTTTAAAAACACTGCCGGGCATTACCCGCCCCGCGATTGCTTCCGTTTTCCCGACCATAAAAAAAGGTAAGGGCACGGTCGTTCTTGATCTCGGCGCTAATCTGGAAACAACAGCCCGTAGCCTTGTTGAATTTTCGATTCTGGGCTCGGTCTATGCCCGTGACATTGTTGGTATTGAAAACCCGAAAGTGGGCTTGTTGAATGTAGGGTCGGAAGAAATGAAGGGGCCGGAATCGATCCGTGCTGCTGCCCGGATCCTAACAGAACATCTGGTTAATGCGGAATATACAGGCTTTGCTGAAGGTACGGATTTAAATAGCGGTGTTCTGGATGTGATTGTAACGGATGGTTTTACCGGTAATGTTGCGCTGAAAGCATCAGAAGGGACAGCAAAACTGATTGCCCAAATGATGCGCGAATCAATTAAATCGACACCACTGTCTTATTTGGGCTATCCATTTATGATGCTGGCGATGAAGAAGTTAAAGGCTCGTATCGATCCGCGCCTTTATAACGGCGGCATGTTCATGGGGTTGCAAGGGTTATGCGTAAAAAGCCACGGCGGCACAGATGAAGTCGGTTTTGCCAATGCGATCAAGGTCGCCTGCGATCTTGCTGCAAATAATTTTAATGAAAGCGTTGCTGCGGCGCTGACCAAAATTGATATCGAACAGATTACAAAGACACGGGAAGAGGTGGCTTGATGTTTCGCTCTCACCTTATCTCTGCCGGTCACTATCTACCAGAAAAATGCTTTACAAATATGGACTTGGAAAAGTTTGTCGATACATCGGATGAATGGATTCAAAAGCGTACCGGTATTGCCCAGCGATATATCGCGGGTGATCATGAAAAGACTTCGGACCTTGCGGTTGCGGCTGCGAATATGGCGCTTGAAAAGGCCGGTCTTGAAGGGCGTGATATTGATGCTGTCATCGTTGCGACGACAACGCCGGATCAGACTTTTCCGGCAACCGCGGTCACTGTTCAGGATAAAATAGGTATGGGTGACCACGGATTCGCCTTTGATATTCAGGCGGTATGCTCGGGTTTTGTTTATGCCTTGTCTGTGGCCGATAATTTTATCAAGACGGGGCAGGTTAAAAGAGTTCTGGTCATCGGTGCCGAAAAATTTACCAACCTGCTTGATTGGAATGACCGGACAACCTGCGTGTTGTTTGGTGATGGTGCGGGGGCGGTGATTCTCGAATCATCCGAAGATGATAACCGTGGTATTTTATCAACCCACCTTCATTCTGAAGGGGCGCATCGTGACTTGCTTTACGTTGATGGTGGGCCGGGTGATACCAAAACGACCGGCCATGTCAGGATGAATGGCAAGGAAGTCTTTCGTCATGCCGTTGCCCGGATGAGTGAGGTCGTGATAGAGGCGCTTGATCAGAATAGCCTGACAGCCGCTGATATTGACTGGCTGGTGCCGCATCAGGCCAATAAACGGATAATCGAGAGCACAGCGAAAAAGCTCGCCCTGTCGCCGGACAAAGTGATTCTCACTGTGGGCGATCACGGAAATACCTCTGCGGCGTCTATCCCGCTTGCCTTCTCTGTCGGGGTGAATGATGGCCGAATCAAGCCGGGAAACCTTGTGCTGATGGAAGCAATGGGCGGCGGATTAACCTGGGGCGCAGCCTTGCTGAGGCTCTAATCCGTCAATAATTCTTCAAAATATATTTATATTTTTTTCATTGAAACTTCTGAAGTTGCCTGTCGTATATTTCGGGTGTGATGCATTGTAATCGCAGGTATTTTAACGCTAATGCAGGATTCTTTGCAGCGTGAAAAGCCGTAGTCTTAAGGTAAAACTTTAAGAAAAAATTAACTTTCACAGCTTAAAACACTCCTTTCCTGCGCTCTTAAATATTGACGCGAACGCATTGAAACGATAACCTAAAAAACATCAAACAAAGAGGTGAATGATGAATAATACGATTACCCGCTCAGACCTTGGGAAAGCTGTCTATCAGGCTGTTGGATTGTCGCAAAGCGAATCAACACAACTGGTTGAGCAGGTTCTTGATGAAATCTCTAACGAGTTGGTCTCAGGTGAAATCGTAAAAATCTCCTCCTTTGGAACATTGGCTGTTCGTAAAAAATCTGAACGTATCGGACGCAATCCTAAAACCGGTGAAGAAGTGCCGATTACCCCGCGGCGGGTTCTGACCTTTCGCCCAAGCAATGTGCTGAAAGACCAGATTGATCAAGGCGTTAAATCAAGAGCCTAAGACACTTGATGATGCCCGGTTTCAGGATTTTTTAACCTGATGAGTGTTACAATTTTTTTAAATAAGGAATAGAAAATCAATGTATTCACATAATGTAAAATCGTCCAAAGCGACTTCATCCATCTCGAATAAATCGGCTGCGGCGTTCCGCACGATTAGCGAAGTTGCCAAAGAACTGGATGTACAACAACATGTCCTGCGTTTCTGGGAAACAAAATTCTCGCAGGTTAAACCTATGAAACGCGGTGGTGGCCGCCGGTATTACCGTCCCGAAGATGTCGAACTTCTAAAAGCTATTCACAATCTGTTATATGAACAAGGCTATACAATTAAAGGCGTTCAAAAACTGCTGTCCGGTTCAAAAAACAAGGTTCTTGAAAAATTGAACACCATGGATGCCAATGAACCGATTTTGAAATCAGATGTTAAAAAGGCCAATGGCAAAACGAATACTGCGACACAAGCCGAAAAGCAGGCAGAGGTTTTCAAGCCAGCCGTTAAGGCAGAGCATCGGGGTGAATTGCAGTCCATGCTCGAGGAGTTGAAAAACCTTCGCTCCATGCTGCATGCCTAGGCTTGAATAGAACTTGATTTTTTGGAAAGGCGTTGGTAGAAATACGAACGCCTTTTTCTTTGATTGGTATGGCGTATGTCGGAACGTAGCGCAGCCTGGTAGCGCACTTGCATGGGGCGCAAGAGGTCGGAGGTTCAAATCCTCTCGTTCCGACCATTCTTCCCGATTTATCTAAATTTTAAAATGATTAGCACCTCTGTGATTCGGTGCCTTGTCGGTCTAATAGGGATAGATTGTCTAAAAACAGCCCCTTAAAATGCGGTAATATAATACCATATTTTTAAAGCGTTGATTTTTAAAGGGCTTTTTCGTCCAGGGGCGTGCTTTTATGCTTGACGATGATATGAGATTCGCGGTACAAACGCTGCAAATGAAATGGTGCCGGAACAGGGTGTTGCGGCGGAACTGTAATAATAAGGAAAAATCGCTATGAAAACCTTTTCCATGAAACCTGCCGAGGTTGAAAAGAAATGGTATGTGGTTGACGCTGAAGGCGTTGTTCTGGGCCGTTTAGCTAGCCAGATCGCTCTTCGTCTGCGCGGCAAGCATAAGCCTGAATATACACCGCATGTTGATTGCGGCGATAACATCATTGTTATCAATGCTGATAAGATCAAATTGACCGGTAAGAAACATGACGATGATCTGTTTTACTGGCACACCGGATATCCTGGTGGGATCAAGCAGCGCAGCAAGGGTCAGATCCTTGAAGGCGCGCATCCTGAACGTGTTGTTATTAAAGCTGTAGAGCGTATGCTGCCGAAAGACAGCCCGCTGGCACGCCGTCAGATGACAAACTTCCGCGTTTTCGCCGGTACCGAACACGGCCATGAAGCGCAAAAACCAGAAGTTCTGGACATTGCTGCCTTGAACCCGAAGAATAAACGATAGACCCGAGGATTATTATGGCTGAAGATAAAGAGAAAAAATCACTGGCTGACTTGAAATCGGCTGTTACTGAAAAAGAAACTGGTCCTGCGGAAACCAAAGCTGCGACTTCAAAAGAAGCTGACCAGACAGAAGACACGGTTGTTAAAATTGTTGAGCCGAAAATTGACGCACAGGGCCGTGCTTATGGTACAGGTCGCCGCAAAAGCGATTGTGTTGCCCGCGTCTGGATCAAACCGGGTTCCGGTAAGATTACGGTTAATAAAAAAGATATCGAGCATTACTTTGCTCGCCCGACACAACGGTTGATCTTGAAACAACCTTTGGAACTGGTTAATCGCGCTTCACAGTTTGACGTGATTTGTACTGTTTCTGGCGGTGGGTTATCAGGTCAGGCTGGTGCAGTTCGTTTGGGTATTGCCCGCGCACTAATCAATTACGAGCCAGAGCTGCGCCCTCAGTTGAAACATGCTGGCATGCTGACACGTGATAGCCGCGTTGTTGAACGTAAGAAATACGGTCGTGCTAAGGCTCGTCGTTCTTACCAGTGGGCTAAACGCTAAAAAAACCGAGTGTCTATGCACGAGAATCTTTGTCATTACATGCAAATATTCAACGGCCAGATACAAAGACAAATGTTTTACGAAAGGCGTCCGGTTTTCCGGGCGTCTTTTGTTTTTATCCAGAGCTGTTATAATATGCAGATCAATTTTAAGGAATCTTTATGCCGGTCTGGTCTTATAAAAATCAGCGTCCGAAAATCGGGTCTCATGTCTTTATTGCCCCGACAGCGGCCGTTATCGGCGATGTCGTCATAGGGGCGGAGAGTTCGGTCTGGTTCGGCTGTACCCTGCGCGGGGATGTGAATAACATTATTATCGGTGAACGCAGTAATATACAGGATGGTACCGTCATTCATGTTTCGTCAACGGGGCAGGGGACCTATATTGGCGATGACGTGACAGTCGGGCATCAGGCCTTGCTTCATGCCTGCACGGTTGAGGATAAATGCTTTATCGGTATGCAGGCCTGTTTGATGGATGATGTCTATGTCGAAACGGGGGCTATGATTGCGGCAGGGGCTTTGGTTACTCCTGGTAAACGAATTCCATCCGGTGAATTATGGGGTGGCCGGCCGGCGCGGAAAATGCGTGATCTGACAGCAGAAGAAACCACCAATATAAAACATTCAGCGGGCCATTATGTTAGATTAGCTGATGAATATTTTGGTGAATGTGATATAAATACGGCAGAAAATTAAATTAAATGGTATTGGATATTCAGATGAAAAAAATTACAGTTAAATCCATCTCTTTGGCCTTTCTGATTACTCTTAGCGGGGCGTTATCGGCTTGCCAGAGCATGTCGGATACAGATCCTTTTTCAAATCGGGCAGAGGCCCCTGCGTATGAGAACACGCAAAGCATGCAGGCGAAAGCCCCAAAATCGACCCCTATACATGATATGGCAGAACAATATGGTGATGCGCCTATTGGCGGCGTTAGTCCATCCCGCCTAGTCTGGAATGACTGGCACGATGAAGCCCCCGCCGCGGCCAGAATCAAAACCGCTGATAATGGCGCTTCAATACCTGAACCGATGTTCGAGCCTTCAAATCTTCAGACAGATAATAATAACCGGATCAAGTTCAATAAATCAGTCACAGTATATCCGCTAGATGGATCTTTTTCTGAATACGAACCGGTTGCGCCGGGACACTTTTGGGAGACTATGACCGTTGATTCCCGTGGTGTCACTGTTAAAAGAATGGGTAATGAGTCAGGAAATTCAAAGCTATATGCAGGTAATAATGACCAACCTGTGATTTATTTTAATCATGCATCTTCACGGCTTTCCCCTGCGGATAAAAAGAAAATCAAGGCTGTCGTTGATACTGTGAAAAGCCGTAACGATTATCTGATACGGGTAACCGGCTATGCCAGCCGTCCGGCTTCAAACGCATCAACAGAGCTTGAGCGTCAGATTGTTAATCTGAATATGGGGAGCAAGCGTGCGATTGCTGTATCATCAGTATTGTTACAGTCGAGTATTCCGGCAAGCAATATCCAGACAATTACCCGTGGCGCTGCCTTTGCCAAGGATAACGACCCCGCTGACCGCCGGACAACAATCGAAATTCTAAACCGCTAAATTAAAAAAACAGGGAGAACAGACTGGCTTTAACCGTCATGTTCTCCCTGTTTGTATTTGGAGGAAATATGTTTTAGGCGGCTTGCCGCTCGTGCTTTCCTTCGCAGAATTCTTCGATTGCTTTACGGCAGAAAGCGTCAAGGTCATCCGGCTTACGGCTGGTTGTCAGGCCTTGATCGACTTGAACCTCTTCATCCACCCAAATACCACCAGCATTCCTGATGTCTGTTTTCAGGCTAGGCCACGAGGTCACTGTCCGGCCTTTTAACACATCGGCTTCGACAAGAAGCCATGGGCCGTGACAGATTGCCGCGACCGGTTTCTTTTGTTCAAAGAAATCACGGGTGAAAGAAACCGCATCTTCATTCATCCGCAAGCTATCCGGATTCTGTACACCGCCCGGTAGGACAAGCCCGTCATAATCGGCAGCCTTAACAGTATCTACGGTTTTATCGACGCTAAATGTGTCGGCTTTTTGATCGTGGTTCATGCCTTGTATTTTGCCGCTTTTCAGTGAAACAAGTTCTACTGTTGCTCCGGCATTTTTAATTTCTTCCCAAGGTTTGGTCAGTTCGACCTGTTCCACACCATCAGTGGCGAGAAACGCTATTCTCTTTCCTTGTAGTTTATTATGCATTTTATAGTTCCTTTCTTTTGGGGTTAAACTCAGGCAGCTTTCTTTTTGTGCCATTTGCTGTCTTTATCGTCTTTTGTATATTTCTGTTTTACGGCGCTTCAGGCAACCTTATGAGCCGTTTCTTCCCGATCAGCATCGCCACGCCGCTGGCCGGAATTCTTATATTCCTGCCAAGCGCTATTATAAGATTCGCGGTAAATATCCTGTGCATGTGCGGGAAGATTGTCTTTTACCTGATCCGGTAAATCGCTGTTATTTTTATAAGGCATAATGAATCATCCTCCTGATCTTGTGAATGCTGTACTTCTACCAACGCCGTCAGTTTTATTAGGTTCCTGATGGATGTTTTGGGGTTGAAAGCCCAGCCGGATGGTATAAGTAAAAGATAATAAATGGAGTTTGCCCTATGGAATGGTCGCTAGATTTTCAAATTGTATCTTTTGTCGAGGTTAGCTTTCGTGTGGCACTGGCCTGTGTGTTTGGCTTCATTCTGGGGATGGAACGGACGGTGCATCACAAGCCATTGGGCTATAGAGTCTACATCATCGTCAGCGTTATTACCTGTCTGATGGCCATAATGGGATTGGAACTTAACGAAACATTGCGGACAACAACTGATAATATGACACTGGATCTTGGTAAGGTTATCTCGGGTATTTTAATGGGGATTGGCTTTATCGGCGCTGGTGCCTTTATGCAGCAGCGCGAAGATCATCTTGTCGGCTCTACGACCGGTTCTTGTATCTGGGCATCCGGTGGGATGGGGCTTTTGCTGGGCTTTGGTTTTTATTATATGGCCTTGATGGGTGCGGTTGTTATTCTGTTTGTATTGCTCGGCCTCAATAGAATCCTGGGTCTGTTTATGAAAGAAAATCGTATGGATAATGATTGATCAGCTGTTTCTGACCTGTTCCAGTATATAGCAGCGCAGGGCGCTTGACAGGTTTCCCGGATGCTGAGTATCAATTTTTGTAATCACGGCATTAACTGAACGCTGCTGATATTTGGCGATTTCCTTCAAGGCCATCCAGAAAGGTTCTTCCAGACTGATGCTGGTCGCATGACCCGAAATGGTCACCGAACGTTTTATAATACGGATTTCAGTATCGGGGTCCTTCGTCACCTTTATGCCTGTGGCCCGACCATGGTTTCAGGTTTGACCCATTCGTCAAACTGTTCTTCGGTTAACAGGTCAAGCTCAAGCGCTGCCGCCTTCAAAGTGGTCCCGTCCTGATAGGCCTTTTTGGCAATCTTTGCAGCATTATCATAGCCGATATGCGGGTTCAAAGAGGTCACCAGCATCAAGCTGCCAAACAGGTTATCACGGATGTTGTCTTCGTTGGCTTCTATACCGATCACACAATTATCGGTAAAGCTGCGCGCACCATCGGCCAGAAGTTTGATGGATTGAAGCAGGTTATAAATCATAACCGGCTTAAAGACATTCAGTTCAAAATGCCCATTGCTGCCCGCAACGCTGATCGTGGTCTGGTTACCCATGACTTGCGCTGCCACCATTGTCAGGGCTTCGGATTGTGTCGGATTGACCTTACCGGGCATAATGGATGATCCGGGTTCATTAGCGGGCAGGGTAATTTCCCCGATGCCACAACGTGGACCAGAACCCAGCAGCCGGATATCGTTAGCAATTTTCATCAGCGAACAGGCGATGGTATTCAGAACACCTGACATTTCAACAATTGCGTCATGGGCGGCCAGTGCTTCGAATTTGTTGGGCGCGGTGACAAAGGGCAGGCCGGTAATATCGGCAACCTTCTCAGCGAAGTGTTCGGCAAAGCCCTGTTTTGAATTAATGCCTGTACCGACGGCTGTGCCACCTTGTGCAAGCTCCATGATACGGGGCAAGGCTGCTTTTACCCGTTCTATGCCCATGGCGATTTGATGAGTGTAGCCGGAAAATTCCTGACCCAACGTAACCGGCGTCGCGTCCTGTAAATGGGTACGACCGATTTTGATAATATCCTCAAATTCCTTTGATTTGCTTTTCAGCGCATGATGGAGATGCTCCAAGGCTGGAATTAATTCATGGTATAATTGTTCTCCGGCTGCGATATGCATGGCTGCTGGAAAAGTATCATTGGAAGACTGGCCACGGTTGCAGTGATCATTGGGATGCACCGGTGTTTTGCTGCCGATTTCACCGCCGAGCATTTCAATAGCGCGGTTAGACAAAACTTCATTGGCATTCATATTGGTTTGTGTACCGGAACCCGTTTGCCAGACCACCAATGGAAAATGGTCAAACAAAGCGCCATCAATAACTTCCTCCGCAGCGCTCACAATGGCGGAAGCAATTTTACCGTCAAGCTCACCCATATTCATATTGGTCAAGGCGGCAGCCTTTTTTTGAATGCCGAGCGCACGGATCAAAGCCGGCGGCATTTTTTCACCACCGATTTTAAAGTTCTGTAGGCTTCGCTGTGTCTGCGCGCCCCAGTATTTATCGGCAGGGACTTCAACCGGGCCAAGGGAATCTGTTTCGGTGCGTGTATCACTCATGTCTTGCGGTCTCCTATGACGCTTCTTTTATTTCCAGTTGGATATCCAGCTTCAGGCCTTCCTGATCGGTCTCGTTTCCGGCAACATCATAACCGATGTTTTCAGCCAGTGTCGCAGAGGCAATCAGGGGTTCCAGAACCTTGATATCCGATTTCAAATCATCATTGGCAATATCAAGGGTTAGCGTTTTAATGCGCTGGTTTTGCGAAACCTTTGCCTGCGTGCGGAGTGCCCGGACAGTATGCAGAATATTTAAAACCAGTTTTAACTGGGCTTCGGCCTTTTCATCAATGGCCGATTCATTAAATTCCGGCCAGCTTGAAACATGCAAGGACACATCATCTTCATAGGATTTGAACACCCGCTGATACAGCCCTTCGGTGACAAAAGGCAGGAAGGGCGCAAACAGGCTAAGTACTCTACGTAACGCTTCATACAGGGTCGCTTGGGAAGACGCGATCACTGATGGATCATGCTTTTCAGGTTCCCAGAAGCGCTGTTTGACGATTTCTATATAGTTATCGCACAGAGTCTGCCAAAAGAATTTTTCCAAAGCTTCGCGGGCTGTGGCGTAATCATACTGCTCGAACGCATCTGACATCTTTTTGGTCAACCGGTTAAGCTGTGACAGCAGCCAGCGGTCTTCCGCCGTACGATCAGCAAGGGCAGGGCGCGCGGTTGTCGGATCATAGCCTTCCAATTGCATGGTGACAAAACGGGCAACATTCCATAGTTTTACAACGATTTTACGTCCGGCTTTGACATCTTTTTCCTGAAAACGCAGATCCTGACCAAGGCGACTGCCTGCCGCCCAGTGGCGAAGAGCATCCGCGCCGAATTTTTGCATTACAGAATAAGGGTCATAGCGGTTATAACCATCTTTATCGGTGAATTTCTCCATATCGCGTTTTGAAATCTTCTTACCCTGCTCATTCAGACCCCAGCCTGAAATCATCGCGGTTTTCCATGGCAGACTATCTTGATGATAATGCGCTTTAATTAATGTATAGAACAACCACGTACGGATAATCTCAAAGCCCTGAACGCGCAAGGACATTGGAAAAATCTTGTCCATAGAGCCTTCTTGCCCTGAAACACCGGCCCAATTGGCATTGATTTGCGGTGACATGGACGACGTCATCCAGGTGTCAAAAACATCGCTTTCGCCAACGATCGTCATGCCTTTGTATTTTTCCTGTGCCCATTTTGGCGGCTCGGTTTCCAGCGGATCAACAGGAAGGTCGCTTTCTTCCGGTAAAATCACTTCACCGGTTTCTTCGACATACCAGATCGGGAAAGGGACACCATAAAAGCGCTGACGCGAGATATTCCAGTCATATTTCAGTCCTTCGACCCAATGCTGTAAACGGACTTTCATATGTTCGGGGAACCATTCCAGTTCGTTCATGCGTTTAAGGAATTCTTTTTCATGGCCCAGAACCTTGATAAACCATTGCGGTTCCATGACGAATTCAACCGGCGTGCCGGAACGCTCACCAACGGATACTTTCTGATCAATGTTCTTTTCACCGACAATCAGCTCAAGCGCTTTTAGGTCTTTAACGATATGGCTGCGGGCTTCTGCCGATTGTGTACCTTCGTACTTACCGGCCAGCGCCGTCATTTTACCGTGGCGGTCAATCGCAATCCGGGTATCAAGCTTGTCATTCTTCCATTTTTTGACATCTTCGCCGTCACCAAAGGTACAGACCATCATCAGACCCGTACCAAATTCAATATCGACATCTTCGGAGGTACGGATTTCAACCTCATGTTCAAACATCGGCACGACCGCTTTTTTGCCTTCAAGATGCTTGTAACGGTCATCTGCGGGATTGAAATAAAGCGCAACACAGCCCGGTAGCAATTCAGGGCGGGTGGTCGAAATAACCAGCGGCGTACCATCAGCAGCGCTGAACTGGACATCAAACAGCTTGCTTTTACGGTCAAGGGTTTCAAGGTCAGCCTGCGCCAGAGCGCTGTCAAGCTGCGTATCCCATAAAACCGGTTCGTCCGAACGGTAAACAAGGTCTTTGTTATAAAGATCGATAAAAGACATCTGCGCTGTTTTGCGGCAGCGTTCATTAATGGTCGAGTATTTCAGGTTCCAGTCAACAGACAGGCCAAGGGCGCGCCATAATTCTTCATAAACAGCGCCGCCTTTTTCAGTTTCCTCGATACAAAGCTTACGGAAATCTTCGCGGCTGATTTTCTTTTTATTGACGTTATGGGTTTTTTCAACAAAACGCTCTGTCGGCAGGCCGTTATCATCAAACCCCATCGGATAGAAAATATTATAGCCTTTCATCCGTTTGTAGCGGACAAGAAATTCGGCCTGTGAATAAGACATGGCATGGCCAACATGCAGATGCGCGGCCGAAACATAAGGCGGCGGCGTATCAATTGAAAAGACTTCCTTTTCCGGATCATGTTTGTAATCGTGAATTTTTGCTTCGTCCCATAGGGCGCGGCATTGCTTTTCAATCGCTTCGTGATCGTACTGGCCTTCTTCAATCGGTGTGATGGTCATCCGTCTCTGTCCATTGTTTCATAATGATTTACGGGTTACTATACACAGCTAATTTACCGCTTTCAAAGCATTTTTAAGAGGATCTGCATGATAGAAATCAAATCGCCTGATGCCTATGATATATATGCCGACAAAAAAGCAATTTTTCTGGCCGGTAGTATTGAAATGGGCATGGCTGTCGATTGGCAGGCCGAGGTCAGTGAAAAGTTAGCGGATCAGGATATCCTCCTCCTTAATCCCAGACGGGAAGACTGGGATAACAGTTGGGAGCAGTCTATAAATCATCCGCAGTTTCGCGAACAGGTGGAGTGGGAGCTTAAAGCCCTTGAGCGGGCTGATCATATCCTGATGTATTTTGCACCGGAAACCAAGTCACCGATTACCTTGCTTGAATTTGGCCTTTATGCCAGATCCGCGCCGGATAAAATGATTGTCTGCTGTCCGGCAGGGTTCTGGCGTAGGGGCAATATTGATATTGTTTGTAATATGTATGGCGTTGAACAGGTCGAAACGCTGGAAGCCTTGATCATGGCTGCATAGGCAAATCCCCGTATGCAGGGGGCACATCCGGGGATCAGCTGTAATCTGGTGCCCGCACGCCGGGGGGAGGCATGCGGGCGTACAAAGTTAGGCAGCTTTGTTTTTTCTCTTATTACCGCCGCCTAAAATTGCCTCTTTAGAACCGGATGTCTTACCGGTTTCAATATTGATTTTTCGTGATTTCAGTTTTTCTGGCATTTTGCCCCCTTTAACCAGTAATAAGCTATCTTTGATGATGGGTTCCAACTGCCCATTAACGGCAACCACCATGGCCATGCTTTAGCACTGACATGACCCGTTCAGGCGTTACCATTTCTAATAATATAGATAGATTGATATTAAATAAGGTCAAGATTAGCCGGATTGGAACACAACAAGAAAAACCGCTTGTCCGTCGACAAGCGGTTTTATAAATCTTATAACTACGGCAGAAATCAGATGCCGAAATCGCCGAAACGGTTTTTAAAGTCAGCAACTTTACCGCGGTCTTTCAGTTGTGCCGGACCACCTGTCCAGGCCGGGTGATTCAAAGAATCAACTTCCAGCTTCATGACGTCGCCTTCTTTGCCCCATGTGCTACGGGTTTCGTATTCCGAACCATCGGTCATAACAACTTTGATCGTGTGGTATTGTGGATGAATGTTAGCTTTCATCGGTGTTCTCCTAAATGTCTATTCGCGCGTTTGTACCCTTTTTACCGGCGGGTTTCAAGCACAAACTTACTAAAAGAGCGCTATTTTTTACAAAACAGAAAATATCCTATCATATCTATTTGACTTAAGGGGCAAAAAGATCATTCTAGGGGGCATGAAAACACAAAGTTCCGATCGTTTTGAAAGTTTGTCCCATCTATTGGGTTTCTTGTGGCCTTTTATCCGCCATTACCGGTTACAGGTTCTGGGCGCTATGGCAGCGCTATTTCTGGCTGCGGGGGCGGTTTTAACGATTGGCTGGGGGCTCCGCCATCTGGTTGATCAGGGATTGCAAAGCGGTAGTCCCGGTGTTCTTAATCAGGCTTTATTAATGATGATTGGCATTGTCTCGGCCTTGGCACTGGCCAGTGCAGCGCGGTATTTTATGGTGTCCTGGCTGGGGGAGCGGGTAATCGCGGATCTGCGTAAAAAACTTTATGCGCATATCGTCGCCCTCGATCCACCGTTTTTTGACCGTTATAAGACCGGTAATGTATTGTCGCGGATGACCGCTGATACAACAATTGTCCAGCAGGTCGTTAGCCAGTCCCTGTCCATTGCTCTTCGGAACAGTTTGATGACGGTCGGCAGTTTGATTATGCTTTGTTATACCAGTCCGAAACTGACCGCCTATGTCATAGGTTTGCTGCCGCTGGTGATTTTACCATTGGTGTTGGTCGGACGCCGTGTCCGTGTCCGTTCCCGCCAGGCGCAGGAGCATGTCGGCGTTTTTGGTGATTATATCGATGAAACGCTGCATGGTGTGCAGGAAATTCAGGCCTATGGACAGGAAGACACAACTGCGCAGCATTTTGCCGGTCTGACCGAAGATGTGTTTCAGGCCAGTTGCCGGTATATTCGTCTGCGTGCCGTGATTACCGCGATAGCCATTTTTGTTATTTTTGCCGGTATTTCCACGGTTCTCTGGCTTGGCGGGCATGACATGCTGGATGGGGAAATGACGGCAGGGACGTTATCCGCCTTTATATTTTATGCGGTTGTATTAGCAAGCTCGGTTGGGGCGCTCAGCGAGGTTTACGGCGCTTTGAACCATGCCGCCGGTGCCGCCGACCGCTTGACCGAGATTCTAAAAGCCGCGCCCGATATTATTACCGCAGAACCAGTGCAAAGCCTGCCAGATAAGCTGGAGGGCAGCGTCACATTCCAAAATGTCCAGTTTGCCTATCCGGCGCATCCGGACCGCACTGTTTTGCATGATGTGGATTTTACGGTGCCTTCGGGAAAGGCCATTGCCATTATAGGGGCCAGTGGCGCTGGTAAATCAACTTTGTTTCAGCTGGCGCAGCGGTTTTATGATCCGGCCAAAGGACAGGTACTGATTGATGGTATGGATTTAAAACATATTCCGCCTGCCGAGATTCGCAGCCATATCGCCGTTGTCCCGCAAGAACCGGTAATTTTTTCATCTTCTGTCTTTGACAATATCCGCTTTGGCAAACCCGGGGCGTCACGGGCAGAAGTCAAAGTCGCTGCCGTTGCTGCCAATGCAGATGGTTTCATTCAAAGCCTGCCAGATGGCTATGATACTTTGTTAGGGGAGCGGGGCAGCCGGTTATCAACGGGACAAAAGCAGCGCATTGCCATTGCCCGCGCGGTCTTGCGTGATCCTGAAATCCTGTTGCTGGATGAGGCCACCTCGGCCCTTGATTCTGAAAGCGAAAATAAAGTGCAGGAGGCTTTGGCCCGGTTGATGAAAAACCGGACCACCCTTATTATCGCCCACCGGCTATCGACCATTCAGGACACGGATGAGATCATCGTTCTTGATCAGGGCCGCGTTGTTGAACAAGGCACCCATTATGATCTTAATCGCAAAAAAGGCCTTTATTACCGCTATGTACAAATGCAGATCGCGGCTTAACGCATCATTGTTTGAAATAGATTTAAGGTAAAGGGTTTAGCCCCGACTGGCATCAATGAAGGCTTCGATGATCTGGCGGTGACCGGGTTGGCCTTTGTCATCTTTTATAAAGAATTCAGGGTGCCATTGGACGCCAAGGGCAAAGGGATAAGCCGGTAATTCTATGGCCTGAATGATCTGATCGGAAGATACGGCGCAGATTTTGATCTCATCGGGAACGATGACGATAGCCTCTCTATGCGCGGAATTGACTTTCATGTGATCTGTGCCAAGGATGCGGTAAAGCAATGTATCGGGGGTTATATCAATATCGAAAGCAAACTGATCCGCAGGGCAGCCGTTTTTATGATTGATATCGGTGTCGTAAAATTCATGCAAATCGCTAGTCATCTTGGCATCAAAGGCGGCCGCCATGACCTGCATCCCGCCACAAATGCCTAAAACCGGTTTTCCGGCGTCAAGTGCGGCACAGATCAGTTTCACTTCATAGGCCGCTCTCGGGGAATCATCGTACGTCGTTTGTTCCCCTTCTAGATACCATGATGACGGAGACGCATAATTCCCGCCAGGACAGAGCAACCCATCAATTTTCTGAATGTAATCGGGCATCTGTTCATCATTGTATGGCAGGCCGATGGGAAGCCCCCCGCAGGCGGAGATGGCATCAAAGTAAAGCTGTCTTAGGGCATAATGCGGACGGCTTGAAAATGTGCCGTTTTCCTGCCAGTCAAGTAAAACGCCGATAACAGGTTGATTGCTCATGGTTAAAATCTCTCCAGAAGGTTATCGAAATACTCATCGCTTAGAGGGTCCTTTTCGAACCCGTCGGATTTTTCAAGAATACGGTCACGGATTTCACGGATACGCCGGCGCTTTTCTTCTTCGGGAATATCAACATCGTCAGTCGCTGTATGGCGGCCTTGCCCCGGACGACGGCCCAGCGGGTCAGTATCACCGCCTGGGCGACGTCCCATTGACGGCAGGCCAAGAGAAATGACACCGCTAATACCTGATGCCATTTGCTGCATAGCTTGTTCCTTGCCGGATTTCAGTTCACGCAAAGCCCGTTCCTGTTCGGGGATAGAGGCAGCAGGGGCATTGTTAACCAGTGCATCACGCGCATTCTTCATGGCCTGATCTGCGCGGTCTATAAAAGCAGCGCGTTTGCCGGTGGCGTCTTCCAGTTTGGTATGAATATCACGCAGATCTTCGCGAATGATTTGTTGGGTATCGGCAAACTCACCCGTTTCAACCGGTTCAGCAGGCGTTTTGGATGGCGGCACTTCGGCGCGGTTTGTATCTGACGGGGCAGGCGGCATGTAGCTGCGTTCACCATTAAAGATACTGTTGTTATCAGGGGGTACGGTTTCCCCGTAATCCAATGTTTCCTGAGGTGCCTCCGGTGTAATGGTGCGGGTTTGGTCAAGCAGTTCTTCCTGATCGCGTATGACGTCTTTTAATTTGGCCAATGCTTCGACCGCTTTACGCATTTCTTCGGTCATTGGCTTTATTTTGGTGTTTTTCATCTGTTCGACCATGCGCTCCATTTCACGCAAGGCGTCAGCGACTTCGCCGCGCGATCCATTTTGCAGGGCATCCATCAATTCTTCCATGAAATTTCCCGTATCCATCTGGTTCTCGACCTGATCTTTCAGTTCTTCAGGCAGGCTCATATCGCTGCCGTTTTCCTGCATCTGGGCGGCAAGTTCGCTCATCAGGCTTTGGAAATATTCAGCCATTGCCTGTTCCAGCCGTTTTTGCAGGGCGGAAAACTCCCCTTCGGAAAGGTTGGGGTTTTCAAGGGCTTGCGCCATTTCGTTTAGAACGTTTTGTAGGTCTTCGGCGGCAACGCGGGTCGAACCGCCCTCGATCCGTAAAGCCAACTGCCAAAGTAAGTCCCGAAGGCCGGAAACTGATTTGCCATCGACATGCTCGATATATTGTAAACGGTACATCGCGCTCGAAAGTCCCAGAAAGACAGTGGTGTCATGTTTAAAGCTTTCGGGATGTATCAGAATTTTATTTATCATGTTGGCAAACAGGTGATAGCTGTCGGCATCTGCTGACCATAAAAGCTCTTGGCGTAAGCTTGCCAGTTTGCGGGCGACGGGATGTGTGAATTCAAGACTTGGCAGTATAAAGCTGACAGGATCTGTTTTGGTCGTTTGACCTTTGCTATCAGTGGCAACCACTGAAACTTCGACCGGTAATCCAGCCAGAGCATGATCGGTCAGATCAAGCCGTGCTGTCTGGTCAATAAATTTATTACCACCCAGCCGGTTTGTTTTTGTCCAGGGGGCGGGATTGCCAAGACGTCGGGCAATCATTCGATCGGGGCTGATCTGGATTTCGACGGTGTCCAATCCATAGTCATCACGGGCGGCATACCGGACAGAGATACGGTTATCCTCGGTCAATTCAGGCCCATCAGCAATCGAGACAATCGGTGCCATATCCTGATCCACCTTGATCGAAAGCTTCAGGCGGGTGCGCGGACCCGATTTAATTTTAAGCGTTTGATCATTTTCGGCAATTGGATATTCAACCGTATAACCGCTGCTATTGCCTGCGACAAAAGCTACCTTTGTGCTTGTGGTGATCAGCATCGGCGTAAACCAGGCGCGGCTAAGGCGGGCGGTTAGGATGGAGCCTTCGGGTACGGTAACCGTTTTATTACCCGACTGATCGAAGTAAAGCGGCGCCAGACCGGTATGTTCAGGCGGTGTAATCCAGATTTCATTGATCTCGGCACGTGCGGTCATAAAGCCGGGTGGCTCTGGAATAAAAGCCCGCGCCAGCTGTGTGCTATGATCGCTGCCTTGATAGAACCAGCCAAGAATAAACAGCAGGAAGGTTATATAACGCAGTTGATAACGGTCTTTCTGTCCCAGTTTTGGTGCGGGCAGAGCCGGATGAAGCTTTCCTTTAAGCTGGCGGGCATAAATCTGACCGCTTTCCCACAAGGTCTGTTGTTCAGCAGTTAGTTGATTGGTCGGGTGATCTTTTAAAACGGTATAGGGATTAACCGGCAGCTGGTTTGCCTGATACAAACGCTTTTCAATTTCGATCCTGACGGGCAGGATGAGTTGCTTGATGCCATGCCACGCCCCCGCTAGAAAAGCCAGCAATGTTAAAAGCTGAAAAGCCGTAGCTGACAGAACATCATGCAGTCCGAAAAAAGCAAGCGCGATTAATGCCAGCATCAAGCACAGCAGAACCCAGAACGCCCGCAGCAGGTGATCGATAAACACCGATACGGCGCTAAGGCCAAAGACAATTTTATGTTTCAGGTCTTTCATGCGTGCTCGTTTAAAACTTTGACAGCCATTCGGGTATGGTTTCACCGGCGATCAGCGCGCTATAATCCTTGCGTGGGCTGATCACATCAATATGGGGCTGGCTGGCCATAATTTCCAATGGATAAGGGCGGGTATTGTAATTTGATGCCATGCTCATACCATAAGCACCACTGACCATAATGGCAACGATGTCTCCGGCCTGCGGCAGAGGACCTTTAAGATCGCGGCCAAAAACATCGGATGATTCACAGATCGGCCCGACGATATCGTAAACACCATCGACCTTGTTTGCCGCCGGATCACGAAGGCAGGGCAGGATCGGGTGTTTTGATCCATAAAGCGCCGGACGCATCATTTCGCTCATTCCGGTATCAAGAATAACAAAATTCCGGCCTGACGGGCTGGTTTTGACATACTGAACACGGGCAAGCAATACACCGGCATCGCCTGTAATTGCGCGGCCCGGTTCAAAGATAAGCCTGGCATCAAAACGGCCAACGGTTTCTTTGACTGTTCGGGCATAGGCCACCGGATCAAGAGGCTGTTCATCGGTGTAGGTGATCCCTATTCCGCCACCAAGATCTATATTTTTCAAGTAGATGCCGTGATTGTTTAAGGTGTCGATAAAGCTGGCGATTTTGTTATATGCCTCGACGAAAGGAGTCTGTGTCGTAATCTGCGATCCGATATGGACACTGACGCCTGTCATATCAATGCCGGGCAGACTGGCTGCATATTTATAACCATCAAGGCCATGGTCATAATCAATGCCGAATTTGTCATCTTTACGGCCGGTTGAAATTTTATCGTGATCGCCGCCGATGACATCAGGATTGATCCGAAGACCGAGTGAAGCCGTTTTATTTAGTCTTTGGGCTATCTCGTTGATCCGCTCTACCTCAGGCAGGGATTCAGCGTTTATCTGTAGTATATTGCTTTTAATAGCAAATTCTATTTCATGATCTGTTTTGCCGACGCCGGAAAAGACAATATTTTCTGGCTTTATGCCTGCTTCCAGACAGCGAAAAAGCTCACCACCCGAAACGATATCGGCGCCGCAGCCTTGACGGGCCAGCAGGCTTAAAACCGCAGTATGGCTGTTGGCCTTGACCGCATAGCAAATGGTTTTTTGGTGATCGGGCAATTCCTGTGCTAACGCAGCGTTAAGGCTATTGTAGTTTTCAACAATACGCTCGGCACTATAGATATAGGTGGGGGTGCCATGGATTGCTGCGATCTCGGCCAGATCATGTTTATTCACGCAAAGGCGGTTATTGATATATTCAAAAGCCTTCATGGTGCGGGATCTTTTGTAGGTTCAGGATAGGTGCGGGGATAGTTTGGCTCCCCGGGCGAGGCCGGATAGTCCAATTGTCCTGGACGGATGCCGCAGCCTGTAACGCTTGCGCAAAAGGCAAAGATCAGGCAAAGTCGGAAGGCAGCAAATATTGAGGTTCGCATATGAATTCCTTTCGCGTTCAAATTATAGTCTTTGGCCTTCTTGTTGTATTCGGCAGCTCTTATCTCATCCTAAAGGGAATGTGGCCGCTGGACAAGGCAGGTCAGACAACAACCGGTATGAATCTTCCAGAAAATACCGAAATATCGACGGATGAACCGCCGGAGCGTTCGCGCGATATGTTCCACCACTATGAAAGACCTGCGCCAATGCCGCAGATTTCATTTTTCGCCGCTGAAAACCAGCCGGTTGACTTTAGCCGCTGGCGCGGCCAGAAACTGGTCGTCAATATATGGGCGACCTGGTGCGCACCTTGTGTCGACGAATTGCCCTATCTTGATGTTTTAAAGGAAAAATCGGCGGCTCTTGGAATGGATGTTATCGCGGTGTCTATTGACCGGCAGAAAGATCAGGCGCAAATTGCAAAATTTTTAGACAAGCTTGGCGTTAAAAATCTTACGCCTTATCATGACGTGGCTGGCGAATTCATGCGTAAGCTGGATATCGGCCAGTTTCCATTGACTTTGATCCTTAATGAGCAGGGAGAAATTATTGCCCAGCATCAGGGGCCTTTGAAATGGGATGAACCACGAGTCATTAAGGCATTATCAAATTTATAAAAACAGTTTATACTTGATAAAGACATTGTTTTTAAAGGCTGTTTAAATGTTTATGGTCTGCTGGCATTATTGTGTGCCGTTTTTGAATTTTCTGTATTTTGCCATAGGGCCCATCATGATTCTATGGGGCGCTTTTGTCATGAAGCGCGGTATCAATCTGTATAAAAGGCCGTTACGTGACCGGGCCTTGATTTTATGGGCTTTGGCGATTGTAAAGATGTGCCTCTTTGATATTCGTGGCCTCAGTATGGACCTTTTCTGCGATCCTATACGGGGATGCGGCACAAATAAATTCTGGGCGATCAATATTATGGCATTGTTATGCCTTGGTGGCGGTGTGTATGTCTGGCTATATCTGTTTCAAAAATTTCACCCCGAGCCTAAGAAATATATAGCAAGACCGACAAACAAAATATCATTGATAAGATGGACGCGAATGAGTGTATTAACCGTTAGTCTCTTTGTTATCTGGGTTTCGGGGCCGTGGGTGACCAGCCTGATCATGGGCAGTATTCCAAAACTATTTTTGACTTTTTCCTGGCCGTATATGTCGGTACTGGCGCTGGTCAGTCTGTTAATGGCTTTTTGGAAGCTCGAGGATTTTCAATGGCTCTATAGCTCGACCAAAAGCCGCGCCTCGGAGAAAAAGAAGGTCTGGATTCCTAAAGATACGTTGTGGACGCTTGTCTTTATCTACGGGTTTACGGTTATGCTGGCTTTTGCCTCATCACGTATGATTGACGAGGCTGCTGGTCGTTTATAAACGGATCAGCCGCTTTAATATATACACGCAGGTCTAAAATAAAACCTTCGGGGGTTGCAGCGAGGGATATGGCGTGCCATCTTAATTTATACAGTAACAGCACAGGCTGGTCATAATGAATGGGACAGAGCATATAAAATCAAAGGTCGAAAAGGGTGTAGGACAGATTATCCTTAACCGTCCGGAGGCGCTGAACGCCTTGACCCTTGATATGATTGTCGAGATGGATAAATGCCTTGAAGCTTTTGCCGAGGATAAATCGGTACGCATTGTTCTGGTTACATCGAACTCGGACAAAGCGTTTTGTGCGGGCGGCGATATTAAAACCGTTGCACGTGCAGCGAAAGACCTGCAGCAAGGCACCGGCGATGGCGAGCTTTGTAATAAGCTGTTTCGCGCCGAATACCAGTTGAATGCGAAAATCAAGCATTTGCAAAAGCCTTATATTTCTTTCATTGATGGAATTTGTATGGGCGGCGGCATGGGGATTTCCGTGCATGGTAGTCACCGGATCGTGACCGAGCGCGCCCGTTTTGCAATGCCGGAAGTCAATATCGGCTTTTTCCCTGATGTTGGTAGCGGCTTTGCGCTTAACCGCCTTCCAAGTGATCTTGGGACCTGGCTTGCGATGACCGGAAGCTCGCTATCCGGTGGTGATATGCTAAAATGCAAGCTGGCGACCCACTTCATAGATGTCGATGGCATTGAACCACTGTTGGATAACCTGAAAACAGCAGATTGGGAACGGGCAGACGGGACCAGTATCTTGAATGCTATTCTGGCCAATTACTGTGAAGAAAATATTGATGTTCATAGTGACCTTGAACCCATGTTTCCGGATATCGGCCGTTTATTCAAGGGGGATACTGTGGGCGATATATTCAGTAATCTTGAAGCGGATAACAGTGAATGGGCGCAAGAAACACTGAAACAGTTACATAAAGCCTGTCCAATTAGCGTTGTTGTTGCGCTTGCCCATATACGGGCAAGTCAGGATAAAAGTTTTGATGATGTTATGGCCGCCGAATATAAGCTAAGTCATTTCTTTATGAAGCATCCTGATTTTTACGAAGGGGTCAGGGCGGCTTTGATTGATAAAGACCATTCGCCGCAATGGTCATCTGATTACAAGGATCTGGAGAGTTTCACCTATCAGAAGATTCTCGATAGTTATCAGGACTGTGATCTTGCCTTGTAATGCAAAGGAAATGCCTTGATTTGTGGGGATTAATCTTTACCTTAATTAAACTAAAGTCTATGATAGCAATGTATATATTCCAACGAGGGCTGAAAAACCGTGTTAACTCCATACCATGAAACAATTACATTGATCGAACGTCTGCACCGTCAATTTCTGGAAGTGCTGAAAGTTGAACTTGAGCGCGGTGGCCTGCATGATATCAATAACGTTCAAAGCCTGATTTTGTACAATATTGGCGAAGATGAAATGACGGTTGGCGAGCTGACCGCACGGGGCTATTACCTTGGTTCTAACGTTTCTTATAATGTTAAGAAAATGGTTGAGAATGAATATCTGGTTCAGGAGCGTTCTATCCATGATAAGCGTTCGGTTCGGGTTCGTTTATCGGAAAAGGGTAAAAATCTTTATAAATCACTGTCCAGTCTTTATGAGCAGCATATTGCCAATCTTGATGATACCCCTGTAAATACAGAATGCCTGCAGGAATTAAATAAAGGCCTGAAGGATCTTGAGCGATTTTGGGAAAGACAAATGGGGGTTGGCACACTGACCACCCAGACTGTTAACAGCTGAGATATTATAAATTATAAAAAGCCCGCTTTCTATAGCGGGCTTTTTTATTGCTTATCCAAAGGCCTGTAATCCTGTTTGCGCCCGGCCTAGTATCAGGGCGTGTATATCATGGGTGCCTTCATAGGTGTTTACAGCTTCCAGATTCATTGCGTGGCGGATGACGTGATATTCATCGGCAATGCCATTGCCTCCATGCATGTCACGGGAAACACGTGCAATATCAAGGGCTTTGCCGCAGTTGTTGCGTTTTAACATTGAAATAGCTTCCGGCGCGCAGGTACCGTTGTCTTTCATGCGGCCCAGTTGCAAGGCGCTTTGCAGGCCAAGGGTAATTTCGGTTTGCATATCGGCCAGTTTTTTCTGGATCAACTGGGTCGCGGCCAGAGGCTTGCCAAACATTTTGCGCTCCATCGTATAATCCCGCGCGGCGTGCCAGCAGAATTCAGCTGCGCCCATACTGCCCCAGGCAATGCCATAGCGGGCGTTGTTAAGGCAGCTGAACGGACCTTTAAGCCCGCGAACTTCCGGAAAGGCATTTTCTTCGGGGACAAAAACATCCTCCATAACAATTTCGCCGGTAATCGAGGCACGCAGGGACATTTTGCCTTCGATTTTCGGCGCTGACAGGCCTTTCATACCTTTTTCAAGGACAAAGCCACGGATGGCGTTGTCTTCATCGACAGCTTTGGCCCAGACAACGAATACATCGGCAATCGGTGAGTTGGTGATCCATGTTTTGGCGCCTGATAATTGATAGCCGCCGTCAACTTTCTTGGCTCTGCTTGTCATTGATCCGGGGTCTGAACCGGCATCAGGCTCGGTCAGGCCAAAACAGCCAATCAGCTCGCCAGTGGCAAGGCCGGGCAGGAATTTGTCTTTTAGCGCCTCGGTACCGAAAGCGTAAATCGGGTACATAACCAAAGATGATTGAACGGAACAGGCTGACCGGTAACCGGAATCGACACGCTCGACCTCGCGGGCGATCAGGCCATAGGACACATAATTAACACCGGCGCAGCCATAGCCTTCCAATGTCGGGCCCAATAGGCCAAGGGCACCCATTTCAGTCATGATTGCCGGATCAAATTTTTCGTGGCGGTTGGCTTGAATGATCCGCGGCATCAGTTGCTCTTGACAATAGGCTCGCGCGGCATCACGGATCATCCGTTCCTCCTCGGTCAATTGGCTATCAAGAAGAAGCGGGTCCTGCCAGTCGAATTCAGCTTTTGCCATTTTTCTATTCCTTGCTTTTTGTACGTTATCTTTATAGTTTAAGTATAGAACGGGTTCCAGAGAAGGGCAAAGAGAATGTCAGCCAGTGATCCAATGGCCGGACGCGAAGTCATTATTGAATTCCATCCGATTGGCCAGTATGTCAAAGTATCGGCGATGGATACGCGAACTTTGACTGAAATTTCAATTCAAGGCCCCGCCAATGCCGGAGAAGCCATGTTGAAACGAAACGCTTTGAAACGGCTGGAATACGTGCTCCGTAAAAAAGGTCATATTGTTTGAAAAATTTACCCTTGCTGAACAAGGCTGGCTACTATATTTAGTATATAGTGAGTTTTAAAACCTGTTCAGGACAAAATATAGTATGGATTCAGACGATAATATAATTGCCCTTGCCGCCGATCATGCCGGATATGATCTTAAACAAAAGGTTCTAAACTGGCTGGAAGATAACGGCTATGGTGTGATTGACCTTGGGACGCATAATGAAAACTCCGTTGATTACCCCGATTACGGCAAGAAAATGGGCCAGTGTCTTACCAGCGGTGAGGCGGCGCGCGGTATAGTCATATGCGGTAGCGGTATTGGTATATCAATAGCAGCCAACCGTTTTCCAGCTGTTCGTTGTGTCCAGTGCCATGATGTAACCACCGCGCGATTATCGCGGGAGCATAATGATGCCAATGTTCTGGCCCTTGGCGCCCGTTTATTGGGTGAAGAAGTTATTTTCGACTGTATTGTAACCTTTCTAAAAACCGGTTTTGATGGTGGAGAACGCCATGCACGCCGGGTTAATAAACTAAAGAATTAAGGAAAGCGATATCATGACACAAGCGCAACGCAAATCCGGAGAGACTTTTATGGGGAATACTTTTTTCAATGCACGGCTTGCTGATACAGACCCGGATGTTATGGCGGGCATTAACAAAGAACTGGAACGCCAGCAGAACCAGATTGAACTGATTGCTTCGGAAAATATTGTTTCCCGCGCGGTTATGGAGGCGCAAGGTAGTGTGCTGACCAATAAATATGCAGAAGGCTATCCCGGTAAACGCTATTACGGTGGCTGTGAATATGTTGATGTGACCGAAACGCTGGCGATAGAACGGGCAAAACAGCTTTTTGACTGTGGTTTTGCCAATGTTCAGCCGCATTCGGGGGCGCAGGCCAATCAGGCGGTTTTTCAGGCTTTGTTACAGCCGGGCGATACTTTTATGGGCATGGCGCTTGATCAGGGTGGTCACCTGACCCATGGCTCGGCTGCAAACCAGTCTGGAAAATGGTTTAATGCCATCCATTACGGCGTTCGGGAAGAGGACGGCCTGATTGATTATAATCAGCTTGAAAAGCTTGCCAAAGAACATAAACCGAAGTTGATTATTGCGGGGGCTTCAGCCTATCCACGGGCAATCGATTTTGAAAGGTTCCGGGCGATCTGTGACGAAATTGGCGCCTATCTGATGGTTGATATGGCCCATTATGCAGGTTTGGTAGCAGCCGGTTTATACCCGTCGCCCATTCCACATGCGCATGTGGTGACGACAACCACCCATAAGACCCTACGCGGGCCACGGGGCGGCATGGTGCTGACAAATGATGAAGCCATTGCCAAAAAAATTAATTCTGCGGTTTTCCCGGGATTACAAGGCGGCCCGCTTGAGCATGTTATTGCGGCCAAAGCGGTAGCCTTTGCCGAAGCGCTGCGTCCTGATTTCAAAACCTATGCCGAACAGGTTATTAATAACGCCAAGACACTGGCCAAAACATTGAAAGACGGCGGTCTGGATATCGTCACCGGTGGTACGGACAGCCATATTGTGCTGGTTGATCTCCGTCCTGTTAACCTGACTGGTAAAGCCGGTGAAAAAAGCCTTGATCGCGCACGGCTGACCTCGAATAAAAATACCGTGCCGTTTGATCCGGAATCGCCGTTTGTGACATCCGGTATCCGTCTTGGATCTCCCGCGGCCACGACCCGTGGTTTTAAAGAAGAAGAATTCGAACAAACCGGTGCCTTTATTCTCGAAGTCCTGAACGGGCTTGCCAAAAATGGCGAAGAGACAAATGCCGATATCGAACGCAATGTCGCAGAGCGGGTAAAAGCGCTATGTAATAAATTCCCCATTTATTCTTACTTGTCAGATGTTTGATTTGACAGTGGAGGTTCTAAAATGAAATGCCCGTTTTGTAGCAGTGATGATACACAAGTAAAAGATTCGAGAGGCGCCGAAGAAGGCGCAGCCATACGTCGCCGCCGGGTCTGTCATGCCTGTGAAGGACGGTTTACGACCTTTGAGCGTGTTCAGCTTCGTGAACTGACTGTTGTCAAGGGGGATGGACGACGTGAAGCCTTTGACCGCGACAAGCTGTCACGCAGTTTCCGGCTATGTCTGCAAAAACGGCCTGTAGATCTTGAAAATGTTGAACGGGTGGTCACCTCGATTGTACGGAGGCTTGAAAGTGCAGGGGATGCCGAAGTCAGTTCGAATAAAATCGGAGCCATGGCGATGGAAGCTTTGGCCAATATTGATCCTGTTGGTTATGTGCGTTATGCCTCCGTCTATAAAAACTTTCGCGAGGTTGGCGATTTCAACGAATTTCTGGGTGATTTAAAGAAAACCTATGATAAAGCGGAAAGCGTATAAACCTAATAGGGTATTTACGGATATTGCATCTATGATATGCATATCATAGACTAGTTTTAAGTTTATAACCCTGAATTTTAAGGTTCCCGGAATGTCTGACGGACAAAATATAATAGATAAGGCCCCGGATGCCGCTGCGGCTATTGAAGGTGCTATCAATGGCGATAAGGCGAAGGAACCCAAAAACATAATTGAAATTGATGAGAACCTGCAGGAGCAGGCGGCCAGCCTGCTGCATAATACCGACTGGGCTTTTGATCCCTATGTTTTCGGACAGCTTGGCGTTATTTTGATTGTTCTTGGCCTTGCTTTGTTTGGCAGTCGTTATTTACGCAGCCGTTTGAACGACTTAATAGATACGCTTGATTTCAAGACAACGCGTAAAATCAGTATAAAAGTTATTCGTCGTTTGCCCCGTCTGGTTTTACCGGCGGTCTCTGCTGTGGGGCTTTATATTGCGGCGGCACTGAGCGAAGTTAATAATATGCCGTCTGAACTGTTGGTCATCGGGGCAAGTTTAAGCCTGACGGTGCTGGTTGTTATATTTGCGGTGTCTTTCATCCAGTCACAGGTTCTGTCACGCTGGATATCAAAACTTGCTGTATTGATTGCGGCGTTGCATCTGCTGGGCTGGTGGGATGAAACCCTGTCCGGTCTGGAAAGTATCCGCTTTGGTTTTGGCCAGAACCAGATCAGCTTCCTTGCGGTCATGAAAGGGCTGATGTTCTTTGCGATTTTCTTGTGGATCGCCCGCATGCTATCGTCCGTGTTTGAAAAGCAGATCAAAGCTGCCGATGAATTGACGCCTTCGCTTAAGGTGTTGTTTAGTAAGCTGCTTAAAATATCGCTGGTCTTTATAGCTATCCTGTTCGGCTTGAATGCAATTGGTTTTGATATGACCACTTTTGCCCTTTTCGGGGGTGCGATTGGTGTCGGTCTTGGTTTTGGTCTGCAGAAAGTCGTCTCTAACTTTATTTCGGGCATTATCCTGTTACTTGACCGGTCGATCAAACCCGGTGATGTTATCGCTCTTGAAGGGCCAACGGGGGAGCAGACATTTGGCTGGGTGAATACACTGGGCGCGCGTTATGTGTCTATTATTCGCCGTGACGGTAAAGAACATCTGATTCCAAACGAAACCCTGATTACCGAACGGGTTGAAAACTGGTCTTTCAGTAATAATGATGTTCGTATCCATATTCCGATCGGCGTTTCTTATAATACCGATGTTCGCAAAGCGCGGGAGCTATGTATGGAAGTGGTCGCCGAAGAACCGCGTATAAAAGAATTTCCAAAGCCGATTTGTCATGTCACGGAATTTGGTGACAGCTCGGTTAATCTGGAAATCCGCGGGTGGATTAATGACCCTGTCAACGGGATTGGAAATGTCAAAAGCGCGGTTCTGATGGGGGTCTGGGATAAGTTTCATGAGCATGGTATCGAAATTCCATACCCGCAGCGTGATCTGCATATCCGTTCAATTGATAAATCAATTCTTGAGGCCCTGAAATCGGAAATCATTGCAGAGCTGAAAGGTGAAGACAAAACTGTGGCGAAACCAAAGAAGAAGCCGGCAGCAAAGAAAGAAACCGATCAGGAATAACAGGCTTATAAGCTGACAATAATCTTGTAAACAATGGCGATGAACAGCGCCAGAATCACCAAAGTCTGAAAAATGACATAGACCAGCAGCATATGAAACCGCCGGTCACGGCGCTGCTGTTCCGCCTCTGATACGGGCGGCACTGGTGGCGGTGGCTGATCATAGAGATCATCATCTTCGGGCAAAGTTTTCATTCGGCTAACATACCTCGTTTTTTTTGTTCTGGGAAGTCCGGTTTATGCTATACTCCGCCATCATGGAAGAATTTACAGTTACCATAGCCGAAGAAATGAACGGTGCCCGTCTGGATAAGGCGCTGGCCAATGCTCTGCCGGATTTATCCCGTGTGCGGCTTCAGAACTTGATTGCCGACGGTCAGGTCATCACCAGCAGCAAGGCTCGTCTGTCAGCCTCTGGCAAGGTGCAAGCCGGCCAAACATATACGATAACGGTACCAGAAGCGATTGAAGCCGATCCAGAACCGCAGGACATTCCGCTGGATATCATTTACGAAGATAGCGATCTTTTGGTTATTAACAAAGCCCCCGGTATGGTCGTGCATCCGGCAGCAGGTAATTACGACGGTACGCTTGTTAATGCGCTGCTGTTTTACTGTGGTGATGACCTGTCGGGTATCGGCGGGGTTAAGCGGCCTGGTATTGTCCATAGGCTTGATAAAGAAACTTCGGGATTAATGGTCGTTGCCAAACATGACAAAGCCCATCAGGTGCTGAGCCACCAGTTAAGCGACCGGAGTTTGACACGTGTATATCATGCGTTTGTCTGGGGTATACCAACCCCGCCGCAAGGCGTTATAGAAACACAGATAGGGCGTCATCCGCGGGATCGAAAACGTATGGCTGTTTTACCGGCCGGTGGCCGTGATGCTATTACCGAATATAAGCTGCGCAGCCAGTATGGCACCCTTGTCAGCTGTGTGGAATGCCGGCTTAAAACCGGACGGACGCACCAGATCCGCGTTCATATGGCACATATAAAACATTGGCTCTTGGGTGATCCTGCCTATGGCCGACCTTCAGCAGGTAAGCATTTGCGTGGCCGGATTGGTTTGGATAAGGAACTTGCGCATTATTTGCGTAATTTCCCCCGTCAGGCGTTGCATGCTGCTGAAATCGGTTTTATTCATCCCACCAGTGGTGATCTTATGAATTTTACCGCACCTTTTCCTGCGGATATGGCCGAACTTGAAACGCAGCTAAAAAAGATGAATTTTGATACTGGAAGATAAACACCAAGTTGACTAAGCTTATTAGAGTATAAAGAATCTACGAAACTACAGCAAAGGCTCGGACAATGTCAGATCCCAATTTCCCAGACCCAAAAGACTACGACAAAAAGCAGGACGAGAATTTTAACCAGACCGCTGAAGGTAAAGAAGCGCCAGTGCCCGAAGCCGGTTTTCCAAGCCAGCCTGTCGAAGAACAACAGGCGGCGGATAAAGATGAAAGCTCTGAGGTCTTGGAAAAGATACTTTTGAACGAGGTCGATCCGGGGATGCGGCAGGTTAAGGTCGCCCTGGGATGGGACGGACCGGAAAAAACAGAATCTTATGATCTTGATCTGGATGCCTGTGTCTTTTTGTTAAATCGTAATAACAGGGTACGCGAAGACAAGGATTTCATTTTTTATAATAACCTGTCCTCTGATGATGGCTTTATTTTACACAGCGGCGATAACGTTGATGGTCTTGGTGCCGGTGACAATGAAATTATTGATATTCAGCTGGATCAGGTTTCTTTTGATATTGAAAAGTTTGTCTTCACCATTTCAATTCACAATGCTGACGAACGCATGCAAACCTTTAAAGACATAAACTCCGGTTTTATTCGGGTCGTAAACCGCGATACAGATGAAGAAATAGCCCGTTTCCAACTTTCCGAAGAAACGTCAAATACAACGGCTTTCAAATTTGCCGAAATCATCCGTAATGATGCCGGTGGCTGGGCGTTTAACCTGTTATTAGAACCGCATCCAGACGGGCTTTTTGGTATTGCCCGTGATTTCGGCGTCAATGTGGCGGAACCGTAAAAGCGGTTTTTTTATACGGCTTTTAACCGCTATATTTGTCTTTGATGACCTGATAAACAGCGCGCATACCAATTGCATCACCGCCAACAGGCCGTCCCGGACGGCTTGATTTGCGCCATGCCCAGGTATCTATATGCGCCCAATTAATATCTTCATCGACAAATTTCTTTAAAAACAATGCTGCTGTGATCGCCCCGCCCTGACCACCGGCACCAGTATGGCAGATATCAGCAACCGAGCTTTTCATCATGCTGTAATATTCATCCCATAACGGCAGACGCCATAACGGATCCTGCATCTGGTCTCCGGCTTTGGTGAACAGATCAGCAAGGGCGTCATTATCGGTAAAGACAGGCGGCACATCTGGCCCCAAAGCCACCCGCGCAGCTCCGGTCAAGGTTGCAAAATCAATGAGCAAATCGGGTTTTTCGTTGCAGGCTTCTGCAAGGGCATCGGCCAGTACAAGACGCCCTTCGGCATCGGTGTTTTCGATTTCAACACTGATTCCCTTGCGGCTTTGCAAAACATCTCCGGGACGAAAGGCATTACCACTGATCGCATTTTCAACGGCAGGTACAAGAACCCGCAGACGAACCGGCAGGTTATTTTCCATGATCATGCGGGCAAGACCCAGAACATGCGCAGCGCCACCCATATCTTTCTTCATAAGTCCCATGGACGAACCGGGCTTTATATTCAGCCCGCCAGAGTCAAAGATCACGCCTTTGCCAACCAGTGTGACTTTTGGGGCTTTTTCATCACCCCAACGCATGTCAAGCAAGCGTGGTGGCCGGTCGGCCGCACGGCCAACCGCATGTATCATCGGATAATTCTGTTTTAACAGATCATCGCCGATAATAATGCTGGATTCTCCACCAAATTCACGGGCCAGATCTTCACCGGCCTTGGCCAGTTCTTCGGGGCCCAGATCATTGGCAGGGGTGTTCACAAGATCGCGCACCAATGTTGTCGATTTAACAGCGCTTTCCGCCACTTTTATATCGGTCTTTGCAGGAACAACCAGTTTTTTCGGTTCTTCGGCTTTGTCTTCTAAATAGCGGTCAAATTTATATTGGCCGAGCGCCCAGCCAATAGCGGCCTGGGTTGCCTCCTGCGCATCCATCGTGTCATCATCGATGTAATAGGTGCCTTGTGGCAGGTTTTTGGCAAGACCGGCAAAGCGATAGAGCTTGTCTTCGGGGGTGACGCCAATCAAGACCCTGTCCGTCTGGCCATCTGTATTTGGAATCAGGGCAAAGCTTTGTGGTTCGGCTTCAAAACCTTGTGACGTTACGTAAGATTTTATAAAACTATCCTGCGTAGCCAGCCATTTTTGCAAGGATTCAGCTGTAACCGGTGTTACGGGGATGGCATTCTCGGCAGATTCTACAAAAAATTTGAACATTCAAAGCTCCTGATTATGATATGGTGTTTAAGGTAGAGAACAGAGGGGCATAATTCAATGGAAAACACGGTTATCTATTTGCTCGGCCTTGCCGGCACAGGTAAATATACAATCGCCAAAGAAATATGCCGGCAGCAAGGTTTTCATCTTGTCGACAACCATCTGATCAATAATCCGGTTTTCAGCCTGATTGAGCTGGATCGAAAGCTGCCAGAAAGGGTCTGGCAGAATACGGGCAAGATCTGGGACGTCGTTATTGATACCATGCTTCATCTCTCGCCCCCTGATTATAGCTTTGTACTGACCAATGAGCTATGTGAGGATGATAAAAACGATAAAGCGTGGTTTCAAAGAGTTGTAGCTTTTATAGCAGAGCGCAAGAGCCATTTCGTTCCCGTACGGCTGTCTATATCGGAAACGGCGTTGTTGCAAAGATGCGATACGCCCGAAAGACGGGCGCGGATGAAGGACACCAACCGTGATCGGGCACGACTTAGATTGCAAGAAAAACAGGTATTATTGGTCGAACATGACAATGTTTTGAATCTGGATGTTTCGGATATCCCGCCCGAAGAGGCCGCACGCCAGATCATATCCCATGCACAGCAGGCTAAAAAACAGACTCTTATTGGAAAAAAGACTTGACGGGACGGGCTATTTTCCCATATCTTCCAAACTCGATGGAAAGATTCTAGATTTAGCTCGGTTTACGGGCATTGTATTTGAGTATTGGAAAGGATTTTAATCATGGCAAGAAAATGCGTTATCACAGGTAAGGGCGTCATGAGCGGTAACAACGTATCGCATGCGAAAAACAGAACACGTCGTCGTTTTCTGCCGAACCTTCAGGATGTATCTTTTTACAGCGAAGTATTAAAGCGCAAGATCTCTATGCGTGTAACCGCTTCGGCTGTACGCACTGTTGAACATAAAGGCGGTATTGATGCCTTTTTGATGAATAGTTCTGCAGCCAAGCTTGATCCATCACTGCGTAAACTACGCCGTGAAGTTGAGCAAGCCAAAACGGTTGCTGCATAATAAGATTGCCTTTTATTGGTTACAGCGCGCCCGTCAAAATTTAGGCGGGCGTTTGCTTTTCAAGTGCATAAAAATATAAGACAGGGCAGATGACCAGCTATCCTCATTTTGGTTTTGAAATTACCCATCGCGCACCGACATCACGGGCGCGTATTGGTCGTCTTAAAACGCCGCATGGCACAATTGACACACCCAATTTCATTTTTTGCGGGACCAAGGCAACTGTAAAATCGGTTTTGACCAAAGATGTCAAGGAAGCCGGCACTGATATCATTCTCGCCAATACCTATCACCTGATGCTGCAGCCTGGCGCTGATATTGTCGAACGTATGGGCGGGTTGCACAAATTTATGAACTGGGACGGCCCGATGCTGACCGACAGCGGGGGGTATCAGATATTCTCGCTGGGCTATGGATCGGTATCCGAAGAAGTCAAAGGCCGTAGTAAACGTTTTGATGGTAAGGCACTGTTGAATATTTCCGAAGAGGGCGCAGCTTTCCGGTCTTATATAGATGGCCAGAAAGTCTATCTGACCCCTGAAAAAGTCATGGAAATCCAACGTAAGCTTGGCCCTGATCTGGTCGTCCAGCTTGATGAATGCACCCCTTTCCATGCCGAGCGCGATTATACAGCCCGCGCCATGGCCATGAGCCGCCGTTGGGGCGAACGTTGCCTGACAGAATTTATGTCTCATAATGATGGCAAACAGGCTGTCTATGGCACTGTTTCTGGCGGGGTTTACGAAGATTTGCGTATTGAAAGCGCCCAAAGTAATGCCGAGCGGGATTATTTCGCCGTGGCGATTGCCGACTGCCTTGGTGAAACCAAAGAACATATGTACGAGGTCGTTGCCTTTACCATGCCGCATGTTCATCCCGACCGGCCTGTTCATCTGTTAGGTATTGGCGGTATCGGTGATATTTTAACGCAGGTCCGGCAGGGCATTGATACTTTTGACTGTGTGACCCCGACACGTATTGCCAGACATGGATGGGCGCTGAAAAAAGGCGCTGAAAAAGAACGCATTAATCTTAGAAACGCCATGTATCGCGAAAATGCCGATCCGATTGATGATGATTGTGAGTGCCATACCTGCCAGAATTACAGCACCGCCTATCTGCACCACATGTTCAAGGCTAAGGAATTTTTGGGCATGCAGCTTGTGACCATTCATAACATCCACACCATGAACCGATTGATGCGTGAAGTCCGCGCGGCGATTTTAAATGACACGCTTGATACGCTTCATAAGGAATGGTGCCCGGATGCCAAATGCGGGTGAGGGGGCACAGCTTACCTCGACCCTATGTCAAAAGCTTGACCTTTAGCGTTAAAACATATATAACATGCGCATTATGATGAATTCTCTTGGTATAAATAAAGCACCTGAAGATACCCGCGTCGTTGTTGCGATGTCGGGCGGCGTTGATTCTTCGGTAACGGCAGCTTTACTGCATGAAGAAGGCTATGAAGTTGTCGGTATTACCCTGCAGCTTTATGATCATGGCGCTGCGATTGAAAAAAAAGGCGCCTGCTGTGCCGGACAGGATATTTATGATGCCAAACGTATCGCTGAAAAGCTGGGCTTCGAGCATTATGTGCTGAATTACGAGAGCAATTTTCGTGAAAGCGTCATCGAAGATTTCGCCGATAGCTATCTGCGCGGCGAAACACCGATTCCCTGTGTACGCTGTAATCAGACTGTTAAATTTAAGGACCTGTTGCAAACGGCCCGTGATCTGGGTGCGGATTGCATGGCGACGGGTCATTATATCCGCCGTGTGGTCACTCCAACCGGGGTAGAACTGCACCGTGCCACGGATGTCGGCAAGGATCAGAGCTATTTTCTATTTGCGACCACGCAGGAACAGCTTGAATTCCTGCGCTTTCCGCTGGGCGATGTTGCCAGCAAGGATGACGTCACCCGTCATCATGCCGAACGGTTGGAACTGTGCGTTGCCGGAAAACCGGACAGTCAGGATATCTGCTTTGTGCCCAATGGGTCGTATGCCACGGTTGTTGAAAAACTGCGCCCCGGTGCATCGGCGCCAGGCCCGATTGTCCATCTTGACGGGCGTATGGTGGGTGAACATAAAGGCATTATTCATTACACCATCGGTCAGCGGCGTGGCCTTGGCGTTGGTGGCGGCGTTACAGATAACAATGAACCGCTATATGTTGTCGGGATGAATGCTGACAGTAATGAACTACTGGTTGGCCCGTATGAGGCACTGGCGCGCGATATCATCCATATCACCGAAGCCAACTGGCTGGTTAAGGACATTCCTGCCAGCGGCCTTGAAATCGATATTAAAGTCCGTTCAAATCAGTCGCCTGCACCCGCACGTTTGATGAAAACTCCAGACGGCGCATTCTATGCCCGGTTAAATGACCCGCAATTCGGCATTTCCGCAGGGCAGGCCTGTGTTTGTTATACCGGTGATCGTGTGATTGGTGGCGGCTGGATTACCGGTGCGGAAAATACCAAGCTTGCTGCCTGATTTCTTTTCGTTTCAATATGCTATGGCCATGGCATGCTGAAAATCTAAAAAATATAGCTGTTTTCAGTTTTACGGGAATTTCAGGGTTGCGAATCCCGCCTTTGGCATATATAAGTCAGTATTCGAATATCCCTTGTGGCGGGGTAGCTCAGCTGGTTAGAGCAGTGGAATCATAATCCATGTGTCGGGGGTTCGAGTCCCTCCCTCGCTACCATTTCCCTTGGAAACCCTTACAGTTATTAGAATTAAGTCACGCGGTGAGCATGGTGCGACCTGAAGGTGTGACCTTTATGCTGAATCCGACCTGTCTGATCCAAGTCCCTTGCAAACATTTGTTGATATCGATGATAGCCTTTTAAACGCTAGGCCCGCTTTTTAAGTTGAGAGCTGTTACGATTTTTTTTGGGAGGCTCTGTCCCACATCTATAGAGTGAGCATAGGGTTTTTTGTCTTCCGAGGTTGTGGCGGGATGTTTCTTTTCCATTTGGTTTTTAAAATGTCCTGCCAGGCTTTCTAGCCTTTTATTAGCTGTGATGGCTTTGAAACTAGCTTGACGCGGCGCTTTTCCTTTGAAATCCATTTCTATGCGCGAATGTGGCATGGACCCTTCTGGCGTATCGGCCGGATAAATTGTCGCTCTGACAAAGGCAGCGTTTTTCCAGACGTCTTCCGTAACGTCATCGATATTCTCGGCTATCATTTTAGTGTTCAATTCATTAAAAGTTTGTATGTTTTCTTGTAAAAAATCATTATCAATCAAGGCATAACGTGGAATATTATCCATGACTGTAATTTTAACTTTACTCCCGACATCAAAAGATGTTTCAAAGGCGCTCCTAGCCTCTTTAACATATTCATTGAATTGTTTTTGTGATACGGCACAAAATAAATTATTGATATGGTGAGTCATAGATACTCCTTATAGGGCGGATAGTTAACATAATACTACAAATAAGGGTGAGGTGTCAATTTTTTAAACGGGTTACGGTGTAATTTGATCGAGTGGGGCCATTATATCGGCAAAGCGTTTGACAGGACAGGGCATATAATCGCTTTCAGGCCTTATAAATTCTTTGTTTTTTATAGATGATTACATAGGTTTTTATCGCCAAATAATTGTATTAAAAAAAGATGTCATATTTATGCCTAAATAGTATGATATCTTAAGTGAAGTGGTCCCGTTTGCTTGAACAGGTAGGCAGCGTTGTTAAGGTGTATCGTAGTTCATTTATGCTGCCCGTTTCTTGATGACAGGATCTGGGGTTAACCCCAGATCCTGTGTCAAAGTTCT
>Ga0306901_1000014_pt1 | contig 128880 bp, 214 predicted proteins | sample AntRauMFilla3767_FD_190431 | JGI IMG/M metagenome (GOLD analysis project Ga0306901, IMG submission 190431) | Saline lake microbial communities from Rauer Islands, Antarctica - Metagenome Filla 3 #767 (v2) (version 2) | ecosystem: Environmental > Aquatic > Non-marine Saline and Alkaline >... | reverse complement strand
GTAACTGTTGTCGCTGGCGTCGCTGTGACTGTCGGTGTCACGGTCACTGTCGGTGTCACTGTAGCAGTAACCGTTGGTGTAACTGTTGCTGTTGCTGTAGCTGTTGGCGTCACAGTAGCAGTAACCGGTGGTGTCACAGTAGGTGTCACAGTAGGTGTAATTGTCGTCGTTGGTGTAACTGTTGTCGCTGGCGTCGCTGTGACTGTCGGTGTCACGGTCACTGTCGGTGTCACTGTAGCAGTAACCGTTGGTGTAACTGTTGCTGTTGCTGTAGCTGTTGGCGTCACAGTAGCAGTAACCGTTGGTGTCACAGTAGGTGTCACAGTAGCAGTAACCGTTGGTGTCACAGTAGCATTAGCAGTAACCGTTGGTGTCAACGTTGGTGTCACTGTTACGGTAGATGTTGGTGTAACAGTTGGCGTAACACCAGCCGAAAGTGTTGGTGTTGGCGTAACAGCCGGTGTCCCTGTAACACTCGGGGTGATGGTAGTCGTTGGTGTCTGAGTAAGAGTTGGTGTGATCGTAGGTGTGATCGTAGGTGTTGGCGATGGAACAAAACTGTCTAAATTGTAAACAAATAGATAGGCAACACCCGTAATTGGTTCTGAGAACGAAATTTCTACAACGTTAGGGCTTGTAACATCAATACTATTGGCTTCAATTTCTTTACCATTCTGGAATACCTGTACCACAAGACTTTTGGTATTTCTGTCATGCGCAATAGACCACACTGCCGAGGCGGTGTCTACTATAACTTCATATGCTCTGAAGTCATCTCCAATCTCAGTATCGCGCACGGCATACTTGCCGGTAGTGAGGTCGATGTAAACCGGGACAATCCTACTCATTAAAATACCCTTAAATGATTATGAGTATTTATGTTCGTGGGGGTTATAAATACTTGTTAGAACATGAGATTAAATTACATGAGACGACCACGACTATTCGATCTACTGAAAAATAAGAGATTTGAGCTATCAGATGATGAGTTCGAGTCCAATGCTGAACCAAACCCATTCACCGCACGCCGAAATGGAATGGATACCGTTGTTCGGCAGCGTGGGCCTTCACAGGGTCTGGATAAAACGGCCCGTACAAAAACTGGCTCTAACTCTGGTGTCAGTGGTAGCACTTTTGATAAAATCGTTCGTGATGTAGAAGACCTTGATCCATACACGCATGATATTCCACGCGGCTCTCACAGTGATGGTGATACTTTCTTAGACCCTCGCCAATTTGATGACGATGATGACGATCTATATTTGTCAACAAACGATAGAAGCTACAGAAAACGTGAATTTAATCAAGAAGATGACATCGACGACATTGATGGTGATGCTGATTGGGAATTTATGCGTAGCCTTGGCGAAGACGACGATGATATGTTTGATGATGAAGATGACGATGAGATGTCTGATCTGGATGATGGTGAAGAAATTGATCCCGATTCAGGAGCAGGGTCAAGTCGATATGATGGTGTTGTACGAGCCGTGAAGGGTGCATATTTGGTTTCTAAAAAACAACAGCCCGACGACACATACACTGAAGTATGGGTATATAATACAGGTAAGGACTACAAGAGCGAAGCAGAGATTCGCAAGTCTATTCTGGCAGGCACTGATATTGATCCTACTAAGAATTTTTCCGAAGATGGTGATCAAGAAGCGGTAATAGATAGCATCGGAAATGTTCAGTACATTACAGTAACAGGTTTACCTGACTGACTTGATTTCATCATAATACTCTGCTATAATCCTCAATTACATTTAGCGGAGTAATATATGTCAGAAAATGAATTAGAAGAATCCAAGCAGGGTTCCGTTCCAGAAGAAGACCTAGTACAATTCAAACGAGCCTATAGGCTTACTCTAAACTCCATGGCAATCCTTGTCAAGGAGGCAAATGGTCATCAGAACAAGCTCAATACGGCAACAACTACACCAAAGCGTAATTTGTATAAAAATAAATTTGACAAGACCAAAGTCAAATTTCAAGATGAACTAAAGCGTCTGGTGCAATTAGAACATATCCTTAAGACCAACGGAGTGGATGTTAAGGAAGTTGAAAAAGAACCCGTAGCGTCAGCTGAAGATCAAATTAAAGACTTTGATACAGGAGATACTGAATGATTATAGGTATTTCTGGATCACAAGGTCAAGGTAAGTCCACGCTGATTAAAGCCGCAACTGAAAATAATAGACGTTTCAGTGCTCATGATGTTCAAACTTCACGGAATTTGTTAAAGCGTTGGGATATAACCTTGGGTGAAGTAAATGCTTACATGCCCCTTAAAATCAAATTCCAAGATCAATTGATTGAAGATCATATTCGCACACTAAGATTAATCAATCAAAGTAGCGGCATTCATTTAGTGGAGCGAACATTTGCCGATATCTTTACTTATGCCGTTCTTAGTGTCGGCCCATTCAATGAATATTCTGAATGGTTAAGTGATTATTACAACCAATGCAAAGAAGCTCAATTGGAATACTTTGATCGAGTGATTTACCTTAATGGAAGGGTTTACACTCCTGAGAGTGACGGAGTGCGTTCTACCAATCCACACTTTGCTAATTTGGCAGACATGTGCATTTACCGGTACAGTAAAGAATTTTCTGCTCGGGTGGTAACTATCAGCAACCCACATTTAACTGCCCGTGTGAATGTACTCAATGAAAGTTTAAGAGAACTAGGAGATGGTTTATGGCATCAGGGATAAAAATAGATAAGGTTATTGCCATCGATTGTGAAACAAGTGGCATTAATTTTGAGGCCAACCGCAGCCAGTGTAATGAAAGTGTTGCGAAGAACTATCAGGCAGTTTCATGGGGGTTGGTAATCGCAGACGCTGATACATTCGAGATAATTGACGAAATGTATATCGAAGTAAAGTGGAATGGTTACTCCAAGTGGGATGCAAAAGCGCAGGCTGTCCATGGGTTGACCAAAGAATATTTGGAAGAAAATGGAGTTGAGGAAGAAGAAGCTGTTGTCTTGATCCTAGAGTTCATCATTAAGCACATAGACGTTAAGAAGCCGTTGTACTTCCTTGGACATAATATCATGTCGTTCGACGTTCCTTTCTTTAAGGATTTGCTCCATAGGTATGGACTTAAGAACATCAAGATTGGGCACCGTTACTTTGATACATTTGCCCTTTCGATGGGAACAGTTAAAGAATACGATTCAAATACCTTGTTTGAGCGATTAGGATACAAGGCTCGTGATGCACACAACGCGCTAGATGATGCTAAATATGCATTAGGCGTATATAGAAAGGTAAACAAAGCATGGAACCAGATGTTAAACGGGAAATAGATTCCCTCAAGAAAGAAGTCACGCAGCTTAGGAAAGACCTAAAGGCTACTACTTCCCTTGTCAATAAAATATCTACTAAACTAGCCCACGTTACTAAGCGCCTGTCATTCACACGAACTCAGCTGTCAAATGCTAAGCATAATATTGAAAGTTTGAAAACATTGCTCAGGAGTAGTAGATTATGATTGCATTTCTTGCTAAATTGTTTGGTGGGAGCAGTATGGCTGCTGGTATAGCGCTAGCAGTGGTACTAGGTATTGGTGGTTACATAGGCATTCTCAAGTTTGAAATATGGGGGCTTGAGAATGACGTTGCTAGACTTGAAAATGAGAAGGCCGCATTAAAGGTTGATGTTGCATTTGAGCAAGGTGAAGTCAAGGCATGCAAGGCTACCGTTGAGCAAACCAATATGCGAATCGAAGACCTTCGGGAAGATCGTGATAATCGAGAACGAATGTTTGATTTGCTTCAGGATAATGTGGACCTGATTCGAGAATCCACTAGCGGACGAATTGCTGATCTTGACAAACTTCCAACTCCAAAAAATTGTGAAGATGCAATGCAATTGCTCCGTGATGGCTTAGGAGAAAGAAAATGATACGTATAATTATATTGGTAATGTTTTTGATGGTGACTGGATGTTCGTTTGGGCCGGGTAAAGTCCGTACTGAAACACTCTATCAAGAAGTAAAGGTACCAGTTTCTAACGTACCAATGCCCCCAAATACTGATTGCCCGCCGCTTCGTACTGTAACCGTAGACGATATTTCAGCCATGAGTGACGGGGAAGTTGCAAAAGCTTATCGCATTGCTATTGAGCAGTCAACTGACTGTTCTGACCTAAGACAGATGGTTATTGATAAATATAGAGAAATGGCAGCAGAAGATCGACGTAAGGTCGATGATCTTGAAAGGCAAGCTATGGCTGCACCGGCAAGTTCCGCAGGGCCTACAGCCGACAACGCTAACAAGATTGTGATTAATGCTCCTACTATAGTTGAACTGGATGGTGCCGAAATTCGCCTCCAAGAAAAAAGAGAAGAAGAGTTTGGTAATTTTGAAGCCGAATTCGAAAGTCTTAAAAGAAAGGATTATGATATAGAATGAACTTTCTAAGTGAATACCACGGTGACGAAGAATACGTGGTACTAAAAGAAATCAAAGATGATTGGGGCGACAAGTATGTATTCTTGCTAGATGAAGCAACGAAAACTGTCTCGTTTGCTGCTAAAGGTAATAGCCCTGTTCGCCACTTTAAAGATTTTCTAAAGCGCAACCCGTTCTTTACAGGTATAGCGGTATCAGCTGGCCTATCCGCACTTGACAGTTACAAATCAACAAAGCGTACCACTACACGATTATTTGCACAGAATACTTTCGAAAAGAAAATGTATGCCGATATGGCTAAAGAGCTTGAAAGAACAGGTAAGTATACCATCATGAAGAACGGTAAGCGTGTCAAGGGTGGTTGGCTTTGGGAGCTAAAGCGCAAGGGTACATTTTGATGCGTAAAATTCTAGATATTATTCGGGAAAACAAAAAAGAAGATGAACATAAGGACGTATTTAAAGAGTATGATCCTGATGCTCCTTTTCCGAAAGATACAATGAGTGCATTGAAGCGTGAAATCAATACTGGTGCCAAGGATTTAGAAACAGAATGGGAAAACGCGCTAGAGCTTGTAGATCATGCGTTTCGTGAATTAAATGTTCCTAAGCCAGTACCTTCGACCAAGGAACGGTGGGAACAATACAATGGTTTGATTGCGGTGGCAGTCAAAGACCTATATGAAGCTCGCGGTTTACAGGGACCGTGGCGCACAACCAATAAATAGAATAAAGAGGAATTTTTTGCTATGAACAAAGACCTACGTAGACTCCTAGAACTATCTGGTGTCGCTGAAAAAAGTGGCTTCATCACTAGTCTTTATGAAAAATATGAAATCGAGGAAGACGATTCATTGGATCATCAGGGACCAGTAAAGGGCCTAGAGGGTCCATTCAAAATGAAAAATGGCCGAGTTGTGTACTACGATAAGAAAGAGGGCAAGTACTATGATCGCCGCACTGATATGTATCTATCCGACAAAGAAGCGGGATCAATGACGGAAAGTAAGGAATATGTTCCTTCCGTTATATTGCATGCTCGGCGTGGGGCTGAAAAGCTTGATTTACGCTTAGAGGGTATGATGGAAATGCGCCCAATGGCTTCTGTCCTTCGCAATAACGGCTATAGTGATATGGAAGTAAGCAAAGGCGGCGACCGTATGCCTGTGGACGACATGGACGATATGGATGATATGGATGATATGGGAGATGAGCACCCAGATGGTGAAATGGCTCGTCGTCAAATGGATAACATGAAGGACAACATCGAGCGTCTATGCACTATGATCGATGATGGTTCTGAGCTTCCAGCATGGGTTCAATCAAAGGTTACAATTGCAGCCGAGTATCTTGACACCGCTACCGATTACCTCGACAGTGAGTCTCCAGAAGACCCAGATAGCGCCGATGGTGAAATGGGCGATATGAGTGATATGGGCACAGACATTTACAGTAAGCCTGTAAATCTTGGTGGCGGCACCATTGATATGGAAGGAAAGGAAGACAAAGCTACCGGTCGAAAGGCTGCTGGCTCATACGGTCGTCCGGGTTCCAAAGAGCAGAAGCGTGCAGCATCTAAGGCTTCCCGCAAGCTTGGCAAGGGCAACGCCCGTATGACTGAATCTGATAATTCTGATGATATGAAAGCCAAAGATACGAGTAAAGTGTTCTCGAAAGGTGACAAAGTAACTTGTGGTGGTAAGGAGATGTTTGTTGTTGTCCCTGATGGGCCAGCTAGCATGGTTGGTATTTCTGCAACCAAAGATGGCAAGGTCGATATGGTTAAAGCATCCACAGTCAAGAAGCTTCTTAACGATAAGAAAGAAGTTACTGAAGCTAAGAAGAAAATGGATGGTGAAGACCCATGCTGGGACAGTCATGAAATGGTTGGAACAAAGAAGAAGAACGGCAAAGAAGTTCCTAACTGTGTTCCTAAAAATGAAGGCAGTGTAACTGAAGCTGAAGATAAAAGAAAAATTGAAAAGGAAATCGCTGAGCTAATTGCTAAGCGTGTACAGACTAATGGTCATAAGCGCCGAGATGATATCAATGCTAAAATTGATGCTCTTAAGGATAAGCTCAAAGGTCTGAATGAAGGCAGTGTAACTGAAGCTGAAGATAAAAGAAAAATTGAAAAGGAAATCGATGAGCTAATTGCTAAGCGTGTACAGACTAATGGTCATAAGCGCCGAGATGATATCAATGCTAAAATTGATGCTCTTAAGGATAAGCTCAAAGGTCTGAATGAAGGAACAACCATGGAAGGTCAGCAGACATATTCTGCTTGGAAGGCTGCACTCAAGAAGAAGCATGGTGCCGTAGAGTTTGAAGGTGATAAAGATATTGCTCAAGCTTTTGTTAAAAAAGACGGTAAGCGTGTAGGCGTCGGTGAGTGGGACGGTGAATCTGGTCGCGTTGATGAATCATATAAAAAAGGCGACACGGTAAAAGTACCACATAAAGGTAAGATGGTCTCCGGTAAGGTTGTTCGAACGGATACAACGGGACCTGAGAGTGATTTTTGTGTTGTTGACGTAGGGGAAGAAGAATCAATCAAAGTACCAGTCAGTAAGGTTAAATCCGGGTCCTTGGGTGAAGCGGCAGTTGATGCAACTGTTTTCGGTGGTGATCAGCCATATGATGCAGTAGATGATCAGCAGCAGAAAGATGAGCGTACTGGACGTGCTGACCGTGTTGGCACCAAAGTTAAGGTTCCTCGTGAAGTTATGTCGTCAATTGACAAGCGTATCACTGAACTCAAGAAATCTGTTGAACGTTACGACAACAACGGGTATAATGAGAAGAGCGTTAAGCACAACGCAATTGAGTGCTTAGAGCAAATCAAGAAGAACTTGGGTCGTGGTGATCACGAAGGCTTTATGGAAGCTCAAATCTTCTTTGGTACTCTTATGAGCCCGATTTGGGACATGTTCCCCGGTCAGCTTGTGAATTATCTTGCAACTGGAGACGATTCCAAGTAAGCTATACATTCATTAGGTATAGATTCAGGGGGCCAACTGGCCCCCTTTCTTTTTCTGGAGGTTGATTTGAACGATATGTACGTTTGCTTATGCGCTGATATGACAGAATCTCAAATAATGGAAGAAATCATGAATGATCCTGATATTGACACCGTTCAAGATTTAGCTTATACCACAGGTGTCTGTTCCGGTTGTCAGACTTGTAGGGAGAAGGTAGAGGAAATATTAGGCGAAGCTCGTATAGCTATGCTTAATCGTTTTTCTTCGTAGTCTTACGAATAGCGTCCTTGACTACTTTATTTCTGCGACGACTCTCGTTAATTTCACGCATACGCTCAATTTCAGCAAAGAACTGACCCGGCTGCTGCGTTTCTGTTGGCTCAAGTGCGACGGTTGGCGTAGGTGACATTGATTCTGTTGGCACTGCTCTCTTATCAATAGACGATAGAATTTTACGGACCTTCGCATTAGCATCTTCTGCTGAATCATCTTCATTCACAGCTTCAACAGTAATCTTCTTCGACTTCTTGAGCGCATCTTTAGCTTGATCAAGTGTAGTCGTAGGTTCTATTGTTGGTGTTGGAGTAGGTTTAGTAGCTGTAACTTTCTTTTCTACCTTAACCTTTTCTTCTTCGGCAGGCTCTGGTGTGGGCGTGACTTCAACTTTCTTGGCAGGCTTTTTGGTTGTTTTATCTAGAAGCCTATCACGTAACGACTCTTTCTTTTCTTCTTTCGCCCCAGTCATCTTAACATCAAAAGCTTTCTTGTCAACTAAGTTGAAGGAACCAGTATCTGCTTCAAACCGAGCGTTACCGTAATATACGTATAGTCGGTACTCGTGTGTTTTATTTGACATACCAGTTAATGCTTCGGTAATAGTAAAAATGAATTTCTTGTCATCAACCATCTTTGCTGGAAAGTTGTAGCTTACGTCATTTTTATGTACACAAAATTCTACCTTTGCTTCATGCAAGGGTATACCGGTGGCTGTTATCTCCACTTCATAAGGGACGTTCACGGCTATGACTAGATTCATTTCTTCCATTTGACACCAAATTTATCTTTGAAATCGGTGTACTTGACTTTAAAGTCGTCTTTTAGCTCACCGATTCGCACATTAAACTTCTCGTTAAAGGTATTTATTTGATTGATTCGGTTCACTACAACGTTTGCCCACCGACGCTCCATTATGAAGAGCATTCTCTTAGGTTCATTCATGAATGGCCACTTGACTGTAACAGTAACTTCGACCTTATTATGGTCTGTGGTATCCCTCTCTGGATGATACTGCATACCGGGATCAGGCGGCGGCGGTATAGGCCCACCAGCACCACCCGGTCTTACATCATCAACCTCTACTCTGATCTGGTGATAAAAGAATCCAACAACTAGTCGCTTGCCGTCTCCCGCCATACCTTTGAGTATGACGTTCCCAGCACACCCAAAGCACGGACCACTGCAATTTCCTGTTGTAGGCATTATTGTGGGTCTCTCTCGTAAATACATGTAGAGGACGGATCGCTATTCTCATCCTTAAGATCAAAGACTTGTAAGATAGTTGTTCCGTCATCGTCAAATATTGTAAGGGTATTTGCTATAGGGTCAACGCGAGTTCTGTTGGATTCGTATTTGAGAAGAACGTCAAGAACTGCAAGAGCAGCCGTTGCATTGCTGTCGATATCGTTAGATTGTTCACCAAAGGTACCAAGATCATTGAAGTCCGTGGTCTGTTGATTCCAGACCTCGTTCGCTGAGTTTTGGTTACTTCCCTCTTGGTATCTTTCAGTAGTGGGCAAAGTAGCACCACCATCGGTGCGAATTAAATATTGAGTTGTCGGATCATACGTAACAAACTCGTATTTGTAAAAGCCATCACCCACTTCTGTCATTGCGTCACTGTTGACGACTAGGGTATCACCAATTGTTGTTACTTCCCAAATTCTAATGGTAGGAGACAAGCCAACGGCAGGGCTCCCAGCATTAGTAAAAAAGGAAGAAATAATTTTACTCATTGCGGTCCCTTCTCAAGACATAAATAGCATATAGTGATATTTAGAGTTTTAGGGTGATAATGTACCTAACTGGTGGTGATTAATGGAAGGAATTATATTAACAAGGCGAATTGTTGGTGGGACAGGCGGCAATACTTTACCAATCGAGCTAACCGTTTCACCGGGCGATACTGAAATAGTCGAAACATTTGACGGTTCAGGGTGCCCTTTTGTACGGTGGCAAATTTCGGTGTCTGATAGAACTTCCCTAATTCAAAGCACACAATATTTTGTTCTCACCACGGTACATGACTACGAAGGTAATGTGCATTGGAATCTATCATCAAAGCTTGGTGATGATACTAACACAGAAGTTGACGTTATTGTAGCAACTGGAGTGCCTAACACGAACATTGTATTCTCCTTGACAAATAATGAAGCTCATCCTTTAGATATATGTGCCGTAAAAGTGTAATTATGAATATAATATTCAAACTAAACTAAATATAATAGTAAGGAAAATACTCATGGCATTAGATATATGTGCCGTAAAAGTGTAATTATGTTAAACACTTTCATAAATATAATAGTAAGGAAAAATACTCATGGCATTAGATCTATTCAGAGTTGCACTTGGACTTTCAATTGATGAAGAAGACGGTACCCGTGCGGGTAGCGTCCTATCTGGTTCTGGCGTACCCGGTGGCGATACCAGTTACCAAGATGATGCCCCCGTTGGTTCCATTTATTTGCGAACGGACGCATCGGCATCAATTTCTGTAGTTTATCAGAAAATTACTGACACAAATGCAGCTGCAGACTGGGTACAGTCTGCGTCCAAGTCTTACGTTGATAACCTAATCAACGGTCTCTCATGGAGAGAGCCCATCCTCGTACTTGATGATACCACATACGCTGATATTACCGCAGCAGAAACAGCGGCAAACGTAGGTGATACGGTTGATGGTGTTACAATTGCCGCAGATGATCGCGTTCTCTTTACGGATTTGACAACTGGTAACGAGAACGTTTATATTGTTTCTGGTTCAACAGGGAACTGGACATTCACGGAAGACGTAAACACAGCAACCGACGGCGACGCATTACTTGTTCAAGATGGTACGTATGCTGAGTCACAATGGGTGTATGACAGTACAGTATGGCAGCAAATCGCTTCTACTACAAATAACGCGGAACTAGCATTTATTCGTGCCTTCATTGGTAAGACGGCTGCTGGCTCCGAAACGCCAACTTATTCCTCCGCAGTAGTTGTTACTCAAGGTGGTACACTTGAGGCTGCAATTGGTGAACTTGATACCGCAATTGGTGATCGCACATACACTGAACAAAACATTGTAACGGATGCCGAGACTGTAACCGCATCTTTGGATGCTCTTGATATCGCTATTGGTAACCGAACTTACACTGAAGATAATTTCGTAACAGATGGTCAGACCATTACAGCATCTATTGACGCTCTTGACATTGCTATCGCTGATGTTGCGCCAAACACGTCTGTTTCTACGGGCGTTACGACAGCAACGACAGTGGATACTGTGTTAATTGATGATATTCAGACCTCAAAATGGTTTGTCACTGTGTTTGATGAAGGTGATCCGACGCAGAAAGAATCTGTTGAAGTTTATGCAACGCATGATGGGACAGCCGGGGCCGATGCTACCGAGGTTGATTGGAGCGTCAGTTCCAAGCTTCGCTTGAATGGCGCTATTTTAGGTCTAAAGTTCGATGTGGTACTATCGGGTACAGGCGCTGCTCAGACGATGGGTCTGCAGATTACATCTACGGATACCACAACTGTAAACGCAACACGCATTGACGTAGAGATTTAATCCCTATATAATGCTTAAGAAGGGGGCCATCTGGCCCCTTTCTTATTATACCACTTGACAAGTTAGATAAATAGTTATATAATACACAGTATATCACTCAGCACATAGGAGATATGGCTATGAGTAAAGAATACGATGCAATTGTTTACATCGGAAGGTTCGAACCTTCCGATGATGGACATATGTCTACGCTGCGACAGGCAGCCAACGCGGCAGATCAAGTTATTATCATAATTGGTTCATCCAACGCCGCCCGCACACCAAAAAATCCATGGACCGCCGCAGAGCGGCAAGATATGCTTAGCAACTCTGCCCTTGCAGATGGTATTGATTTTTCTAAACTTACATTCATACATGCGGAAGATCATCGCTACAAAGAATCTAAATGGATTACTTTTATTCAAGGTTCTGTAGCTGATATTGCTCGTTATACGACTGGCAAGACCAATCCGCGTATCGGAATTATTGGACACGAAAAGGATTCAAGTAGTTATTACCTTCGTGAGAACTTCCCTAACTGGTCGTTTGTTGAAACTGGGCCATACGTCAAAGGAAACGCTGGTAAGGTTGTGTCCTCTACCAAAATCCGTGAACTTATATTTGAGGGGCACCTCGGTTACATTGAAAGTAATGTTACTCCCTATGTTTACAACTGGATGCAAGACTTCATTCTAAGTGATGAATTCAAGATTCTTCGTGAAGAATATGAATATATTAGGAGTGAAGAAAAGTTATATGAGGCTCTACCATACGGCATTACATTCCAGACGGTTGATTCGGTTGTGGCACAGTCTGGACACGTGCTATTGGTGCAGCGTGGAAACCCCATGGGCTATGGACAATGGGCATTGCCGGGGGTTCACCTTGGACCGAATGAAACGCTTGAAGACGCTTCTATTCGTGCGGTGCTAAGTGAGACTAATCTTGATGTGCCAGTAAAAGCATTCAAAGGTTCATTGACTGATAAACACGAATTTGACAATCCTAATCGCTCATTGCGTGCTAGGCTTACGACAGACCGAAATAGAACGCTTACAACGGCCTTCTACTACGAACTTGATTCTTCTCGTCCACTCCCTGTGAAGGGCTTACGGGCAGGTCCCGGAATCTTGAAAGCATGGTGGTTCCCATTCGCTGAAGTCCATAGAATGCGGGATCAACTTTTCGAAGACCATGCTGATATACTTGACTATTTCATCGGGTGATGTTATAGTAAACAGCATTGAGCGTAATCTCGTAAAACTAAACTTGCACATAGGAGATATGGCAAATGAAAAACCAAGAACTTAAACTTACTGATAATGTTATCTTGAACACCGACACTTATAAAGTTGGGCACTGGATGTTCATGGAGAATGGCACTAGCTTCTCTCAAGTATATCTTGAGGCGCGAGCGGGTGCGTTGTACGATGAGACCGTTTTCTTCGGCCTTCAGTACATTCTTGAGCATGAAATGATGGAACCTGTAACCATGGAAATGGTTGATCAGGCCGAAGAGTTCATTGAAAAGCACATAGGTACTACAGCCGCATTCAACCGTAAAGGTTGGGAAGCTGTTGTTAATGATCACAATGGATTTATTCCCATTAAGGTCAGGGCTGTTAAGGAAGGTGCTGTTGTTCCGGTAAACAATGCACTAATGACTATCGAGACGACTGATCCTCGATTTAATGTGTCTTGGTGTGCTTCGTACTTCGAAAACATTTACATGCGCTCTTGGTACCCCATTACGGTTGCAACCCACTCTCGTGAGTTCCTCAAAGTGTTTAAGAATTCTCTTGAACGCACGGGTTCGCCGGAACTTGCAAACACGAAGCTTGTGGACTTTGGTAGTCGTGGTGTTAGCACCAAGGAAGAAGCCATGGTTGGTGGCGCTGCTCACCTGACCTCGGGTACTTCCACTGATAACATGATTGGCATTTGCATGGCAGAAGACTACTACGGTACAGCCAGTGGCATGGCCGGATTCTCAATTCCTGCTACGGAACACACTGTTACTATTGGATGGGGTAAACTTCGTGAGTTTGATTTCTTCGCCAACATCGTCCGTACCGTGCTGCCTAAGACCGGCATCTGCTCTGTAGTATGTGACACCTACGATCTTGTTGCAGCCATCGAAATGTTTGGTGAGCTTCGAGAAGAAATCGAAAGCAACGGTGTGATCGTTATTCGCCCCGATAGTGGCGTGCCTGTTGAAATGACCGAGCTTGTTGTCACGAAGTTGGACGAGTTGTTTGGCTCCTATGTCAACGACAAGGGCTTCAAGGTATTGAACGATTGCGTTCGAATCATTCAAGGTGATGGTGTTGATTTGCAAGCGGTCAAAGATATCCTTGGCAACTTTGAATCTCTGGGCTACTCGGCAGATAACATCAACTTTGGTAGTGGTGGAGGCTTGCTTCGGAAGCTGGATCGTGATACACTGCGGTTTGCAATCAAGGGCTCTCACATCGTTGTTGATGGTGATGCTCGTGATATTCAGAAGGTTCCGATCACTGATCCTACCAAGGCGTCGAAGGCTGGAATTTTGACTCTCGTTCAAGATACTGAGACGAAAGAGTACAGGACGATTAACCAGCACGACACTATGAAGAACACCGAAGTAGTTGCAATGGACACGGTTTTCCAGAATGGTAAGATTCTTAGGAAGCAAACGTTTGATGAAGTTCGCGAACTCGCAGCCCTACGGGATTTTCCCGGCAAGTAAGCGAAGCAGTTTAAGTTACCCCAAAAGTGAGCACTATACACTGATGGGGATTCGATGGGGGGGGGGCTTCGGCCCCCTTTTTTATTGGAGAATATATGGTACATCAAGAAGATATAGAGTGGATGCCCGAGCTTATGCATAAGATGTACTGGGATGCCCAGCGTTATCCTATTGCAACTCAAGGCCGAATCATTGATCGCTTGCCAATTTGGCTTACAACTCATATGACAATGAATCTCCTTCATGCCGAAATGATGGACTTTGATCCAGTAGTAGAAAATGCGGTACGTCGAGGCAATGTACCCTGTGAGTCTTGCTACGGCAAACAGAGAACAAATCAAATTGAAAAAATTTTAAAGGATAATAAATGAGAAGTGAACGAAGAGCAAGCAGTTGGGATGAATATTTTGTGAAAATGGCTCAATTAGCTGCGAGCAAGTCCAAGGATCAGAGTACCAAATGTGGTGCAATAATCGTAGGGCCAGATAATGAAGTAGTCAGTACAGGCTTTAATGGATTTCCACGAAACGTCAACGAAGATATCGAAGATAGATGGGAGCGCCCACAGAAGTATGAATGGACTGAACACGGTGAGCGGAACGCAATTTTTAACGCAGCCCGCGTTGGGGTTTCGACGCGGGGTTGTAAAATGTACATGAATTATCAGGTAGAGTGTTGTTCCGATTGTACTCGTGCTATCATTCAAGCTGGTATCGTTGAAGTCATAGGTCCCAATATCAAATTTCCCGGTAAGGGGAAGGGCACACATTATGATGCATGTGGCGTAAACCATATCATGCTAGACGAGGCCGAAATTAAGGTAGTTACAGTAGTTGACATTACCGAATAGATAGTATAAAGTAGCTGTAACTTTTAAGGAATAAGAACATGAATCCCAAGATGTTGCGAGAAAGAGACGCCCAGCGTCCCGAAATCATTGTGATGATTGGCCTGCCGGGTTCCGGTAAGTCAACTTGGCGTGATCGTATGCTCGCGCAGACTGATATTGATTATGTCATTGTTTCAAGCGATGACGAAATCGAGCGTCTGTCGGAAGCTGATGGAATGGACTATACTTCCGGCTTTGGCAAGCATGTAGGGCAGGCTACCCATATCATGAAGCAAAAGTTTCGCGAAGAAGTAAATAATGGTAAGAGCATTATTTGGGACCAGACTAACTTGACTCCCAAGAAGCGAAGGGGTATCCTTCGGAAAGTTCCTGACGATTACTATAAGATTGCAGTATCGTTCGAGGTAGACGATCAGGAACTGGAAGACCGTTTGGCAAAGCGTGAGCGTGAAACGGGAAAGCACATTCCAGCGAAAGTCATGGGAGATATGGCCAAGAGCTATATCCCGCCGACTAAGCAGGAGGGTTTTGACGAAGTAATCTTTGTATAGGAGAAGGGAAAATGATGTTGACCAATAAAGAAGTAGGGGGCAGTGCTCCGGTAATTGATGGTGTTGATTCGCTACCGTTGATTTTGGCCTTGAATTCGGGAGGCGAAGCCCTTCATTGGATTACCTATCAAGATTCCGCGTTTTACTCGGCTAAGGGTAAAATCCTATGGAGTGTTGGTCAGTACGAGGTTCTTCTACGTGGTGGTATCAACGTAAAGACTGGTAAGCAGTCTACGCTGATTCTGGACACTATCGTAGCCCTCGATAACGGTACTAGCCCGACCAAGTATCGTAGAACGGCACCGGCTCTTAACAATCGCGAGTTGTTCACCCGTGACCGAAACGTTTGCGCATATTGTGCAACGAAGTACGCAAACGGTAAGCTAACGCGCGATCACGTACATCCGAAGTCGAAGGGTGGGCCAGACGTGTGGCAGAATGTAGTAACTGCTTGTCGTTCTTGCAATCAGCGTAAAGACGACCGCACACCGGAACAGGCGAACATGCAGTTGACTTACGTTCCGTATGTCCCATCGTACCACGAGGCTCTAATTTTGAAGAACCGTAGAATTCTTGCGGATCAGATGGAGTGGTTGATGAAGGGTGTTCCTCGGGAGAGCAGACTACATAGCGATCCATTGCCAGTATTTGGCCACGAGGCTTGACCTCATGAAAAGAGCGTGCTACAATGCACGCTCTTTTCACATATGGGGTAAAAATGTCAACAAAAATATTCAACGGTGTAATGCTTAACGGCGTTTACACAATTCAAGATATGTATGATTTCGTGGACTCCATTCGAGGTCCTGTTAAAGAAGCGGTCTATATGGATCGCGCCAGAGAGATTCTGGCCACCTCTACTCTAATTTATGACATGTACCATGTTATGGGTCAGGATTATTTTAATCCCGATGAGGACCAGCGTATACCCCTTCTCGTAGCATCTAAGCGGCATGTTAGGCTCCCACCAGATGAAGCCAGTGATTACAGTGTCGCCATTGGAATCGTAGATGGTTATACCCTTGCAATGTTCTTCTTCGATGATCGCACTTCGGAGAAAATATTCCTAGATCACCCACAGGTCCAGTACTTTGGATATTGGAATAACGCTGATCCTGATGAAAATGTAACAGAGCAAGAATGGTCACTCCGCAAAGACCTTTGGAATAGAATGTTTGACCATAACACACGTTCGAGCTTTCCCAGTGAAGCTATGTTTGTTCAGAGAATTATGAGCAACAGATATATCATGCCCGAAGACAAACACATGGAAGCCGCCATTCCTTCGTTGGAAGAACGCAGGAAATCAGTCATCCGTAATGTTTCGTTTGCTCTTGCTAAAGAAGAGCTTGCAAGTGGCGCTAAAGATGGTGCGGATACTCAGCAAAATCTTAAAGACATTTTCAACCGTGCAGAAGAAAAAAGAACTATTGCAACACAGGCAGTCCCGGTGAACAAGTTCGCTGAAAAGATGTCACTGGCTATGTTGAGTAAAGAAATCCCTGTAACAGAAAACAATAATAAGGAGGAACAGGATGGATCGGACGGAATTTCAGAAACTAGCAGTGAGGACTGAATCAGTTGTAGATAAGATTGAACTTGAGGGGCATAGGTACAATATTTTTGTTGGTGCACTTCAGGCATTTGAAAATTCTGCTGAAATCCTAGATCGCTTCAAGAAGCATGCTTTCTATGGAAAGGATTTAGACCTTGGTGACATTGAGAAGTATGTAGGTGCAGTAAACGATCAGGTTATTGCAATGCGAAACGACTTGTATACTCTTCAAGGTTCCTCCCCCGGAGAAACGGTAAGCCTTGATCTTGACCCGAGAGTGTTCCATGCTCTTCTAGGTTCTATCACGGAACATGGTGAAATCGCCACGGCCATGCTTCAGGCACTAGCAACTGGTGAGCTTGATGTGGTAAATGTATGTGAAGAACTCGGTGACTCCGATTGGTACAAGGCGTTGTTCTATGAAGCCACGGGTATCGACTGGGAGAGTGTTCAGGCGATGATTATCAAGAAACTTGAAATCAGGTTCGCCGGAAATATTTTCACCGAAGAGGAAGCAAAAGAGCGTGATTTGGAAGCTGAGCGAAAGATTCTAGTAGATGCAATCATCGAGAGTGTAAATGAGTATAAAGCGACCAGTAGCGGTTCTTGATCTAGACGATACGCTGATTAACACACGGGAAGCAATGTATCAGTGTGTTAAGCAGCGTCATGGGAAAGATGCAATTAGACATTGGTCCGATTGGACTGACTTTAAGTTTGAGGATAATACAAACGTTAAAGTTGATGATCTAATTCAATATACGGTTGAGGATAGAGTGTTCGAGAATATTGAACCTCATCCTCATTCGGAATTTTTTCTAAAGGATTTAATGGCACGTGGATTCTATGTTGTCATATTGACTGCACGAGAGGGGTTTGTTCCTAACCCACACCATGAGACTGATCGTTATTTGCGTAAGTTTGGTTTGGAATACGATGACCTGATTATCAGTGACCATGGTGCGAATAAAGTTGACTTTCTAAAGAAATTTGATACAATAGAGTTTGCCATTGATGACCAAGTGCAAAACTGTATTGATCTTGAAGAATCTGGGAAAGTTAATCATGTGTTCTTACATGCTCTCCCGTTCAACAAAAGTTGCATGAGGTTCATTAGGCTACATAGTTTATATCAAGCCTATAAACACCTTGGTATTGAATAAGGAGTAGTATCATGCAAGCAAGTTTCAGGAACATCACAAAAGAACGACTGGCACAAATTCGTGGTCGTAAAGAAGTGTTGGTTGCAGATGTACGAACTCCAGAATATTTTCGTAATGGAACTATATCTGGGGCAGTTAATCTGTACCCCACGCGCAAATTCGTGAATGAGCTTCATCGACTCTCGAAAGAGAAAAAGCGTCCTATTATTATCTTTGGGCACGATCTGGATGACGCCGAAGCGAAAGCAGGCGCAACATACGCCGAGCAGCTAGGTTTTGAAAACATCTATGTGACTGATTTCAGAACACTCAGGGAAGATTAACTTTACATAGACGGAGCCGTGCCCCTCCCATGTGGGAGGGGCAAGCCTTTGTCAACTAGCTTCTTCTAGGGCACAAATCCAAGATTTGACAAACCTGCTTCGCACAATATCTTCCTTCTGGAAAATAATCTCCGAGAATTCGTCAGGCAGGGTGCGAGCAATTTTCAAAAACTTGTCCATACCACTTTTATCATTACTAGACTTATATAAATCCGTTTGAATTTGATCACCTACAATAAGTATACGCGAATTATCGCCAACTCGTGTAATCACACTATTCAGTTCCCAAAAGTTCAAATTTTGCACTTCATCGACAACTACAACTGCATCGTCCCAATTGAGACCACGGACGAAAGAAGTCGGCATGAATGCAATCAATCCGTTTTCTTTCATGCTGTCATAAGCATTTGCATTCCCTGTTAAAAAGCCCAAGATATCACGATAGGGTGTCTCGAATGGTTCTAGCTTCTCATCAATATTACCCGGTAGGAAGCCAAGGTCACGAGTTGCAACAGCGCTACGCACGATGATTACACGTTGTTGTGGGCGGTCTTTTGATAGTACGTCATTGAGCGCTAGAAACAGCGAGGCAAGTGTCTTGCCTGTACCGGCAGAGCCGTTTGCTATGATGTGAAAGTCTTGAAAATACGCCTCAAACATAGCGCGTTGAGGTTCATTGAGGGGTTTGATTGTCTTAAGGTCATGGATGGTCCAGTTCTTTCTTTTTCGGGTGTTTTCTGCCATTGCAAATCCATTGTTGATGAGTCCTACTTCTAGGTCTCTAATTTTTTTGTCTTTGGGGCTAATTGCCTTAGCCACTGACTTTCTTCGTGACATTTTACTTCTCCGTTTTTTAGTGGGTGTGTTGGCCGCGTGTACTTTCCCTCATAACTTATACATCATACGAAAGTTTTACCCCCTTTAAAGCAGATATGTACTATTGTCAGAGCTTTAGAGAACTAGGCTGATCTAACATTGACAAATCATCTAGTCTAAGATAGAATTGCTGAATGTGTCTCTATTCACTCGACTAGCCTACCGATAAATAATCCAGTAGACATAATTATTTATACTAAGCTGGAGTTTATAAATGGAAGATGATCTAAACCTTGATATGTCAAAGACTTATATCTATGACGGAAACGAGTACATCTTGACTGGTCGAGTCGCGGAAAAACCAAATGAAGAACCCATCCCACCTTCATCTAGGCGTGCTGGTCGTAGAGCAACTAGAACAACCAGACCTGCACCTAAGCCTGACGTTGTAGTTGAAATAAAGCCAGCCCCACGGAGTAATAGCGCTATGCCTAATGTTGGTGTAGCGTTCGGGGTGAAATGGGTAAATCTGAAAGAGCTTCATATGGTCCGAGATATTCTAATTGATGATGAGGATGATAAGTCTAATACTAGCATGTGATCGAGAACTTGGAATTGGTAAAAATGGAGAACTTCCGTGGTATTATCCCGAAGATTTGAAGTTCTTCAAAGAAACAACTAAGAACAGTACGTGTGTGATGGGATACAATACATGCGAAAGTATTATAGAACACCGAAAGCTTACGCCCGGAAAGCAATTGCTTCCGGGGAGAACCTGCATTGTTCTATCAAAATATCTACCACGTCAAGAAGAAATTAAGATGTATGCCGACACGTTTGGTGCAAGAGGACTCCCTGACGCCCTTCAACAAGCATCTGGAGACGTTTTTATAATTGGTGGTATCAGTTTGTACGACGAAGCTATTCGCTGCGTTGACAGTGTGTATATAACCGATATACCCAACACTCATGAATGTGATGTTAAACTTTCCGATGAGTTCTGCCGCATTCTTCAGATGAAGTTTGATGTTGAGTCTCAAAGTTTGGAATCGGGACTAGTGTTTACTAAATATAGGAGAACCGGAGCATGAAGTTTTCAGATGTAGTTATCTTCCATGAGAAAATCGCGGCTGAACTTGGTGATGATCTAGTCGTATCACTGGCATATGACGATGGTGATTATTTCTTAGCCATCAGCGTTCATAAGTCTAAGCAATGGAAATTCCACCATGGCCGCAATATTCAGTCATGTGTTTTGACGGAAAAGGATATGGAGAAAGATTTAGATGTATTGGTTCATGCTGTCGTTGAATTATATAGAAATGAGCTTACAGAACGCAATTATGAAATTGAAACTGCTTAAACAATTACTCGAAAGTACCCCCGCAGGGACATATGTCGGAGCCCGCTTATCTGATGAATCTGCGGAGAAGATCATGGAATTTATCAATGCGAATAATTTCCCTGACGCTCTCGGCAAAAAGGAACTCCACACAACTTTAATTTACTCACGTAAATATCTGCCAAAGTTTAAATCACGTGGTAAGCTTGAAACTCCAATGCTTGCAGAACCTGATAAATTTGGACTATTCGGTGAAGAGGAAAACGCACTGGTTATCAAACTGAAATCCCCTGACCTTGTGGAGCGCCATAATCAAATAATGGATGATCATGGGGCAACTTTCGATTTTGATGAATACCAACCCCACATCACGTTATCATACGAGTGTGTTGGTTTGGACATATCTAAATTGAATCTGGAAGACATCGGTCCACTAGAACTAATCGAAGAGTATCATGAAGACTTGGATGGTGGGTGGCGATGAAGTTTAAAACCGTCTGGGTATCCGATATTCATCTTGGAAGTAGAGGGTGTCAAGCAGAAGCTTTCACAAAGTTTTTGGATGAGACAAAGTTTGATACTCTAATTATGAATGGTGATATAATTGACGGTTGGAGACTGAAATCTAAATGGTTCTTTCCACAAGAACACGTCAACGCAATCCGCAAGGTGCTATCTATGGCCAAGAAGGGACGTAAAATATACTACGTTACTGGAAATCATGATGAGTTCCTTCGAGGCTATCACGACTTTGATATGAAACTTGGTAACATCGAGATTGTAAACAAGATGGTTTACAAAAGCAATGGTAAATCTTTCTTGGTTGTCCATGGTGATGGGTTTGACAATATTATGCACTATCATAAATGGGTTGCATACATCGGTGATGTTGGGTATAATCTTATGCTGTCGTTTAATTTATTTTATAACAAAATTCGCGGAGCACTCGGATACGAGTATTGGTCAATATCTAAGTACTTGAAACATAGAGTCAAAGAAGCTGCAAATTTCATGTTCAAATTTGAAGAAACAGCGGCCACTATGGTGCATGGTAAGTACGATGGCGTCATTTGTGGGCACATACATCATCCCGAAATAAAAATGATTGGGTATGATAATACACTGTACTTAAATAGTGGAGATTGGGTAGAGACCTGTTCATGGATAGGTGAAACCGAAGACGGCATTCTACAAGTCTGGGAGTGGAATAACGGCACTCCAATATTACTTAAAGAATACAGGGATGGTGAAATACTAAATCATGTATAAAAAGTTCAAGCGAGACCTTCGAGAAATGGAAACAAATCTATCGTTGGTAGAGATTCAACTTTCTAAAGAAACGAATGCCGAGAAGCGAGACATTCTGACACGCGAAAGGGATAGACTTAACAAAGAATTAATGGTGGACAAAAGGGCAAAATTAAATTATGGCATCTAGAAGAATTGGCTTTCCGGGCAATCATCAAACAACATATGGTGATTGGGGGGAGACCGTTTTGGCGTCCTATCCAAACAATCCCCGGTTCGCTGCGGGAAACAACAAGACTGTATATGTTTATGATGGTGATGATATTGTGGCAGAATTTGATTTTTCTGAAGGTACGGGATGGGTCATGGTTCTTGATGAGCCAGAACCCCGTGAAGACCGAGAAATTCCACAGTTTATGGAATATGATGTTGACACACTCCTGTATCCGTAGTATCATTACCACAACTTGATAAGAGGTTCTGCATTCAGTTAGCTTTTGCTGCGTCTCACAATGACTACTGTAACTATACTCATTTTATTGAGTTCTAAGTTACACAGGCGTATCCTAATATAATAATATAGTTATTATAAATAAAATGCCGCATAAGAATTCTGGGATTAAAGAATGTACAATCTTGGGGCTGGGAAGCTTAAGACACTATTGACAGTCAGCATCTAAACCTTAAATTTAGAAGACGAAGTACTTAAGCCTTATCAAGTGAATTTTTTAGAAAGACTAAATAGAAGTAGTAAGTATGGTTGTATGATCTGTTGAGGATCATTCGCGGACGCGGGTTCGACTCCCGCCGCCTTCACTAAGCATTCAATCGGGTTAAATTGAATGTTTACCTCTTTAGCGAGAGGGTTATTAAGTTGCCAGAGAGATAAGGGGCTGCCGTAGGTCTTCCTTTTATACGACAACTTAGTAGTTATGGACCTACATTTCCTATGTGCCATGTGTACAAAAGGATACGGTCCCGTCACCTCCGGGTGGCGTGGCCAGCTTTGAGGGCGTTCTGGATTCGACGTGGATAGTGAAGGAATAGTGACAACCCGATAAGAAAAATCGTAAAAATCATTAAAGTAAATGCAAATGATAATACATTTGATGAGGACTTCCGTCTAGCGGCGTGAACCTCACGAGGCAGGAAACGCCTTGTTATCAAAGTCAACCTAAAAATGGCACCTTCGGGTGCCGTTTTTATTTGTAGGTTTAAAGCTACAATTTATAATTGGCTAAATAGTATTACACCCGAAAGAATACAAAATAGGAGTAGCTTAGTGCGAAACGACGAAGAAGTATCTGAATTGTTGTTAGGTAACCCTTGGGCTGAGCGGCCTATAAAGCAATACACTCAGGTTATCAATGTTTCTCTCCATCACTTTTACATTATAGGTGAAATTGAAGAGCCCGACAGATACATTGATATGATTAATACTATCAAGTCAGCAGAACCCCATGATAAAATCTTCCTCTATCTAAATACACCCGGTGGTTGCTTAAGCACTACCATTCAGATTATCTCAGCAATGAAGCAATCTCAAGCTGAAGTAACAACAGTAATTGAAGGTGAAGTTTTCTCAGCAGGCACATTCATTTTCCTTGCGGGTGATAGCTATATTGTCAATGATAATTGTAGCTTCATGATTCATAATTACAGTCATGGTATTCTAGGTAAGGGTGGAGAAGTTGCCCGACAGGTGAAGTTTACCGACGAATACTTTAATCAACTAGCTAAAAGCTTTTATAAAGATTTCATGACACCCACAGAAATCGAAGATATTTGTCAGGATAGGGATTTCTGGATGGGCTCGGAAGAAGTAATTAAGCGTCTAGAAAAATTTGGTGCGGGAGTTATGCGTGCCAGTCATGATCCTCGTGAGTTGGAAAAAGAGGCATATGATGGGATCGAAGAAGAACTTGTGCCTCGCAAGTATCGTCGCAAGTCCAAAGCAAAAAGGGTTGAACAAGACTAACACCGTGTGATATCATATCCACGATGGATACTATAGAAGATATTGTAAGAACGCATGTTCCCCTTGTACACAGCGTGTCATCTAAAGGATGGCACAGTGTATTCTGTGAAGTATGTGGTGATGGCAGCAGGGCTAAAGGCCCACGCGGTGGCTGGCTGTTTCAAGATGATATGTGCTTCTACAATTGTTTCAACTGTGGAGTTGAGGCTAATTTTGACCCCAACCGCGAGCATCCTAACTCCAAATACATGTATGAAGTCTTCACTTCGTTTGGAGTTCCTTATAAAGAAGTTCAAGAACTTTTAGTTAAGAACCTCAAAGGCGACAAACGTCAAGTCATTCAGAAGAAGGCTATTCGGCTACCCAATATCGAGCAGCCTGACTTTTTTGTCACTATGACGAATTTTCCAGAAGATAACCCATTTTTTATTGAGGCCAAAAATTTCTTGTGGGACAATTACAAGATGCGGCCAGATGACTATCCTTTCATGTTGTCCAGTGGAAAGACTAGTTCCAAGGACCCAGATGATATCTACCATTGTAAACACTTGCGGACTCGAATAATTATTCCAGCTTATCAGGGTGATCGGCTAATCTACTGGCAGGGGCGTCTATTTTATGGTAGTGGAAAGAAGTATCTCAATGCCTCTGTCGAAGATAGCAGTGCCGTTATACATGGCCTAGAGCATTTATATGATGGTGATCCTGATAGGCCATTGTATATAACGGAGGGCTTTTTTGATTCGTGGCATTTAAATGGATTGGCCGTGCTTGGTAACACCATGAAAGATGCAAAGATACAAATTATATCTCGAAGTCGTAAACCAAAAGTGGTAGTCCCAGACTATAATTCCGATGGTATGCATCTTGCGAATCAGGCAATAGAATTAGGCTGGGGAATATCTCTTCCTGAGATATTTCCATGTCGAGATATTTGTAATGCAATCAACCACTTTGGTAAGCTTTATGTGCTTAAATCTGTGGTAGATAGAACATACCATGGCTTCGAGGCTAAGATTAGACTTAAAGACTTCCAGATCAAGAACCAGAAATTTTTGAGTAACATAGTATAAATACCTTAAACAGACCGTGAGATTTTTACTATGCCCAATGATTCATCCGCCGTTAATTCAAGAAATTTGGATGCAGATCGTCAAATAAAAGAATTGAATCGCTTTTTGTTGACCCTGCAACGTCGAGCAGAAATGAAGAGATTAACCGAAAAGGAAACATCTCAGAGTTCATCCTTGACAAAAGAATTTTTTGAAGGCGTAAAAATTGTCGGTTTGTAATTATCAAAAACCACCCAAAGATATAGTATCTAAACTACGCCGAGCTAGCGAAATTACAGAAGTAGCGTTTCGTTTTGGCTTGATCATCAATGATGACGGTTCTGTATTCGACAGACACACTCGAAAAAGTTTCAATAGTGTTGTCGATTGGTCGAGGGAAGCGTTATGAAGTTAGACCATCAATATCTGAAGACTATTTACGAGAATAATAGTCTACAAGATTTCCTAAGACTTGTTAGTGAAGAAGATATTGATGACCCAAGACTAAGAGCTATCGTCTCTACCCTTCGCAGATCAGTAAGAAATATTCACCTAGAATTTAATCCCATATTTAGCAACTCCCCCGAAGAAAATACACAAGAATCAAATCCGCTTCAATAACCATAAATAATGTAATGAACTGAGGCACGTTAATGGCTATTACCGGTAATTCTGGATTATCGACTCCTATCGAGTCATATATCCGATACTTCAACGATATGAAACCGTATCATACCAAAATTCTAGAGATTTTGAAGCAGTACAATTTCTTTGACACGATCAATGTATCAGTTGTTGAAGATTTATTCAATGATTATACCATTGCTAACCGTGAATTATGTGACTCTCTAGAAGTTTTCGAGGATTATGACGAAGGCTTTACTTTTCAAACTGAATACGATATTATAGGCTATAATAACTCTGGGGATCAAGTCTTTCTTCAGGGTGATGTTTCATCAGATTGGGCACCGGGCGATGCTATCGCTCTTTTCAATAGCTCCACAGTAAATCGTCGCCCGGTAATCACAGAAGTTACCGTGGTGGATTACAATATTGGCGCTAATAGAACAGAGATTAGTGTCACACTGGACATTGCATCTGGTGAATATGATAGCTATTTAAATGCTGGTAAAGACTTCTGTAATCTATTCACACCTATTGCGGGTGGATTTGACGGTGGATTGTTTGATGATAGTCAAGTGGCAGCGCTGCCATCGTTTGCGTTTGCACCTATACCGGGAGAATGTGAGGTTGTATTAAGTGGTAATCAAACATACGATCTTAGGTTTCAGATACAAAGTATTCCAAATACTTCCAACATGATTATACGCGGCGATGTAACTTCTCTAATCACAGATTCCGATACTGCCACTGACGGGCTAAATACAGCCTTTAGGGTTGTTTCTAAGCGTACATATGATATTGTGTCGTGCACATCGACCGAATTTGTAGTAAGTGGAGACCGAAGTGCAGAGTTCCTTTCGAGACAGGGATTTGATGTTCTTGGCACTGGCCCCAATGATGGCAGATATTCGGTGGTTACAACATCTTATAGTGGCATAGATGATAAAACAACAATTCGCATCAGCGCAACACAAACCATTGACACTGGCTACTGTGGTGGAATAATTTCTGTTTCGAAGGCAACACGTAACCTTGGATTTTATCTAATTGAAAATGTTGTGTTCAACGGCACCAACACGATTATAACTGTCGATGCAACCACACCATTCAAACTAACCGACGTTACCGAAGCCAATAATCATGGCTCAATGATGCTTCGCACCGCAATCACAAACCGACGCATAGTATCCCTTGAAGGTACTAGAGAAGATATTGCCAAGCAATATAACATACCCAACACTTTAGAGGATAAGTTGCGCCCCGGCGATACTTCCGGTGATAGTTCAGACTACGCCTTTGATACAACTTTCGGCGGATTCGATTGGAACGTTATCCCAGCAACCGTTACGATAACAGATTTCGATTACTCTGTAGATGGTGTGTCTTATGATCCAGATACAGACCAAACAACAGTCACGCTTCGAGGTGAACTCCCTACAACAATTACTGGTGCTGGTTTAAAGCTCATTGGTAATTTCGGTTTTGGTGGCTATGATTCGTTAAGTGATACAAATGATCCGAAAGACACTCACGTTTACACCTCATTCAAGGAAAGCGTATTAATTACAGTTGAGTTTGTATAAACGGGGGAACCCCACGATTCTTCCATGCAAACATCGCGTTCTTCTCACCGTTATAGTATCTGTGGTATGAAGTAATGGAATCACCTTCAATCCGGTATTCCTCTGGCATTGCAGGCGTGGGCTCTGTAAATGCAGTCACATCGTCCTCAATGGCATGTGGCAACCGTTCAAGATGTGCATGAAGCTCCCAGCACTTGTGTTTCTTGCCATACCGGTGCTCATACTCCCACAGTAGCTCTGTAAAGAGTTTAAACAACCAGCGGTAGTTCGCAGCGCTTTGGCGTACCCAAATGGCTGAGGGATGGTTTGTGTGGGTCTGACGGTACAGGAAACGTTCCATCATGATATCGTCATGGTATAGAGTCAAATCCTTGCGGACTTTCGGCTTACCTACTTTCATGCCTTTGAGATTATGGTTGTCGTAGTATTCAAACTTGACAGGAATGTACGCAACATCTTCTTCAATACCATCCAACACACGATGTGCAGTTGACAGTAGTTGTGCGTACTCAAGGACCATTTTAACGGCGTGCTTATCGACGTGCCATTGAGCACATACCGTAGGATCGCTGTCTAGATAGAAGATATTCAATCTTCAATTTCCCACTTGGCAATAATGATATAGTGGTAACCATTATTCCAGCATTCATTTTTATCAAGCCGATCAAAGCGCCATTTTCTAGATACGTTTGATTCATTTTCCTTATCTGCGTAGGTCGAACAAAATTTATGTGCAGCTTCTTCAGAGCGACATACCGCCAAGATTTCATTATCTTCGTAAGGATATTCTCTCTCTACGACCCAACAAGTATCCATGATTATCTCCAAATTAACGTAAGCGTTAGAATATTAGCATAAACGAAAAAGGGTGGCAACCGCCACCCTTCGTCTTACTTCCACTCTTCCATCATCGTTCGAAGAACGGAGATGGTGGTGGATGCCCGCTTGTGCAGGATACCTATACCACCCGCTGCGGTGAATGGATCGATTGCCTTGCTACGGTCATCGATAAGCACAGCCTTCGAGTGTGCGTACTCTGCCTTCTCGGCGGAACTTATGACGATATTCACCGGCACGTCCCACCCAAGGTGTTCACCCGCCCACTTGCGCTTCTGCCCACCAGCATCCTTCGGGCTGTTGCCCTTTGCCGTAAGCATCTGCACGTCAGAGAAGTTCGCAGTCACGAATTCCCATAGCTGTCGAGCATCCGGCATTTCCGGCAGGCTGTAGTACCACGGCGCTTCAGTGTCGTTGTAGCGGAGAATGCTTCTCCACAATTCACGCTTTGCCATGGCTTCTATGGGCTTGCCAAATCGCTGCTCAATTGCACCTTCGAAGTCGGAAACAACTCCATCCATATCAACATAAATCGTAATGTCGTCAATCATTTTCGCTTTTCTTTAAGCCATTACCAAAAACATATGATGCCTTAAGAGCCCGTGGTTGTCAACTACTTACAGAAATATTTACACGCTCAGACCATATTTTTCAACGAAGTATTCTTTAAATTGAGCAAAAGGCTTTTTAGGATCATTAAATGCTTTTGCCTCAACATTGTCTTGGGCAAATCGAACAGCCCTGTCTACCGTTTGATGAGGAAGTTCGACCCCAGCTTCGGCAATTTTCCCAAGCGCCCATAGCGTCATGTAAATGTCTGCCGTGGAAGCGTCGCTTTCATCCACCATCCATCGCACTTCTTCTTCGGCAAAAGTGAGCAGTTCTACTTTTTCGGTTTCACTGAAATCATTACGGTCTAGCAGATCACGCATGTAAATCATGTGAGTTCTCCTGTGAAGTTGCAGCTACCTTAATCGATAAATAGAAGTATATCAAGAGGTAAATCATGAAACTACTAGAATCCTACTTCAAGCGTATGGAAGAAGAGAAATTCCGTACCATTCCCGGTGACCCGGTGGACCTTTTAAAATATGTAGCCCAATATGAACCTGAACTGGAAGACATGACAGATGAGCAGGTAGAAATGCTTATCGATGTTCTAGAAGGGGTACAGCTATACGTGAAAGATTATGGTGTGGATGGAACCACAAACGCCGAGAAGGTACTCAAGGTATCCTTCCCGGCTTTGTTCAGTAGGTATCGCTATCGCTCCGATCCAAACCTAGACATTGCTGATCTAGAAATGGAACCGGGTGAAGACGTTTACGAGTGGCTTGTCCGCTACGAGAAGTAGTTTCAATACCACCAACTGAAGCGAGCATACACCTTATCGAAACCTAACTGACTCCAATTTACTCTACGAGCACGAGTGTAAACACGCTTCGATGCAGCCGATCTAATATCGGCTTCGGCCATAGTCGCAACATCATTTGCGGTTTTACCCACACTTGAAGCAATAGTGCTGATGATTTGTTCCAACTCATCAACAATATCACCCATGTACGTCATAGACGGAGCATAGTTGAGGTTGGGAAATGGTTCAACCGTATGTACCTGTGATCGCTTCACTACTTCTGCAAGGAGTATTGCCACGCGAATGGCATCATCTATTACAATATTATCATTATCATAAGCTGCTTGACGGTATCGATCACGAACCATTTCAAGTGCTTTCTTACGATAATGCGTAGTGTTATGTGAACCGTTCTTAGTGAGAATACTGATAGCTTTGTCTGTTACTTCTTCAAACGAACCCGCAACCACAGGCTTGACGCTTCCATCCAAATTATCACTCACAATCTTACGATGACCAAACGTTTTCGCGAACTTCTTCTGCTGGTTCTTGGTCATAGATTCGAGCAAGGACAACAAAACTGGATCGACAACTTCAGCCGGAGCATTATCTGCCAGCAAGACAGAGTTTTTGTCTTGCTTTACAAGTGTCTCCGAAATAATATCTTTCGGCATGTGTTGTGCAAAAGCCTTGATATAACCAGCATTTGACAAGATCGACTTTTTTGAATTCGTCACGAAGTTGATATCATTGAACGCCGCTGCACAGGTTTCATCCGTAGCCGTCGTCAATTCACGGAGACGCTTCTTGATTGAACCGATTTCCATCAAATTCGAGAGGCTGGTCGGGTTAATGTTCGGACCACGTAGAACGTGACGAAGAGAACCACCGGCAGCATGAACCTTGATTGCGTACTCCAGACGGCGCGGCGATACCAATTCCTTAGCGGCAGCATCCAGCTTATTCCACCATTCGACCGCACCTTCACCAGCTGTACCATACTTCTGCTGAAAGTACGGGGCACTGGGCTTGTACGGAATGTCAATGACAATCTGGAATCGGTCCTTCTGGGCCGGGTCAAGTGCTTCTACATCATAGCTCGTATCGGCATCTTCTTCATCGTCCGGGTTTACCGCTGCCCAGATAAATCGAAGATTCGGGAAAGGAATACCGTTGATCGACTTGAACTGGATAAGCTCCATGACAGCGTTACGAACCTTCTTGGGTGCACGGTTAAGCTCGTCCATGAACAACGCTTCAACCTGATGCAATCCCTTCGGCTGCACAAGTGCAATGTAGCTTGAACCATCAGCTTCCTCCTGTTCTTTCGGGATACCAATGAAGTCAACCCACGGGTCCATCGTAGCCGCCGAGTAATAGCGCCAGTTCAAATCGTGTCATTTAAATGCCTCGATCACGGTTGCTGTTTTACCTACACCATGTTTGCCTTGAAAGAGGACATTCCAATCGTTTTCAATCCACAAATCAAGGTCTGCGTTGTTTACTGCCATGTCTTACTCCTATAATGGTAAAAGTGTGGGGGCATTTTAACACCCCCACACTTTTGTGTCAAACTTCCTAAGAAGAAATCTTACTTCTTCTTGAGAAATTCTTCCAAGTAGCTCCCGATACGATCCAGACGACTCTTATCAGTGTTAGAGAACCATACACCCTGTCGCTCCTTCCACTTCGACATAACGTCGGTGTCGTAAGTGGCGAAAGAATCTCCCAGCATTCCAAGAATGTAGCGCGAAAGCTGGCTGAACGGCTTCTTGGTATCCTTCAGACCCTTGTCAGTCGTGTGGTAGATGATCTTGGTCACGAGTTCCAGAGTCATTTCGTACACTTCCAGCGATGCCGACTTGTTGTAGTTCGACTGGATTGCGTGCAACGCAGAGTAACGGTCACTCTGGGTGTCGTTTGCAGTCCGCAGTCCTTCCTCAACGGCTGCACGATGTGCATCCTCGGAGGACAGGTCGAGGTTGTTCGCCTCGGCGCTCTCCGTGATCTTCTGGAGAGTGGAACGCTTGAGCGTAGTACCTACCACCAGCGATGCCAGAATCGGAGAAATTGCGTCTCCCGGTGCGAGGCTGATGATCCGGTCAGCCTGTGCGCCGTCCTTGTCGGTGATGAGGTTGGACACCACGTCACGCGGGAGGTACGAAATGAAGGCACTGATGTATTCGTCCTTCTTCATGATGTGCGGAACTGCATCCGTCACGAAGTTCATGTTGCTGAATGCCAATCGGCGTGCTTCTTCATCGACGGTATCACGCAGTTCTTCCAGACGCTTCTTGATCGAACCGCTACCCAAACGCTGACGAAGCTGCGTCAGGTTGAGTTGATCGTTCGGCAAAACGTCACGGAGGTCGCCACCAGCGTTGTAGTACTTGATGGAGTACTCAAGACGGCGCGGGGACACAAGGTCCTGTGCTTCGGTCGTGAGACCCTTCCACCATTCGATGGCACCAACACCAGCCTCACCATAGCGACGCTCGAAGAACGCACGAACCGGCGTGTACGGGATATCCACGATGACTTCGAAGCGGTCCTTCTGGGCCGGGTCAAGTGCTTCTACATCGTAGCTGGAATCTGCCATTTCCTCGTCGTCCGGGTTGATTGCTGCCCAGATGAACTTGAGGTTCGGGAACGGCGTACCGTTGATGGAACGGAACTGGATAAGCTCCATCACTGCGTTACGCACCTTCTTCGGAGCGCGGTTAAGCTCGTCCAAGAAGAGAGCTTCGACTTCATGCAGACCCTTCGGCAGAACAAGCTCGATGTACGAACCACCATCACCGTGCTCGTTCTCTTTCTCCTTGGGGATGCCGATGAAATCCACCCACGGGTCCATAGTTGCAGCAGAGTAATAGCGCCAATCAAGGTTGTGCCGTTCAAAGGCTTCCTTGACCATAGCGGTTTTACCCACACCGTGTTTGCCCTTAAAGAGCACGTTCACTTCCTGTGCGATGAAGAAATCGAGTTTGTTCTGATCAAATGACATAATCTGGCCTCCTAAGCGTCAGTGAGCGAACTATAGACTAGCTAGATTGCTAGGTCAATACCGTTCTTCGGGCATCATTTGGTCGAGTGGTTGACTCGTACATCTATATGGCGTACTGTTCGCCCTCGACTTGGGGGGCACTATACGTAGCCGACGGGCGGTTGTCAATAGTGTTGCACATATACGTGGACTGTGTGATAATAGTCCCAACTACTCGCTAAAGGACCAATACATATGGGCATTATGAGTAAAGCTAACAACACTCTTCAGAAGATTCGTGAGCGCAACTATATTGATCCGACGGAACATCGTCTGATCGCACGCGAACTGGAGAAACATCACGCTATCTTTGAGCGTGTGTGGTCCATGAGCCGCATTCGGTACACTAAGAAAGTGCCGACCGCTGCTGTGTTCTTCAACCGTAAGGGTGAACTGGTTGACTTCGCAGTAAACAAGGAATTCTGGGAAAAGCTGACCTTCAAACAGAAGTGCTTTGTTATTTCTCACGAATGCCTTCACATTGCGTTGAACCACGGTGCCCGTTCCATTGAGCACTTCAAGCACCCGGTCAAGGCACAGATCGCCAACATCGCACAGGACTTGGTTATTAATCACGCTCTTATCAACAAGTATGGTTATGACCGCGATGAAATCGATGCACTCACCCTGATCACGGATGGTGATGGTAACGAGGTCAAGGACAAGAACGGTAATTCGATTATTGCCCGTAAGTACTGCTGGGTAGATCAAATTTTCAAGCCGGAAGATAACGTCCGTGATGACGAGAACTTCGAGTACTATTTCAACCGTATCTGGCGTGAATTCCAGAAGAACATGGACGAAATGCAAAAGATTCTTGATCAGATGCAGACGGTGGATGATCACGAGAAGGGTCAGCAGGCAAAGGGTGGTGCGCCGCAGAAGAACCAAGACGGTAGCACTCCGACGCCGGGTAACTCGCAGCCGAATGGTGGTCAGCCTTCGGAAGAGGAAGAGAAAGAAGAAGGTGAAGGTGAAGATGAAGGCAAGGAAGAAGAGAAAGAAGAAGGTGAAGGTAAGGATGAAGGTGATAATCAGAAGGGTGGTGGCGACATTGACCTTGATCATCACGATTTCAACTACTTCGATCCGGGCACTGATCCTGACTTGACCGACGACTTCGAGCCTGTGATCGACAAGCTCAACGAGGAATTGACGGGCGAAGAGAAAGAAACGCTCAAAAACTTCCTCGAAGAGAACGAGAACAGTGACGAGCCGAAAGAGAACCCGGACCATGGCCCGACTGGTGTGACCGGTGGTGGTGGTCGTGGTGGTTCCAAGGAAGCTGGTACAACAGCTGGTACTGGTTGGACCTACGCCAAGAAGATGGAAGTGAAGAAGCGTAAGTGGGAAGCTATCATCACTGACTGGACCAAGAAGCGGATCACTGAAACTAGCCGTGACGTGGATCAGTTCGTGTTCCCGAATCGTCGCTTCGCAAGCGTCATCAACAACAGCGACCTCATGCTGCCGTCAGAGTATGAAGTGTGGGAGAAGTTTAAGGAAGAAGATATGATCGACGTGTGGTTCTTTCAGGATACCTCTGGTTCCTGCTCTGGCTACACTGACCGCTTCTTCAACATCGCGGAGTCGATGCCGCAGGATCGTTTCAGAATGCGGTTGTTCTGCTTCGATACGCGAGTTTATGAGACGAGCCTTGAGTCTCGTGAGCTTTACGGCTTCGGTGGTACGTACTTCCACATTCTGGAGAACAGAGTGCAGGAAGAACTTCGGGACAACCCGGACTTCAAGTACCCGGACGCTATCTTCGTCGTGACCGATGGTTACGGTTCGGACATTGTACCGGATAAGCCTGAGAACTGGCACTGGATCATGACTCCGGGGCACTCTAAGGAGAACATTCCGAAGACGTGCAAGTTCTACGACCTCACCAAGTACGAGTAATCGTAGAATATGAAGAACTCCTTGGCTATCAATTATAAATACTGGTAGTCAAGGAGTTTTTCAATGTCTAAGAGTTTACTAGAATCGGTTGTATCGAATATGTTGTCTGAGGACGAGAAGGCCGAGTTTATCAATAAGGTCTACAAGAGTTCTGGGATATCTAAAACGGCTCTCACTGCTGCATATGAGCGTGGTAAGGGTGCGGCTGATTCAGACGCAACAGCAATTCCATTAGCCAAAGCGCATGTGTATTCTTATGTGAGCGAGCATAAGGTTAGTGAAGCATCAGAAGGACCCTTCAGAATTTGGGATCGTAAGGCAAAAACATGGGTAGGCAAGCCGTATTCTAGCCGTAAACGTGCAACGTCCCGTGCTGATAGGCTAGATAATGAATATGGTGGATATCGTTACTCTGTAAGACTTGTGCATCCACAGGACACCAACAAAGAGATTACTCCAGCAGAAAAAGCTAAGCTTGGTAATAAATAATAGACCTATGGTATAACGAAAAACGGGGCTTAACGCCCCGTTTTCACATATGCATCAGTTGGTTTATCAAAGAACTTTGCATCTACATCAATTTCAACCGGTCTCTTCAATGGCGTTGCATCATTTATATGGTTTTTCATATGGAAGGGTTTGGCACCCTTACCACGATCAATTGACCATGTGATGTGATACTTAGAACCATCTGGCCTATCGGTTGTGCCGTCAATTTCGACCAAGAAACCTTCCACATCTTTCCCGTTATCAATGTAACCGACAACTTTAACTGTGTTTGGCTGTGGCGGAACATTATCCGACTTAACACCAAATTTCTCAGTAATATGGTGACCTAGAAACTGCGGATACTTCGGAGGAAACAAAGTGCGAAGTTTCTCACGCGATCCTTGTTCAAGCTCATATCCATTATACATAATTTATTCCTCGGTTACGACAGAGCGAATACGTTGAAGAAGGTCATCAATTTCTGCAAAGGCTTCGTCTGTTTCAACGTCAACATCGTTATTTTCGAACACTTCTTCGATGCTGTCAAGTAGCTCCGAAACTTCTACATAGATTTCTGCGCGTTCCATATCGTTCATTCTTTATTCCTTTATCCAAATAGAACTTGGTGGCCACCCTCAGTAATTGGAAGAACTTGTGCTTTCGCACGCTGCTCTTCTGATAGCGTCATGATGAATTGCTCTGCGAGCATTTGAGACGGTGCTTCTTTTAGCACTGTCCCTTCCAGCACGACGCGGTATTTTACTGTTGGGTTTTCATTAATCAGTTTGTTATTCATAGCTTCTAACTCCCGTTTATTTAGCTGAGTTAAAACTATTTATAGTTAAATATCACAGATGTATACTTCTATTAGGTATTTTCTCTCAAGTTCTTCAACGATGTTACGAACATCTAGATTCCACGAAAGACCACCTAGACCACATCCAATTGGCGGCATGTAGAATGGTGATTCGTTTTCACACGCGAACTGCATAGCCCGTTGTAGTGCATTGGCAATAGCGTGCGGTGATGCGTATTTCACATTTGGGTTGCGCCCATATGCGTTCTGCGTAAAACAATTTGCCACCCAAATGTTTTGGTTCACTGGAACGAATTGGCACTGGCCTAGAAGTTTGGCATCTGGTTGCCATTTGCGATATTCATCGTATACTAGCGGCCATTTATCACGAATGGCTTTTGCAACTCCACTACCCATGACACCTTTACAGTTGACGCCATGCGCTATGACGCCTCGTGTTACTGTTGTTACATCCTTTTTGATATATTCCATAGATTTGCCTCCGACATAAATACTAACACAAGTATGTATCAGGAGCAATAGTGTGCCGCTGAATTATCCATGGAATAGACAAACTGATAACGGGGAGGGCCTTTCATTTAATGAAGATACTGGTTTCCTTGCAGGGGCCGATGATCCTTCGGTAACAGATATAACTTTAGGTGTTTCAATCCCTGTGGGAGTTCTGTACTTACGAACCGGGACCACGGAAGTATACCAAAAAAACGATACCGGAGCAACTGATTGGGTACTCCTAGTTTTAGTATCATTTAGTAGAGTTTCTGTTACTACAGCTACTTACACTATCCTCCCAGCCAATACTTTTATTGGTTTGGATACTACAACAAATAGTATAACACTGACGTTACCGTTGGGGTCAGCAGTTTCATTAGGACAAATAATTACAATCAAAGATGAAACAACAAATGCTCGTCGTAATCAAGTGTCTATAAATACCGCAGGCTCCGACACAATTGAAGGTGGAGAAACTGAAATTATCGTGAAAATAAATGATTTTTCCATTGATGTTCAATGGACTGGCAACGAATGGAGTATTGTCTAAAATGAGTAAGTTACTTAGTGATATAATTGCAATTAAAGCTGATCCTGAAATTTCAACATATGATGCATTTGGTAGACTTCGTACGTCAACACCGTTAGCTCTGTTTTCTGATCGTGGCTATAGAGACAATCCAATATTTTGGTCTTCTGATATAAATGGAGCAGGAGCAAGCATTGATAGTAGTGACTCTGCAACAACCAGTACATTAGATTTAACGGTTGGTACTGTATCGGGTGAGTATGTTTATAGACAAACCCGTCGCCGGTTTATTTACGAACCAGCACGATCTAGTTTCATTTCTAACGCGGTTGCATTCCCACCTCAAGACTCAAATCGTAGAGCCCGTGTTGGTTTATTTGATACTAACGATGGACTGTATTTTGAAGATTCTGGCACAGACTATCAATTTGTATATAGGAGTGGTGTTACTGGTTCTCCCGTAAACAACACTATTACTCAATCTAATTGGAATTTAGACTCTTTTGATGGAAATGGACCTTCTGGAATAAACATTAACTTTGAAGATAGTTTCGTGGCGATTATAGACTTCACTTGGCATGGTGCTGGCCTAATTCGCTATGGGTTCTTGATGAAAGGTCAACCCATGTATGCTCACATAGAAGAATTGAGTATCAATACTGGATCACGATTTGGTTATATTGGCAATTCCACCCTTCCTATTAGGTTGGAAATTGAAAATACAGGAACAGCTAGCGGGAGTGGTATATTGGACTGGAAAGCATCTTCAGTTGCATCAGAGGGAAATTCAGTAGAACAAGGTGTAGTGTTGGCAGAAGTGAACAGTGAGCCGCTAAACGTAGATGATACAACATTAACGCCTCTACTTTCTATCAGACTATCACCTAGTTTCCTAAACTCTGGAGCCGAATTTATCAAAGCTTCCATACTAAACATTGACAACAGACCCGCACAAGTACAAATACTATATAACGCCACATTAGGTGGCGGAACAAACTGGCAAACAGGTGAAACTGATATTATTCAGTATGATGAGGATTCTACTACCGTTACTGGGGGAACTAGAGTTGATGGAACTTTTGTATTAAGTGATGGTGCTACTTCTGAACCGGTATCATTAAACGAACGTGGACTTGGCTTTGATATTAATGACGTGCCGGATACCATCACTATTGCAGCTAGAACGTTTAATTTGGATTCTGACTTGGCTGCGACACTACAGTATATTGCAAAGTACTAACAGAGTTACATTTGCTGTTGGAGTTGTTGTTGCTGACTACGAATGTTAGTGATTTGTGATTTAATCCTATCACGGTCACTACGTAGAGTTTCTAGCCTAGATACATCATCTGCTGTAAGTTGGGTTGGAGTTTTACCACGAGTGATAGCACTCATTTCACTTTCAATAGATCGAAGCTCCAAACTCATGATCTGCATTTGATTGCCATAGTAGAATATTTGTTGTTGTTGCTGAAATCCTTTAAGCTCCACTTCAACGACGTATGGAGTCTGCTCTTTAACTATCTCAGTAACGTATAGATCGGTACGTTCAGATGCAAAGGCCACGGTTTGCCACACGGTAAAAAATGCACCTACCACACTCGCAACGATTGTTGATACGGTTGTCACTTTACCTATAACTCCTAGTTGGCTGAAATCTTTGCCTGCTGTAAATGGGACTTTTGCCATGTTGAAACCCTCTACAATATATTTATTAAATAGCCCTCAAATACTCTACCAATTCTTTAAATCCGCCCACATATACACCCTCGTGGAAAATCTGTGGTACACTTTTAACTACATGGTCAGACCCAGATTCGTTGACATACAACTGAATGTCGTCGCGAGAAACTTGCTCTGGCACCGATAGCTCTTCATATTCGTGGCCTGATTGTTTGATTAATTGTTTTGCGCTCACGCAAAACTTACAGTTGTTCTTTCCATAAACTGTAAACTTCATATAACTTCCTTATATTGTTGTTTTTGGTTGTGGTTTTGGACGTGGTTTGGGGGTTATAACTTCAAGTATGATTTGAAGTTGAGTGTTTTGTGATGAGTGTATATCATTTACATCACTAACTAATTCCGTTATTTCTTTTCGTGTAACGTAGTACACATCTTGATTTTGGTTTGCGTTTTCCAATTCCATTAGCCGGACTTCAAGATTATTCATGTTATCTTGAAGTACAGTTTGCTTCCATAGAAGTAAGAGACATAGTATCAGAATAGCATAGAGAAGAAAAGTCTTTCTACGATTCATCTTTTCAGTCTTTATCTTTGCCTTTTGAGCTTTTGTTATCGTCATCGGATTTGCCCTTGCCTTCTTCTTTACCATCGGAATCCTTATCTGATGGTCGGCCTTTTTCAGGCATGTTCTTCTTAAGAGCCTGAACATCTTTCTTCAAGATTTCATGGTCACGGTCGCCCGGACGAGGACTGATCTTGGCCTTGAGAGTGCCATCACCAATCATTTGGCGAACACGGGAAACTGTTACACCAAGTTCTTTTGCCGCCCACTTTGTTGATGCTGTGTCGCCAATTGGTTCTGGGGCCTCACCTTTGTCTTCAAGGTCAACTTCTTTCAGATACTGCGCTGCGTCTGCTAGTTTCATGGTTAAAATTCCTCAATTTTATTGTATTTAGTGGTGTTGATTACTCACAAACGTAATTTACGAATTCAGTACTAGACAGATATTTCTTGGTATTGTCTAACAGAGTGAATGTAAACATGGTTACATTCTGACCAAATAACATTTCGGTACTGGATGCCATTCTGCCCATGTAATAAAAATCACGCTGGGCACTGTATTTATGATCACAGAACACCACGTTCACATCGTCTGATATTTCGATCATATCTGGTGTAGGTGTACTACCTACGTCTGGGTCATCGCTAATTGACGAGCTTTCGCATCCAACTATTAATACGAATAGTAACGCTATCCAAGCTACTCTTTTCATATTCAGGTTCCTCTGTATCAATATGTTCTATTTGTGATTGAAGACCGTGTTCACTAATGTATTTATTCCGTGGCACCCACCCTTCTTCAGTCATGAAGCCCCACTTGCGGATTTTGAATAATGTGACGAATATTGTTGATGCACCTTCATTTTCATTCATTAGTAGTTTATGGAGTTTCCATGGGCTGTGGAAATATATGTCACCAGCTGCACGTTTCTCAACCCCCGATGTAGTATGTTCATCGTATCCACCCTCTAGGATGAATGCTGCGAAAAAGAATGGATGATCGTGTAGGTGGCGGTCTAAGTCACTACCCTTGATTTCGTGGTAATACACGTTCATAATAGGGTTTTTAGGTAACAACCACCAGCGTTTCATGTATTGCTCACTTATAACAAAATCGGGTTTGCGATTCTGCGTCTTGCGTTTGAGTCTAACCAATAGTTCAAACGCAAGTTTCTGTCTGAATTTATTTAACACAAGATCAGTCCTTACTAGCTTTAACTGAAAGTCCTTCCATCTGTTTCTGAATTGTTGCCTGAACAAAATCACGATTAGTGCGATTCTGAATCTCATCAGCAAGTTTGAATCCATAGTCAATTATTTCATCAGCTGGCTTATCCATACCATCTACTGTAAGAATGCTGTTGACGAAGCTCACTACAAGCTGTCCACGGTTCGAAAACTGCTGGAACAACTCTGTGTCGCTTTGTGATGATGTTGAAACAGTCTGGCGGGAAACTGGTGTAGTGTTATCTACTGGTGTAACCTCGGCAGCCTGTGAGTTAGCCACTTCTTCGTTTGCTACTTGAACTGCTTCAGCGGCTTTAATCTTTGTTGGTGGAAGAAGACCCTTTTCAATCATTTCTTCCTTGGTGAGTTGGCGGTGCTTTGAATTGCTCATTAATATTATCCTTATAGTGAACTATTTTTTATTAGTTGCTCCCTAATATCAGAGAGTGTATATCCATTTTTTATTTCAATTACTATTAGTTCATTGCTTAACATTTTAGCAAGCAATGGTGTTAAAATTGACACAAAGCTCTCAATCTTTCGGATCAACGCTTTATGGGTTTTGCTAACCTTCCTTGTATCTATCATCGTCAAACCGAACCTGTCTGGACTTGAAATAATTATTTGACGAATCATGTTCTCTTTAGATGCAAACGCATATACGCCATCAAAGTGGTATACAAAGCCATCATCTATAGCAAATACGTTCATAGCGAACTTGGGGGGCGCATCCGGGGACTGTGCTTTTACTTGAACACACTTTTCAATGAAGCACTGTAGTAACTCCGATTCATTGACTTCTGTATCTAACAGTGCTAGCATCAGTGTATAATTTCACCCATTGATTGTGTTGAAGCCAACCAGACTTCTACAATAGCATCAAGTATTTGTTTAACTTCAACGGGTTCACTGATGGTTCTACGAACTGGTGATGATTTGCTTTGAAGTCGAGCCATATGATTTACGGCATGTTGGAATACTTCATGATCTTCCTCGTCTAGAACTCTAACATCAACGATTTCAATGTCACCATTACTTAGATCACCAGAAGGGTTCCACCCCATAGCCACATAATTGAAGCTATCAGTTTCAGCGTTCCACTCTAGGATTCCAACGAATTGTTCATACAAGATGGTAACTGTCTTGATATGCTCGAATCGCAAAGCTACGTGTGGGCGTGGAACCGCCACGGGCTCACATTCGCTCATGCGCTCGCATAAACTTTTAATTGACATCGATGCTCTAATTTTCGCGGATTCGTCCATTCTCACTTCTTTAATCTCACCATTCATCGCTAGTCTCCAGTGTTGACTACATCGAGGTCGTGTTATTCTCCGTGATGTTAACTAAATCTAGGTCGTGTTCCTCTCCATTCTTTCGTGGATACAAGCTAATTTTTTCACCCTGATGACTCCATACACAAAATACAGCTTCTGTGTTGTCATACTTTACAATGCCCATAATTTTGTCTTTCAGAGTGACGTGGGTCACGCTGAAACCTTTGCGAGTTTGGAAGAGTTGTTTTGGATTAAACTTTGTGGTCATTGAGTAGCTCCATCAGGTCGATTACTTTATCTTCTGGTTCACGAGATACTGCTAATATATTTAATGCTTCTGTCATTTTTTCTACTTGTTCTTTTGTCAATTTAGTAAAAATAATCCTTACTTCATCTTTGAAAAACTTTGGAACAACAGTGGTATGATCCATAATAACTGTGTAGGACGTGCCTTTACTATCATGGTAAATGTACTGGATCATGTTTGTGCTCGGATATAGGACTTTCCAATTGTTTGGAAAGTTATTGAGCAAATGGAGTATGTAATCGAACACGGTGCTATTCGATGTGCGAACTATTTTCATTTTTATACCTTCAAAATTATAGAAGGTTAATTATCACATTAACACCGTCAATTGTCAAGCCAAAAATTGAAAGGACAAGCACGACGGCGTTGATATTAGAAGCTTTAGGTTTCGTCCAGACCGCCAAACTTACTAACAGCCCAAATAACACCAGCAATCGCAAGTACAATAACCAGAGTCTTGGGAACAATCATGCCTACTGCAACCCCACCCAGTGCTGCGGGGACGCTTGGTACGGAGTCTAGCCAATCTACAAACTTCTTAGCTTTAATGCGTGCTGTGGTTGCTATATCAATCATATTCATATTATTCCTCTTTTATGAAATCAAATCGGAGAATCAATTCTCCGTCTTCCGAAATTATTGGTAGCATTTCAAAACGGTGCTTATCAAACTCGTCCATTAGCCTGAAACCTCGTGGTGATGCAATCATAACAAAACTTACATCTAGGCCACCACTATCATTCAATTTAACGTCTTGCACGACGTGTGAAGTTTCTTCTACCGCTGGTAGTCTTGTTGGCTTTGGTGTATCTTTTGGCCAAGAACCATGGTGGCAAGAGTGCTTCGAATACCTATCGATTACTTTGCCAATATCGATGGTATCAGGTATTTTTTCTGATGATACTTTGGTGTGGTACAGAATACTTGCATATCGCATTGGATATCTTTTTAAATCTCCGTTTATTAATTTATAACAATTCAGTTAACACAGTAAGGTCTCTGAGTGACCCTACTTATATTAATCATTTTTACTAAGTTCAGATAGTTTTTCAGCGAACCCATTGTCGTTAAAAGAAATATTCTTTGTGTCTTCTAGAGATAATGCTGAATCGCTGTTGGACATGGGCGCGGCATAGTACTGCTGTACTCTTGCGTTTATGGTATTTCCATAAACTTTGAGGCGGGATACCGTGATGATTTTATTGACTCTGTTTTTACGCTGGCTGATACTTCTCCAGTGACCAGCTTGCGGCACATACTCGTACCGCAAGCCTTTAATGTTACGAATCAACAAATCTTCATCGGATGAAAGCATATGATAACTCCGTTATGGGGGCTATCAGTTTCTCACAGTTTGCTCTAATGTGTCAAGCAATAGTGTAGCTTCGTTTGCATTCTTTTTTGGATTAAATCCAAAGAAACGTCGATGAACTCGTCCGTATAGTTCAAATTCAGAAATTGGTACACTAAATCCGTATAACACATTTCTCTGATCTGTACCACCGTGCGAACTCTTGAACCCTTCTCGGATTGTGACATTGAGAAGTCCCGGCGTCTCTTCTACGAAAAGCTGTCGATACTTCATGCCTTGTCCTGTATGGCGGCTTCCAAGGTCTACCACAGACATTCTCTGCTTACGGTTGAACATTGGAGTGTAGCCTTTCATAAAATCCATGAGGCGGTCTACAGCCCCTTCTAGATTAGCACTTTCTACTTTGGATTCAGATGACGCTAGTGCCTCATCTGGTGCGGAATCAACGGATTCTGTTGACTCCACTGGTCCTCCGCTATCACCATTATTGGATTCTTCGGCTTTTGGCTGCTTACGCGGTCTCCCGGCACGGCCCGGTGTTTTTGTTTCTTCTGTCATGGTAACATGCTCCTATTTCACGTACCATTATTTAGTGCGCAAAAATTAACGTGTTACTCGGGAACACATCGACTGCCATTTCTTCGAAGTCAGCATTAAGCTCATCGACAAATTCAAAGAACTCTTTAAGCATTTCTTCGTTCCGTTTAGTACTTGGAAATAGAATTTCCACACTGCCGTTAATTTTAAAGACTACGTACTTCACATCGAATATTATGGAATCATCTACAACTTTGAATACTACTACAGATTCAGATTCATCGTCATCATTATCGAACGCTTCATAGAGAAGATTACCTATACCATCATCTACAGTTATCCAGATTTCGGCGTCGGTATTCATGATTTGCTTGAGTTTGGTTTTTGTCATTATAGTCCATCCTGTTTAAATTTTCCAAAGTTTGGCATATTGAAGTCAAGATTACCCTCCAAATCTTCTTGGGTTGTGGGCATCGTCGGAGCAGATGCTGCTTTATTAGCACGGTATTTTTCGAGAAGCTCTCTCATCTCCATGGGAATGTCATTGTAGTCTACGGCACCATGTTCAAGTCCATAATCAGTAAGCATGGCAAACAGCATGTTACTTTCATGTGTAACCATATCCATGATTTCGTTTCTTTGAGAGATTGTGCCTTCGTCCATGATTACATTCATCTTGATGTGAAGTTTAAGCACCAATTCGGCTTGAACACGAATGTCTGAGGTAGGTGCAGATGAGCATAGGCTCCGAAGACGTTCTTCGGTCTGAGCCATCATCCTCGCTTCACCAGCGCTCAATGTTGTATTATATGGATTATTTTTCCCCGGCGGATTCGCTCGTGGATCAGTAGCCAGTGGATCAGGACGAGTTGCACCGGTCCCCACCAGTGTAGTGGATTCCTTGGATATTAGCCATCCAACAATCAATAGTGTAGTAGCCGTAAGAAAAACGCCGATAGCGAATCCGATCATAAACATTTGCATTTTGAATCTCCCTTTTAAACTAGTGTATCACTCACCATGCATTGGATGCAAGCGAGTATCCGTCACCTGTTGAATAAGTTCCCATGCATTTTCATAGTCCTTTTGTTGCAGCAATTGATCTAGCATGCCACGTTGCTCATTGGACGCCTGTTGGTAGAATTTCATAACTTCCATAGCACCAATGTTGCCGGGATACGATGCTTCTTTCAAATCTTTTAATAGCATGACATGCTCCACGTCTATAGTTGTATTTATTGATGGGGAGTGCTATACTCAAAGTTGAAGTGATCTATTTCATCTGCATACAATTCAGCTATTCTGTCTGCAAATTCTGGATCAGCTTTAAGGTAGGCCCGCAAATTGTCCGACGCTCGCTCGTTCTTATTGACATGTGGGAATTCCATAGGCATTTCAATACCTTGTACTTCAAACATATTCACGAAATCGGCTTCTAAGTGATCGAATCTGAGAATATGTAAGTCATCGGGTATTTGCCCATCAACTTCTAGGTAGTGTTTGACGGTTTCGGCGTGCTGCCATGTGGGTTCTAGGTTTCTGTAGAAATCTGAGAATGACACATAATGTCGCCCTTTGAATATATCTACGTTTGGAAATGAAAATGAGTTGCGCTTGTAATGCATCAAGTAGAAGCTGATTATACGATCCCATGTGTTTCGGACTATCGTGAATTTAAAATACTCTTCAGGTGATCCTTTCATGTACTTATAAGCATCAGCCATAGTAGAGTGCTGTCCAACTTTCCCTTCACGGTCACTGAATGACTGACACCTATAGAGCAAGTGTTCTACTGAAGAACCTCCAGTCTTAGGTATATGAATAAAAGCCATCTTGGGTTTGTGCCACATCATTAGATATTCTTATAACCATCGTTTAGGCCAACGAATGCTGGGTAGTTGAAATCAGTATCTTTGGGATTATATTCTATAATAATATACGGCTCAACTGGCTCGCCGCCCAATGCAAGTTCAATAAGATTTTCTATTAAGGTCTGTTTGTTTATTACCTCAGAGCCTTGGCGTCCAGTGAATTGTACAAACTCTTCACGTTCTACGTCATATACTTCAAACAGGTCATTATTACTGTATGCGCGGAAGAGGGTTTCGTAATATTCTCGAACATGACCTTCTTCCTTACGAATATTCATTGCATGTGTATATGCTTGCATAATTTATCCTCATGATGTGTAATATTTATCATCATTAACGGAGCTATTATTGTAATAAAAAACTTCGTGAGTCAACTCTGCACCATATAACGTATAATCTTTAGCTATTATTGAGAATAGCCAAAGTAAAACAATGCCGCTCATCCAAATACTGAGAAGGATTGATATAATCAACAACCAACTTGACCGAAATACAGTTAGACCCTCTAGCGTCCATATCCCTTTCCATAGACTGTAATTATCCTGTGTGTTTTTTTGGTCATTGGGTTATCTATCCTTTCATCTTAATGGAAGCCTAAGTGGGTTACGAGTCATAATTTCTAAGACACCATTAACAACCCTTGCTTCAAATGCCACAACGGCATACTCGGGATAATTCATTTCGTAAATTATATAGTTGAATGCACTGTTGAGATTAGTCTTGTCAAAACGTGTTAAATTTGGAGAATTGGGTTCTCCGATCTTAATAATATCATTTCGCATAACAGCAAATGCGTTACTTTCAGGATGGTAAATGACAAATTTATCCCAATTTACCCGGTCAGAGAGCAGCCTATGAATTTCCGTCCCCTTGATAGAGATTTTCAGAGTTGTCATTTTGCATCATCCTCAAAGAATATTTGAAATCAGGTGTATATATCTGTTCAATTGTACCACGATTGTTGTAATCGATGAAGTGTGAAACGATGCACGGCACGACTACAAGACTATCCCAATCCATTCTCCATAGGTGATGCCGAATTGTCATTCGAGCACTTTCAATATTCACATATGCCGAAACGAAATCATCAGTCCAGTGCCCAGAGTGGTAAAATGCTTCCATATCTATACAGTAGATAGCATATGGGTCTCTACGTAACTTTGGGTCCGGTAGACCATGTATCACCACGTTCAATCTCCGTTGCTAAAGTTTCACCACAATAGACCATGGAGAAATCGGGAATAATCGGCTTACTAAAACTGTACGACCTACCGGGTGTTAATCTATTCGTACAACTTACCGGAACTACATTTGTGTATATGAATTCCGTTTTCAAATGTATGTCACCCGTTTTATAAAATGATGCCAACATATGTACACTATTGAAAACACAAATAGCGTCACTTGCGCCCATACCATACCTACTTCCGATCCATTCATCCAACCCGAAAACATATAGTCCGTAAAAATGGTACTTACCGTCAGGACCCAATTCTAATTTAGACCATGGGGGAGTGTTAATCCAATCCCACTTATTTGGATGTGCTATAATCATCGCTGCTTTCCACTAGTCTAATTAAGCTGATCGCTTTATTCGCCATTATTTTCCCAGTTTCATGATCGTATGCAATAACCATACATCTTTCTACTTGATCTTTATTAGCTTGCTCATGCTCAAGCTCATATCCGTATATTTTATAATACCAATGACAAACATCTGACCACTCTTGAAAGAACATATTGGGTGTGTTATTAAATTGCATTTCCATATGTTCAGAAATACAATTTATTGTATCATAGAACCCAACATGCATATTAGCATAATAGAACATATCAGTTTCGGGATCGAAGATGACCCATTCAACTGACATTTGCTTGTACCTTATAAAATGGTTTAAGGAAATCGAACTCATCAATGTCGGCATCATCGATTTCAAGGCAACAAACATTATCATTCTCCATGTAAGACAAACGATCTTTATCTACCCAAAAAATAACATGAAACGTGTGAAATTCAAAAGGCTTATAATCGTCAGCATTACTACAGTGGCGAATAAGGTCGGCTTCGAGCTTTTGGCAGAATGTTATGGCTTCTTCTTTACCATTAAACGTCCACACAGTGGTCCATTCTTTTGCCCCCCTATGTGATTTTATTTCATCTTTAACAACGTCATAAAAAATCAGCCCGGTACGTCTGATCTTACCGGAACGAAGAAGCTCTAGGTATTGTTTATCTATTTTTTCCATTATATCAACTCTTTATTCCGAATTCATATAGCATCAGTTCCACTTCATTACATGGACGATAGTCCTCGCGAACCCGCAGCATCGTCAGTATCCATCTATCTAGATAATTTGTCAAGTCGTAGTCGTCTTCGCGGATGACTGGTCGTGATAAATGTCGATAGTCTCTGTAGTAATAAATTAGATACGTAGTGTGCATTACCTGATTTACCTGAACTTCAATTGGTGCTCCCAACTTATAATCTACGTATTCTAAATGAAATGCCAATCTGGAAGGACCCCAAGTATGATACTTGGTAGCGTCGGTCGTAACTCGCATAGCACGATTTTTTATCGTTTCTCTGCTATGATGGATAATACTATGATCAATATCTAAGTCGCACCGATAAATATCATAGAATTCTGAGTGCCATTTGTGGTAGGGATAATGCATGAACAGACGGACCATGAATTGCTCCATGGTCTCGTATGTCACTTCCTTTGCTTTTGATCTATCAAGTGTATGATACATCAGCTACTTTGGGGCCTCATCGTTGGAAACGCAATCACATCACGGATGGATGGGGAATCAGTTGCCAGCATTATGAGACGATCAATGCCGATTCCAAGACCTCCAGCAGGCGGCATGGCATAAGACAGAGCGGTGATATAGTCCTCATCGAACTGCATCGGCTCTTCACCTAGAAGCTCATCAGCGTGCTTACGAGCCGGTTCCATGAACCGTTCACGCTGTTCCACAGAATCATTGAGTTCCGAGAACCCATTGGCGATTTCCATGCCAGCGATATAAAGCTCGAATCGATCCGCCACTTCCGGGTTATCATCGTTGCGCCGTGCAAGCGGAGAAACTTCAATCGGAAGGTGCGTGATGAAGGTTGCTTCAATCAGCTTTGACTCAACATCCAGCTTTTCGAAGATGCGGTAGTGGAGCATAGCAAGCGTATCACCATGGTCTTCTCCAGTGAAGAATTCATGAATGAGAGCATCGCGATCATCAATCTGCTCTTCCGTCACATTAGTGTACTCAAGAACAGCTTCTCGAACAGTCATTCGACGGAAACGGGTCGTAGTGTCAATGTTGAGGTTCTGACCCTGATACTGAACACCTTCGAAGTGATAACTGCTAACGCAGCACATCGCATCATTGATGATCTGCTCACACCAAAACATCATGGCCTTATAATCCATGTACGCCATATACATTTCCAGAGACGTGAACTCAGGGTTATGCTTGGATGACACACCTTCGTTACGATAGCATCGTCCAATCTCATACACACCTTCCATGCCGCCGACGATAAGCATCTTGAGCGCAAGCTCGGGAGCCACACGAAGGAACATATCAGCGTCCAGTTCATTGTGATGCGTCACAAACGGCAAAGCATTAGCACCACTGGCGACAGCCTGAAGCACGGGAGTATCAACTTCCACGAAGTTTTCTTCAAGACCACGACGGATACGTCGCAGCATTTCTGAACGAGTCTTGAGTGTCACAGCAAACTTGTTGTTGCTGATCATGTCCAGATAGCGTTGACGATACCGCGTCTCGGTGTCCTTGAGACCTTCATGCTTCTCGGGCATAGGAAGAATAGTCTTGCTGATCAGGCGAATTTCACTTGCGCGAACAGTCAATTCTTCCGTCCGAGTGTAGAACACTTCACCAGTGACAGAAACAATGTCACCAATGTGCCAGAGCCGCTTGAATGCTGCATAGGCTTCTTCACCAACTTGATCACGCTGGATTGCACACTGGATATCACCAGTCTCGTCCCGGAGCGTAATGAAGCTCATCTTACCCATAACACGACGCAGAATAACTCGCCCAATGACCGTTGTATGACCACAAATACTGTTCCATTCAGCCATTGAATCGGGATCGTTGACCGAAAGATAGTCGTTCAAATGCAGGCTCTCTGCCGACCGGCGATGCGAGCAGTCGATATCATTGGGATATGCGTCCCCACCATCGATCCATTCTTGTCGAAGATTTTCAAGGTTTTCAGTAATTTGGCTCATTTAAATTCGTCCCATTATTCTAGTTTTGAAGAGCGATCATACGCCACCATCCACAGACTGTCAACGGAATCATGGTTTCATCATACTTTAATCATTTTCACAAAATCGGGAGTGTATGACCGTATCTTGCCCGTCCCCGTATTACACAGATATGTTATGGGTACAAGGAACATTTTGAGCGTACCGGCGTTTAGGGCATAGTGATAATTCGTGTATAGGTAGTCTATCTTTTGGCGCACAGTATCACCTACACTATCGATATAAAACATATCCGCATAAAATTTACCAATGAGTGTTGTTTCAACAATACCAGTTGTATCATTATAAAACCCAACGCAGTCTATGCAGACTGCCGTGCCTTCTTCGTACACGAGCGTATGCTTAAGCTTCACAACATTCCATTGATTACCGTCAAACTCTAATGTCGCGGTATCAGTATGCCATATCATTATTGGCACATCAAAAGAGGGATTTGGCATCGGTGAATCTTGGTGTGACATATTGCACCCTCCCATATTTGGTAACGATATCAAATGGAATCCACGTCAAATGAGCATAGTGGCTCCGAATGTTATCCGGGTCAATCTCAATTATGCGCTTGCGCATGTGTTCGAGGTGATCTATATCTACAATGAATCGTCGGGCTATCTCATTGGCCCCTAAATACATTGGAAGTTCTTCGTAAAAATACAATTGGTAATGAATTTTGTATGATATTGGACCGAACATACCGTTATCACCATATTGAACACACATCAACCGCATGAAATAGTCATGTTGTGGATCATAGAACATATATCCAGTATGATTTTTCGTTGTCAAGAACTCATCAATTCGAGAATATCTTGCCTTCAGCGAATTTCCGATATTCATCAATTGTGAATTTATGATATCTAATACAATATGTGATTTCGGTTCGAGACATAAACATATCACAAGAAAGCTCTGATTGATATTGATACTTGGAAGTACTAAACAACGAGTATGCATCATCCTCAAGATGATATAGCAAGAATCTTCGCTTCTTTTTCCACATCAACCAATAGAAAATTCTTCGGCGTAATGTTTGTAATTCCATAAATCTACTCCAAATTCATCAAGAGCCTGACAAGCGCATTAATCTCTGTTACTGAAAGTCTGAATCTTCAATGTCAAACACCGATTTAGTGTCGTGTGGGGGCTCCAGTTTTACGCCACGCATGATTATGGGTTTTGTCCAGTTAATATCATAACTTTCAATTCTACCGTCATCGCCAATAATAATAGTCAGCTTTATAACGTGAATTGTCTTGTTAGGCGCAGCATAGAGTCGTTGCACCATACCTCCGCACACCCCTCTTATTAGGCTCATATGGTAGCGTAGTTCCCGAATTATGAAAACTCCAGAGAAAAAATTCTGAACTTGAGCCCTCGTGAAATCTTCTAGATCATATATACAGAACGCAGAATCTGATCTTAAGCCTTGGCTATTTCCAACAACCAAGCCTTCTTCAACATCGGTAACCGCAACCCTAATGATATATTCACCCGGTGCAAGTGACATGATGTTCTTATTGAACTCAAACGTGTGATTCAATGATTCGAAATCGGTCTTAATTTTATCTTCGCCATCGAATTGGCTATCAGAACTCATATAATTAGCCGCCTTGACCCAACTATCGATTACGTTGCGATGTTTGTTCACCTAGAAACCTCACCATGTATCTTCAATGTGCCAATGTATCATTTCTCGTTTGAAGGTGTAAAGCTTTATGGCTTTTTGTTCAGCCGCCAAATCGTTTGGCCTCTACCCAATTAGGGGTGTAGTCTTCTACTCTCATCAAGCCACAGACCGACAGTATAATGAATTTGAGTTCAATTGGGACAATATGTATGTATTGGTGATCAAGTATCAAGTCTTCAAATTTGCAAGTTCGTGTATGGATTATATTAATGGCATTATACGCTCTTAGGTAAATGAACTCGGAAATCACTATATCTGTTGAGTCACCTAGAGTAGCAACATCAACTAGTTCACTCATAAACATATTATCCAGTGATGATACCCAACCGCCGTTAATAAAAAAAGTCATATTTTTGAGGTCATATAACATATTATATTGATGTGTAAATGTAATATTCTCTTCATCTGCAGTAGCAGTAGTAGCAGTAGTAGCAGTAGTAGCAGTAGTAGCAGTAGTAGCAGTAGTAGCAGTAGTAGCAGTAGTAGCAGTAGTAGCAGTAGCAGCAGTAGCAGTACGCTTGGACAATATAATGTCAAGCGTAACTGAACCTAGTATAATTATACAAGCTACCACCATAATTATGCCTCACACTAAATTCATAGTCCCGCTTCCTTTACCTTTCCCACGACCCTATCATAACCATAATGCTCCAGAGAATGCAAATCGCGTAGAAGGTCCAATTTACTATCCCATAGAGGATAAGCTGTATCAATAAGAAACGGTTCGTATCGGGGGTTCTTGATTTTGAATAAGTTTAAAAATTTGACTTCCTTCAACACACAATTAAATACAATAAAAGATCGTGTCAATATGTCTTCTGGCTCTTCTCTTGCATATGGTAGAAGACCCACCGCCAACAGATGCACACTAGGGAATAGTATAATATCACCCGTTGTATTATCACTAAAATATTCATCATTATCCAATGAAAATATACAAAAGCCGCATTTGTAATTTAGTTGCTGCTTTCCAACCCTAAATTCACTTATCGTTGTTAATCTAATGTTCTTCTTTATAAGATGGTATTGGGTAAGCCAGCTGAAAGTATTTGGTGGAGGATTAATAGGCATTATGTTATTCGCTCTGCATTGATCCATTCTACGTTGTAATCATGACACGTTGCATGGCCCTTACTAGAAGGCGCATTAGCATCTAACATTTCATAAGTTCCAAAAGCCCGCATATGTAAATTTACTGGGACCATGGAAAAGTTACTACCCATAATGGCGGGAAAATATATATTCAACGGAGAGCGGTTACCAAATTGCCATACTATCACAGCATCCTGATCATGATAAGGATCACGTAAACCACCCAAGCGCATGCTAATGTGTCTTACATCTAGTGTCTTTAACTTGAATATGTAAAAAACTTCGTAGTCTATCCCAGTAGTTTCTTGAATCTCTCCCCCGTTCCTACGCGGAAACATAGTTACTACCCGAAAATCATTTTCCATTGGATTGTACCAAACATATGTATACTGTGCATTGTTGTAACCATAGTACATATCATGATCGACATGGTATACCACAAATCCAGTGTAATCGAAGCATATAAACAATGTAATGGCAGCTTTTTTGTCAAATTCGAACCTGATCATTTTCCAGCCTTGCGTAGATATCGATTATTTCATCTTCTTCGAGAACACGAATACATTCCGTAATACTCAATCCATGCCTCCATACGGGACGGGCTATATCATATGCGACGATAGCGGGACCATCGTTGTTAAATTCAATTACAGGTGCGTGTGAGATAATTGCATTATAGACAACGCATTGGCCATGTTCAGCGCGACTCCTGATAGTATCTACATGAGCTGGATTGTTTGGTGCCTCCCCTCGGTACTCGAACTCTTCAAGCTCCGTATCATATACAATATATCTTAGACTGAATCGCGGGCTATTAAAACCGGTTCCATGTGGGTAGAAATACAAATAATTTCCCATGTAGAGATATGGCGTATTAGTCTTCACAGGGGAAGGTATCCAACCAGTTGGGATGCAAAGTAATTTTTATGTACAGGCTATTTAGGAATTTGTAATACTTAGTGTTGATACGTACCCATATTAGTGTATAAAAATCCCCTGCGACCATTTCAGAGTAGTTCATTTTGATGTATTCCACCTTTGGCGTGGGAGATGGATTTGACAAAAATAGTCCCTTTGACTTGTATTCATTCAAATCAATCGCACAGTATACATTCATATACCGAATATTTGCCAGTATTCAAAAAATATTTAAAATCTATTATACTAGAGGTAATAGATGTAGGCGACATGCGAGGCCGCACATAACCCGCATACTCATCACAGGAAATGTGATACAACACAAAGCGAGGATAATATAACTTACCTGAAAAATCATGGTAATGCATATCCACAATGTTATGATGTTTATCCCTAAACACAACCACACGGGACTCATATTCTCCAGTACGCAGAGTCTTATATTCTACAATCATTTACACATATCACCCTTTACGGTATATTCAATCATATCAAACCCCCATCAACTTATATTTCTTGCCATCAATTTCTACAACCTTACCATCACAAGAATGTCTGGCATTGAACTCAGCTTCCGTAAGCCCCTTTCCATTGAGATACCAGAAACAAACACCATCATCCCACTCAACAGCAGGACCATCTTCCCTGTGAATCTTTCCATTCAAATACCACCAACGATCACCATTAGCCTGCTCAAGAGCCGGACCATCTTCCCTATGAGGCACTCCATTAACCCACCACTCACGACTACCATCACCCCACTCAAGAGCCGGACCATCTTCCCTATGAGGCACTCCATTAACCCACCACTCACGACTACCATCAGCCCGCTCAATAGCCGGACCATCTTCCCTATGAACCTTTCCATTCAAATACCAAAACCGGTCACCATCCTCAACCTTAACTGTATATTCAATCATATCAAACCTCCATCAGCTTATATTTCTTGCCATCAATTTCTACTACCTTACCATTACAGGTAGGGTGTTGTCTAGCATTGAACTCAGCTTCCGTAAGTTGCTTCCCATTCAAATACCATTTACGACTACCATCAGCCATCTCAACAGCAGGACCATCCAACCTATGACGCTCTCCATTAATCCACCACGAACGGACACCATCAGCCATCTCAATAGCAGGACCATCTTCCCTGTGAAGCTTTCCATTCAAATACCAAAAACGAGAACCATCAGCAAACTCAACAGCAGGACCATCTTCCCTGTGAATCTTTCCATTCAAATACCACGAACGAGAACCATTAGCCCGCTCAACAGCAGGACCATCTTCCCTATGGCGTTTTCCATTCACATACCACGAACGAAAACCATTAGCCTGCTCAAGAGCCGGACCATCTTCCCTATGAGGCACTCCATTAACCCACCACTCACGACTACCATCAGCCCGCTCAATAGCCGGACCATCTTCCCTATGAAGCTGCCCATTAAAATACCAAAACCGGTCACCATCCTCAACCTTCACGATATATTCAATCATATCAAACCTCCATCAGCTTATATTTCTTGCCATCAATTTCTACAACCTTACCATCACAAGAATGTCTGGCATTGAACTCAGCTTCCGTAAGTTGCGTCCCATTCAAATACCATTTACGAGTGCCACTAGCCCACTCAATAGCCGGACCATCTTCTCTATGAAGCTCTCCATTCAAATACCACGAACGATCACCATTAGTCCACTCAATAGCCGGACCATCTTCCCTATGAAACTTTCCATTCAAATACCAAAAACGAGAACCATCAGCAAACTCAACAGCCGGACCATCTTCCCTATGAAGCTCTCCATTAACCCACCACGCACGAGAACCATTAGCCCGCTCAAGAGCAGGACCATCTTCCCTGTGAAGCTTTCCATTCAAATACCACGAACGATCACCATCAGCCCACTCAATAGCCGGACCATCTTCCCTATGGTATTTTCCATTCAAATACCAAAAACGATCACCACCCTCAACCTTCACGGTATACTCAATCATATCTCAAACCTCCATCAACTTATATTTCTTGCCATCAATTTCTACAACCTTACCATCACAGGTAGGGTGTTGTCTAGCATTGAACTCAGCTTCCGTAAGTTGCTTCCCATTCAAATACCACTCACGACTACCATCATCCCACTCAACAGCAGGACCATCCAACCTATGACGCTCTTCATTAATCCACCACGAACGGACACCATCAGCCATCTCAAGAGCAGGACCATCTTCCCTGTGAAGCTTTCCATTCAAATACCACGAACGATCACCATCAGCCCACTCAATAGCCGGACCATCTTCCCTATGGTATTTTCCATTCAAATACCAAAAACGACCACCATCAGCATATTCAGCAGCAGGACCATCTTCCCTATGGCGTTTTCCATTCACATACCACGAACGAAAACCATTAGCCTGCTCAATAGCAGGACCATCTTCCCTATGAAGCTTTCCATTCAAATACCACGAACGACTACCATCACCCCACTCAATAGCCGGACCATCTTCCCTATGAAGCTGCCCATTCAAATACCAAAACCGGTCACCATCATCCTCAACTCGCACTGTATACTCAATCATATCTCAAACCTCCATCAATTTGTAGTATTTCTTACCATAAATCTTTACAACCTTCCCATCAAAGGGCTGATGTCTAGCATTGAACTCAGCTTCCGTAAGCCGCTCTCCATCAACCCACCACGAACGATCACCATTAGACCGCTCAATAGCAGGACCATCTTCCCTATGAAGCTTTCCATTCAAATACCACGAACGACTACCATCACCCCACTCAATAGCCGGACCATCCTCTCTATGGCGTTCCCCATTAACCCACAACGAACGACTACCATTAGCATATTCAATAGCAGGACCATCTTCTCTATGAAGCTTTCCATTCAAATACCACCCACGATTACCATTAACATCAACCTTCACTGTATATTCAATCATATCAAACCTCCATCAACCTGTATTTCTTGCCATCAATTTCTACTACCTTACCATTACAGGTAGGGTGTTGTCTAGCATTGAACTCAGCTTCCGTAAGTTGCGTCCCATTCAAATACCACGAACGATCACCATCAGCCCACTCAACAGCCGGACCATCTTCCCTATGAAACTTTCCATTCAAATACCACGAACGGCCACCATCAGCAAACTCAACAGCCGGACCATCTTCCCTATGACGCTTCCCATTCAAACGCCAAAACCGATTACCATTTTTATCATCAACCTTTACTGTATACTCAATCATATCTCAAACCTCCATCAATTTTTTTACGAAACAATAGGTTGACATGACAGTCTTTGACCTGTCACCTGTACCCCAATAGTAAAACAGTTCAGGGTGCAATGTCCAGTCACCTTGCGATACCGCACGACGATAAACAGCATTCTTTAAATATTCACCAGAAATCTCATCAAAGTCTGGAACAAAATCAACAGGAATTCGACCAGAACCATACGGGTTCGTAGCCATCACATTGGCAACTACCATAACATCAGTCATACCAATATCTGACAAGAACGCCATAACCCCAGAAACAATCGGAGCAGATTTCCAAATCATTGTCACAAAATCAGCGTTGATGATCCCCGGATTGTAATTTCCAGAAGCATACGCATCCTCCATTGTAGAAAAGAAGTCACCCTCCAACCAGTTACATTCCGGCGCAGCCATCCGATTAGACGCAATTACATCCTCCTTGATATCGATGCCGTAAAATTGATCCTTCGTGATAAGTTCCTCACCAAACATCTGTCCCAACTCAGACTCACTGGAAAGCTCACCACACGCATCAATCTGTGACGCACACATCGTCCAATACTGTTTGTCTGCTGGAAGACTCCTACCAAAATGCTGACGGTATACGTCAATGATAGTCGTCTTCCTTGCATCCAACTTCTTAGGACACGATGCAAACGTGGGATGATTACTCTTCATTATCTTTCGTATTTCCTGTGAACCAAGACCATGGCTTTTTGAATTTCTTATCGGGGCTGTAGACCGCCCCTTGATCTTTGTACTTGGGATATCCTTCCTCAACCCATTGTCGTGCAGTGTAATTACCTGTTCTAATCCACTCCCGGTGTTGTTCAGCCGAAGCAATAAATCGACCATAAGCAATCTGGCGATACTCTTTCAACGTAAGAGCATCACAATACTCTTTCAAGAAGAACGTAGTGAACCCAGCAACAGCATCAACCTGATCCATCAAGTCCATATCCAAGAACAATTCATCCACATTCTCAGAAACCATATCCAACCTAGCAGCCTTGAACGACGCACGCATGAAACTCTTGAAGACCAGATCAGCAATGTCCTCTTCATATTCTTCAATATCAGCACAATCATTGACCATATCCATAATGATCTGCTGATACATCTCATTAGCCTCCCTAACCGTCACATCTTCGTTCTGAGAGCGATACTCAGTACAAGCATCCATCGCTTCACTTCTGAGTTTAATCCAACCCTCGTCTCCTAGAACGTCCTTGATGTACTCCATAACCTCATTGGGCTCAGGAATACTATCGTTGTCGTTCTTACGGAGAGACGGAACTTTCAGGTCAACAGGCAGCATAATGTCCTCAAAGATCAAGCTCATCATCACAGCCGACATGTACGTGTTGAACTTATCCCTTAACTCATCATCATCAACAGCAGCACGATCAACCCAAGGCATCACATGGTAAATCTCAACAGGCTCAAGACCATAACCCTTAGCAGGATGAGCACGAAAAGTCCGACCCAACATCTGAATCAAATCAGTCAATGAACCACGCGGACCTACAATGATTTCACGAGAAGCCGCAGGCCAATCAAATCCCTCTTTAGGAACATTGATACCCACCACAACATCACCATGATCACGCAAGTACTCAATCTTTACACTACGACCTTCTTCCTTCACCAAATCAATGATCTTGTAAACATCACCAGACTGATTGGTAACAGACATAACACCATGGTTGTCCTCTACTGTATCAGCAGCAGTAACCACAGAACCTTTATACAAGGAAATGATCTTCCGCACTTCAACAAGCTTGTTGCCAGTAGACAGGTTGGAACTGGGATGAGGAATAAAACACAATAGTCTTACAACCACCAGTGTCTTCGATCACACGCTCAATACCATCATACCAATGACCCTGAGTAAGAATGAAATCATACTTGAACGACAACCCATTACAGTTCTCTCCAAAGTGACGATCATACGGAAGGTAATACTTCTCAAAACTATCCACCTTGTCACGAGGAATGATAGGCATACCATCACCACGAAAGGCAGTAGCAGTAACCAAGTTGACAGGAATATTGTTGTTCAAAGAATACTGAACCAATCCACCCAGCTTATTGGAAATAGTATTGTCGTAACCCATGATGTGATGAGCCTCGTCAAACCAGAGCGTAGACCTAACCAACAACGAAAGATTACCACTAACCTCAAGAGTAGCATACACCCTAGCAAGAGTAGCATGAGTGCAAAGAAGCAAACGACGAGCCTTGGTTGTGGAGTTACGCTTCAAAAAAGCAATGACAGCCTTAACCTTGCTCTCGTCTACTGACTTACCATCGTCACAGTAGTTCTCATCAAGAACATAATCAACACCAAGATCAGCAAAAATCTTGGGTCCGTTGGCAGTAGCAAAGCCCCCACCAATTGCTTTCTGAGGAACAGCAATGATGATCTTGCAAGTAGTGTCAACATCTAGAGCCTTAGCAATAATCGCCATTACAGCCTTGCTCTTTCCGCTACCAGTAGGAGCATTAATGTAGAAGTTCTTACGGGTAGTGGCAACGTACTTATGGAAGGCTTCTGACTGCCAATCACGCAACGTAATTACGTCACTATTCAAGTTGATATTGGTAGTCATTAGCTTCTTCGTATTCTTACTTTCTATAGCCACCCAAGAAGCAGTCAGACTCTTAGTCATACCTACTATCGTAGACACCTTCTTCGCAGTACCTATCATAACTATCCTCACGCTTGCGTTAGCATTTAACAGTAATACACAATAACATACCTATCCAGAGACCGCAACACCCACTCGTCACTACATTTAAACTCGTAGAGAACACGTAGAGAAACACGTAGAGAACACACCGTGTAGGACCTCTATACAGCCGCTAACGCTTGCGTTAGCATTAATCAAACATCAAATGGACTTCGAATTGGGTGGTCAGTAAACTACTATTAGTTCTTATAATTTATAAATTATAACGTCAATCAGGCTGTAAATACCGTGGTTGTTAAATTATAAGCCGTTTTACTGTGGTAGATTGTGGGGCGTTGTGGGGGTTGAGATTATTGTTGTGGGAGATCAATGGCTTTGATTGTCTGGTAAGGGCCGCGTTCAAAGCGTGAAAAGATTTTCCACAACCACAGTCTACACGATCAGAGCCCCATCGTCAATATGATTTTGACTATCACAACCATGGTTGTCATAGCTGTGGCCTATCGTCTTTAATTGTTAACAGCATGTTAATAGCCTCCCGATTATACCACAATCTGCGATGGTTGTCAAGTTAGCCTGACGAACGGTTGTATTTTGCAATAGCAATCACTAGCTGACGAGCGGTCGAATTGAAAATAGCAATCACTAGCTGACGAGCGGTTGTATTTTGCAATAGCAATCACTAGCTGACGAGCGGTCGATGATCTGACCGATGGCCCACGGACAACCATGGCTAGCATGGTTATAAACGTTACCTCTATTTAGTTGTAAATTGTCTTGGATATTACTTGACAAATAAACAAACTCCCCTTTGGCTGTGGCCCATTATCATTGTATATTAGGTAATGTCAAGGATTATTTTTGTATTACCACAATTGGTTATGGTTGTCAAATTTTTTTGTGACGAGTAGGAAATCTTACAGTGTCCCATATTTGGCCCATGTTTGTCAATGGTTGTATTTTGTAAATTAGTGTGCTACCATAGGTGGGTGGTTGGGGGAATGGGCACACTCCCCCTGTCGGGGTCGTGGCCCAGAGTTGTTTACCTATCCCCCCAACCGCCATCCTAGTATAAAGCATAAATTATAAGGAATCAATGTATAGGTGACGAGTGGTATTGTTGTTACAACGATGGCCCATAATTGTTGACGGTTGGCCCATTGTGTGTGATGATGGGTATTATTTCATGGGGGTTGTTGAGATGAGTGATAAGAAGATGGTTCACATTCATATGGAGGGTGGTCATGTTCATCGTGTGATGCTGACGCGGGAGCAGTATGATGTGTTGTGTGTGGCATGGGGAGGTAACAGTGGTAGGAGTATGTATCTCCATACTCTGGATTGTACTATGTTCTGTGATGGGTATGCCAGCGGGTATAGTGATGCTGGTGATTCTGGTTCTTTGGTTCTGGACGTGAGTTCTGTGGTCAGTGTGTTTGTAGTTGGTGGTGGGGTTGCCTGATGGATGTTTTTAGGTTGGTGTTTTACATGTTGATGATTGGTGTCAATGGTGCGATCATTGGTATGCAATTGGGGATGATGATACGTGATCCTGACCATAATGGTATTCCGCACATCGTCATTGGTTTCTTTATGATGCTTCTTTTCTTTGGCTTGTTGCTTTTGAGGGTGGATATCATGTGTGTTGAAGCTGTTGTTCAGGCTTTGCGTGAAGTGCAGGATGCTGGGGGTATGTGATGGATATTATGGATATTATGGATGGTATGCGAGAGTTTGTTGATGACATTGTGTCCTCATGGTATGTGAGTGATTCTTTGCTTGAAGATGAGGGTTGTGCATTTTGTGGTTGTATATTGGATGAGGATGAGGTACCTTCGGGGACTTGTATTCAGTGTCGGGTTGGCGGATGAAAATGCGTTGACATTTTAGATTTGGTTGAGTAATATACTTGCATCGTTCATACAACAGGAGTAGATAGAATGCGTCATCTTTCGAAGGATTCAATTGGTTATCAGTGGTTCGACAACACGTTGACTGCCGAGTTAGATTGGTGGTTGTGGGCACCTGTACCCAAGACGGACTGTGGTATGTTCTGGTGGGGTTGTGGAATGGTTTGAATTATGTATGGATGACGGTAAGCGTTCTTTTTGCGCCACTTACTTTCATGGCTATGTTCGTTTCGTTGTTCACTCTTGGTCTTGAAAGCTGGTATGGTATTGGTCCGGGTGCGATTCACTGGTTTAGTAACGGTCTGCGGCTTATTTTTCAGGATATGGATTCAACCCAAGTGATTTTGTTCGCTTTTTCCGTTATGGTTATTCCTACTGGCCTTGGAGCGGTAATGGCTTGTGTTCTATTGGTGGGTGTGCCTATCGCTGCGGTGATGTGTGCTGTGGGTTACACTCATGAATACCTTAGTGGTAATAAGGGGCGAATGTTGTGGGTGGTATGATCAAGGACCGGGCTATGGGCATCAAGGGTAATTTCTGCACGCCGATTGTGTGGGATGAGAAGTCTGACGAGAAGTCTGTAGAAAAGTCTTGACAGGTAATTAGCAGTTCGGTAATATTCAATCTCACTTGGGCACTTAGGGAGTTTCAACATGCAGGTCAAAGAGTTTCATAACAATGTTCAGCAGGGTGGTGTAGTTGGTGAGCGTTCCAATTTTGGTATTGCTTACAATTCCAAGATGTTCAAGACTCTTTCTGGTTCGTTGTATCAGGACAAGCCCGGTTCTATTGTTCGTGAGATTGTCTGCAATGCGGTGGACGCTCATCGTGCTGCGGGTACTCCTGATATTCCTGTCGAGGTTCACGTTCCGAATGCTCTGGAGCCGTGGTTCTCTGTCAAGGATTATGGTGTTGGTTTGTCGGACGACTCGGTACGGAAGGTCTATGCCATTTATGGTCTTAGCACGAAAGACCAGTCGAATGACGAGATTGGTGCTTTTGGTCTCGGTGCCAAGACTCCTTTCGCTTACACTGACCAGTTCACCATTTCCTCGATCTTCGATGGTGTGAAGCGTATTTACGTTGCTGTGATTGGCAATGATGGTCTGCCGCACATCAGTCTGCAATCTGAGTCGGATACTGACGAGCATCCCGGCGTCGAGGTTACGCTTGCTGTCAATGACGCGGACAATCGGTCGTTTCATCGTGCTATCCGGGACCAGCTTCGATTCCTGCCTGTTCTTCCCAAGCTGGTCAACAATCTTGATGGTCTGGCGATTATGGATATAAGTCAGGGTGTCAAGATGTCGAACGAGTACGTCACGATCTACAAAGAGACTTCTTCGCCTGTTAACGGTATCTGGGTGACTCAGGGTGGTGTTGGTTATCCGCTGAATCTGGCTTCTCTCGGCGTGGATATTCCGTCGAATGTCATGAGTTTTGCTGACGCACTGCGGAAGCATGGTGCCACTATCGATTTCCCCATTGGTGAGATTGAAGTGACGGCATCGCGTGAAGGTATTTCCTACGAAGGTGATACGATCAAGAACATCATCGCACGTCTTTTGCTTGTTTCTCAATCGCTCTGCCGTGATGCTATGAAGGAAATCCTCGCCACGGACAGTCAATGGGAACGTGCTGTGTTGTTCAATGCACAGATTCGGGTGGTGCAGCGGGCAATCAAGAACAATCAGAAATTCGACAAGATTTTCACTGCTTTCAAGGTTGATGATCGCACAAAAGACATGGTGTTCTGTGTTGAGCGTTTGAGCGACATTGATGTGATTGGTGTTCTGATGGAGAAGCACACTTACATGAAGCGCGAGAGTCATGAACGTGGTGTGCGTGTGAAGCGTCGAAACATCAACTATTTGGACGATGGTTATTATGGTTATTATGGTGCGCGGTTGACGCCTGATGGTGATATAAACGTCTTTGTCCGTGACACGAATAGCAAGCCCGTTGCACGGATTAAAAAGTTCTGCGAGGAAAACGGCTATCCCAAGACGCTTGTAGTCGAGGCTGTTTCCAGTGAAGTCGAAATCGACGCGGCGATGATTTCCAAGATTGCGGATGCGTTCTGCATCGACGTATCGCGAGTCAAGCGTCTGTCGGCGCTTCCTGCTCCTGCGGCGAAGGGACGTAAGCATGATGCACGTCCGCGTGCATACAGGTATGATCCCCAGAACGCGGAGCATTCAAGCAATCGTTCGGTGGCATGGGACGCTGAGTATGACAAGCTGGACGATCTTGATGATGGTGTCGTGATTCCGATGGATCGTCACCAGTTGGACGCTTCGGGTGCCGATCTGCGTATGTTCATGGCAGCAATCAAGATGAATTTGATTGATATGCCCGTATATGCTGTCAACAACCAGACTGCCAAGAAGTTCCTTGATGGTAAGATTGGTCAGCAGCACATCACGGTCGAGACTGCACTGGCTCAGATTGAGGACAAGATGGCTGCTGCTACTCGCCATGTTGAAGCATACAACAAATACGAAGGTTTTCTAGATGGTTGCAATAACAAGCTGATTAATGGTATCATGCACCGCGTTGAAGGTCTGAAAGTTGTCGGCAACCTTCAAGTGGTTCGTGATCGTATGGAAGTTTTGAAGGCTCGTGCTGGAGGCTTTTGGGATTTGGTTCAAGGTAAGGGTTCTACTACGGGTAATCACACTGCTGGTTACGAAGCTGGCAAGGTACGGTCTGCTGCATTCTTCGACCGCTACCCGATGCTGCGCCACATCACGATACCGTACTATTCGGAAGGTCGTGATGATCTATTCGATTCGGCAGCAGAGTACATCAAGCTGGTAGAAAAAGTGGAAACGGGGGCTTGACCCCCCTATCCACTAGGTTATAATACTCACTCATTCACTTGGAGAAGCACAATATGAATATTCCCTTCACTATGACGGATCGCGGTCTGACCGTTTTCATCGACGGCAAGCCCTGTTCGTTTGCGACGGATCATCCTTCGCACTATGCGATTCGTGATGCAATCGACGCTGGTGATGAAGCACTGGTCCGTGAACTGTCGGACGTTCGTGGTCACGTCAAGAGCCGTACCCTCGGTCGTGTCGAGATTCGTGACAACAGCATCTTCCTCGACGGTCGTGAAGTCGTGGGTCGGCTGGTCAATCGTATTCTGGAAATGGTGGCGCGTGGTTCGGCTGCTGTGGACGGTTACGTTCAGTTCCTCGACAACCTGTACAACAACCCGTCGAAGCGTGCTGTGGATGAACTGTGGGGTTTCATCGAAGCCTGTGATCTGCCCGTCACGTCTGATGGTCACTTCCTTGCGTATCGGTTCGTAAGCAGTGATTACATGGACGGTTACAGCGGGAGCGTGTTCAACAAGCCCGCTGCTATGATGACGGCCGAAGAACTGGTGAAGTACGGTGAGCCGGTCGTCGCTGGTGCCCGCGAGGAAGTCACGGTTCAGGTGGTGGATGGTATCACGACTATCTCGTGCCCTCGCAACATGGTGGATGAGGACAAGGACCGCACCTGTTCGGCTGGCCTGCATTTCTGCTCCTACGAATATCTGCCGAGCTACGGTTTCGGTGGTCGGAAGGTCGTCGTGGTCAAGATCAACCCCGCTGATGTGGTTGCCATTCCGTCCGACTACAACAACAGCAAGGGTCGAGCGGCAAGTTACACGGTCGCATCTGAAATCGAGGATTGGAGCGCAACTCGTATCACGTCCTACTACACGAACGAATACGAAGGCGATGATGGCGTCGATTCGGAACTCGACTCTCGCATGACCGTGGAGGACTTGAATGATGAAAGTTCCATCGATGATGTGCTCGATATGCTCGATGAGGACTTCGATGAGGACTTCGATGAGGACTTCGATGAGGACACTCCCGCACCTGTCCCGACGCCCGCCTCGACCTCGGGGACGCTGAACGAAGTTCAGGTGGCGAATATTCGGGCACTGCTGATTCATCGCGGCGACCTGAGTCTGACGGCAATCGGTGCGGCCTATGGTGTGCATCGGGAGACCATCGCCCGCATCCGTGACGGTCGTTCGTGGCCGAATGTGAACGCTTCCAGCCGCGAAGTCTGGCCGGTGCGCTTCAATACCTAAGTGCCTCCAAGTGGCACTGAGAAAGGGGACTTCGGTCCCCTTTTCTTTTTCTGAGGTTCGTGTATGCTCTACACTTTAGAAGCGGAGATAACCATTATGTTCACCAAAGATGAGATTGAAAACATCAACTACGAGTCGGAACTCAATTATTTTTTCGTCAAACACGAGGATGGTGAAACTGGTTGGTTGGGTCTAGATTTTGACACTGCGTTTCCGGGGATTGTGAGTAACATGTTTCGTGATGCTTATGGGTTCTGTGACGAGACTGCTCCTACTACGAGTCATGAAATCAATGAATGGTTCGAGGCAGAATATAATCACAACCCTGTTGTGGATTTTTTACATTACCGGTATACTCTTCACTCTTAAACGGAGACAACCATGATGGCAGATGATGCTCTGGACTGCCCGATGTGTGGTACTTGCAACGCCCCCTTGGGTACGCTAGGATGTACCATTCACTACTACTGCCGCTCATGTGGTTGGGAGTATTCCAAATACTATGATGGTGAAGAGGAAGAAGAAGAAACGTGGAAGGCCATGGATGAGATGATGGATGAAGAGATGGACGACGGTCTGGATTGCCCCCAGTGTGCTGCTTGCAATGCACCAATTGGAGTGTTAGGATCACTCATTCATTACTCCTGCCGCATGTGCGGTTGGGACTACAGCGACAAGGAGAAAGACGATGCATGCTAGTACCTTCGCAATGTTTGTACACGAAGATATGAAGTATGGTGGGGCACCCTATGTGGTGCATCTGGCCGAAGTCGTCAACATTCTCCTTATGGAGTTTAATGTCGAATCGGAATCGCACCTGATCACCGTTGGATGGTTGCATGATGTGGTAGAAGACACTGATGCCACCATTACGGATGTTAGGACCAGATTCGGCATCACGGTTGGCGACACGGTTGCTCTCATCACTGATGCTGATCTTCCGACGAGAGCGGATAGGAAGGCCGAGTTCATGTTCAGGATGAGGGGCATTAGTTTTGCATCAAGGGATGTTGTTCGAATCGATGCACTGACGGTCAAGATGGCAGACCGGATTGCCAACCTTCGGACTGGTCTCAGGACCGAAAATGTACGGAAGCTGTCCATGTATGTGACCGAGGATGCTACATTCAGCACCCTGTTCACGGAAGCATTCAGGGGCAGCAAGTATGGTAGCCTCGCAGTGAAGTTGTATGAGGCTGAAATGGAAGCCGCACGGGCGCTGGTGGGCAGTTGACACCAGCAGTTCCGTGCAGTACTATACTATACGTACATCAACACGGAGTAATGAACATGTTCCACGTGGATGGGCTATTATTTGAAAACTTTCCGCAGGCTGAAGTGGTGGCCAATAGGTTGTACAAGCGCTACGGTGGGTGGAGAACGATTCTGATCATTGACCACGACGGTGAAGTCGTTCGCGAACTGAAAGCTTCGAGCGAGCCGGACACGACTTATGACGGTACCACCGACTGGATTGACACGTAGTACCTCTCCAAGGGGTTGGTGAGCTAAGCAGGGTAAAGAGGGGTCGGGGGAGACTGGGTACTACCCACCTTCCTCGCAGGGTACTGTCCTCCCCCGCCCTGCTTGACTTTCCATCGCAGTTCTCCTAGAGTATGCATGTGCCGACGGGTACATCAAACAACCTCTTGGAAAACTGTTATGGGTATTGGAACCTATCCGGGCTTCGTCAATGTGTTGCCCAAAGAACTGCTTGAAAAACACGTCCCCGAAGAATTTGCACACTTCAACAAACTGGTGGATCGCTACAGCATCAATCTTGGTATGTGGGCAAATGCCGTACATCAAGGTGATGATGAGCAGGCTCTGGACGCCATGGAAATCGAAACCGAAGACGATGACAGTGAGCCCATCCCACAGCTTTATGAAATGAGCGAAATCGAATACAAACAGATGGTCTATGAAGAGGCTGTGGAAGCTCTCGATGTCGTCACTGACGCCTTCAAAGAGCGTACTGGTGTAACCATTGGTCTGTGGTGTATGCAAGCCGGAGACTGTGGTTCGTCAGCAGACCTTGACCTTGATGAAGCCTACTGGATCATTGACGCCGGGGTAGACCTCAAACCTGAAGTCAAGGCTCTGGGTTTGGAGTTTTGGCCGACCTTCCGAGACTACTTCATTACCAGCTGACCGTTCATCGGGGGAGGGCAACCCCCCCCTTGACTGTTTATAATTTATAAATTATAATAGGATGGTGGTTGGGGATGGAGGTGAGTTAACCATTGTAAATTAATCATTGTGTAGTTAGAGTGGTTGTGTATAATGCATTCATCACCAACGGAGGAAGGCTATGAAAATACTGCATGGGGCATGGGATAACCTACAGGAGCCTGTAGGGTTCGTGTATCGTAATCTTCACAAGCACTGCTGGTCCATTCGTATAAATGGACTGGTGGCTATCCACGCAAGTCACGTCGTGCTGAAGGATGCACAGTTCAAGGTGTCGGCAGCTGGGCGTCAGCGTGTGATCAATGAACAACGCAAGAACGTGCATGCTGGCGTTGTGGGTCGTCTGCATTTCGTGTCGGCTATCGATATCCGTCACCCTGTGTTCGGTATCAAGAGCTTCACTCCGGGGTGTCTGGAGCGTGTGTCGAACCTGACTCTGGTGGATGGGGAGCGTGTCACCTACAACCCTTACAAGATGGATTGCTTTCAGTTCCTGAGCGGTACGGAGGTTGAAGTTGAACCGGATCAGTTCGTGGAATTGAGTGCTCTACGGGAGGTATGGGTAGGGTCAACACTGAAGTAATGAAAAGGGGGCGAAAGCCCCCTTTTTCATGCCTCGCCTTTGTATTAATCACAGATTAACCACACTATCAAGAACCACAAAATAGCCAAGGCCACATTACTGGTAATGGCGTAGGCCAGAAGACCAGCAGCAAGAGGCATCAGTTAAGCCCCACAGCGTGATTTACGATGTGATCGTGCATAACAACCGCCGCTTCCAGTTGCATTGCACGCTGAGCTTCCAGAACCTCATCACTGTCGGTCAGGAGTTCATCGAGGATGTTGTCCTGTCCGAGTTCATAGATCAGTTCGAGTGCATCGCAAGTCTCGTCACGAGTGTACTGCGGCATGGTCAAGCCGTAGTCGGTATCGATGTAGTTCTGGACAACCTCCAGCGCTTCCTGCTGATCCTCGATAGTCACGTAGTCATCTTCTCCAGATGCTTCGTACCCTTGCAGGGCATTCTGTTCTGCCAGTTCCAGCATCATTGGTATTGCAGTTTCTACTCGCATCATTGGTCTACTCCTTTGAGAGATTCGATACAGTTCTCGCATATCTCTTTGATTGACATTGGTTGTTCCGGGTTGTTGCCATCCGGGGATAAGGTGTGTGCGTATATCTCTGCAATATGATCCACCAGCACTCTCTCACGTGCACGCAGCCGCTTAAGCTCCCGATCTTCCTCGGGGTAATCACACTTGAAGCAATCGTCTGCTGGGTTTCCGTGGGGACATATCATTGCAGTCTCTTCATATTTTCGTGAGTCAAGTAGACATTGTTGAGGTTGACTTCATCAATACAATCATCAAGGCACGCACGCACACATTCTCTGGCGAGTGCAACGTCTGGGTCACTGATATCTTGTGCAGTCTCACTCAACAAGACCTCCATTGCTGCTTTCAACTCCATCGCGCAATCCATTTTTAAACTCCATATACACAAAAAGGGTGGCCATTATAGCCACCCTCTCGTCGTGCTGTCAAGCTTCAGAGGTATCAGCCGTAGCTGATATCCTTGCCGAAGTTGTCCAGTTCCTCACCGGTGACTTCTTCGAGGTCATCGACGGTATCGAGCGTAGCCGGTTCGGTCGGCACGATACTGTTGAGACTGGTGTCCTCTTCGGTCTTCGTGGCGTCTTCTGCGATGGCGGTAAGAGCTGCAGCCGTGCCATCATCCGTGCTCGTGATGGGCGGTGCCGTTTCATCAGCTGCACGCTTCTTCGAGGCACGCGTCGGAACGAACGGCTTCGGGTCGGTCACCCCTGCCAGTTCCATACGCTCACACATGGCCTTGGCGCAGATTGCCGCACGGAGCACGGTTTTGCGATCAGCACCAGACATCGAGCTACGGGCGTGGATACCGTATGAGTACAGTTCATCGTACTGGGCTTGAGTGATCTTCGGCAGAATTCGAGTAAAGCCGCGACCCTTCTTGACCGGAACAACGGTGTGGATCAGTTCGAGGGCGGAACCCGGCAGACCTACGTGGCCCTTCATGAAGTGCTGATAGAAGAGTTCCGGGACGTTCACATTCTCATGCTTGGGTGATTCTTTCTTAGCCATCTTGTAAATCTCCTAGTGTGCGCGGAATTGCGCTATTAAATACTACATTATACAGTGTATAATGTCAAGATGTTTTTTTGATCTAACCGAAGGTGGTTTATGGCCACCCCGGTGGTTGATCAATGGATAGGGAAAGCCCCCGTCTTCGCGCAGTACTTCACGGTCTGGATATCGAGTTGGCGACCATCCTCACCGAGGATATAGATGCATTCATTACTCTGCTGGAGAACGAGTTCCGCATGCACTTGGAGCATGGTGGCTCCACGATTGCCATCAGGATGTTTGGTCATCTTGTCAGTTCGGAAGGAGAATTTGGTGCCGTGGTTTACGTAGGTAAGACGCATTTGGTCTGCCTTATTGCTGGGTTAAAAACAAGACAACACGTGTTGTCCACTTGAGCTTTCATGATGCTTGGATGGCGACATGAATACTTACTATATAACAAGGAGCGCTTAAATGTCAACCCCTTATATGGATTAAAAATAAAACAAATGGTGCCCGATTTGCTTGACAAATGTTTGTGATGCTGCCCAATAAGGCTCAACATAACCAGCATGATAAAACAATGCCGGTTTAACAGCGCTCTGATACATTGGGTTAGTCAAAATATCGTAAGAAATAAACAATGCTTCTTCAAACGCGTCACCATCAACAGGATCATCGCTTTGTTGATTGCAGTACCAACTAAACGCACATCGATTGGGTATAGGGATCGATGGGTTCCACGCATAATGAACTCCATCCTTGATCACTCCACATATGGTGTTCGGGTAGTTGGCATTCTGTGTACGATACATGACCACATCACCGACTGCATACTTGCCTGCCACCGGTTCACCACGTGCTTCGAAATAGATGTTGAGGGCCAGACAATACAGGTCTTCTTCATCCCATACAACACCCCAATTACGATTGGGTGAATCTTCCATGGGAGGAAGTTCCAGTGTGGTTGTAGCTGGCGGCAACGTCTGGAATATGATGGCACCAATGATGACAATGATGTACGTACCAACAGCCATCAACACTGTAAGCCAGATGCTATCGAATAGGTTTTTCACGTTTCTTTCGCTTCTTTCTTCTTTGCCTTCTTGACTTTCTTGTGGAGTTCGGCATACGCCTTGGTCTTGAGAAGGTCACGTTTGATCAACCAATCGGTAGCGTCGCCCGCGTCAGCAAAATACTTGCAATGGGAGGCTTCTGCCATGGGGTGATCACTAACGTAGTCCGTGCCACCCTCCGTAATCGTGCCCACGAGGTTGCCATCAAGGAGGATGGCCCAACCCTTGGGGTGTACATATTCGACAACAATCTTCTCGGGCATTTTGATGGTGACGTTTGTATCGAGACGTTCTGGGTCTTGGAGGTAGGTTGTCATGTGGTTCTCCACGAAGATTGATTTGGCGCGCTCGGTAGGATTCGAACCTACGACCAATAGCTTAGCATACTAATGTTTGCGTTAGCTTAAAAGGAGTCTTTATTCTCCGGTTGAATGAAACTGTTGGGGTCAAACATCTTACTTACAAACGCGTTGCCGAAGAACGTAAGGAACAACCAGATTCCTGCCGTGAAATAGAACTCAAAGGCGAAACAGACCAAGAAGGTAACCAAGTCTAGCATAATATCTACCTTTAGTGGAACGCTTCGAGTCGGAATCTCAAAAGTGTCTTGTTTCGCCATGGCGGGCAGGAGGGTATCAGCCCATGGACCGAGAGTAACAAGGCCACAAATAACGCTCATGATAAGGGTTATCATGCTGGTTGCCGTCCACAGTCCATGTGCAAATGAACTTCCACTGATCCCGGCCCAGATGAGGATACCGAAGGATGTACCGTTGATGAGAATGTACGAAGTCAACTTATTCATTATGTTTTACTCTAAATTTATTGGTACCGGGGGAGGGACTTGAACCCTCACTCCACAAGGGAACTGGATTTTGAATCCAGCGCGTCTACCAGTTCCGCCACCCCGGCATTGGTTAATAAAATTCCGTTGGACAATATTCCTTTGGTGTTGGTTCTGGCTTCTTTGGCTCTGGCTTCCCTATGAAGCTACGATATACTATCTCAGCCGGAGCTTCATGTCTATCTTTAAATTCGTTATCCATCGCCGCGTTGGGGCGTTGTGGTTGTGGTTTAGGCTGTGGTTGTGGTTTAGGCTGTGGTTGTGGTTTAGGCTGTGGCCTCGACTGTGGTCTTGTCCATGACTGTGACCGGTGGGACCGAGACTCTGGCCTATTGTATATAGGTGCTGGTGCCTTCTGCCCGTATGCTGGACCACCACGGGTCCGCCAGATTTCATGTCGGGTTACATCATACTTCTCAGACAACCATAGCGCCTGTCTCTTTGCGGTCTCTCTTTCTTCAGTGGCATCCGACCCATGAAAAAGGTCAATCAGCTTTATGATCTTCCTAATAGCCGCATCACGGTCCATTATACTCTCCAACTGTGGTGAGTATATTTACCCTACACTTTATGGCTGATTATGCTCCAGTTATCGAAGGGCTTTTGCAGCCTCGTGGTTCGCCTTGATGATGGCTATATTCTCACGAACAGCGGCTTGAGTAAAGTAATCCCAGTACACCTGCTTATCTTCATCACCGGGCTCATGAGTCATACCGCACGGGCACCTGAAGTGTTTTTGGTCAATGTCGAGAAGGGTATCAATTTCCTCATCCTCGTGCCCCATCATATACGCAATGAGCCTGATTGCAAGACTCATGGTAGCGGTTACATCGCCATGAAACTCTGACGCATATTCCCCATGATAACGCTTGAGAAGGTACTCAAGTGGGACCCACGTAGCAAGATCATTGCCCTTATTCATGATATCACCCAGTTCTTCACCGAGTAGCACACATTGGTATGCGTTTTCAGAAATCATCATCAATCATTGCTCCAGAACATAATAACGTAGTCTGCAAGATCGAGATAATACAGACCAGCGCCGCCATTGTCAAGCTCGAACCGAGCCTGTGTCTTTCCAAAGAACGTGTAGTGGGTGCATTCCGCATCCAGTTTGAGAAGGGAAGCATCAGGATCAACAGCGGGTGCAACCCTGAGTTTCACCTTACCCTCGGGAACCACCGAATAGTCATAGTTGTCAATCTTGTTCCACATCACGATTTCTCCCTGAAGTAATCGAAGGCTTGTTCTTCGACAATGGGTGCCATAGCCGCTTGAAGAGCGCCGGTCCAAAACATCTCTACAAGAGCTTTACGAGTGGTTTCCGTGGCATCCAATCCAAACTCACCGATAATGGTATCGAGGGTTTTTGTCGAGGGTTTTGTCTTGCATTTCACATTCTCCTGTTGGTGGGCCTGCTCGGACTTGAACCGAGAACCTGCGCATTATGAGTGCGTTGCTCTAACCATTAAGCTACAGGCCCTACGAATGCACGCTAGTAAGTCTAGATGTTGTATAGGCCACAATCGCACAAATAAAAGTGATGAGGGACCATACTACCCCACACAAGAAATTGCACCGCCGACTTTTGACGGGTAAGGAGCGTGGAGGACAAGACGAAACCCATAAATGCAATTGCAGATAGAATGGTGACTTCAAAGAACATGTTAACGACTCCGCGTATATTGTGAATTATCGAATCTTACTCGTCTTCACCGAAAAACTCAAGGGCGTCGAGTTGAATATCCAAGTTACCGATTGAGTCACGAGCGCCAACCATATACATCTCTTCGAGAGCATCACGGGTGAACGAATTGTTGTCCAGTCCAAACTCACGGATGATACGTTCGATTTCGGGTTCCATGTTCACTTCCTCATCGGTTAAGGTGGAGCGTTGATCAATGCCGCCCGGTGGCTTCGATTTCGGCGGCGAAGGCATTGGTATATGCCTGTAGATCACACAGATCATAGCACACCATACGAATCTCGCGCAAGTTCGTGGTTTCCAAGGCATGACGGGTATACCATGCGAACTTCTTCGCGACCACCTTGGCTGCCAGTTCGAGCGGGTATCCGTAGATACCAGTGCTGATCGACGGAAATGCAACCGAGCGGTACTTGCTCTTGACAGCAAGGTCCAGACATACGTCATAGCAAGCATCCAGATACTCTTCGGACACCATGGGCGGATGATCAGAATAACGAGGGCCAACCGTATGATAGATAATTTTTGCCTGAGTAATCCCGAATGCCAGCGTGCCCTTTGCTGCGCCAGTGCGGCATCCCCCAAGCTCTTCACAGGCTTCGCGAAGTCCGGGACCGGCTGCGGCATGGATTGCCCCGTCAACACCGCCACCACCCAGAAGGGTCTCATTGGCGGCATTGACAATGATATCAACATTCTGTGTGGTGATATCCCCACATACGAACGTAACGGTGATCGGGCGACGATTTGCGATGTGTGTTGGACATGTTCACTTCCTCAGTTTATATTTCTTGCCATCAATTTCTACTACCTTACCATTACAGGTAGGGTGTTGTCTAGCATTGAACTCAGCTTCCGTAAGTTGCGTCCCATTCAAATACCATTTACGAGTGCCACTAGCCCACTCAATAGCCGGTCCATCTTCCCTTGGCGTTTCCCATTCAAATACCACACACAACCACCATTAGCCAACTCAACAGCAGGACCATCTTCCCTGTGAAGCTCTCCATTCAAATACCACGAACGATCACCATTAGTCCACTCAATAGCCGGACCATCTTCCCTATGAAACTTTCCATTCAAATACCAAAAACGAGAACCATCAGCAAACTCAACAGCAGGACCATCTTCCCTATGGCGTTTTCCATTAACCCACCACGCACGAGAACCATTAGCCCGCTCAACAGCAGGACCATCTTCCCTGTGAACCTTTCCATTCAAATACCACCAACGAGAACCATCAGCCCGCTCAATAGCCGGACCATCTTCCCTATGAACCTTTCCATTCAAATACCACCCACGATCACCATTAACATCAACCTTAACTGTATATTCAATCATATCAAACCTCCATCAGCTGTTGTAGGCACAAATCCCGGTGAATGTATCGGCAGTCAGTTTACCACCAGTTGTGCGGTCTGTATATACCGAACCGCGTTGAATTTTGTTGTGGACCTTACCACCCACTAGATGCTTCTTGCCACACGTAGCCACGTAGACGTACTTCTTGTGTTGGCGTGCCTTCGTGATCTGGTAATCATGGGTTCGCTTACCTGAGCATCCGAGCCGCCGAGCAATGTTCTGCCACACACGATTGTGGTTGTTGCTCTTCTCGTTGATCACGAAGTCCACGATGTGAGCCATTTCGTGCGGGATGGTATCACCCGTCATGTCATCCCACTCGATGCCGATTGCTTCGATACTGAATTCGAGGTTGTAGACCATCTTGGTGGTCATACCTTCACGAACACGTCTCCACCGGGCGCTTCCAGCATTAGCGCCCTTCGCAACAAACACGATGGGAAGGTCTTCATCGAAGAGGTTGAAGTCAAAGAACTTATAACGAGCAAGTGCCTGACAATCACGAACCTTACTGATGAACTCCTGCTTCCGGGGGAAGGAAGTCGTGACAGCACCGCGCTTACGAATGATCATGTACTGTCTCCGTCGTGTTGATGGAGTCTATTATACATCAGTCGAGGGAGAGGTCAACCCTTTCCCTCGACTTTTTTCACATTCGACCGAAACGGTGATCGTCAGCGTTGTCGGCTTCGATGGCTTCGAGTGCTTCCTCAATTTCAGCCAGTTCAGCTTCCAGTTCTTCAGTGAGGTCAGCGTCACCATCCTGACGTGCCCTCATCAGTGCTTCCGTCGTGCTAAGAAGCTGTTGATTCCACTTCATGATGCTCATGCTCATGTGATTAAATCTCCTTTGCGGTCATCACAAGATTTTTGTAGTACGCACTCACAACGTGAGTGACGGTATATAATAGCACAATTACGACCATCGTGTAAAACAATTCGTTGATGTAAAAGGTGTGAATTGCCAGCAGTGTGATCAAAAGGTAAACCACTTTCTGGATGCGTGCCGTCGGTTCTTTCGCTCGAAAATCCGCCAGCCTCAAATTCACTCGCAATTCCGATAACTTGCCATTGATGATAACGTCACGAACAGCACGTTTTAGGTAGAACAGCATAAACACCATGAGCGTAATAGAAATCGTGCCCATTATATTGACACCCCATTCTACGATGCTCAACGCCCATGTCCACCCAAGAAAACTATTCGCCATGATCAGAAGCAAGAGCATATAGTTCAGGTTTATTTTTGATTTCGATTCATACATAACAGAACTCAATGCTTTCTCCACCAATTGCCATCCTGAATGTATTCCATGTCGAAGCGCAAAAGGTCTTCCATTCGCTTTCGACACACGATATTTGCCGACACAATCGTTACGTTGGGGGGCATGACTTTATTATCCCTCGCCCACTTGAGGATGTCAATACCTTCCATGGAAACGTTCTCACCGAGGTCATTGTCCATGTAGAGGTGGCTGACTTCACCTTCTTCCATGAGGCGCATAGCAACCTGACCATTACGGGAAATGATATCCACATCCAACGTCCGCATATCATCGATAAGTACGTGCAGCCCCTTGTTCATATTCAACCTCCCATAAATTATAAGGAATTATACACAAAGAAAAGGGTTGTTGCAACCCTTTTCTTCGTTCTCGGAGATAGAACTGCTGGCATCAAGCGGTGGGTGTGGGATATCCGTTGCAGGATCACCCGATGCAGCCATTGGTGAGTGGATGATCATTGTATCGCTATGGTGTGGGAGTGTCAATACTCCATTTCGCGTTTGAGTTCATCACTGGGTTTACCCTTTGCCCACTTACAAAAACTATGAAACTCGTCGCCACGCCACACCCCAATACCTTTCAGATGGTTAAACACTTGATCAAGCAGTTTCTCCCGATCACTGCGGTGGCCTTTACGTTTCATCATTGTTCTGCTCCCATTTCAGGATCATCCTTGATCCCGAAGTTTTTACGGTGCTTGATGAGCGTAGCCTTGTAGTCCACTTCCTTACCGGAATACTTAGCCATCACCAGCCCGAAGCACAGTTTGTCAAGTTCAGCCTGCCCCTTGATAGCGAAGTCCTTACGCTCCATGTGCTTGTTCCGCTGGTAGAACCGTTCTACCTGATCCACCATGTGATTGTATATGGATGCCACCTTGGCTTCCATGTGGTTGATCATTGCGACAGCTTGCAAATCATCCCAGAACTGAGCCTTGAGGTCATCAGTTGCATCGTTCACTGCACACTCGAACAGCCGACGCTGAGAGTTGATTGAGTCCTTCAAGTGATGTAGTGCCGCGTACCAATCAGTCTTGATCTTCACACGCTGGCCTGATGCCATGGTCAGCACAAACCCCTCGATGCCGGTCATTTTCGGAATGTCCTCGATGAACGCCGGAATATCCTCACCAACATCGTTGATAATTTCGTCAGTCATGTACTCTACCATATACCCGTGAAGATCACCCACGTATTTACCAGTACGGTTGTCTCGAACCGCAAGCACAGTAAGAGTCGGCTCTTCTGTCGGAACCACGATACGGTTATCAGGAGCAGTGTACTCCATGATGACAGTGTGATCCATAAACATTACATGTTGTTCCAATGCGTTGTACAGTGCATCCCACTTCGGTGATTCAAGCAATCTTTGTGCAGCTACTGCCTGATCCGAATGTAGTGATCCCTTCGACTTGACTCGAACATGACCATCGAAGTAGAACGTGCTGATGAGCGAACCGTCCATCTTTGCTTGAATCGAGCGAACATCATTCATATCGAGGCCCATGGTCATTGGGTTCTCGTTGAGGTTGAAGAACTTCTCGAACGGCCACGACATCAGAGACATCGGATTCTTGAATTCCGAGTCCATGAGGAACATCACGCCACGGCACTCCAGAGCACCGGGATGGAGCCACTGGGTATAGGATGCCAGACGATAGTTGAAGATGCGAAAATGACCCGGACGGGTCTTCGGGGTCAACACTTGATCCGAATAGAAGAACGCCTCATCCCCATCACACAACGCCATGAGGTTCGAGTACAAAGTTGTTTGAAGTTCGTTCATTGGGGGGGTGTCTCCTGCTTATAATTTATAAATTATAAGGGATTATTGAATGGTTGTCAAGGGAAATTGGTCGAGAGTGGTAGGGATCGAACCTACAAGCTCCGCTAAGAGCACGGCTTTCAAGTGCCGCCGGGTTGCCAGAGCATAGAGAATAGCTATTCTACTATGCTGCTTTTCGTACACTCTCGATAACCTTGTTAATATGTTTTCCAATAATCGCCCCAACTCATATCGCTTGGTTTGTCGGGGTGTTCGTCTTTATATTCCATTTCACGGAGTTCTTCTCTGGCATTATAAAAATTTAAACCAGTTGACTCCATATGTTCTTTGATTTGCTTATCAGTTGGTTCCATAGCTTAGTCAACACTCAATTCGGTCACGTTGCGGTTTTAGCCGCTCAGGTGGGGACGTGACGCTCCCGGCTACTAATTATGGTAGTTTAACCACCCAACTACAAAGGGCTCCGCTAAAATTAGATTCAGCTTTGATGTACGGTCGCCTTCACACCTCCGCCTATCTGGCTCATATTTTCGAGGCAACCAGACACCTCTATCCGGTTTTAGAGTCCGGTAACTCATTTGGGTTTAGCCATCCAACCCAAAAGGCGACGCTTCACGGGGCAAAGTTATCGACAGTATTTATTAACCCTAGTTTCAGGGGGTGGGTCTACTGCTATCCCACATTAATTACTTTAAACACATTTTGGTGGACCTGTTATCGCGGTGACGGGGCCGGTCCTTTCTAGCACCTCACCAAAGGCAGTTTATCGTAGAAAACTGCCAACCTTTACTGCCCTTTAATTATATTGTCACTGGCAATCCCTTTGTCTTGAACCATTTAAGGCCGAAGCATAATCAGGCTTTCCTTGTTTCGGGCGAGTGACTCACCCACTCTTATCGTTCCAAAGCGCCTCCCGACCTCGGCCTTTGAATCTCCCCCACTCTTATGGAGGCCACCTCGGATAGAGTCTGATGCTTCGCTACCGTCGATCCGGCTGCCTCCCTCTCTTTCGTGAGAGTACTCACATCATTAAGGGACGCAACTCCCTAACTCATGCTGCACAGTGTAGACGGTTAATCGACTCATGTCAACACTTAAATTGGCGAACCGGAAAGGCTTCTAACCTCTTCACTTCATGGGGCCAACTGGCGCATCCCCATGTGCTAAGGATCACCGACGTATCCTTAATCAAACCTTCACCGCTACAGTCAAGGTGTGTTTTAAACAGCCCGGAGCTAGCTTGGCCCCTTCGTCTCCCGTTGGTCTAGGAGAATATAAACTACCGGTTCAATGAACTTGTGTCAAAGTGCCCCCATCAACGACCTTTGACTGGCACCCCCGTTACTACAGGGCACTTACCAAACCTCAAATAAAATAGTCTAGTGGAACTGGGAGCTACCCTAAACGAGACCTCGCTACTCTTGAAATTCCACTAGGCTATGTATGATACTGTACATCACCTACCTTCTTGTGTCAACTCTTACCACGAAACTATCCATATGATCCTTTCTTTGTGCTGCAAGTCAAGGGCGTTGACGAACAATTCCGTGAATTTTTTCGCCCCCGGATACTTCCAAACCGTGTCGTCTTCGATCAACCTATCCACGAAATCATGTTGGAACGTGGTGTCATTACCCTTAATCAAATCCCAATAAATGATTTGCTTCCAGAATTCATCTGAGATGTTGTCTTGGCGGTGCACAAGCCCATTCAAAGCTTCGGTCTTATACATCGCCTCGATGAAATTGATGGTAGTAACCATCCTCCGTTGTGCCATCTCACACACCGGACACATGAGGCAGTAGTACATGAGCTTGGCATGGCCACAATTACACTCTGTTGACTCCGACATTACATCAACTCCTTCTTTGCCGCTTGACGCTCTTGCTTTCGAGCCAGCCGCTTGAGTGCCCTACGAGCGCGGTGCTTCCACACGCCTTTCCAAGTTATAGCCCCATACTTCATTTGTCAACCCTCAAGGTACTTGGAATCCTGCGTCAGCACCGCAGCAATCATGTTGCGGGATCGAACATCACCATACCATGCGTCGTTCAGACACGCAATGGCTGCTTCGATGTCATTTTCATACGGAGACTTCTCATCTTCTTTCTGAAGCTGAAGCCCATCGTCGGTCTCAAACACGTCATAGCCAAGTTCTACACACATACTGTATCTCCAAAGGCTAACGTTTGCGTTAGCTTTTTACTCATTTTCAAATTCCGAGTAGTCGTGAATGCTCGACTCGGTGGTACCGTAGTCCCTGTAACTATCCACGATATCATTGCCAATATTGTTCAGATGGTTTTCGGCAGCGTGTTCGTCATCCACCTCGAACTCAACCGTTACCGTGATATTTCCAATGTACCATGCCATGCTCCTGATTGGGGGTGATATTGCCTGTTGCGTATCATACCACCCAGATGTAAGAAAGTCCACCCAAGATACCCAAGATACCCAAGACCAGCACATACTGCCAATACTGTTCGAACAGCGCGACGAACATATTGCTCAGCACTCGAACGATACCTGTACCGGTGAACACGGATACGAGCGCCGCAACCAAGAATACCACGATTGCAAGAATCGCGACAGCCAAAAGGCCGAAACTCATTAGAATGTCGAAAAAATCCATGGGAAACCTCCTCAATGTCAGCGAACCATACACCCAAACTTTTTTCTGTCAATACCTTGCAATAAACAAATTATTCCGTATAATGGACCCCATCGAAACGAAACGGAGCACGAACATGGCACACGTCCAGCGCAAGAATCTCCTGACCATCTCCACTGACGCCAAGACTGTCAAAGGTGAAAAGCTCGGTATACTCACGGGAGTGCTGTATCTCGCTCCGGCTGACGTATCAGGCTATGAAGTGTGCCCGAAAGCATCAGCCGGATGCAAGGCAGCATGCCTGTATACGGCAGGGCGTGGGGTCATGGCACCCGTTGTTGCTGGACGTATCAATCGGACGTTGTGGCTCCATGAGGATCGCGACAGCTTCATGGATACCCTTGTCGCTGACATTCAGCGTCTGATTCGCAAAGCTGCCCGCAAAGGCATGGTTCCCGCAGTGCGTCTCAATGGCACGTCTGACATTGCATGGGAAAAGTACCGCGTGACTGTGGATGGTGTGAATCATCGCAATCTCATGGTCGCCTTCCCTGACCTGCAATTCTATGATTACACAAAAATTCGCGGGCGCAAGTCTGCCATTGCTCTCCCCAACTATCACTTGACTTTCAGTCTTGCAGAGGATAACGATACCGATGCGTTCATGGCGATTCGTGAAGGATACAATGTTGCCGTGGTTATGAACCTTCGCAAAAAAGATGCGAAGCCTTCACAGTGGATGGGCTTTCCGGTGGTGGATGGCGATACGTCTGACGTGCGTTTCTTCGACCCGAATGGTGGTGCCATTGTGGCACTGACGGCAAAGGGGAAGGCCCGGTATGATACTAGCGGCTTCGTTCGTGACGCCAATCTGATAGCACGAAAGGCCGCGTGATGTAAATTCGGGGTCCGGTTTCTACTTGACAAGGTGCCCCGACTAGCGTAAAATGGGCTCATCACTTCAAGGGAGACTGTCATGATCAAGTGTGTAGACTGTGAAGGTTCCATCGATACCCTCAGTGGTTTCTGTATGGATTGTGGCTTTGACACTTTCCAGTACATGGACGAGATGGACGAATGGGTTGACAGCCTTCCGCCAGTGGAAACCTATCAGGATGTAGCGTGATGATCGCCGTCCCGGTGCCTGCAGATGAAGGCTAAACCGTGGTGTGGGCCGTTGTACTCCTACTGGCTGTTGCGTGGGTGCGGCTTCGCTGATCTAGACTGCACTCTAGCACTCCTGAACTATTCACACGAGCAAATTTTCGGGGAAGAAGTCTCATGATTATGACCGACAAACAACCCGCAGCATACCGAGAGGCGCTCTCACGGGCTCATCGTCGATATCGTCACACACTCCCCGGTGGAAAGGCAGGGGAATGGTGGTCGAAAAATATCTGTAAAAAAGATTGATTCCTTATAATTTATAGCTTATACTAGGCTGGCGGTTGGGGGAATGGCCGAACATCCCCTAAAAAAGACCTTGACATAACGCGAGAGCAGCGAGAAATGGCTTCTCACTATGAATATGCCACGACTCATCGTGAAATAGTACGAAGCAGTCGCAAATATATGCTTGCATACCGTAAAGCATAGCTGTATAATATCGGCATCAACTGGAGAATCAAATGCCCGACATCTTCGAGCAGCATATCAAGAATTCCCGCATCACGCCCTTCTCTGGGTCGGGTGTCGTGCAGGAAATCATGGGGATGAAGGCTGGTCCCGTCCGCCGCCTACTGCGTGATATGGTCGAGGGTCCGTTCGAGACCCCCACCGATCACATCGTTGCCCGTCTGGCAACCTGCAAGCTGGTGCTGATCGAATTCAAGCACCGCAAGGAATCCATTACCGAAGGCATCGACGAAGATGCTCCGGTCAATCACAAGCATATCAAGGGTCGTGAGTGGACGAGTATGCTCCCCTTCACCCTGAAAGACTACATGGAGGCAGTCGAGTACGCAAAGGCCGAAGCTGTGAAGTACGCTGGTCTGGTCTCCGATGAGGACGGTGAGGGTGGAGCCAAGCGTGGTCGAAGCGGGGGCACGTTCAACAAGGTTCAAGAGTACATGTTGGACAATCCTGAGACCTTCGACAAGTCCAATCGTGTCGATGAGCTTGCAAAAAAGATTGCCGAGGAACTGGACGTACCCGAGACCACTACGGTACAATACATCTACAAATGCCGCAGACTGCGTAAGCAGGGGGAAATATGATAAATGGTATCGAACATAACACTCCCGACATTCGGTTCTTCTATGTTGACAACGGGCCAACTTTTCAGGGTTGGGAGTGGCATGACGTAAACGATGGGGAAGCAATGTCCGAAGGGCTCTTCAATACCATTGAAGATTGTCGGGCCGACTCAATCATTTACCTTGGAGAAATCTGATGGGTTCAACAGTGCAATTTTGGTTCTGAATGACCACCTGCACGAAATCGAAGACGACAGGGACTTCGGTGCAAAGGTGGTCAAAGCTATCCAACGGGATCACCTGAGCCGACCCTATGAACCTACCGACTTCGAGTAATATACTGGAATCAACTGGAGACATACTGTGCGCCGCTTTCTTGACAACTCAAAAATCTTTCTGGTCGGCGGCGCTGTTCGTGACGAACTCATGGGTCGGGAGCCGCACGATTTCGATTTCGTCGTAGTCAATGCTACGCCCGAGCAAATGCTGCGTGCTGGGTTTCAGCATGTTGGTGCAGACTTCCCCGTGTTCCTCGATAAAAATGGTGATGAGTTTGCGCTCGCCCGCACGGAGCGTAAGGTTGGCTCTGGTCACAAAGGCTTCGAGACGGACCACTCTCCAGATGTGACGCTGAAAGAGGATCTGGTGCGTCGTGACTTCACGATGAACGCCATCGCTCGAAGCTGGGACGATAAGATCATCGACCCCTTCAATGGTCGTGCTGATATCGCTGATGGTATCATCCGTCACGTTTCGCCTGCATTCCGTGAAGACCCGTTGCGTGTCCTGCGTGCTGCACGATTCGCGGCTCGCTTCAACTTCAGTGTTGCCCCGGAGACGATGGCTTTCATGATGGACATGGTAGCAGACGGTGACCTTGATTCGCTTGTGAAAGAGCGTGTATGGAAGGAATGCCAGCATGCCATAATGGAGCCGCATCCCCATCGCTTCATTGAAGTGCTCGATGAGGCTGGCGCTCTGGAGCCACTGTTCGGTGCTGATGTTGCTTCGGTGCTATTGGACTCTATCTGCAATCTTCGATCACTTGGCTCCCGTGATGCTTCGAAAGTGGTGCGGTGGATGGCAATCTTCCAAGACTGGAACGAAGATGTTGTACACGATTTTGCCGTTGCTGCCAAAATGCCGAGCATCCTGCGTAACCAATGCGTGTTCGCTGTAGCTATGTCCAAAGCGTTCCGCACCGATGGTCGTGAAGAATTGCTCGATGCTCTGGTGGGTGTCATGAAACGCTTCAGGCTGGACAGCAGTCATAACATAGACCGGTTGTGCATTCAATGGGAATACATGATGTGGATGACGTATTCTGAAGACGCGGCACACATAGCGAATGATGTGGTGTCTGCTGTCGTTCAAGCGGGACTGGTTGGCTTCGATAACCTCAGTGAAGATCAACAGGCTTCGCTGAAGGGCAAGGAAATCAGCGATGCAATTTTTGTTGAGCGTCGTAAACTTCTTGACAAACTTATCATGTAGGTGTAAATTACCCGCATCAACTGGAGACAATCATGGATTATCCCGAAGAGCTTGGTAACTGGCCGACCATGTACGAATACCAGCATGCTGTAACGCTCTGTGTGGTGGTCGGCCTCAATGGTAGCAGGGTTGCAATGTATGTTGACCCGGACGCAGAACAGAAACTTCAAGGTCAGCTCCTTGACGCCGAGCGGACCATCTTCAATGTCCGAGGGCAGACTGGATCGTCAGCCCTGTCGAGTGAGTTCACTCAGACTTTCATGAAGGACAATATAGAGCGTGTCGAGTGGCATGAAGAAAAATCATCCGGTAAGTATTACGGGGTGTGGCTCAACGAAGTCAGCGGTCAGGAAATGATCGGCGTCACGCGTTAAAACACTTGACCCACTGAACTCCCGTTGGTATAGTAAGCGCTCTCGGGTTACGGGGCTCACCCTAAGCAGCCTCACCGCTAACTTGGATAACTCCGATGATTAGAATCAGAGCCGGGCCTTAAGCGATACACTCTTTATTTAAATGTTATTTAAATGTAAACCATAAAATAAATTGTGAAAGGAATAGATAATGACTAATAGAATCAGAGCCGGGCCGCTGTGATTTAAAATTTATATAGGAGAATATAATATATTAAAGGAGGTTCAAGGCTTTTGCAATCTGACTTGCTACTTGTAGCGTTGGGGTGCGCTCATGGCGTTCTAATAAACCTATTGTGGTCCTATGAACTCCGGCCATATCGGCTAGCTGTTCGATGGTAAGACCTTTTTGCTCCCGAATTTTCTTCGCCAACTCCACGAACGCTGCCGTAACTGCTGTATCCTTCGCCATACTTCATCTCTTGCCGAAAATCAACAAGTTTATTGGACTTGACTAATCATGACTAGGAGACTATAGTCTCCACCGGAGCTGAGAAACGAGATAACCTTATGAAAGTATTTGATCTTTTTTGCGGTACCGGGGGATTTTCCAAGGGCATGGAAAACTCCAAGCAAGCAAATTTTGATGTTAAACTCGGTATTGACGTGCTTCCAGCCTCTGTCGAAACATTTAAGCTGAACCACCGAGCCGGAATCGGCATATGTAAAGATATACGGCAATTAAGACGGCACGAAGTAGAGGAAATAACGGGAGTTAAAAGGGATCAGTTAGATGTTCTCGTTGGAGGGCCTCCCTGCCAAGGCTTTTCATCCATCAGGCCTTTTAGGTCGTCTAAAGAAGATGATCCCAGGAACTCGCTTTTTGAGGAATACGCTTCTTTCGTTAATTATTTCAGGCCGAAAGTTTTCATTCTAGAGAATGTTGTTGGGCTTGCCACACACAAAGGCGGAACAACGCTAGAAAAAATGCAAGATTGCTTTAAAAAAATCGGGTATGAAACCGATTGGAAACTACTTAATGCAGCACATTTCGGTGTACCTCAAAAGCGCGAAAGGTTCGTCATGATTGGGGTTCAAAAGGGAGGGAAGATATTATTTCCAACTCCTACTCATTTTTACAAAGGCTCGACAATTGGCTATCGGGACAAGGTTAGAATCCTTGCACCGCGAGAACCTGATTTATTTGAGGAGCAAATCCTACCAGATGCATTGTCTGCTATGGATGCAATAAGTGACCTTCCTCCTATTTCATCAGGTGAAATTGCCAGTGAATACTCCATGCCGCCACAGAATCAATACCAAAAGGATAGAAGGGAAAGTTCAGAAATTTTAGAGCTACATATAGCCACCGCTCACTCCAATAAGATGCTTGAGATTATTAAGCATTCAGGAAAGAATATAAACTGTATTCCTAAGCATCTCATAACTAGCGGATTTAGTAGCTGTTATAGCCGACTTGATGCGGACCATCCGGCAGTAACCATCACCGTTAACTTTGTTCATCCTGCATCAAACCGTTGCATCCATCCTGTGCTAGATAGAGCACTCACACCAAGAGAAGGAGCTCGGCTTCAATCTTTTGACGATACTTTCCAATTTTTTGGAACCAGGACACAAATTACAAAGCAAATAGGCAACGCAGTGCCTCCCTTGCTTGGAACCGCTATTGGAGAAACTGTTGCTGAGATGTTTTGAGTATAGGGAGTGCTAACAGATATTGTACGGACGCTTTGATATCTGGATACCAGTACGCCGTATCAACTGGATAGAAGAACGTCCGTTCAACTCGGATTTCCGAAATAGCTGCTGGATGATCGGCCGGGCCTCCCACACCGTCAATGGCAGATGTCTCACGTCAATCGGCAAGCAATCGGATACTGTTCATGCATCCAGTTACGCCTGAGGAGATGCTGCGATGCGGCGGGAATCGACCAGCCTCCTGGGCCGCACCCGGGAGGTTGTAACTGCTTATGAAAATCCAACAAAACCAAAAGAAATCGGTTAAAACCACTTGCTTTTTAACCAAAAACATAGTATATTATAGGAGTAAAAGATGAAAATAATAAAAGTGACTAAAGAGTACTTCGAGACAGAGGATGAAAAAGTTTATTTCTTTGAGACTTTGGAAAAAGAAATATCTGTTGAGGACATGCAGAAGATTGTGAATGCAAACAAAAAGTTAATTAAGGAGTCGAAAGATGGGAATAAATGTACTAAGTCTATTTGATGGGATATCTTGTGGTCAGATAGCATTAGAGAGGGCTGGAATAGATGTGGATAATTACTTTGCGTCTGAGGTTGATAAATATGCAATTCAAGTAACTAAACGCAATTACCCAAACACAAAACATATAGGTGATGTAACAAAGGTAAAAGGGGTGGACTTGCCAACGATTGATTTATTGATTGGCGGAAGCCCCTGCCAAGGGTTTAGTTTTGCTGGTAAACAATTAAATTTTGATGACCCAAGAAGCAGATTATTTTTTGAGTTTATCAGATTAAAAAACGAAATTAACCCAAAACACTTCTTGCTTGAAAATGTAAAAATGAAAAAAGAGTATGCAGAAAAGATTAGTGAATATATAGGAGTCAGTGTATCTAAGATAAACAGTTCTTTGTTTTCATGTCAAAACAGAGAGAGGTTATATTGGACGAATATTTCAATACCAAAAATAGTAAACAAAGATGCAGACTGTTTTAATGATTATTTATATCGTTTGGGGCATGGATATATATCAGACGAAATAAAGTTTTTTGAGAAATACCCTTCTCTTGCTGCACAATCGCCAGCGACAAAATACAGAATTGTTGTTGATTTGAAACAGGCTCTCATTGCTTTAGAATCCAATACTTTAGACAAGATACGGCGTGGTGAAGGCATTACGAGATCAGCTACTCCCGAAGAATGTGAACGATTCCAGACGCTGCCTCCTACATACACTTTGCCATTAAACAAAACACAGAGATATAAATGTATTGGTAACGGGTGGACTGTTGATGTAATAGCACACATTTTTAAGGGCTTGCTTAATGAAAATCTATAAGATAACCAAAGCAAGCGAATATTTAGGTGTATCAATCAATACGCTTAAAACACTTGCAAATAGGGGCAAGATAAACTCTTTCAAAACTTCTGGCAGCCATAGGCGTTTTAGGCAAGATGACTTAGACGCTTATATGGGAGTTGAGAAAGAGAAACAGGAAAAGCTAACGGTCATATATGCGAGATGTTCAACGGCAAAGCAGAAGGAAAACCTTGAGAGACAAAAAGACAGACTTAGAAAACACGCTGAAAACAAAGGTTACAAATTTATCCTGATTGATGAAATGGCAAGTGGGATAAACGAGAAAAGAAAAGGCATACATAAACTGATTAAGTTGTGCTTTGAGGGTAAAGTGGAACGTATTTTAATTGAGTACAAAGATAGACTTGCAAGATTTGGGTATGAATATCTTGATGCTATTTTTAAAAACTTAGAAATAACCGTTGAGATTGTTGAGGCGAAAGAACAGAAGTATGAAGAAGAATTAGCAGAGGATATTATGAAAATTTTAACTTGTTATTCTGCAAGATATTATGGCAGACGGGGTGGGAGAAAGAAGAAAAATGTAGAGGAAAATCAAACTATTGAATCTAATGGAATTTAATAAGGACCTCGGGGGCAAGTCGATAAAAGGCCCCCTTTCTAATATGTTGACAGTGCCCGTGATTTTGTATATTGTACACATCATCACATTCAAGAGCATATAACCATGAACATCCGTTGCCTCAATGACATACACCTAGAATTCGACGCCGAGGGTGGTTGGACCGATTTTGCCCTGCCCTTCCTCGATGGTGAGTCTGAAATGGTGTTGGTGTTGGCTGGTGACATCACTGCTGAAATGGACCGGGACAACCTTGCCGGTCGCTACTGGTCCCGCCATACGAATTGGGTGAAAGCCCTCGCCAAGCGTCACAAGGCTGTCGTGATGGTCGCCGGGAACCATGAGTTCTACCATGGTGTCATGGAGGACGTTCGAGAGTGGTGGGCAAATGTGGATGCCACTGTGGACAACTTCCACTTCCTTGACAACAAGACCGTCATCATTGATGGTGTGCGTTTCATCGGCAGCACTCTCTGGACGAGTATGCGTGGTGGTGATCCTATGGTTGCCCTGCGTGCGACTGATTCGGCCTATGGCATGAATGATTTCAAACACATCTGGATGCGTGATGGTGAGAACACGCGTAACTTCTCGGCAGCCGACTTTATTGCAGAACATGCCCTTGCAGTAGACTACATCAGGACTCGCACGGCAACCCCGTTCGATGGTCCGACTGTGGTGGTCACGCATCATGCGCCGTCGTGGATGAGTATTCCTGAAAAATTCAGGGAAAACAAACTAAACGATTGCTATGCTACTGAATTGTCTGATATCATGTACAACGATATCGCACTGTGGCTGCACGGTCACGTTCACGCCAACTCCGATTACATCATTGGGGGAACTCGGGTCGTCAACAACCCGCGTGGCTACAATGGTGCGGTCCCCAATCTTAATGATGGGTTCAATCCAAAGCTGGTAATCACAATCTGAACAATAGAGACCCAACACTTAAATGAGAGGATAGACATGTTCAAAGCAATGACGATTTCTGACGATGCAGTAGTAGACGTAAACATTTTTGAGGATAAGACCGGAGCCATTATGTGGTGTGAAGGATTTTTCGAGGAAGATTCCAACAAGCACCCTGACGTTGCCATGGTACTAGATGGCGGCGAAGTAATCTATATCGAAACCAATGAAAGGGCTTACTGGCCCGAATATGATAGAGCACCAGAAGGTTGACAAAAGCAATGCGTCTGCTACAATAGAGGCACATCACTTACGGGAGAAGTATATGAATTTTGTAGCTATGATTGCAACTTGGGTAACTGGTACATAGTGGGGATTTCGTTCTGGTCTGGTGTAATCGTGTGGGTCACTACATTCATGGCGTTCGAGGTGTTTAGTGATCCGTCCACCCTTCTGCCGAAAATCTGGACAGTGTTCACAATTGCGCTCATAGGTCTCGTAGCATCTGTCGCAGCGTTGTTCTGGAAGGCATTTTCACGATGAAAGCCAAGTACATCATGTTTCGTGATGACGACGGTCACGGTATCGGCTATCCCGTGATCTTCTCTGAACTCATGACTCACAAGGAGATGGCTGTTGCGTGTAGCAACAAACGATGGGGGGTGTTCGGCACTGAAATCGTGGCAGTCTCTGCCGGGTTCGTCAATACGGCTACGGGTGATTGCTATGGTGAATCCACGTCTACTGGCCTCAAGGCTAACCCCGATTTCGACAATGTGGTGATGCGACAACAGCTTGGAATAGGCGAATAGAGGGGTTGACAGCCCTAAATAGTCCTGTATAATAGACAGCATACCGACTCATACAGGACTGAGACAATGAAAACTTCCAAGGCTCGCAACATGGCACTGCTCCACAACCTCAACGGTGTGGGTGGTGCTGGTGGTCACAAATCCAAGCGGGATTACAAGCGCAAGCCCAAGCACGCCAACCGCACGGAGTGGTGAGAGTATGTATAAAAATAATTCAGCGATAATCTGGATAAGCTTGGGAATCGTTCTAGTCTCGTTGCTGATTTGGGTGGTTGTAGACAACGAAAAGATAAAAACATCACACGAAGAACAACAAGAAGAACGTCTCAAGAGCTTCTCCGATGATCTCGTGGATCATTTTCAAGAATACTGCATGAATGGTGTGGTATACTATGGCTCTTTTCTGGGGCTGCGATCCGGGGTGTTCGCCCCCAAATACAACACTGATGGTACTATTGCCCTCTGTCCTCGATCAGCAGTTCGCTGCTGCTGGGTCGTATCGCGGAGGCTACCGGTCGTCCGTAAGGGTTGACAACTACCGTCAACTAGTACAGAATACACGCATTAACCCTTTGGGGGTGAGGTAAGGTTGAACCCCTAGTGCAAAGCGCCGAAAAGGCACACTTCTCGTAGCACCCGGCGATAGACCCGGCCATGTCTCTAAACTGGCCTTAGTTTTTAAACAATCTGACATGGAGGTAGGCGGCTATGTAACCCATAACCTAGATTAATTTAATGTAGATTGATTAAATAAAAAGTGGATAAAGAATAGGACCTTGGGGGTGGACGGCTAACCCCTTTTTTGTTATGATGATCAAACACTTTTGGAGAACAACCATGGGTTACACTCACTACTGGAATGGCAACATCACCCCCACCGAATTCAACCAACTCCTACCCATCGCGAAAGCTATCATCAAAGAAAGTGACGTTCCTGTCCAGTATGGGCGTGATCATACCAGCCCCCCGCGCCTCTCGAATGACACGATTCGTCTGAATGGTGTGGGCGAGGACGGACACGAGACGTTCATGATCGTTGCCGATGAACAGCGGGAGTTCTGCAAGACTGCCGAGAAGCCTTACGATGAGATTGTAGTGGCCATCCTCATCGCTGCAAGTGAAATTGCCAAGGACTTCGAGTGGCGTTCCGATGGTAATGCTTCCGATCACAAGCGCGGGAAACAACTGATCGCTTCCATACAATGGTGTTGACGTGGGTTGATCAACCCCCTATAATACACTTAACAGTGAAGTTCGTTCAAGTCTATACAAAGTCCCACTGTAAAGCCTTGACCGGAGCACCATGCGACTGGTACACTAACGCTTGCGTTAGCATTAATCCAACCAATTGAGGAACAGACCATGGGGATTGCCCGCAGCGAAATTCGTCACATGATTGAGCATATGGCTAAGCTGATGGTCCAAGAAGCCGATTCGTGGGCGAACACTTATGGTCCCGAAGCTCGTCTGTGCCCCACCTGTGGACACCCGACCATGGGGGGGCGATCAGGGACAGAAGGACAGCCACGCACAAGTGTACGCGAATCTGCAACAATGGAAGATGTTCTACTATGGTCAGCTTCTGGCATGTGATGCCACCTTTGCCTTTGGCGTCCACTGGTGCGTGACCGGCGCATCAGACATGGACAACTATGAGGTAGAGGCAGCCGTGGAGAATATCACCAAAAACTATTCAATAGCAATCCCCAATGATGTGGAAATAAACACTTGACAGTATCCGGGATGGGGAGTATATTTGCCTCATCACTTCAACGGAGCACGTCACATGCGCAAGGTCGAAGAAGAAGAAGTCTGCACCGCGTTCGTTCTGGGTGAGTCCAAGACCATGGGCAACACCACGTCCACGGGCGACACCCTCAGCCTGCACGGCAACGTGATCGCCAAGCGGGAGAATGGCCGCATCTATGCCACCCTCGCAGGCTGGCCGACGCCGACCACCCGCAGCCGCCTCAATGCCCTCTGCAACATCATGGGCTTCCGTCGCGGCTTCTGGCAGGAACAGGGTCACCAGTATTTCGGTGCCAGAGCTAGCTACTTCCATTCCATCGAGCCTGACCAGTGGGTCGTCCTGACCTGAGTCTAGCACACAACGACCGTTTGTCATCCCCGACGAACGGTCGTTGACACCTTCCGGGTTGGGGTGTATATTAGACCCATACCTCAGACGGAGTGACCCATGACCTTCATCAACTGGCTCGACACGTTCATCAGCGAGAAAGGTCTCGATCTGGAACAGACCTTCGAAGTCGAAGGCCCGAGCGGCGTCAACGTCATGCCCTATGGTGTCGTGGTCGAAGGCATCAAGGGAACCAACGCCACGGAGCAGGTTGCCATCAAGGCAGTCATCGTCAAAATTGATTTCATCAATGGGGACGTGCTCGACTACTTCCGCCATCTGGGGCAAGCCCTCGCAATCTGAGGGCACTAGCACAGCTTTCGTTCCGACCGACGAGCGGTATTGACAACACCCTCCCCAACCCGTATATTACACCCATACCAACAACGGAGTCGCCCCATGACGAACCTCACCGCAGACCAGATTGCCCTTGTCGATTACATCGAAGCTGCGAACGCCAAAACCATGGCATGGGTGGCTGAGGACTCTGAGAACCGCTGGGCCATGATGCCCGTGGTCGATGCCGAGCATTGGGCCGAAATGGGCGTGTACTCTGTCGAGCAGTACGAGCGGCATATGGCAATCGCTACCCATTGGAATTGCTACAAGGATGTTTACGGTTTCCGTCCGCGTGCCTTCGACTACAACGCTCTCAACACCGAGGAAATTCTGGCAGAAGTCGAGGACCTCTGCAAGCAAGGGGAGCGTGATCGGCTGGCCGAGGATGCCGCTTACGAGTCCAGCATCAGTGCCATGCTGGAAATGGGAGCCGCCGACCGGGAGACTGCTATCCGGTGGCTGGAGCAGGCTGAAGCATAGCACAGTATGACAGGGTGGAAGGGCCGACGAACGGTACTTCCCACCTTGCTTTTTATGGTGTAAAATAGGCTGGCGGTTGGGGGAATGACTCCACAAAGCCGCCTCCAGCTACAACCACTCACGCCCGACGAACGGTATTGACAGCTTATGGGTAGTGGAGTATATTACACCCATACCAACGACGGAGCGAAATTCATGTCCACCATCAAAAGCGCACTCTCCGGGATCACGCACTACATCGAAAGTGCTGAGATGTTCTCCGATACGGCACCCGCTGGCAAGCAGCAGCACACTCTCATGGGCGAAAATGGGACGCGGGTTGTATTCGCAGCGAACAAGGGAGACAAGCAGGTTTGGGTGCTGGTCGCGCAGTTCCGCGATGACTTGGGCCGGGAGATTGTGACGGCTGGCGCGTATCGGGCCGATGCTGCCCGCGAACATTACCGCAAACTTCTAGACTTGGGTCTGACGCCCAGCTGATCCACGGAATGAGGGGGGGCAATGCCCTCCCCTTTTTCTAAAAAACGCTTGCAATTCACACTCACTGTCCTGTATATTACACCCATACCAACGACGGAGAAGCAAACATGGCAGCAGCAGACGACGCACTCAAGATCAAGGAAGCCGCCGACCGTTTCGGCTGGACCGTGGACGTTCGTGGCGACCTTCTGACCATTCGCAAGTATGTCGCCAATCGCGAGGAATTCGTGCAGGCAGACGGCGAATATTACAGCGTCCTGTCCGCACTCCCGCGTACCCGCTCCGGCAGTGTGTGGGGAACCGATGGTGGTGGCATGGGTGCCATTGGCATCATGGATGGTGGTACGTTCGTGATGAACGCAAGTGGCGGCAGCAAGCGAGTCCTGTCCGCACTCAACAAAATCCTCTGAGGGACACCATCATGAGTTACGCTAAAGGGGATGGTGCATATGATGCTGACGTAGCAGGCGAGCATCATGAATTGGCCACGGAAGGCGGAAGGGAAGCATACCGGATGCTTCGGGTGGTGCACAAGGGACAAAATCAGGCAGCACCCAATGGTTCAGTCTGTATCTGTCCGATGTGTGACACGCAATTCACGAAGAAACACCCGAAGCAAGCGTTCTGCAACAAGGATGGGAAACACCGCTGCAAAACGCAATACCATAACACAGTGGACGAAAAGCGTCGCCAGCGTTCACTGGAATGGAGTGCTAACAGGTATTGACACGATGTGAGCCATGGAGTATATTGCACCCATACCACTACGGAGAAACCACAATGCGAGCCGAATCGGAAATCTGGAAGGATGCCATTCAAATGGCTGAATACCTTGGGTTCAGTATGGAGCGAATAGGCCCGGATGTATTTTACCGCCCGACAGCACAATATGATGGGCATACTGCAAAAGCCTACGGGATCGGGTTTGCCTTCCATGAAGTAGCACACTGGATTTTGGCAACGCCGAATCAACGGAAGGTTGTGAATTTTGGGTGTGGACCTGATCCTGACTATTCGCAGGGGATGGTGACGGAAGATATCCCCGCCTCGAAAATGAATAGCACCACATTGTACAGACTAGAGGAAAGGGTTGCGTTTCTGGCTGAGCGTATCGGGTACATGTTAGGGGACTGCCTCGCCAATTACAGAACCGATCCGCCTGAAATTGAACGTATGCTAACGAAGCAAGGGCATATTTACAATGGGGTGCCAGCCATAGTATTGGAGTACATCGAGCACCGGGCAGAACTAGATGAAAGGTATTGACAACCACCCTGCAGATGGTCCGGCGGTGGGATGACCGTTCGTCGCTCATGAATTGACTGGTTGTTGGTATGGGAGTATATTACACCCATACCAACGACGGAGAAGCAAAACATGAATCTTTTCTACACCTTCGCAGAAGCAGAAGCAGCCCTCGCAGAAAATGAGGTTGTTACCTTCGCCCCGAACCGCATGGCTCAGTATGCCACCCAGCAGTTCCCGCAGATTGGCGATGAGGTCTCCATGTCGTTCAATGGTGACTCCTATCACGTCGGCACCATCGCTTCGATCAGCAAAAGCGGCGAGAAAATCGTCACAAGCACGGGCAACACTTTCCGCCGTCCTCGCAAGGCCATGACCGACAACGACGGTCGCGTGTTCAAACAGCACGGGTGGACCGACGGATGCTTCTGGTTGGTCCTCGGTATCCACGAAGAACGCAACCCCTCTTTCTGAGGGGTAAGGCCCTCCCCAAACCATTAAAGCCAGCCACGAGCCATTCTGAGAGGTTCTAGACCTATGTTCGATCCCCATAACTGAGCATGACCGGTTGACCTTCACGGACGTGACCACGGAAGGCTATGACGTTAACGTATTGGTTTCTGGTCTGGCGATGCTTTCCCATAGTGGCAGAGTAAACTGTTGCTGGCTACCGATTGATCAAATCATCATCAATAACAAGCACAACATGACGTATGTTGTCATCCCTCGCTGGCTCGCTAGCTTCCGTGGCATTGACCAGAAAGCGGCAGCATACACCCACAAGGTTGTACCCGACAACGGTTGACAGACTAGCTGATATCCCTGATAATAAACACACATTCACAGGAGATGATGGCAATGGCAACAGATGAACTCGAACGGTATATCTGGTGGCACAATGGGCACCGGGTAGTCACTCATCACCCCAACGCCGCTCCGATCAAGCTGGAGACGCTCACTCAGGAGCAGTGTCAGGAACTCATCGAAACCATCGAGGATGACTTGTCCCCTGAGAATCTGTCGTGGGATGGAGCACGGCCCAACGAGCAGGTGGAGGAAGCCGCAAACTATCTGAACACTGTTCTATCTCAGGTGAAAAGCATGGCACAGACTCTCCGGTAGACCCCGCGAGTGTAGCACGACGGGAGCCGCAATGGCTCCCATTTTACGGCCTCATTCCCCCAACCGCCAGCCTATGGTAGCAGCTAATTTACAAGGAGTCTACTACCGTTCGTCTCTCGAAAATAATCGAGAAACTTGTTGACAGTCACCACCCCATCCCCCATAATTCACCCATACCAACGACGGAGCAGCAAACATGGCAGCAGCAACCCGCAAAGCAAAAGCAACGGACCTCAAGCTCACCGCTTTCCAGAAGCGCATGGCAAACCGGTTCATTGTGCCCAGCATTGCACTGGTGAATCTGGCACTCATGGCAATCTCGCTGGAACACCTTGCAATGGGCATCTCGGGCATCTTCGGGCAGTCTCTCTGGATTGGCTTCGCGGCAGCCGTGGCAATCGATACGGGCATGATCTCCGCCGAACTGGTCACGATCACCATGGGCCGCAAGCTGCGCGAAACCATCATTTACGGGAAGCGGTATGTCATTGGCACGGTCCTCGCATCCATGCTCCTGAACAGCATGGCATTCTATGCCAACGCGGAAGGCTACTTCCATCAGGGTCTGGCGATTACCTTCGGCATGGCACTGCCGGTCGGTATCTGGACTCTCACCCGCATGGCCGGTGGTGTCTGGCTCGCAGCCAACAACCGGAAGGCTTAAGCCTTCCACGGGGGGCCTTGTGCCCCCTTTGCTGTCCATGTAGCATAACACTGTCAACGGAAGGAACGCACCATGATCCGCATGATCCTCGCAGTGCTCACAACCGTCGCCATTGTGACTTGGCTCCGCCCGGAATACTTCCAAGACTACATGATCGTTGTCGCCTTCCTCGCCTTCATCGTGGGCATGGGTACGGTCCTTGATAGCCGGGAGGCTCGACGGCACTCAAATTAATTTCAGAAAGTTCCTGTGTATTGGTATGGTGTCTGTATAATGAACCCATACCAACGACGGGGAAGCAAAACATGAACGAAGTCACCACGAACAAAAACAACTGGACCGGCGAATCTGTGACGGTGCAGTATGACGACGCTGGTCGGTTCGAATACGCTGGTTACAGCTTTCAGGTCGGCCCCTTCGAAGCATTCGGTTCCGAAGTGCTGAAAGGCGAAGGGCTCCGCTCGCTCACGGGTAGCAGCTGGGGAACGGAACCCCTCACGCGCCTTCATGTTTCCAACGAGTCGCTGGAGCAGGCAATCATTTGAGCCATCGTCTATATCGCCAACCACGTCTAACACACTCCACCGGGGGACCGCAATGGTCCCCTGCTTTGCCCCGGCTCCGGTCGGGGCTTTTTTTGCCTGCCCATCTCCCCAACCGCCAACCTATGGTAGCAGCTAATTTACAAGGAGTCACGCTTTTTTTCAAATAATTTGTATCGCTGCTCTGTAACACTCTGTAACAATTTAGGTGAAGAAAACGCTTGCCAGTATCGTGAACTCATGTAGAATGGCACCCACACCAACGGAGAAGCAAAACATGAACAACCGCACCCTCATCAAAATCGACGATCAGAACGTGTGGGCCAACGCGGAGCAGGTCGAGGCAGTCGCTACCCTTCTCGAAACTCGCAAGGGTGGCGTCGCCGCCGTCGAAGGCTATCAGCCTTCCAGCAAGGACTGGATCACCACGCCGACCATGAACGTCCAGTTCATCAGCCGCATCAGCTATGCGAAGATGATGGAGCGTAAGGCCGCTGCACTCGCAACCGTTTCGCTGGCTGACGTGAAGGACGCCATTGCTGCGGAACCCAAGCTGTCCAGCCTGACCGGTATCGAGCAGCGTGCCCTGTTCGCGGAAGCCCTGAACGCTGAACTCGCCAGCATCGAGAAAACTCAGTCGGGCGACCGTTCCGATGCTCGCCGTCAGGCATCCGACCGTTGCTTCATCCGCATCAGCGACGGCATCCGCATCCACCTCGAAACCGAGAAGCGTGACGGCGAAACTCATCCGGTCCTGATGAACGGATACCCGACCATCGCGAGCATCTTGGTCGAGGCACACTTCCTCAATACCACCTATGTCGTGGAAGGCCAGCGCAAGGTGGTCAACAGCCGCCCGCTGACGCTCATGAAAAATGCCATCAGGCGGGCCATCGACCGTCCCGGCGTCTCGTTCCGCTCCCTGTCCTTGAAGTCGGACAATTTCACCAGCCTCAAGGTGGACAAGCGTACCATTCTTCCCGAGGGCCTGACGGCCTGACAGGGGACAGTAACCACCACGGGGGGACCATCGGTCCCCCTTTCCTATACCGTCCCGTACAGGGCAGCACAGGAGCTTCTAGAACCATGTTCATACTCTCCCTCACACTCATGCTCGCTGGCATTGTCGGAATCCGTATCTTCATGCCCGCAGCATTCGACGCCAGAGAAAGCGGTATGCTCCGCCAGCCTAGCATGATGGATATGGTTGCATCCGTCCTGTTCTTCATCCTCGCCCTTGCATCGGCGGGAGCATTCGGAGCCGGTTTTGCAATCTTCACAGAAATTTTGATTGACTCCAGCGGTTGAACCTATAAAATAAATCCCACACCAACTCAACAATAGTCCTTGCAATCCCGGCATGGGTGTGTATAATAGCACCCATGCCGACAACGGAGAACGGCCCAATGCGCTAACTCAACAAGTACATAGCTCTCAAGAACATCGTCAACGAGATGCGCCACAAGCCCGCGATCACCTCCCGCTTTCCTTCGAGGACCGACAGGACCTGTTCCAGTCGGTCGAGAATGATCTGTCCCCCGAGAACCTGCACTGCGACGGCGAAATCAGCAACGCGGAAGCCAATCGCATGTATAATTTCCTTCAGGCGGTTCAGGCTCAACTCGAAGCATCGTAACAGACTCCGTTGGGGGACCGCAATGGCCCCCTTTTGCCCCGGCTCCGGTCGGGGCTTTTTTTACTCTCTCATTCCCCCAACCGCCAGCCTATGGTAGCAGATAATATACAGCTTGGGAAGTACCGTTCGTCGGTCCAATATACAGCGACGAACGGCATTGACAACCATCACCCCAACCCGTATATTACACCCATACCAACCACGGAGCGGCACCCATGGCAGACCTCAAGAGCATGACGAAGAAAGCGAGCCTCGAAGTGATCCGTCAGGGTCTCAAGTCGTCCGATGCATGGCTGCTGCGGGGCCTTGTGGTGATCTACGGTTTCCAGACTGAGGCCGAGCAGGCTATGGGCGTCACTGCCGAGGACAATGGTCTGGGCTTCAATGGTGTGGACTCTGAGTTCCTGTCGTCGCTGGCCGAGCAGTATATGAAGCGTGGCACGTTGTCGCCCCGTCAGATTGAGTTCGCCCGTAAGAAGATGGTGAAGTATGCACGCCAGCTGCTGCTGGTGGCTCGCGGGGAAGTTCAGGCTTCGGCCTAATTTCCCTTGCATTCTATTTTCTGATCCTGTTAGAATGAGCCCATGATGATTCAAATGACACTCCCGATGCACGAACTAGGCCCAGCGGCTAGATTCCAATTTATGGTGGAACGTGACGGACTCGATGTGGCATTGGCGTGGGCTAGAACCACGATGAGGCAATATCGCCGGTCGGCACTGTCATGCACCCGTGGGAACCTTTTTTATCGCCGGTGGATTCAAGAATATCAGGGATTCAAGGCAATCATTCTGGAGCAAGAAAATGGAAACTGAATTCTACGGCAGCATCATGATTCCCGGCGACCGGCTCGCGGACCTCGAAAAGGCCGTAGAGAAGCTCGCCCGCCGAATCGAGAAAGGCAAGACTGCCGCCGACTATCCCCCGACCATCGAGGCAGTGCGGGATCACTTCATCCCCCTCGCCAACGGTGAAGGCGTTGACCTCTATCACTGGGTCACGATTCGCTACCAGACCCCCGTACAGGAAGGCTGGAGTCTCGTGGCCGTCTATGATTGGGCAATCGCCCCGGACGGTGAGCGTACCTGCTACACCTCCCCCGTGCCCGGTATGATGGTCCTGCCCGAGCATCGCGAAGCCGAACCCGGTCAATGCGATCACTGCAACATCAACCGTGGCCGGAAAAAGGCCATGCTCATCACGAAAAATTTCATCGATTACATGGTGGTCGGCACGTCGTGCATCAAGGATTTTCTCGGACATCAGTCGGCATCATCCTTCGTGGACCTGTTCAGCTTTCACAAGATGGTCACGGAAGCCAACGGGGCACGCTTTCAGGGCTCCCCCACTGCATACCTCAATGCTGCCGATATCGTCACCATCGCCAGCATGTACGTTCGCCAGCATGGATATGTGAAGGCCGGTAGCTGGAACGATACCCCCACGGGCTCACTCGTCCACACCCATCTGTTTCCGGGCATCATGCGGGGCACCATGGATTCCCCCACTGCCGAGGATGAGCAATTCGCCACCGACGCCATTGAGCATATCCGTGGGCAATCATTCGCATCCGATTACATCGAGAACGTCGTGAAGGCCCTCGACGCTGGTTGGGTCACGGAAAAGCGTATTGGCATCCTCGCATCCGTGGCTGGCGTCTACAAGGCCCACACTGAGCGTCTAGTGGCCGATAACACCGCAACCCTTAATGAGCATCGAGGGGAAGTCAACGCCCGCCTGAAAGGCGTACAGGCGACCGTGCAGCGTGTACGCTATTCCGAAGGTATGTATGGCACCACCTCAATCGTCACCCTTCGCGATGATGAAGGCCGCACGCTGGTATGGTTCGCGTCCAAGTTCATCGAGCCGGAAGCCGGTGAGCAGTGGACCCTCGACGGCACCGTGAAAAAGCACGATGAATTCAACGGCACAAAGCAAACTGTCCTGACTCGTGTAAAGTACAGCGAGCAGGAAGCATGAGCCTGCAACACGGCGACACTGCTACCCTTGCATATCCCATGGTGGTGAATGCGGACCCTACCACGGGAACAACGTATTCCCACTGTCCAGACTCCGAAAGATACTGCCCGGTTATCAGGGACCGGAAGTAACCCCGGAAGTCCCCTTCGATCCGCAATGGCTGCTGATGGTAGGCGGCTGAAAAAAGAGTTGACAGCATATGGGTTGGGGGGTATATTTGATCCATACCAACCACGGAGTCACCCACATGTCCGACGCCACCTTCGCAGATATCGACAACATGCTCTCGAATTTCGAATCCGCCAAAGTGCTCTCCCGCGTCGTCCGCAACAACCGCACGGAAAACCATGCAGCGGATATGCGCCTTCCCGCTCGCCCCACCAACGGCTATGCTGGCGTCCACGCTATCCGTTGCGGGGCTTCCATTCTCATCGTTGAGCCCTACACGGGTCAGGAAGTCGCTGGCGTGACGTTCGCCCCCAACGCCGATGATATGGGATCGTCCATGGCCTTCACGACAACCACCGCCAACGCACGGAAGCTCTGGAAGGCGGTCGCGGACATGCGTGATAGCATGGACACCCTCGCCGGTATCGCGACGGTGTGCGGCGACGCACAGGAAGCTCTCCGCATCTGGAGTGGTGTGGGGGCCGCATAAGCCACAACCCTACCACCACCGGGGGCCGAAAGGCCCCTTTCTTTTGTCCGACGAACGGTAATTTACAGCGTGTATAATACGTGCTACCATAGGTTGGCGGTTGGGGGGATGGTCTCGCATAGCCGCCCACTACCTCACGCCTCCACCGACGAACGGCATTGACTACACTAGGTTGGGTAGGGCACAATGGCTTCACTGGATCAAAGGAGCAGCGAACATGGCGAAGCGGAAGGCGAAGGTGGATCATGCTCAAGTCATGACGGACCAGATCATCGACCTCATCGAAGGCGGCTTGGTGGGCGGCAAGTGGATTCGTCCGTGGAAGTGTGTCGGCGGCTTCATGCCCTACAACGTCCTCACGGGCAAGGCATATAGTGGCATCAACGTCCTGCTAGGAATCATTCAAGGCGGCGGCGCATTCGGCACCTACAAGCAGTGGGGCGAAGTGGGCGGACAGATTCAAGGCGGACAGAAAGCGTGCACCTACATGCTCGCTCCCATGAACATCGAGCGCAAGGATGCCGCTGGCAATCCCGTCGTCAATGCAAGCGGTGACGTTGATACCTTCCGCATGTTCCGGGCCTTCGGTGTGTTCAACGCACAGCAGCAGCAAGGCTGGACGCCCGAGCAGGCTGACGCTGTAGCCTTCGATGATGTGGAAGGTGCAGAGCAAACCATCGCAGCAACGGGCGCTCTCATCGCTCACGGAGAGTCCGACAGGGCGTTCTATTCCCCCGGCCATGACAGCATCCAGATGCCCGCTCGCGAGGCGTTCAGCACGGCAGCAGGCTACTACAGCACCATGCTGCATGAGCTTGTCCATTGGACAGGACACTCCAGTCGCCTCGACCGTGACCTGAACACGTCACGCTTCGGTGACGATGCATACGCCTTCGAAGAACTAGTGGCAGAGCTTGGCGCTACCTTCCTGTGTGCTCACTTCGGCATCGAGCAGGAAGAGGATCACAACCATGTCAAGTATGTCAAACATTGGTTGGACATCATGCGTGGCGATGCTAAGGCGATCAAGGATGCTGCTTCGCTCGCTCAGAAAGCGGTTGACTTCATCCTCAAAGCAAGCGAGGCTCAGGCACAGGATGATGAGGATGTCAAGGCCGCTGCATGACTAGCATGATCGGGCCATGGTTGTCAAGGGTTGACAGTCATCGCCCATTGGTGTAGGGTCAGGGCAGTGCGTAGCATGGCGGGCCATGGTTGTCAACCCCCAGCTGACGAACGGTCGGGCCATGGTTGTCAACCCCCAGCTGACGAACGGTCGGGCCGACCGTTCGTCGGGTGGCTATTGACAAACTAAAAAACAAGTTTGGGATTAGAAAAAAAACATATAAAAAAATGCTTGACAACACCCTATACCCCATGCTCAACCGCAGTCAGTGTACACCGTATTTTTATCTCACAACCATGGTCCTATTGCCCATTACAACCATTACCCTATACAACCATGGTCCTATTGCCCATTACAACCATTACAACCATTACAACCATTACAACCATTACCCTATACAACCATGTTCCTATTGCCCATTACAACCATTACCCTATACAACCATTTTATTATAGGGAATGTTCCAACATGAATGATTCCACTTTTTTTGCAGCTTCTTGTTTTTTTCTGGAGCGTATATATTCCTGCACGTTGTTCATGAATGCGTGTATATTTGGTATAATGTCCAATGCTATCATACATTCATGTTCGTTTATAGTTAATGATTGTGCGATCAGTTGATCGTTTTTAAATAGTTGTCCGTGGTACGATCTATCGAGGTATCCCACATCGTAGATTCCATTACTACTGCTTGATTGTTTATCTTCTACCCATATGAATTTTAGTTGGTCTTCATTTTGTTTCCATTCATAGATCATGTGTATTGAAGTATCTTCCAGTATGTCTGATTTTACGCATACACTTGCGATATTGTTTATCTTACTGACTAGTGTTTTGATAAGTTGATCGAATGTGAGTATATTCATTTTTGTTACGATTGTCATGTCTTATCCTTATGTTAGTATATCATATGTCGATCTGAGAAACAAGTTTGGCTTTTATATATGGCGTGCATTATGTGTGTATGGCCTAAATATGATTAGTTGCAAATTTTTTGGAGAATTTTTATGAGGGTATCCGATATTCTTGAAGAGGCATTGTCTGAAGAGTTGAATACTACTAATGACAAACTGAATTCTCTAAAAGGACCGATGGTTAAAGCTGCTCAATCTGAATATGATCAGTGTGATGAATCCTATGAGATTGCTGGTAAGACGGTCTCTGGATTGCGTGTTACTGATAACGTTCCCAATATGGAATCTATTGCTGCTTCTTTGGATGATTACGAAATTCTTGAAGGCATTTATGAGATTCCTTTATCCGAGTTTGATTTGAGTGGTCGTTCTTATTCTGTTAATGAGAATAAAAGAATTCGGTCTTTGGCTGCTGAGATAGATTCCAACGGTTGGATTGATCCTTTAATTGTTGTTGAAGACGCTGAGGGGTTATATATTTTAGAAGGTGGGCATAGAGGGGAAGCTTTGTTTTTATTGAATAAGCCTACGCTGCCTGCTTTAGTTGTCTTAGATAACGGGGAGTAATATGAAACTAAATGAAATAACCGGTATGCTGCGTGAAATGGATGTTTACCATGGTAGTGATCATTCCTTTGACAAGTTTGATGCTGATAAGATAGGTGATGCCAGTGGTCAGGACAAGGGTGGTTGGGGTTTTTACTTTACCACATCTGAGGAAGTTGCTTCACAGTATATTTCTGGGCGTGGTGAGGTTCGTGCCTTTCGTATTCCAAGTGGTCCTTACTTTGATTTTGATGAAGGTCTTGGTCCTAGTTTTGCCCAGAGGATTTATGATGAATTGGAAGAGGCTGGTGTTTCTGAGGATGAGTTAGATGATTATCGTGATGAGATGATGGATGAGCAATATGTGTATGACACTACCTACGATCAGGTGTATCGTTATCTTGCTCATGTATTGGGTTCTTCTAAGAAGGCTAGTTTATTTTTAGGTAACATGGGATATGTGGGTAACTCTTATTCAGACCGTACTAATCCTGATGTTACTAACTATGTTGTATTTGATTCTAATGATATTCAATTTAAATAATTATAAAGGATTGTTATTATGCGTGTAGCCGAAGTTTTTAAACCTCTCAACGAACTCAAGATGAGCACTTCTAAGCTGTCTCGGACTCTTCAGTCTTATGGTGATCGTGCTCTTGTTGGCTTTGAGTTTGAAATTGTTGTTGATGGTACAGCATTCATGGACGAAGAGCAATTCTCCGGTGAAAGTTAACGCTTGTCTCGCATTGACGATTATGGCGAGCTTATGAATTACTTTGACGTTAATCTTAGGGATAAACGAGCTATTCGCAATGCATTCAGTGAGTGGGAAGCCGATAATGACGAGGGTGATGAAGACGACTGGATAGATGATGTGTTTAACAACGACTTCGAAGAGTTTGTTAATCATTTCGGATTAGAGCCCACTTATGGTTGGGTTCATGATGCTGCTTATGGTGAGTTTTATACAGAAGAACCAACGGCATCGGTCAATGCATCGGCGGTTTATGAATTGCTAATGGATGATATCATGGAATACGATGACATGGACGAATATTTGGACAAAGTTGTTAGTGATTCCAGTATCGTAGTACCGAGTGGATCATATATTGGTGCAGAGATTGTGACCAAACCTATCCCATTAGATAAGGTACCTAAAATTCTCGCCAATTATTTAAACTGGATCAAACGACATGGTGACACCAATGATTCCACGGGTCTGCATATTAACGTAAGCATCGACGGTATGGGTGATGCCGAGATGGATTGGGTTAAGGTTGGTCTCTTCATGGGCGAAGCTTATGTACTACAGGCATTCAACCGCATGAATAACATTTTTGCACAAGAACAGTTGGAGGTTCTCAAATCTTTTATTTCGACCGAAGGGTTGAGTTCAAAGAAATTTGATGAGGTTGTGAAAATACTTAACTCACAGATCAGCCATGAGAAATACTCCACGTTCAACATCAGTCATGGCAATTATGTCGAGTTTAGGGCATCGGGTGGCAAGGGCTATCATTTACGCTACGAAGAAATTTTGAATACTACGCTTCGATATGTTAGAGTACTGGGTCTAGGTCTGGACAAAAACGCCGCTCGTCAAGAGTACATGAAGAAAGTGGTCAAGTTGATTAATGATTCCGGGCTGAAGGTTGATCCAACACAAGAACCATTGGAGATGCTCAACATAGTCGCTAAGAAGCTTGGAGTGGCCCAAGAGTACTCTATAACTGAACTACCTGAAATGGTATATGAGATTTATAAAAGAGGCATGAAGCCCCTACAGAGCTTCATAGAGTCATGAGATTGGAAGCTATAAAGAACAAAATCACCCGTGACAGGTTCAAAAATTTCGTTATGGATCATAACATTGTCCCAGACGATGAGCAAGCTACTACGAGCTTTTTAGAATATGCATACAAGTTGCTAGCTCTTAAATAAAAACCGTTTGCCCTTTCGTTCTACCAATTATGTAGTTTTTTGTGATTTGAAAGCTCATGCTTCTTCTCCTAGAATGTGTGCAACGATTGGTTTAACATTTCTTTCTTGGTGTGCTCGAATTGCTCTTGACTTCATGTGTTCGACCATGGCATCAATCACCGCAGTTATATGAACTGGCTCTGATCCATTGGCTTCGGTTACAGCAACCGGATCATCATTTTTCAGAAGGGTAGGTAATAGGTATGGTTGACTGTAAATGGCATTAGGGTTTCCTCGCTAGGTTAGGGTCGTATTCTCTGGTGCCACGTTCTTTGATTTCGAAATCATGTTCTTCTGAACATAGGACTTGGATTTCGAGTACATCACGGTTGATGTAGCCATACTGGACAAGAACTGGATTGCCATCTCTGTCTCGTGTATGAACCATTTCGCCGGGGTCAAGCATATCAACAAATGCCTGAATAATCCAACTATCTTCTTCCCTTCTTGTGCACATCTTGGTTTCTTATCAGTGAATAGTGTGATCAGCAGGTGCATTAATGGGGATGATGGTAGCAACTTCATCCTCGTCTCCAATCCTGTCCCCGTTCTCATACTGAAGAACAACAAGCTGCCCTTCTTCGAGGCCGACTGCATCCTCGAAATAGTCGATATTGATGCGATGATTATCGTCGAGGTCGATGTTTTTGTGGACAATGACAATTTCGTCATTATAGATTATGGTAATGCCTTCATTTACACCGAGTAGGTGGTAGAGTGCTGTTCCAAAAACTGCGGCTGCTTCGTCACTATCAATTGCATCTTCAACGTCGTGTTCGACTAGTGTATTCTCCATCAGTGAATCTCCGGGGGGTTATTTGGATTCACTGGAATGCCGAAGGATTCGAGGTCGTTTCGAGCATCGGCTTCTTCTTGCGTATCTGCTGCCCACAATAGTTGACCATGCTCCAGATTGCTAATGTGGTCATTTTCATCCCCATCCTCAACGATGATTCCACCGGATTCCTCCTTCCAGATGATGACTTTCCTTTCTTCGTACTCAATGACTAAGCCTTCCTTTGGTTGGAGGATCAACATTAGGGCCAGAGCAAAGATGCCGGAGGCGCTTTTATCATCGAGTGTGTTATCGGGATCATGCATTTTGGGTCACCAGTTCTCGGCTGTTGTGTGGGTTGAGAAAAATGATGTCTCCTTGGGAAAAGTCATTTTCACGAATGAATTGTGTGTCTTCCTGAATATCCATGAGCGGGCTTTCATCGTCCAGCATTCGAGATACCAGATAAGTGTGATCCTGATATTCGATAACAAGAGTTTCACCATCTGACATAATGCTGAGTAGTGTACCACCGAAGATAGCTGCTGCTGAGTCGAGAGCATCTTCTACACGAAGCTCTTCGAGCATTTCATTCATTTCTTCTTCGTTGGTCATTGGGGGAAGACGTTCGATTCTTGATAGGATTTTCATGCCTTCTAGAAAAATATTAGCTGAATGGGTATGATTAAGTTGCATAAATGGTTCTCCTAAATTTGAGCGGCGCAGTGTACTTGACGTTTGAGGGGGTTGTCAAGTGTCGTGCCTATAAATAGTCTTGAATGTGTTGCTTTTGCAATAAATATAAGAAACGGGACAATCATACCATGAAAGTATTTGACATACTAGAGGAAGGCCGATATTCTGACGACTATGACCGCTATGATGCGGCACAGGATGCGGCACAGGACGATTATGATAAGTGGTTCGATGACGTATTGCAAGATGAATACGTTACCATATTGGACGTAATAGACAGCCAGCTGGGAGATGATCACCCTGTGTCGCAAGCTCTTGAACGTGCAGTAGACGACCTAGAAGGCGTATATGTCAACAAATCTATTGTCAAAAAATTCATCGAAACTGCAAAAAGGAACGTACAGAAAGCGCTTAAGCTTTATGCTGAAAACGAAGATGAGTTGCGCGATAATCCTGATATGCAAGATGAATTTGCAGGTCGTGAATCTAAGCGTAGTGACCCATACGCCCATCGCGGCCTAAGTCGTTCTGATTTTGCCTGATACCATTCGTCCTTAAAGCCTTTACAAACCTCCCATGAATAGGTATTCTCCTTTCCAAAGGAGTAATACTTATGCCCATACTATATGTTTTGCTTGCTCTCGTGGTTGGCATTTACGTTGGGTATGTTATTGGTTATAAGCATACCCGGAACATTGCTAACACGCCAGAGAGTACGTCCGTAACTGATGATGATTATGATGATGATGTTATCAGTACATTAAACTCTCTTAGTGGAAAGGGTTCCTATGTAGGAGGTGTAGTGTCTCAACACTGCGTCCTATACCCCATTCTACTTAAAAGCAACTCTGCATTGCACAATCATGAACATACTGACAGCAAGGTATGTAATGCTAATGTGAATGAGCTTATGCATTCCATCAATCACGATTTTTGGATTAAAGTCTTCAAACATGAAGAGGCTCTAGTGCGGGCGACGTTTAAGTTTGGTTGGAACTCGAAGAATAGCAGCTTGCTGGAGAACGTTGTTCGGTATGTCGCTATTCGCAGATTCATGACAGAAGAGGTTAGTTATGATGACCTTCCGCCCCCCACAACACGTATATTCTGTGGGAGTAAATGTGAGATTTAGTGTTTTTGCATCACAGGATAGTGATGAACGCTTATATCAAATTTACACTTCACTTGAAGAGCACATATCCGATTATATGGGCGCTTGTCGGGGCCATAAGTTTCAAAATCAAATACGGCAATTTCTTGAAAGTGAATTCGAACTTACATTCTAGGAGGAATAATTGTGATCACAGTTGGGCCTAGATTTAAAGTAGAGAGTACGGGGTGGTCGCCATATGAATCACCCACCCCTAAGAAAATTCTGGCGTGGGTTATCTATTTTGCTTACAATATTATTTTTTGGGAAGTGTTTTATGGATTGCAAGGTGTCATTTACGCACATTTTCATATCCCACTCCGCGAAACCCCATTTTTTCAGCAATGGGATTATTATGTTGCCACTGCATCAATTATATGTATTCTACTTTGCGTTCAACATAAACTTACGCGAGTGTTTCACCATACGCGATATAGCGTTGGGTTTAATTTTGGGAAAGATTGTACAATAATTCATTGTATGAATTATTATACTGGGTACCTGCTACAACTCCAAGTACTTGATTTTATAAAGGCGCTGAATAATGATTTTTGGATTGTGGCATTAAATTTTGAGAATGACATAATCACCGTTATGGATGGTGAGGCATTGGATATTTCACGCATGGCTATTGCGAAGCAAATGGCTATGTTTGTTAACCTTAATCATCAAAAAAATGCTTTTGCGGACTATGATCATTATCATACGATTCATTCTGCTCTAATGTGTAACTTTGAACAACGACTTGACGTAATGGGGCCAAGGTTTTGTAAAAAGTTGTACACTGTAGTGTTTGAATGCGCAGACCAGTTTGGTGATGACGTGGTATATCAGATTGCAAGGAGGGCTAATATATGAATACTGTATTTGTTGTGAGTATTTTTATATTGGTAATTCTTTTTGCACGGACATACCATCAATGGCGGGAGGGCTATGAGAGTTATGGTCTCGATTGTATTAAAATTTGCAGTCTAAAAAGTAACGTCGTCCATAGAACCGTTATCATCGTGAGGGATAATCGGTTCATTGCTGATTACCGGGTACATCCAGCGCAATACATATCTAAATTTTCCGCACGTTCTAATGGGAAAGAATTGCTTGAATCATTAAATAGCAATTTTTGGGTTTTGGTTGCTAATACTAAGCTACCATCTATTTCCAACGATGATGAAATTGACACTGGTGAAATGAGTCTTCTTGAGCGTTTGGTTTATTATCAAAGGTTGGTGCTGGCTGGAAATAGATTTGCAGTTACCGACAAAGCCTTCTTCGTGAATGCGATCCTGCGCCCACTAATTGTTTACATGAAACGTATGCCAGTGGGGTTGCGTGGGGCGGTTCATCGTGCTATCTTAGAAACTATGCCAAAATATTTTACGGAAGAAGAGTTAGATGAGGCATGGAAGTGATGTGGTTACTGTCAATCACTACATCAATATTGTTTAGATGGATGATATAATACAATGATCTTACACCACATTATAACCATGTTTAATATACTCATGATGTTTTTCCTGATACTTACTATGGTCTATATGATATTTGGGGGCATGATTATTGAATACATCGGTTATCGATATATTCAGGTTTACGACGGGCGTCTTCAAAGAACGCATAACCTGTTTTATAGCGTCTTCACCCTTCGTCACGATGCCAGAAATTTCAAAGAATCCCTTGAGACTGATTTTTGGATTAGACTGGCCAATGGCGATCACCCGGATGTGCACATGATTCTTGAAAAGGGCTATATTTTTAAGAATAACAGCCTTACGGACAACATTCTGGCATTTATGGCGTTTAAGGATATGTTGGAGTCGGGAGCATATATGGATGCGGTTGCCCTCAGACCATATGTGTATTATGATGATCCAAGTAGGGGTGTGATCGCTAATTTGGTTCAAATTAACGATATGTTCAATCAATACATTATGAAATACACACAATGTGCTATGATATTATTGCTGAAAGGTGATGAGGGTGGTGAGATTGAAAATCTTATTGTAGAAGTTCTTAGTGGGCGATTTGTAGAAGCGGAAGATAATATAATTGGGCAGGAGGCTGCATAAAATGGTGGAAATGTTCATAGGGGTTGTCGTGGGATTTGTTATGGGGTATGGTATGGCTCTAACAACATTTGCGAGTAAGTTGAGGCGGCTTACCAACACTCGTACCGATTTGGCCAATAGGAACGACAGTACACGGGAGCTTAATGGCGACGCGATTATAATTTCACTGGAGTGTGATAGTTTTACAGTTCAGTCGTTCAGAACCGATAATTTTTCCATTTCTATGCAAGCACTTATTGAGCAAATGGAAGAATTGCGGAACTGCCTTGATAGTGATATGCATGTTCTGGCTGGTAACTCCCCAATGGCACGCGGGGTGACTGGTAACAAAATAGATACCTCGACAATGACTATGGTTGAATTGGTGGTGGCTTCCAATGCAATTGTGTTATTTACTGGCGTAGCAATTAACCTTAGTATAGTTCTACAAGAAGCTGCTACAAATCGCCTTTTGTTGTTCCGTGGAACTAAGTATGAAGCCCTTGCAGAGAGCGTGATTGCAGACATTGGATCGACACATATCACAGAACTGAAACATGAATAAATATCTCCATGATTATACATGATCCCAAAATTATCTTCATTCATATACCTAAGACGGGTGGCACAACCATCGAAAATTTGTTGGAATCTAACCGTAAGGTGGGAACTCCTTATCGAAGGTTCGGTGCTCATCATACGTTGCAACAGGTTTATAAAAAGCTGGCGCTACCCGATGAGAAAGATGAAGATTTTAAGCCAATCAATATGGCCGAATACTACATCTTTACAGTAGCACGAAACCCGTGGGCTCGATATGCTTCAATGTACGTTCACGACCTCAAAGCGCATGCGGAACTTAAGCACCGCAAGAGGCTTCCACCTATCGAAGAATATATGCAACACAGTATCGCTGAAAACTTTTTCAGCTTCATAGAAGTCAATGGGCAGATTCCAGATAACCTGATGATGATCAATTTTGATGACTTCCAAGCTGAAATTGATAGAGTCTTTGACACAATGGGGCTCAGAGCCCCCAAAAGGCTCCCACACGCTAATAAAAAGATTAAAAAATACAAGGTGATGGAAAGCGAAATAATCGCTAACACGGCATTTCAGGAAGCCGTAGCGACTATGTGTGAAAAAGAGATTGCATTATTTGGATATGACATTCCCCTTGACAACAGATAGGTTATATCATATTCTATACATATACGGGAGACCGCTATGACCAGCAATACTTTTACTTCAGTTGAACGGCATACGATTAGTGCATTCTTGGGTTTCCTGAGCTTGCTTATATTTGCTTTGGGCATTCTCGCCGCTAATGGATATGCGTCACACCCAACTAATAGCCCAGCAACTCACTTAGGGTTTGCTTCAGTATTTTTCTTTCTGGGAATGTTCATAAGCCCCAACACTAAACTTGGACTGACCAGTTGGTTCGATAAATTTAGGAGAATATACTATTACGTATGCACAGCTTTCTTCTTCGGGTGTTTGGGATTTGCTGGGTATTTTTTCATCCTTGGGTAATACATGAATCTATTCAAACGTAAGACTAGCGATACAACGGTAGGTAGAATAATTGTGGACTTTGTTAAAAGCCATATGCCGAGTGGTGTCACATCATCTGAGATGCTCACCAATAAAGATACAAGTGGTATTAACGTCATTTCCAAACCTATCGGCGTGTCATTTGAGCTAGATTTTGATGACCTCCATGTTCATGAATTATCAGAGGTTGATAAGAAGCATTTAATCAACACCGTAATTATCCCAGCCCTAAAAAAGATCGACCAAGACCTTTTTGTAGTTCATAGGGAAATTGAGGCCAAGATAAAGGAACTCAAAGAATGAATTCTATAGAAGATCAAATAAACGAACTCATTGAATCATTTAATACAGATTTTTTTCATTACGATGACGAAATATCGATACAAATTCAATGAAGAGTTTATAACCTCTGATCTTAGTTTATTGGAAATATTTGCACTAGCAGAAATCACCCATATGACACAGGCTCACAATGCTAGTAGCGATTATGCTCGCACAATGCCGGATGCACATGGACTATTCAGGGCTGGTCTTGGAAGAATAGTCGCATGTGAAGATACTAAACTACAAGTAGATGTGCTAACATGTATTGCTGAATTAAGCTTGGCTGCTGAGTTTATGTCATACGATGTTGATGTTGAAGCCAATAAAAATGTAAAAATGCAAACAAAAGTATCAACCATAGGTGATGCCCAAGGATTTATTAGTCGGTTCGATGTTGATGAAAATTTCAACCGTTTCAAAAGAGGAAGTAACTTTCTATGAAAACAACAAGCGAGAATCTAAATACAAATATGACAGAACAATCTATAATCATAAATGGTGACTTTACACAGCGTAAGGATCGATTGGTACTTAAATCCCTCCTTACATGGGTTACTTTGAGATTTGCAAATGTGCAGGGTCGAAAGTTCGAGGGTAAGGATTTGCGGCATTGCCATCAGCTTTCGCTACTAGAGCAAATGAAAAAAATTGCCGTAGTGAGCGAGAGCGACGCATGGATTATGGAAAAGAACAGTGCATTATATTCTAAAGTAGCCCGCGCATTCATGAAAGAATTTCTGAATGACGAACTGTATTCGAGTTACGGTGAAGTACTATTTTCTACGGATAGGCATACCCGTATATTTACGGTTGCACTAATCCCACCATCTAGATCGGGTAAGCTACAAGAGGTTGCGCCGTGTTCAATGTTCATTATGGACGACGCGGAGATTATCGAGAAGTATAAGGAAAATGATCAACTTATCCATGATAAATATGTTGATATTGTTCCTCTGCTGAATATTATGATAAGCACACTGCTTACCCCCCAACACAACGCCATAATTGATCGACTATACGATAAATTTAAAGATGACCCCGAAGTCATTGAAATGCGAGATAAGGTTGAGGCAAAGCGGGCAGTAGAAGAAGATAATTTGGCAAAGGTACTGAGCGCTATTAATGTTCAGGGAAGTAGAGTCAATCTTGCTAAATTGGCGATTGTTTTACATACGATCATCAAGAGTTCATACAACAATGGCCCTAATCTTATTTCCAAACTGAGATTCGAGTCAAATGGTGAAACCACTCCAGTTATTGAATATACGAGAGGTTTCGTAATTCCATTTGTCGAATCACTTGAGCCGATTAAAGAAATTCTAGAGCCGTTGATTTCAAACGAGATTAAAATAAAGGTCAGTGGCGACAAAATCATCTTTACGACTGGCATTGCCACACCAGATGATATGGAGGGGCACATTGTGGGCAATATAACGAGCGAGGACACTCTGGATTATATGTTCAATAATCATGTTGCACCCACGGTATCAATCGATGAAGTTACAAAAGTCATGAACCGCGTTCTTTATCAGAAGTATAAAAGCGAGTATTACTGATAAATATCCCTGAAAGAGGATTGTTTGTGACCAAACGTACACTATGGATTCTCGGTGCAATGGACGCGGTAAAATGAAACTAAATGAACTAAAAGGTCTACATGATAAGTTTGATGTAGATGGTTTGCACTTTAGGTTAGAAGATGCTACTATTGATATGGATGGTGACTCTGTTGAGTTCTCCGTCACAGATCGTGGTGGTCTACAAATCGGTCGCTTCTTTGTTGACGTTGATGATGGTGGTGCATGCACTTTCAAACCTCACCCAGATCACCCCACAACACTTGACAAAATCAATTACCGCAACGATACTGCCCGCATATCGAACCACGTCAAAAAAGCAATAGACAGCGTTCGCACTTAATTATTCAGGAGAATACCTATGTACTTCCCTATTGGCGATATTCATGGGGATTACGAGAATGCTCGTAGACTCTATGACAGAATTATCGAAGAAATTGATGCTGGGATTGACCCCGCGTTTGGGGGGACTATTGTCTTTCTTGGTGACTACATTGATCGTGGACCAGATAGCAAGCGTGTGATGGATTTCGTTATGGGCCTTGAGGACCGTGAGAATGTTAAGCACATTTTCTTAAAGGGGAACCATGAGGATTTCATGACCTATTGCCGTCACAACCCTCGTGATTATAAAACGATGGATATGTGGCAGTTTCACGGTGGAGAAGAAACACTTGCTGCCTTCGGAGTAACGGTGGGCGAATTTTATGCGGGTGCTTTGGACAAATATGTTGAGTGGATAGATGCCCTGCCGTTGATTGCACATGATCCCGATTATGTGTTTGTCCATGCAGGTATTGATCCTAATATTCCATTAGCTCAGCAAAACGCACACGACATGATGTGGGAATTCCATCGTGATCCAGAAACTTATACGGACTACAGAAAGATCGTAATTCATGGACATAGCATGAAAAAGGGTGGACCCATTATTGCGTTGCGAAAAAATCGCATCTATATGGACAATGGGATGAATCTATTCCACGACCCGGCTACGGTTTGTCTCCCTGAACCATATGAACCGGGTGTCTATTTGAAGGTTCTCAGACCTTAAAGCTTGTCGCTATTGCGCCACATTCTTTCTAGTTCTTTTGCCTTAGAAGCAGCTTCACCGGTGATGCAGAAGAAGAATGCATCTTCTAGATGTTCATCCTTATCTAATTCACCCCCCTTCAATTCCGCGTAACGGACTAGAAGTTTATCTATTTTTTTGCGAGAATCATAATCAGTTATTTTTAGCTTGATTGGAGTATCGCATTTTTGACCACCCAGCGCGTGTATTGCTTGAAGGAAACCATATATGTCTTCCCCATCATCATCAGTAGGATCAGCCTCTTCCGTGTACCGATGCTTTGCATAGCGCCCACGGCGACGTGCTAGACGCTTACGGTTAATGGCACCATACGGCTTGATATCAAACTTACCGTCTGCCTCAAAATCAGAATCGTCCATATCGCCTGCTGGTGGCAAACGGTCTTCATATTCGGTAACTTCTTTGTCACCCATATCCATGTCATCGGGATCGTCCATATCCATGTCATCATCGTCCATATCCATGTCATCATCGTCCCCACCATCGTTGGGTATGATTTCGCCATCAATGTCATCGTCGGTATCCATTTTGTCTGCAACAACCGCAGCCATTTGACTTAGGACTTGAGTCAATTTCGATTCCAGATCATCTATACGATCTTCAAGGCTTTCACTCTCATCATCAAACTCTTCCTCGTCTTCTTCCTCGTCATCGAAATCTAACGCGTCAAGCTCACCATCATCGTCATCATCCAAATCCATATCTGGCTCATCATCCAAATCCATATCTGGCTCATCATCCATACCCATATCTGGCTCATCATCATCAGATGCGTCAAGGTCAAATTCAAATTCGTCCTCGTCATCCATGTTGATGCCATCGTCCTCGCGCATTCCCTTACGGTAAACATCATATTCGACTAAAAGATCGTTCAAATGACTCATTGTAAGCTCCTAAGCTTGTTTTTCATTTGGCAACTTGATATAATACTGCCATATAACTATTTATGGTAAAGGATAATCATGACAGAAAAACTATATGTTCTTGAAGATATGCGTATACGTCCACCGCATCCGGGGGACGGGCCAACGGTTTTCCGTCTAATCAAAGAGTGTGATCCGTTGGATGTAAATTCTCGCTATTGCAACTTACTTCAAACGTTCCATTTCCGAGACACTTCATGTGCCGTCGAGTGCCCTAACGGGGAACTGTGGGGGTTTATATCAGGATATATGGTCCCCAATTCAGACAACACCTTGTTTATATGGCAAGTTGCGGTGTCTCCAAAAGCTAGAGGGATGGGGCTTGGAAAAGCCATGATAATGGATATTCTCACTCGCGGCTATGAAGACATTCATAATATACACACAACCATTACCGAGGACAACGGTCCATCTTGGGGCATGTTTGCATCATTGGCTCGCGATCTGGGTGGGGCAAAAATGTCTAATCGTTTGCTGTTTGACAGCGAAAAGCACTTTGCTGGTAGACACGATAATGAGATAATACTAGAGTTAGGTCCATTCTCATTAAGAGAAAACACATACGAGGAATAATTATGTATAATCTGTCTCCTGCAGCATATATCTGGACTCACGGATATCTCAGAACCATTCAAGTCGGTATTCAGTCCGCCCATGTTGTAGCCGAATTGTTTGTGAAATATCAGGGGCACGGTGCTCAATCTGATATGCCCGATTCTATGGCATATGAGTGGGCTAGCAGCCACAAGGCTATTCGGTTGCTTAATGGTGGGACCGGCACTATGTTTCAGAGCAATTACGCAGAAATGATTACTCTCGGAGAAAAGTATGATTTCGAAGTAGCGCATTTCGTGGAACCCGACTTTTACGACCAGATGACTGCATTTGGTTTGATTCTTGATCCGAGAACAATCTATGACATCGACCATCAGCGTGATATTTTGCGCAACCAAGGATATACAAACAATGATCGTGAAATGGATGAGTTCCCGCTTGTTCAGTTCTTGAAGCGCTGTAGGAGCGCCGATTGATGGATGATTATGGCGATGATGATAGGGAGTTTGACCTAATACAACATGACTTTATAGTTGAGCTTGTTCGATTCACAGCCATTGTGTTTGGGGTTCTGATTCTACCTATGCTCTTCTTCTTCACAGTCGAAGATATACCCTATGCCCTTGCAATACCTTGCGAAGGTATTGCAGCTACATGTTGTTTTATGCTCTTCTTCTTCTTCTCCCACTTGCAACGCGAATTTAACCTTAAATCACAATTTGGGTTTTTGGGGCTTGCCCATTCTATGCTATTAATGGGTTACTGTATTGTCGGAACATTTCTGGAGGAAAACTTTTTACTAACCATAGTCTTTTTTAGCTGTTTCATTATCGCGCTCTTTTCTTCCGTAGAATTTATGGCTATTATCGATGAAATATAACAATAGGAAATTTATATGAGAATTATAGAAGATATTAAGTTAGACTTTTCGGATGTGCTTATACTACCAAAGACTTCAACACTAACCTCACGATCAGATGTTAGCTTGACACGAAGTTTTAAACTGAAACATGCGGGATGGGACTGGGTTGGTATTCCCATAGTGGCAGCAAATATGAATACGACTGGTACGGTGGGAATGGCTAACGTTTTCAGTGAATATGAAATGGCAGTTGCTCTCCACAAGCACTATCATATTGAGGAAGTGGTAGACCATCTCATAGCAAATGAATTTTACTCATTTTATTCAATGGGTATTAGTGAGGGTGACTTTGATAAGCTTCAAATATTCAAAAGCATAGCTCTCCGCTGGCCCAGAATGGTTTGCGTCGATGTAGCAAATGGCTATACTGAGAAGTTTTTGGATAGCGTAAAGCGTCTTCGTGATCTTATGCCTGACACGTTTATAATGGCGGGCAATGTAGTAACTCCTGAAAAAACAGAAGAAGTGCTCAAAGGGGGTGCCGATTGTGTAAAAATTGGTATTGGTCCGGGATCAGTATGCACAACCAGAATGAAAACTGGTGTGGGCTACCCACAACTATCTGCGATTATTGAATGTGCGGATGCTGCCCACGGTCTCCGTGGGCTTATTTGCGCAGATGGTGGCTGCACGGTACCGGGAGACATTGCAAAAGCTTTCGGTGGTGGTGCAGATTTCGTCATGATTGGTGGTATGCTTGCCGGAACCGATGAATCTGGCGGTACGAGGGTACACGTTGATAACAACGGGATTGTGTGTGATGCTGCCGGGTGTAATCTACCAGTCACTCACTTAGAATTTTATGGTATGTCTTCTCGCAAAGCAAATGATGCGTTTGCTGGGGGGCTGAATGATTATCGTGCAGCAGAGGGGAAAGAAGTCCTTGTTCCTTACAAAGGAAGGGTAGCGCATGTTGTGGATGATATTCTTGGCGGTATTCGTAGCACTCTCACATACGTGGGTGCGAGAGAATTGAAAGAACTAACCAAACGCACAACATTCGTCAGAGTCAGTAATCAACTCAACGGGATATTCGACTAAAAAAATTAGACATAAATAGATTTACAAAAAGGAGTTATTTATGTCTGAAGTACGTGTGTTCAAGACGCTACAGGGCGTCGATTATATTGGTAAAGTAGTTGAAGAAACAGATACCAGTTATGTGCTGGAAGATGTTTTTGCAGCAGCGGTATATCAAAGTGATAACGGGAATATCAGTCTTAATTTTGGAATGATTGTCCATCCCCTACTAGGTGCTGTTAATTCTCGAAAAAACAATGCCATTGAGCGAATTACTCTAAACCGAGTTGGGGTAGTATTTGAGTATGAGCCTCGCGACGAACTTCGCGACGAATACACTAAAGCTGCGTCTGGTATTGAAATAACTAGATTCATGCCCGGAAAAATGTAAAAGACACCCGCCGTCAATAAATACTGTCAACAGTGGAGATATGCATGAAAGTTACTGATATTCTTAATGAAGGTGAACTCGATGATTTTATGGCACAGCTAAAACAAGCTGATTCCGACAGTGAGGGTGATCGCCAAGAAAACCGTTCAGAGAATTTTTCCAAAATTGAAGACTCGATACGAAGTTATCGTGAGTTCAACTCAATTGTCAACATAATAAAGTATAAATCTACACGAAAAAGGCAAGTTCCACAAGGCGGCGCGTTGGACTCTCCAGATGAACTAGATAGTAACATCGATTCTCAGCTAGAAGATAAAATGGTCCGCATGGGTCTGCTTAACAATGATTATGGCTTAACCGACAAAGCTTTGTCTTATCTAAAATTTGTTATAACTAAACATGTAGATGACCCTACTCGTAAATATGCAGATAGGTATAATCCCGAAACTGTTGAAAAACTTAGACCAAAAGACTTGATGGGCAACTTCCCACCTTACGTTCGTGCGGAACTGGATCGGGCTACAGCGAAAGAAGTCACGATGGGCCGCGAAGACAATAAGAAGAGCACGGAAGAATTCCACAAGCACAGATATGCAATGTTAAGGAAGATAAAGAAGATTATCCCACAAGTAGAAAAACGTCTAGCTGACCGCAGTCGAGAACGCTAATACGTAAACGGATTGTCATACATATCATCTTGGGCCTGTTTTTCCATCATAATGTCAGCCTCCAGATTGGTAGCGTCCTTGATGATTTCATTCTCCCGCCATGTCGATGGATGCTTGTCAAACATTAGTCTAGTTTGTTGTGTAACATCGTTGTGATCGACATAAAACGAAACACCGCCCAAATACGTTTGATTATACTTATCTGCTTTTCTACCACTATGTAATGCTTTAGCCATAAGACATTGCATGACTCTTTGTAAAATATGTTGTATTTCTTTAAGCTCAACCTTATCATCAAGCCTATCACGGTCTGGACGGCGGGGGAACGGATCGTCCATTGTTTCTGCACGTTCTGGTTTTTTAAATGATTGAATGTTTTTTGGTTTGTCCATTGCACTGCCCCTGTAACAAAGTAAATACCTATAATATTTATCGGAGATTAAAATGAGCGAACTTTCTGAAATTTTGGGCACTACGCGCTTTGGAAAAATACAGATCGATATAACTACGATTAATGGTGCTGAACAACTTGTTTTAAGTGCTATGGCTAGGATGATTCCAATCTCGACAACGTACCATAAAGAGACTCAGATGATTGAATACGTTGCTACTTCTAGTGATTTTGATGAGCTTGACCCCAAGGAACTCATACCACTTTATACTATCATAAACTATTCTGATAATAGTGTAGAATTTAAACGGTTAACATTCAAGCGAAAAATTGAGGAGAGTGTTAAGGATGAGATTATGCAAGTTATAATGGACAATAATATATACATGGAAGATTTCAAAAGGTTTATTGGGACATATCAAAAGGTATCTGAAGAAGACTTTAAGGCATATGATGAAAATCTGCTAGAAGCCCTACGAATTTATGTAAATAGACGAGACAATGGAAAAGCAAGCTAATTACGTAGGTGATTGCTGCATCTGTAATCGCCCACTAATTAAAAACGGTTATATTGACGAACATCATCTTATACCTAAAGCCAAAAATGGCAAGTATGGGGATAAGATATTGATACACCGCGTATGTCATGAAAAAATCCATAGCATATGGACCGAGACGGAATTAGCAGCATATTACCACACCCCTGAACGAATTGTTGCTAATCCCGAGATTGGTAAGTTCGTACAGTGGATAAAAAGAAAATCTCCAAACTTTTATGCTAAAACAAAAATGGCTAATAGTAGACGACGATAAATAAGTAGAGGACACTACTATGCAGTTATTGAAAGAGTTTACAGTAATGGAGAGCCAGAAGAAAGCTTCTGAAGCTATAGGCTACGCTATTGCAGCAATAAACGAAGTCTACAACGAATGGAAGAAAACACAGCGACGACGCAATGCTGTGAACATCGTTACAACCAGTGTAAACAAACTCACAACAATTGATCCGGCCACAGTAGAGCATATTCACGATACGAGCAAACTCAAGCTCGCAACCATAATCATGCGTTGTATGGATATTCCACCGTGGATGGATGTCGAGACTAAAAGAATAACATACAGACGGCTATACCCATTGATAGCCAGAATGCAAGCGCACAATCCAAATACCGGAACTAATGGGTTGTTACGTGATGTAATTATGACTCGTCTGAGTGCCGCTGTCACCGGTTGTTGTGAAGATGAAGCCGAAAAGAATGTCTTTGTTGCATACGAACCATCCGTTTCTAAACGATACCTACGGTACATGTTTGGTGACGAAATGCCACAAAATGTAGTCAAGATGCAGACTTTAAATTTACCAGATGATTACGATACATTGGTAAATATACTTAAGATCAATCACAAAAAAGCATGTGAACGCTGCAACCAGAGGACTCCAAACAATGAGCAATAACATCCAACGAGCGTTGGGCCGGATTGAGGTCATCGACGAGAGAGATAAAGAATTTCCAATATCGGCAGTTCTGGAGCAAGCAAATCCAAATCAACTGCCAAACATTAGCAAGAAATTTTGGTGGGCGGATGGTTGGTGGGGCAATCAAGGTAGTTTCTCCCACTGTGTTGCGTATGCATGGATGCATTGTTTGGAAGATGGTCCAATTATTCAGGATGCCCTTACTGAGAGTAGAAGTAAACCCTTCTATAACCCCAGAGAGTTTTATGATCTGTGCCAACTACATGATCAGTGGCCCGGTGAAAACTACGAAGGTACGTCAGTGCGGGCGGGTGCAACGATACTTAAGAGCGTTGGTGTATTGGAAGTATATCGATGGGCTACTAGCCTTGATGATGTGATCAAAAGTCTTAAGTATATTGGCCCGGTTGTCGTGGGTACGCGTTGGTATTCTGATATGAATAGCCCACCCTTTAACGGTATTATTAGTGCTTCCGGTCAACCACAAGGTGGTCATGCTTATCTCCTAAATGGAGTTGATGAGGAAAGGGAACTGTTTCGAATCAAAAACAGTTGGGGGCGCGCATGGGGGAAAGGTGGATTCGCGTATATTACATTCGATGATTTTGCTAAATTGTTGCGTCAAGGTGGTGAAGCGTGTATCGGGTTTGAACACAAAATGGATCATATACCTGAGCTAATAATGGGTTAACTCTTTGTAAGCGCTAATCTGATATAGGTTTTCAATTGGCCATCTGTTCCGCCTATTTCTTTCTTTGCAAGAGTTAAGAGACCACCTTCACGTTTGCGTGGGTTAGCTGCTACTAATTCCATGACCTGTTGTTTTTTAGTCTTTGTGGGCTTGACTGGGGTTGGGGCTTCTGCCTCTAAGAATTTTTCAGGGTTTTTTATAAACTTTGCCCAACCCTTTGGTTTACTTGCACTTTCATATAATTCTACATCAAAACCATTTTTGTCGTCGTACACAAAGCCCATAGTGCCATCAAAGGTCTGCATTTCAAAATATGCAGGTTCATTCTTCTTGGAAGCAGTAACAACCACAACCTCACCAACATACGCGAAACGCCCCCCGCTGTCTCGATCTACGAAACGAACAAAGCTACCTTTCTTTACTTCTTCAAATTTAGTTATATGTTTGTCACTCATATTTTATCGCGGCTGGTTTACGGCAGTTGTTTATTTAACTAACTATATTTTCGCTTAGACAAAGAGGGGCCTTTCGGCCCCTCTCGTCATACATATAAACTATAAACGCTTATCAAGCTTTGAAGCCTGTACGAAGCAGACTTTCAATCGCTACGGTAGTACGGGAACCATTTGCCTTACGGAGGCGAACAGCGGGTCCAGAAGTTCGGTGAATTGTGCTCAAGAATTCGCCGGTTGCTTTTGAAAGCACTCGACCGTCTGGGTAGACTGAGTAGTTACCGTAGCCGCGAACGGAAACCGGGTTCGGCACCTGAGTCCATGTCTTGCGATTGACAATGTTATAGATGGCCTTGCGGCTAACATTGAAAATTCTCCCAAGATGAGCATCGTTGAATCCTTCATTATCATGAAGGCGACGAATATCGAGAACGTCACTTGCCGTGAGCGAGGACTGCGTTGAAGTATTTCTGAAATTCATATTTTTAATCTCCTTGATTGTGTTAGTTAATTGTACTACAGTGGGTTCTGGCTGTCAATATCTAATGCCAACGATTAGCCAGTGATCGGCATATGGTGAAATAGTGTCCATACCAACTTCTACACTTGCACCATCCGCAGCTTCAAGAACGGTACCATTCGGAATGAACGGAAGAAGCCATACAGGGAACAACATTAGAGAGCCGTCCAGTGCGTCTTCGAAATACCCAAACCCAAGGTCTAGAAGTTCTTCTAGTTCAAGTTCAAGCAATTCAGCAACAAACGACCCATCCGAAAGTTCTTCGGCTGCTTTTTGTAAAATCTTTGCACCGTTTCGCTGTTTACCATCAAAATATGAATGTGCAATTACATTCATGATCGAAGTTCGGACTGTACTGAGGTTCTGGTACAAGTTGGACATTTCTTTCTCCTATCAAAGAATGGTCAATTATATGGGATTTGAATCCACTGTCAATACATTTCTAATTCTAATTCTATGTTGGCCTCAAACCATATTTTCACGTTTATAAAGTTTTTGTGCTGATCGCAAATATTGAAATCACTGAATTCCGCATATATATTATTTTTAAATGAATCAAGATATATTGACACTTCAGATTCACTATCATTTGCGACAACTCGGAGTGTAATATTTTCACAATTTGACACTTTCGCCATTTGGTCGATTTGACTTGGGTTTGTTAATGCTAACTCCCATTCTATTACATGCATATTTCAAGATCAAATGTTTCCGGGCTGATGCCTCGTTTGTCACATTCGATGAGGAAAAGGTTTTCTAGCTTTCTGTAGCGTACAATAGATTGTGGTGTGGTCCGGGGGACAGTAACATCTTCAACGTTGTCTTGCAACCATGATAGTATATGCGTGTCAAGTACAGCATACCGTTGATTAGGCCGACTGTGTATCATGAAAAATCTAGAAGTCTTCGGACCAATGCCCGGAATTTTTTCTAGGTCTTCAACTGTTGCGGTTTCGAGGTCCAATGTGACTGACTGCTTAAAAATTTCTGACAGTCTGGTATATTGCCCCAACTTAGCCTGCATGATCATAAGCCTAAGCTTATCGTTTGCAACAAGTTCGCGAATATATTCAAATGGGGTTAGAGTGCGAAACCATGCGGGCTGTAGGAAAGATTCAAGTTTTTGGGATTGAATATATGCTGTCTTTCCGGCTACACAAGTACAGAACAGAAAGTACTCTTGGAGTTCGCTTTCTGTTCTGTCAAAGTCTGTGATATTGGTTACGTTGATCATTAACGGCCCTCAGTTGTTGAGCCTCTTAGTATATCAACCTTTCATGATAGTGTCAATCAGGAAAATGGACTATCCGTAATATCATACCCATCTTTTGAAGTGTCGAGATTTGGGGTTTTGGTATTTATACCGGAACTGATAACCTTAGTCTCTGGGTCAACGCTAGGTTCAAACAGCTGTTCAGCTTTCAAGCGCTTGTCGCCATTAGGCTTTTCTAGAGGGGTCATTGGAGTATTGACCTCTTTCACACCATCAAAATCTCCCACCTTCTTCTCCTTTTTTTTGACGTTTTCGGGGTCTTTAGCAGCTTCAGCAGCTTCTTTTTTTACCCTTGCAGCTTCGGCAGCTTCGGCAGCTTCTTTTTTTACCCTTGCAGCTTCGGCAGCTTCGGCAGCTTCTTTTTTTACCCTTGCAGCTTCAGCCCTTAAATGTTCTGCCTCTTTTTCTTCTTTGAGTTGATTTTGGGTCAAACCCCGAATAACTAGTGGGCCATCTGGGGTTTCTTTCACAAGTCTTAACCGTTCTACATAGCTGTGAATCATGGCATCAGTAGGTTGGTGAATATAATTCACATCCCGAGCCGCTCTCGCTGCCTTGTGGTTTGCGGACGTGATTCTCTTGTCATGGTCCTCAACTGCTTCTTTCAGATAATCCACAGTGCCAATAAAACGGTCATAGTCATTGATTATTTTGACGATCTTAATGTTCTTAAACCAATTTACAGCATTACCTGCTGCCTGATCAATTGTTTTAACTGAAAAGAAATCAGTAACTCTCTTTTTAGTTTTATAGATTCTGCTATTTTTCTGGGCGACTTCTTTAGCGATTATTTTTTTAGATTCAATTATTTGAATCAATCGCTGGTCTGTCATTTGAATGCCAGCGTTTGCAATCATTCTGCCGTCAAGACCAGCTTCCTCGAATAGTTTCTTACGCCGCTCAGATTCTAGTCTCGAATTAATTTTACTGTCAATATTGCTCATCATATTTCTCCTACAAAATATTTTTTAATCGATATTATTTATAGGTGGGAAAAATGCTGATGCTGCTTAGCCGTAAAATTTATTCCAATTTTCTTTACTTTGTTTGATTCTATCCCCAATTACCGAAATATTCGAGATATCGAACCCCATACCAAAGTGGTTTCCGTTTATTTCAATATTCTCAGATAATGGACTTTCATCAATTGCAGAGAGTGACCAATGTACAACACCATCCGATTTACTGTATAGTGAAGTAGTCGGAACACTCGGATTTACACTAAAGGAATGGAAATATTCACTGTGATGCAGGAAAGCGGCGTCGGCTAGACCCACGAGGGTATTGTACTTATCAACGCTGCGCGGGTCGATTTTGTCAATGCCTTTAATGGGTGAGCCCAATGTAACAATCACATTTACATAGTCGGGTATTTCGTTCCCTATAGTCCTAGCATAGCAGCCGCCTAAACTTTGACCCACAATATTAACAGGGGTGCCGTGACTATCTGCAAGATGCTTAATTTGAGAAAGGGTGTTTTGTATTGCAATGGGATTAAACCCATTGTTTTTATGCTCAACCCATTTTATGGTGTTATGGTGCTTCTCGTTCAAGAGCCTACGCATGATGTATGTAGAAGCATTACTCGCCCCAAATCCCGGAATAAAGACTGTAGGAACCATATCCCCATGGGGAATTTTACGAATTTCATCTAATTCGGTAAGGGATTTGATTATTTGCATGCTCAGCCCCGGTCCTTCCAGCAAAAGCCATGTGTATCTACCCATAATCTTTAGCATACTATTTTAAAGTCAGTAAATACGATAGCTTATCAGCAGATTGAACAATCTCTAGAATCTTGTCGCCCGCAGAATGTAATGGTGCGTTTTCGTCTTTCATCAGTTCAGCTTGAGCTTGAACCAACTCGTTTCGAAAGTTTTTCACTTTGGCGGCAACGTCATCAACGGAGATGAAGTTGTCTGTTGTTTTGTGTTGACGGAAAGTGAAGCTTCCGCCAGCGCCAAAGAATATTTCTGCCAACTCATCCACAGAGCCTTGTAGACCTTCATAGAATTCTCCCAGTGCTTTATGTGTGGCATAGCTTTTGGTTTGCCAATGCCATATGTGGGCCTGTGTGACCATGCATAGGCAAGAGCAAATAGCCTCTTCCACTCTCTTTGCATTAACTACTGATAGTTCTAATTTTTTTGCTTCGTATAATCTCATTTTTCTTCAACCTTTTTCAATTTATCATAGTAGTCAGGGACTTCCCATAAATGGTCTAAGGCAATTTCGCGGGCTTGAGATTTATTGGTAGTGTGCTCTTTCTCAACAGTCATGCCTTTTTTTAATTGTGACATAATACGATCAAGAGACACGCTATGTTTCTTAGCAATTTCTTCAGGTGAGTATGTTTTTACACTTTTTAAGTCTTCAAGTAGCATCACAAAATACCTCTTTAAAGTATTTATAATGAGATGTGATTAGTGTAGGTATTTGGTGCGAGAGACAGGATTCGAACCTGCGACCGTCTGCTTGGAAGGCAATCGCTCTACCGGACTGAGCTACACTCGCGTAGTGTTGGAGCGAATACGGGGGCTCGAACCCCGGACCTTCTCGTTGGCAACGAGATGCTCTACCAACTGAGCTACATTCGCAATTAAGGGGTATCACACCTTCATAGTATTTATCAACACGCCCTATTCGCGTTGAATACTCCAATGTGATAACAACTCACCCTAAACAACAGCTTTCACCTTTTCGACAATTGTCGCTTGTTTAGACCTGTTGTTTTACTTCGAGCAGGAGCCTGCGCCCTGACCCCAGTTACGACGACAAGCACTCATCGGCTCTCGACTAGCATTAGAAGTACGGAGAGCACGCTTTTTAGCATAACGCTTGTTCTGCTTCTTAGTCACTTACCTTCTCCTTATCTATTTGGTCGGAGTTGCAGGATTCGAACCTGCGGCTTCTGCGCCCCAAACGCAGCGCTCTGGCCAAACTGAGCTAAACTCCGAGTGTACTACTATTTAGTATCATTGTCCATTTCTGTTTCTACATGTGGGAAAATAACCGTGATGCAAAAAAACTGGAAGTAATCAGCAACCCAACTACAGGAAATGTATGCCATTCCCATGGAAGTAAATGACCAAGTACCGTCCAGAAAACCAATGATACTATAATTCCCATGTACGGGTCAACCCTATTCCACAAAAAGTTCCATATTTTTTTCATAATATTACTCTGTCTCTTACGGATAGGGCCGTTCACGCCGACTTTTAACTATCAGTCTATCAATGCAGATAAATGCAACTCTGCCAATCAGCCCAGCACCAAGGACAAATTTCGCCCAGAAGAACATAGTGGGACTCAAGAAGTCTGGTGTAAACCAAGCATGTATAATTAACAGACAGGATGCGGCTAATGAAAATGTTTGGAAGAACCAATAAGTTATGTTATCGAATAGTTTCATCATTATACAATCGCCTTATGCTTGACACCATGATATTCTTGAGCGCAAATACTGCAATGCTGTGCTGCGCTTGCCGGACTCATTTCCAGCTTTTCTTTAAATAGATCGATGATTTCTTGACGAGTAAGCTGTGGATTTTTATTGAACATTTCCATAGCCCTGCCCCGTTTGGTCTTGCGCTGATCAATCTTGCGAGATTTATACCCCAGATTTAGCTTAGATGCAAGGGCTTTCTTCGACATTGAAATATAGGTACGTGCTGAATTTTCGGAGGGCAGGTTCAATTCCGTAACAAAAACCTTGACGATTTCTTCGTCCGGCAGACTATGGGACTTCTCGTATATCTCGATAGCCCGGTCTTTTTTGGTCTTCTTACGACTGTTAGACAGTTGCATATGTGCCTACCCCAAAGTGAGGAAGGCATCATACGGGATAAATTATAGAGTGTCAAGATGTCAGCTTAGCTTGCTAGCCCTGCCGCCGCATTATATCCATCAAGTCCAGTGGTATTCAATTCCCCCACGTTACCATTAACGGTGAATGGTGAAGCAAACGGGAATGATTGCACTAGTCCCAGAATAGGATTGCCCGTGGTCCCTATAAGGACGTATCCATCTGTATCACTTTCCGTGCTAGCCCCGTAGTAAACACCCTCTGACAGATTGCCAACAACGCTCGATGTGGTGGGGGTTGATGCGAATGGGAATTTATCGATTGCGGTGTACTCCCCCCCCAACATCAGAATATCCGCCAGCAACATATCCATCACTGTCACTGCTAGCCCCCGCCGCCGCATATCTACCGTCGCTTATGTTTCCAACATTAGTAGCTAACGTAAAGGATGAAGCAAATGGGAAGCTATCAATTAACGACACCTCTACCATTCCAGAAGAAGAATATCCACCAGCAATATATCCATCAGAGCCACTTTGCAACCCAGCCCCAGCACGACGATCCGTGCTTAAATCACCAACATCAGTAGTTGTAGTTGGGCTAGTCAACGAGAATGATGATATAGTGGAAACCCCAAGTGCGGAGAGTGATGGGGCCGGATCGGTTGTGTACCCACCAATAATATACCCAGTTTGAGTCCCGACATCAGTTGCTGCGCCCATATCATATCTACCACCCGTAATTGTCCCAACATCGGTTGATGCCACAAATGGATCTGCATATGGGAATCTTTGAATCATATCAATGATGCCGGGGCCACTACCATATCCACCCGCAATGTATCCATCCACCGTACCTGAAAATCCAGATAGGTTACTCACTTGGTTTACCTGCGCCAATGTGCCAATAGTTGTAGACGTTCCAAACGGTGCAGCTGCGAATGGGAATGATTCGATACTGTTAGCATCATTTTCTCCCCCGGCAAAATATCCGGTGCTCAAGCCAGCTGCGGCCACCAATGAAGTCGTAACCGTCGGTGTCGGTGTCGGTGTCGGTGTCGGTGTTACAGTGGTAGTTGGCGTAACGGTT